>Ga0214472_10002366_pt1 | contig 20423 bp, 9 predicted proteins | sample RVTome_6_FD_207662 | JGI IMG/M metagenome (GOLD analysis project Ga0214472, IMG submission 207662) | Soil microbial communities from uranium-contaminated site in the Upper Colorado River Basin, Wyoming, United States - RVT140D175 | ecosystem: Environmental > Terrestrial > Soil > Contaminated >...
GGCTAGGGCCCGGCTTCAGACCCAGGGCTGGCCTCCAGCCCGTCCCAAAACATTGGGTATCTGTCGGCCCTAGCACACACCCGGAGGCGGCCAAAGCCAATGGGGGTATTATACTCGGGTGTTGTTGCGAGTCAACAACTTTTACAAAGTTAGCCTACGACATAACTTGACTGAGTCAGGATTGTTGCCCCAGCGGGACAACCTTTCTTTCCTCCCCGGCCTGAACGCCGGGGCCTCCAGAAAGGATTCTTGGTGAATCTACAACTGCCAGTCCAGGAAGTCGTCACCTTTTGGTCAGCATTTGGTCATTTCTTCTTAGAAAGTCGCCTAAGGTGATGAGAAGCCTGCGCACTCGTGTAGGCTTCGACATGATCAACGTGCCAGTCTCACCGAGATTGGATCGGCACCACGTCCACCGACACATCCAAGGCATGCTCCCCACCGCCTAGAAACACGCCCTTAATGGGGCTGACGTCGCCGTAGTCGCGGCCGTAGGCCACGGTAATGTGCGCTTCAGCGGGCAACACGTCGTTGGTCGGATCGACATCGATCCAGCCCACTCCCGGACAGTATACGGACAGCCAGGCGTGCGAGGCTAAAGCTCCAACGAGCCGCTCTTGACCCTCCGGCGGTTGCGCCACGAGATAGCCGCTCACGTAACGTGCGGACAATCCATGGGCTCGCAGGCCGGCGATTTGCAGGTGGGCAAAGTCTTGGCACACGCCGTGGCGCTGCGCCATCACCTCATCAATGGGTGTGCTCACCGTAGTGGCTTCGGAGTCGTAGGTAAATTCGGTGTAGATATAATGCATAAAGTCGCACACCGCTTCGAGCAGTGGCCGGCCAGGCGGAAAAAACGGCGCAGCCAGGTCGGTCACGTCCGGATCGATCGGCACGTAGGGAGAATCAAAGACAAATTGGTAGGCATCCAAACCCTCTCGGCTGCGGTCCTTTGGCAACTGCGCCCGCACTTGATCCCAGGGCGGCGTGTCTTGCGGTGACGGCCACCGCACCGGCGTGATCTCCACGGTGCTGTTTGCCGTCATGGTCAGGGCTTCATGCGGTTCCTGCAAGCCAAAGAACGTCACCGGGTTGCCAAAATAATCTTCCGCTTGGCTCACAAAAGCGGGGCTGGGATAAATCAGCAACTCGTGCATGGAACAGTGCTGATGCCCGCACTCCCGAGGCATCAAGTGTAAGATGTTGTGGCTCACGGACACCGCGTTGGTATAGGCATACGTCGTGGTATGGCGCACCCGGTACATCATCGCGCTCCGCCCTCCCTCTGACTCACTTGGCGGCTCAGGTGCCTGGTGGACTCGGCATGGCTTAAATAATGGTGTGTAATGGTGTCCGACAATGCCGGTAAGTCTCGGCTGAGCTGGGCCAAAAACGCGTCGAGTCGCCCGCGTTTGCCACTGCGGGAAATCTGGGCCAAGCGGTGCATTTCGGCCAGGCGCACGTGCGTTAACATGGCGATGGCCAGACGTTGCGCGGGGCTCAGTTCGGGCCTGGTGTAATCGCGCGGCAAATGCTCCACGTGATCGGCCAGGGCCTTGAGCTGATAGAGAATGGCGCGCGGATTGGTGTCGTCGGCAATCAGCAAGTCCAAGACTGCTTCGCACTGCAAGCGCGTCAAGTAACGCGTGCGATAGGTGATGGAACTGTCGCCGATTTCCAAGAGGGCTTCAAGCACCGCCGGTTCCGGCCCCTCCATCTCGACCAAGGTACTGCGCAACAGGCTGGTGCTATGCATCGCCCGCTCAATGCGGCGGCCCATATCGAGAAAACGCCACTCCGGTCCACGAATCATATTCTCGCTGCCCAACCCGTTGAAGGCGGACAGGGTCATAATGGTATGGTTCAGCAACCCCCACGTCTCCCCCATGCGCAGCTGATCATTGGCCGAAAAAGGCATGAAATTTTCTTCGAGTTGGTTGACGATATGCCACGCTTCCAGAGTCATGTAATCGCGTACGAGACCCAACCCACGACGCAGGGACTGCAGGCTCGCGCGCACGCTGTTGGGCGAGTCCACATCGTACATCGCCGCTAAGACCGCGCCTTCATACATGCCGTTCGCCCCATTCGCAGCCCCGTCCGCGACTGGCACGAGCCTCCCTAACCCCTTCCAGGTCGCCGCCAGCGCCTTGAGCAACGCCGGCAGCGCCGCACTACCGCCAGGCTTGGATTCGCCGGCGAGACGGAGCATCACGCCCCGCAAAAAACGCACCAAGCCCTCGGCCCGCTCGGCGTAGCGCCCCATCCAAAACAGATTGTCCGCCGCGCGGCTGGAAAAGTCATAACCACTGCGGCGCAAAGTCAACGGCTGATCACTCGACGGCAACAGCGTGATCATCTCCCGAGGGCTCGATGACAACACCCAGATATCTTTGCTGCGGCTGTCGCCTTGCATGGAGACAAACGGCTGTTCGAGCGTCTCTGTCACCCGGGCCAAACCGCCCGGCATCACCATATAGCCATCCTTAGTCGCGACGACATAGGCCCGCAACACCGTGCGATACGGCTGGACGCCAGCGCCATCCCATACCGGTAATCGAGACAGGGTGACCCGCGCCTGCGCGGCATAGGCATACGGACGCGCCTCTATGTTCTGCCGCAGTGGCTCGCGCTCAGTGGCGCTCAGACGGGTGCCAAACACCACGTCGCGCGAATTGGTCGGCAGACACGGGGCAAGAATGAGTTCCTCCATATGATCCAGCACGTACTCGCGGTCTGCGTCATGGCCGCACCACCAGGTCTGCACCGATGGCAACGCCAGGTCTTCACCCAACAGGTGCTGGGACAACCTCGGCAGCAACGGCATGAGTGCAGCACTCTCCAACCAGCCGCTACCCAATGCATTCGCCACCACCACATTGCCGGCTCGCACCGCTTGCAACAATCCCGCAGTGCCGAGAAGCGACACTTGGTTCAGTTCGAGCGGATCGCAAAAGGCATCGTCGAGCCGGCGCAAAATCACATCCACCGGTTGCAAACCAGCCAACGTTTTGAGAAACACGGTTTGATCGCGCACGGTGAGATCCGCGCCTTCGACCAGTGTATAGCCTAGGTAACGGGCCAGATAGGCGTGCTCAAAGTACGTTTCGTGATACGGCCCGGGGGTGAGCAGGACGATGCGGGGATTGTCGCAGTGGCGCGGCGCGAGGGCCATGAGGGTCTGTCGCAACGCAATAAAAAAGGGTGCAAAACGCTGTACGTGACAATCCCGGAACAGGTCCGACAAGATGCTCGACATAATAAGCCGGTTTTCCAAGGCATAACCGGCGCCCGCCGGGCTTTGGGCACGATCCGCGAGCACCCACCAGCGACCGTCCGGTGCGCGTCCGAGATCGACCGCATAAAAGTACAGGTAGCAGTTATTCGGTACCGGCAGACCGTGACAGGGCCGCAAAAATCCGGGGTGGGCAAACACCAACTCCGGCGGTAAGACCCCTTGTTCCAGCAAGGTTTGCGAGCCATAGACATCGGCTAAAATGGCGTTGAGCAGCCGCGCCCGCTGCTGCAGTGCCACTTCCAAGTGCTGCCACTCCGCCTCCGGAATGACCCACGGGATGGCATCGAGTTCCCACGGCCGGTCCATCCCTTGCGGATCGCCGTAGACGTTAAAGGTCACCCCGTTTTCATGAATCATACGCCGCGCTTGTTCCCAGGAGCGCGCCAGCCCGTTGGCGCCAAGGGCTTCGAGAAATGGCACCACCGCATCCCAATGCGGCCGCCGCTCGCCCGCTGCGGTGAACACCTCGTCGTATGCCCGATGGTATATCCTATACGTGTCGAACAAGCCTTGGCCAGCGCTGGCCAAGGCTTGTTCGACGTGCCGTTGATCTTGCATCGACAAGAGTGGATTCATCGGGGATTGCGTCATAGGGGGCTCTTGATCTCTAGGTTTTCCGCAGGTTAACGGCGTAGATCGAGGGTGCAGGGAAATTGCAGATTGTTCTCCTCGGGCAGTACCTGCACGGGACCCGGTGAATGACCCAACGGTTCAAAGCGCGCGGCGCGACGGCTTTCCGCTTCAAAGGCATTGACCGGAAAGGTCTCAAAATGGCGCCCCCCCGGATGCGCGACGTGATACGTACAACCGCCAATGGGCCGCTCACTCCATGTGTCAATGATATCGAATGTCAATGGCGTATGCACCGGAATTGTCGGGTGCAGGCACGATGGCGGCTGCCAGGCGCGGTAGCGCACCCCGGCGACAAACTCGTGCGCGGTGGCAGTAGGCTGCAACGGCAACCGGCGCCCGTTACACGCCACCACATGCCGTCCGTCAACCACGCCCGTGACGCGGACTTGCAAGCGCTCCACAGACGAATCCACAAACCGCACGGTGCCGCCCGCTCCCGGCTCCTCGCCGAGCACGTTCCAGGGCTCGATCGCCAAACGCAGTTCGAGGGTGATGCCGGCATGCGTGACGTGGCCATAGCGCGGGAAGCGAAATTCCACATGGGGCGCGAACCACTCGGGGTCGAAGGCGTAGCCCGCCTGGCGGAGTTCGGCTAGGACGTGGTGAAAATCCGCCTCGACATAGTACGGCAACATAAAGCGGTCGTGCAGCGACGTGCCCCACGGCACGAGCGGCTGCGTATAAGGGGTCTGCCAAAACCGTGCAATCATGGCGCGCACCAGGAGCTGTTGCACCAAACTCATGCGCGGGTGCGGCGGCATTTCAAAGGCGCGCAGTTCCAGCAGCCCCAAGCGTCCGCTACTACTTTCCGGCGCATAGAGCTTATCGATGCAAAACTCGGCGCGGTGCGTATTGCCGGTCATGTCCACCAGCAAGTGGCGGAACAAGCGGTCCACCAGCCATGGTGGGCACAGCCCGTCACTAGGTATTTGCCGGAAGGCAATGTCCAATTCGTACAAGCTGTCGTGCCGCCCCTCATCCAGGCGCGGGGCCTGGCTCGTGGGGCCGATAAACAACCCCGAAAACAAGTAAGACAGGGAGGGGTGATTATTCCAATAGGTCACCAGACTGCGCAACAGATGCGGCCGGCGCAGCAGCGGACTATCGGCAGGGGTGGGTCCACCCAAGGTAAAGTGATTGCCACCCCCGGTGCCGGTGTGCTTGCCATCCAGCATGAACTTTTCCGCCCCTAAACGCGTCTGCCGGGCGTCGTCATAAATGCCGGTCACCGTGTCCACCAACTCTCGCCACGAATGTGAGGGGTGAATATTGACTTCGATCACACCTGGATCCGGGGTCACTTTAATCTGACGAATGCGGGGGTCTGCCGGCGGCGGATAGCCTTCGAGCACGACCGGCATGCCCAACGCCTCGGCAGTCGCCTCAATGCCGGCGACCAGGTCGAGATAATCTTCCAGCTCGCGGGTGGGCGGCAGAAAAATATAGAGACGCCCCTCACGCGGCTCGATACACAACGCCGTGCGCACGTCGTCCGCCACCCGCCCCGGCAAACGGGTGGCAGCGGAGGCCTCATTTTGCTCACGATTTTGTTCGATCACTGCTGCCGCAGGCCCGCTTGCCGCAGGCCCACTTGACGCCAAGACCCCGAGCTGCTGCTCGATCACCGCGGACGCTGCGGGCTCAGGCATGGCGCCGGGACGACGGTAGGGTTGGACCCCGCCTCCCGGCGATCTCGACAATGCCCCTCGCGGGGCAAAGGGATCCAGTGCAACGACATGCGGGTACGCTTCTGGCTCAATCCACGGTAGTGACTCCAAAGGCAAGCGCAACCCAATGGGGGAGTCACCGGGATGGAGGAACAACTGTCCCGAGCGCAATGGCCACGGCCCGGTCATCCACCGCGGCGGACTGAAACGGCGGCAATCGAGCGGCAGGACATAGCCCACCACCTCACCCAACCCGCGCTCAAAGGCTCGGGCCAGGCGCTCGCGCGCTTCCGGGTCATCGAGCCGGGACGTTTCCGGCGTGACGTTCGGTGGCAGGTGACGCTCTTGGCTCAGCAGGTTCCAGAGGTCCTCATAAGCCGGCACGACATACCGGGTATCGACTTGCAAGCGCTGCCCCAGCGCCAGCAAAAACGCATGGGCATCGGCGGTCGTATGGCCACCATCGACGCTCTCGTCGGCCACCCACCTATCATCGCGCCACATCGGCACTCCATCCGAGCGCCAGTAACAGCCCAGGGCCCAACGCGGCAGCGACTCCCCCGGATACCACTTACCCTGGCCGTAGTGCAGCATGCCGCCAGGGGCAAAACGCGCTTTGAGACGCTTGAGCAAAGCGGCTGACAATTGGCGTTTGGTGGCACCCACCGCTTCGGTGGTCCACTCCGCTCCATCCATATCATCCACCGAGACAAAGGTGGGTTCGCCCCCCATGGTCAAGCGCACGTCGCCGGCTTCCAGATCGGCCTCCACCTGTTCGCCCAAGGCATCAATGGCGCGCCACTGCGCCTCGGTATACGGTTTGGTGACCCGCGGCTCCTCTCGCACCCGGCTTACCGACATGGTGAAGTCAAACGTCACTTCGGCAGCGCTCATCGTACCGGTGATCGGGGCCGCGCTTGAGGCTTGCGGCGAGCACGCCAGCGGTATGTGCCCCTCCCCCGCGAACAAACCCGAGGTGGGATCGAGTCCCACCCAGCCCGCCCCCGGCAGATACACTTCCGCCCAGGCGTGCAAATCCGTGAAATCACTCTCGGGTCCCTGGGGTCCCTCCAGGGGCTTTTCGTCGGCGACCAATTGGATGAGATAGCCGGAGACAAACCGGGCCGCAAGCCCCAGTTGGCGCAAGAGCTGGACCATGAGCCAAGCGCTATCACGACACGAGCCACGACCCCACGTCAGCGTCTCTTCACAGGTCTGAATCCCCGCCTCCAGGCGCACGATATAGGCCACGTCGCGTTGCAGCCGTTGATTGACCGCCACCAGAAAATCGACGGTGGTCTGCGGAGTGCGATCGATGCCGGCGAGCCAGGCTTGCAACCGAGGTCCGGCGGGCTCAGTCTCCAAATAGGGCAGAAGCTCGTGCGCTAGCCCCGGCTCGTACTCGAAGGGGCAGGTATTGGCCGACGGTTCGAGAAAAAAATCAAAGGGGTTGATGACCACCATCTCGGCCACCAGAGCCACCTCGACTTGCAGCATCCGAGTGGGCTCGGGAAAGACCAGGCGGGCCAGGTAATTGCTCTGCGGATCCTGTTGCCAGTTGAGAAAATGCGTCTCGGGAGACACGCTCAGGGAGTAACTCAAAATCGGCGTGCGACAGTGCGGGGCCGGCCGCAGCCGCACCACGTGCGGGGACAACTCGACCAAGCGGTCATAGCGATACGTGGTTTTGTGATGCAGGGCTACGCGAATGGCCACACCACCAACTCCTCTCACTTACGGAACCCATAAGGAACCTATTCCCTTGACCGGGGCACGACGTACCGTCCCCTACAAACGATTTTTAGGGCGTATTGACTTGGCGCATCGTTTGTTCATACCTGGGAGACTCGTCCACGGGATGCAGGGCAAAGAACGTCTCGGAAATGGCATTGCCCACCTGATTGAGCTTGAGCTGAAACGTATCGAGAAATTCGTGCAAGCCGCTGCTCATGATCTCCTGGATCGGCGTGTAACCCAACTCTGCCCGCACGCGCCCGAGGCGCTGTTCAGCCGGATTGGCAAAGGTGCCAGGAGACGAGCCGGTCACCGCGTACAGAGAGGCCTCGGCATTCATCACACAGTGTTGCATGGCCCGTGGAAATTCGCGATCCAGAATCAAAAATTCCGCCACCCGATCCGGCGCAATGCGCCCGAAGCGCTTGCGGTACATTTCAAAGGCGCTCGCCGATTTTAGGACTGCCGCCCATTGCGTATCGTCAATGGGCGACCCCACCGCATCGACCGAAGGCAGCAGCAGAAAATACTTCACATCGAGCATGCGCGACGTCTTATCTGCACGCTCTAACAATTGCCCGAGCCGCCCGAAGTGCCAACCCTCGCCGTGCGACATCGTGGCGTCCGTCACCCCCATAAACAACTGGCTGGCGCTTTTGATCTCTGCAAAGAAGGCGTGCGGCGTATGCATCACCCGCCGTTGCCGAGCGGCCTGCCGCAGCATCAGATAATAGCGATGGATCTGCTCCCACATCTCAGACGATATCACTTCGCGCACCGAACGCGCATTGTCATGAGCCCGGTACAAACACGACAGGATCGAATTGGGATTGTCGGTATCGAAGGTGAGAAATTCCACCACGTGCTCTCGAGTCGCCGCCTCATAGCGTTCGACAAACAGGAGACGGTCGCCGGTCGTATCCACCAACGGTTGCCATTGCGTACTACTCGCGGTGGCATCGAGGGTCAATTGCAAGTTGACATCGATAAAACGGGCGACGTTCTCAGCCCGCTCAATATACCGATTCATCCAATATACCGCCTCTGCTACCCGACTTAACATAGGCTTGCCGTCTCCCCTGATCCTTTGGTCTAATCCTCTACCATCACCCAGGTATCTTTGCTGCCGCCGCCCTGAGATGAATTGACCACCAACGACCCTTTTTGCAACGCCACGCGCGTCAATCCGCCGGGCATGACATACGGCTCTGGGCCGTCGCCGTAAAGCACATACGGGCGCAGGTCGACGTGACGCCCCTCAAAATGCTCATCCACAATCACCGGGGCTCGGGACAAGGCCAGCATAGGCTGGGCGATATAGTTGCGCGGATAGGCCTCGATGGCCTTGGCAAAGACCTCGCGCTCCGCCTCAGAAGCGTGCGGCCCCACCAGCATGCCATAACCGCCCGATTCGTTGACCGACTTGACGACCAACTCGTCGAGATGAGCTAACACATACTGCCGTTGGTCGTCATCCAAGCATTGGTAAGTCGGCACGTTGGGCAACAGGACATCGGCGCCCAAATAAAACCGAATCATCTCGGGCACGTACGCATAGATCGCCTTGTCATCCGCAATGCCCGTTCCCGGCGCGTTGGCCAACGCCACCCGTCCGGCCCGGTAGACATCCATCAAGCCCGGCACTCCCAACAGCGAATCGGGACGAAACGTCAGGGGATCCATAAACGCATCATCAACCCGCCGATAGATCACATCAACCCGTTGCAACCCTTTGGTCGTACGCATTTTCACGTAGCCATCGGAGACCACGAGATCGCGCCCCTCCACCAGCTCCACCCCCATCTGTTGGGCCAAAAACGTGTGCTCGAAATAGGCCGAATTATACATGCCAGGCGTCAGCACCACGACCGTCGGGGTGCTGGCGCCAGCCGGGGCCAGCGCCTGCAACATCTCCAGCAAGCGGCTCGGATAGTCATCCACCGGCCGTACCTTGGAGGCCTCAAACACTTGGGGAAAGGTGCGCTTCAATACCTGGCGGTTCTCAAGCACGTACGACACCCCGGAAGGGCATCGGAGATTGTCCTCCAACACATACATCCGGCCGTCGCGATCCCGCACCAGATCCGATCCGGTAATATGGCACCAGACGCCATGCGGGGGCGTCAAGCCCATGCAAGGTGGCAAAAACCCTTTGGCCGACAAAATGAGGTCGGCCGGCAACACCCCCGCTTTAATAATCTCTTGCTCGTGATAGACATCGTCAATGAATAGATTGAGGGCGCAAATCCGCTGCTTCAGCCCCGTCTCAACCAGCTCCCAGTCGGCAGCCGACACAATGCGCGGAATAATATCGAACGGAAAAATCCGCTCCGTGCCTTCTTCACTGCCGTAGACGTTGAACGTGATGCCCAGATCCCAAAAGGATTGTTCTGCAGCACGCTGGCGGTTCATCAACTCCCCGTCTTCGAGCTCCACAATGCGATCCAACAGGGGTGCCGCACCGCTTCGCGGTTCACCATCCGCATCAAACATCTCGTCAAAAAAACCCTCGGTCTCATAGGCTGGCCATCGCATCTCGCCGCCTCCCCTATGCTCTCACTGCTCGCCACCATATCCCTAGCGAGTTATACAGCAAAATACATACCAAGCCCCCCATCCCCTGCAGCATGTGCAACGCGTTGATGTATATCACGAAAAGGCATCGTTCAGGCCATATCGCGACACCACCGAAACGAACTGGAATGTCATAATCCCGACAAAAATGTCTGCATTCGTCAAATTTGCACCTCGGCGAAACCAGATTGATACCATTCTATATAGGGCTCCTGAACCTTGCAAGCACCGAACCTGCCCACTCCCCTTGTCAGAATTGGCGGAAGTGCGTATGCTATTAGCAATGTATCACTTGTTTCCCCCTTACCCTATGATCCATATCTTCCTGGACGTTCGGGGCGGTCAGAGGAGAGCCATGTCATGCCCCAAGGCACGGGAAATGCTGAGACGTCTAAATTGTGTATCGTCTCCAACCGTCTGCCGATTACCATCCGCCATAGTGAGACGGGTGAACTCGCCATCGAACGCAGCTCCGGCGGGCTGGCCACCGCGTTGGCCAACACCCATGACACGTACGACAGCGTGTGGATTGGATGGCCCGGGAGCCAATTCGATGACCTGGCCACGCAAGACCGCGTGACCCAACTGTTGCGACAGGAGCACCGAAGCGTTCCCATCTTTCTCAAAGACTGCGATATTGAACGGTTTTATCACGGCTTTAGCAACAGTGCGCTCTGGCCCCTGTTCCACTATTTTGAGACCTTCTTCAACTACGACGAAGAGGACTGGGAATCCTACGTGCATGTCAATCGCTTGTTCTGCGAAGCGGTGGTGCGCGAAGTCCGCAGCGATACGCTGATTTGGGTACACGACTATCATCTCTTTCTGCTGCCGGGGATGCTACGCGAGTACTTACCTGAAGCCCGCATTGGTTTTTTTCTTCACATCCCATTTCCGTCTTCGGAGATGTTTCGGGTGCTGCCCTGCCGCGAGGCACTCTTGCGCGGTCTTCTCGGGGCCGACTTGGTGGGGTTCCAGACGTTTAGTTATTTGCAAAACTTCCTGTCGTCCGTGCACCGCCTCCTGGGTCTCGATGCGGAGCCCGGCTATCTGCCCTATGGCGGCCGTCAAGTGCAGTTTGGCGTCTACCCCATTGGCATTAAGCCGGAACAATTTCTCCACGCCATCCACCACGATGCGGAGACCGCCGACGAATTGGCGCGGCTCGACAGCAGCATTGGTTCCCGCAAACTTTTGTTGGGGATGGACCGCATGGACTACTCCAAGGGTATCCCCGCCCGCTTGCGCGCCTACAAACGCTTTTTGGACTCCCATCAGGAGTGGCGCGAGCGCGTTACCCTCATTCAGGTGGCGGTGCCATCGCGCGAACACGTGATGGCCTATCAGAACCTCAGGCGTCAAGTGGAAGAGTTGGTGGGGGAAATCAACGGCGTGTACGGCACCACCACCTGGACGCCCGTGCAATATGTGCATCGCAATTTGCCGTTTGCACAAATTTGTGCGCTGTTGCGGCGGTCGGACGTGGCCCTCGTCACGCCGCTTCGGGATGGCATGAACCTCGTCGCCAAAGAATATGTGGTGTGCCAAGAAAACCAGCCGGGAGCGTTGATCATTGGAGAATTTGCCGGTGCCTCGGCCGAACTCGGCGAGGCGTTTTTCGTCAACCCTTACGATATCGCGGGCATGGCCGAACGCATTCACGAAGTGCTGTCGCTGCCCGAGGATGTCCTGGCGGAGCGCATGGGCACCCTGCACAAGCGGGTGTGTACCCACACCGTGGATCGGTGGGCCAACAAATTTCTCAGCGCTCTCAAGGACGTCCAATTTGCCCCGCGAACGCGCCCTCTAACCGGCCTGGACCGGCAGCGGCTCCTCGACGCCGCGGCCCGTGCCAAGCGACGCGTGCTGCTGCTCGATTACGATGGCACCTTGGCGCCACTCGTGTCGCTGCCGCACCGCGCGGCCCCGTCACCAGCAGTGCTGTCCCTGTTGCAGCGGCTGCAACAGGATCCACGCAATATTTTGGCAGTGGTGAGCAGCCGCGACCGGCTCACCCTGGAGCGTTGGCTGGGCGCCTGCGGCTGCATCCTCGCCGCCGAACATGGCGCCTGGCTCAACACCGACGGAACCTGGACGCTCTTGCACGACCTCAGCGACGACTGGAAGGGGACCATCCGGCCCATTCTGGAGCGTGTGGTCGAGCAGACGCCCGGCTCCCTTTTAGAAGAAAAAGACTACTCTTTGGTTTGGCACTATCGTATGACCGACCCTGAATTCGGCCTGTGGCAGGCACGTGAGCTGTGCTCGCAATTGCAAAGTATGCTCGCGGGCTCTGAACTACAGGTGCAAAGCAGTAGCAGAGTGGTTGAAGTCAAATGGGCCAAGATCCATAAAGGGGTGGCGGCGTCTCAAATCCTCGAGCGGGCACAGCCCGCCGACTTTATTTTGGCCCTTGGAGATGATCATACTGACGAAGATATGTTTGCTGCGATTCCGTCGGATCAATGGACTGTGAAAGTCGGTATGGGCATCTCTTCGGCACGGTTTGCCCTCCCCAGCTCTGCGGATGTGCAGCAACTTTTGCAGGAACTCGCGGAGCTCTAGATGGAGACTGCCGAAGGTCGATTTTACAAGCACTTCTAAGCAGTGGCATGATCCCGGCCTGGGCATGCATACCGGCCCGGGCATGCATACTGGCCTGAGCATGCATACCGGCCCGGGCATGCATACCGGCCCGGGCATGCATACTGGCCTGGGATACATAAATGATATGCGAATAATAGGCGCAATGGAGAAGAAGGAGAGAGCACCCATGACCTCTGTGCGGTCTTCAATCGTGCGAACGACCTTGTCGCTGTTACTGGCTTGCCTCCTGACCCTAGCAGGATGCGGCAAGCCCGGACTCGACCGGGTTGACATTCAACCCGACTCGGCCTCTCTGACGGTGGGTGACACACAACAATTCAGTGCGACCGCCATCGACACCGACGGGGAAGTCATGCAAGACACCGCCATCACCTGGTCCGTGGATGGCGACAGCGGCAGTATCGACGCAGCGGGCCGGTTTACCGCTGTCAAGCCGGGCCAGGTGAATGTCATCGCCTCCACGGCAACGTCCCAATACAAAGTGTCGGTCACGATTGCTCAGGAGCCGGTGGCGGCGCTGCAAGTCGCTGTCACGCCTGAGACGGTGGTGGCGGGTGAACAAGCGCAGTTTATGGTGACTGTCAACAACGCGGCGGGCAAGGGCATTGCAGACGTGGCGGTACAGGCCAACGCCCTCAGCAACGGCACGGAGGTGGCGCCGAAAGCGGTCAACACCAATGCCTCGGGACAAGCGGCGTTTACGATCACCACCCCGGCCAAGGTGCAGAACAATCAGGTGGAGGTGAGCGCGGGTGGCCAGACCGCCACCGCGGACCTGCCGTCAACCGCAGGTCCGCCAGCCACGGTACAGTCCAGCATGGAGCCGGCTCAAGTGGTGGCGGGTCAGGAAGCCAAAGTGGCCGTGGTCGTCCTCGACAAAGCCAACAATCCCGTGCCTGGTGCCCAGGTCACGTTCAATACCAGCGGCGAGGGTTCGAGCGTCACCCCGGCGCAAGCGACCACGGATGACCAGGGGCGGGTCTCAGCGGTGTTAAAAGCCGGGCCGAGCGCGGGCGACAGTCAAGTCCAAATCGGTGTGGCCGGCCTGGAACCGCAAGTGTCCGGGTTTCCAACCTTGCCGGATGTGGCGTCGCGTCTGACCCTACAGTCGGATATGCCCGCGACGATCGCCGGGGGCACGGTCAATCTGGCGGTCACGGTGACAGATACCTACGGCAATGCCGTCCCCAACGCCGCCGTACAGCTAGAGGCATCGCCAGAGGGGGCAACGCTGGCTACGGCGTCCCTGACCACCGACGCCAGGGGGGCGGCGGCAACCGCCCTCCGTCTCAGTACCACCCCCGGTGCCCATACAATGACGGCAACAGTTGCAGGGGTCGACCCGGTACAATTGACGGTCACCGGCCGCGCCCCCACCGAAATTCGCGTGTCGCCAGCCACGGTCACCATCGAAATGCTGGGCACGCAAGCCTTTAGCGCGATGGCAGAAGATGTCGAGGGCCATTCGGTTGCCGTGACGCCAGAATGGCAAGTGATTGGCGACAACGGCACGATCGATGCCGAAGGCACGTTGAAGGCCACGGGTTTGGGCGAAGCCACGGTCTTGGGCCTGTATGGCGACCTCAAGGGCGGTGCCCAAGCGACCATCGTCACGGGCACCGTGGCGATGGTGGAAGTGACGCCGAGCGAGCAAGTGGTGACCGCAGGTGAGAACGTTCAATTTCAAGCGCAGGCCTTCAATGCGCACCGCCATCCTTTAGATGTGACACCGAGCTGGTCGGTGAGCAACGAGGTCGGCGAGATCGACGCAGTCGGTCTGTTCACCGCACAAAAAGCCGGCGAAGGCAACGTCATCGCCACCGCCAATACGCAATCGGGACAGGGCAAAGTCACGGTCACCCCGGGGGCGTTGACGGTGGTCAAAGTCGAGCCGACGACGATTCGCCTGAAGGCCGGAGAAAGCGTGCAACTGCAAGCGAAAGGCTTTGACGCGGCAGACAATGAAGTGGCCCTCGAACCGGTCTGGACCCTGACAGCCGACCTCGGTGAATTGTCGGCTGACGGCACCTTCAAAGCCCTGCGAGCCGGTGCGGGTGAGATCGTGGCCGAGGCGGGTCCCACGCCAACGGTCATCGCCATCCCGGTGGAAGTCACGGCTGCGGAGCTTCAGCGAGTGGAGGTGGATCCCACCACCCTGACAATCAGTGCCGGCGCTCAGTACGTCTTTGAGGCCACCGGCTACGATGCTTTTAACAACCTGATTGAGGTGAAGCCTGAATGGCTCTTGAGTGAAGAAGGGATCGGGCAGATTGATGCGCAAGGCTCGTTTTACGCGCGCAAATCGGGTTCGGTGCAACTCACTGCTTCTGTGGGCGAGAGCAAAGGGGCAGCCAGTATCACGGTGAAGCCGGATCAACTGGCCCGGCTGGCCATTCAGCCCGCAGGTCCTCTCACCCTGAGTGCAGGCACCACGGTGTCCTTTACCCTCAGCGGCTTTGACGCCTATGATAACACCGTGGCCCTCGAACACGAGTGGATCCAAACGGCACCCCTGGGCACCATCAAGGCCGATGGGTTCTTCCGGGCGGAAACGGTGGGCAGCGGCAATCTCATGGCGCGCCAAGGCGATTTGAGTATCTCCGTGCCAATCACGGTTACTCCAGGCAAGCTCTCGGAAATCAAACTCACGCCATCGGAGGCAACTCTGCAAGCGGGCAACGTCCAGACATGGCAAGCCGAGGGTGTCGATGCCTACCACAATGCGGTCGACATCACGCCCACGTGGCGCGTCTCGGGAGCCATTGGCGACATCACCAAAGCGGGCGTGTTCACGGCCCAGCTCGCCAAAGCCGGGCAAGTCATCGCCTCGGCGGAAGGCATCTCGGGCAGTGTTGACGTGACGGTGGAGCCCGGCACCTTGAAGATGCTTAGTGTCACCCCAGAACAGATGAGCCTGACCGCCGGCGAGACGGTGCAAATGATTGTGGTAGGCTATGACGCCTATGGCAATCCGACCCCCATTGAGCCGGTATGGCAGGTGCCCGGTGACATGGGTACCGTGGCCGCCGACCATGTTTTCACTGCCCACAAGGCTGGCACCGGCCGTATGGTCATTGCCGCCGGAGACCTGGCCGAGGTGGTCGATATCTCGGTTGAGATCGGTTCGCTAGCCAGCTTGGTGGTCCAACCTGAGACAGCCGAAATCGCCTCGGGAACCCAGCAAACTTTCGCGGTTCAGGGTTTTGACGCGGGCGGCAACCCAGTTCCGGCAGAGGTCGAGTGGCATATCGAAGGCGATACTGGCACGATCACCCCGGAAGGGGTCTTCACCGCTACCCAAATGGGAACCGGCCAAGTGCAAGCGGTGTCCAACGAGGTGATAGGGGCAGCGGCGGTCACCGTCACAGCCGGTCCGGCCGTGGCTCTCCAATTGACGACACCCTCATCGACCGTGAAGGCAGGGGAATCCATTACCCTTGGGAGCGAAGCCCAGGATGCCGCAGGCAACGCGATCACCTCGGCGCCTGCCTGGTCAATTGAAGGCGACATCGGCACGATTACCTCGGAGGGCGTCTTCACGGCCCAAAAGGCCGGCGCGGGCCAAATTGTTGGCACCATGGGTGACCTGAGTCAAACGATCGCGATCGATGTCCAGCCGGGCGATCTGGCGACAATCGAGGTGAGCCCCAAAGACCCCATACTGACGGCCGGAGAGACGGCGACCTTAACCGCCATGGGCTACGATGCGCTCGGCAATGAAGTCCCGGTGGAGGTGAAGTGGAGTGCGCAGGGCGGTATCGGCACCATCGATGCGGCATCGGGCGGTTTTCAAGCCACCACGGCAGGCACGGGTGCGGTGGTGGCGATCCACGGCACGCTCGCCGGGGTGGCGATGGTGACGGTGAAACCGGGCAAAGTAGCCGAGCTGCAATTGCCCTCGTCCTATACCGTGGCCGCGGGCGAGGACCTGGCGCTCCACGTGGTGGCAGTCGATGCGTTCCACAATCAAACCGAGGCAGATTACCAGTGGGAGCTGCCCAGCATACTGGGCCACATCTCGGATGGCGTGTTGCGGGGCGAGCAAGCGGGCACCGGGGAGATCATCGTGCGCAGTGGCGATGTGAAAGCGCGTACGACCCTCGAGGTCACCCCGGGCAAGATCACGCGCTTGCAAATTGAACCCGAGGTCCTTGCTCTCAGAGCCGGCGAGCAGGCACAGCTACGCGCGGTCGGCTTTGACGCCTATGGCAATACGACTGATGTCGACGTGACCTGGGCGCTCGAGGGCGAGGTGGGCAGCCTGACCGCAAGCGGCGCATTCACTTCAGGACGGGCGGGAACCGGCCGGGTAACCGCCCAACTTGGCGACCTGCAAACAGCGCTCGGTGTCACCGTGGCACCAGGCGCCGTACAACGTCTGGAGCTGGAACCAGTGCAAGCGCAGGTGGCGTCCACCACCACGCAAACGTTTGTGGCCAAGGGGTACGATTCGGCTAACAACGAAGTCCTAGTGAATGTGCAATGGGCGATGTCCTCCAAGATCGGGACAATTGATCAAGAGGGTCAATTCACCGGCACTCAAGTGGGCAAAGGCACCTTGGTCGCCTATGCCTCCGGGGTGGTGGCTACAGCTGATCTCGCGGTGGCCCCAGGGCCGGTGGCGCTCGTGTTTGTCACGCCGCAACCGGTACAAGCCAAGGCCGGTGAGGAGGTCCCGTTTGCCGCTCAGGGCTTGGACGCCCATCTCAACATCATCCCGACGCTGCAAGCGGATTGGCAGGTGGCCGGCAAAATCGGCACGATCAATGCGCAGACCGGCGTCTTCTCAGCCACGCATGTCGGACAGGGCAAGGTCGTCGTCAGCGTCGGCCAGAACCAGGGGAGTGCGGATGTCGAAATTCGTCCGGGCACGCCCGATGCCAATCAATCCCAGCTCGTGTCCTCCCGGCTCAATCTGCCGGCCGACGGCAAAACCAGCGCCGATATCATCGTCCACGTGCAGGATCGCTTTGGCAATCCAGTGATGGATGCCAAGGTCTTTCTCGTCTCAAGCCGCGATGATATCATCGAACAACCGGTGCCGACCAATCAGCACGGCGTTGCTCTAGGTCACATCCGCTCGAAAATCCCTGGCAACTCGGAGATTATTGCAGTGGTGGAATCCATTCGGATCAGCAATCCGATCCAGCTAAAATTTAAAGCCGACGACGCTTCCGGCTAGGTACTATTTCTCGACGGCCCAGACGCGCCATGGTTGACAACTCGCCATGGCGCGCTTAGTATATACGTCAAATTCATCCAAGCCTCTCAGCTTGCCAGCCACTCCACCACCCAACCAAAAAGAGGCTTGACATCGCCTTTGCACTGCTATAAAGTCACACCCTTCACAGAGGCAGGTGGCGTGATACGGAAGCGTTGTTTCAACATTCTCATGGGGCAAACCAGGTAGGGAAAGGGCGCATATGTGGCAATACATCATGAAACGCATACTGCTGATGATCCCGACTCTTTTGGGCGCGGCACTGATCGTCTTTTTCATCATGAACATCATCCCCGGGGATATTGCGCTGCTCATTATCGGCGGCGATCAAGGCGGGGATATCAACCCTCAAGAGCTGGCGAATTTGCGGGAGCAGCTCGGCCTCAACCGTCCCCTCTTCGTCCAGTTTTTCTCGTGGTTGTGGGGGGTGGTGCGGTTCGATTTTGGGGAGTCTCTGTGGACCGGAGCCCCGGTGTTGGAAGAACTGGCGATTCGCTTTCCGCTCACCCTTGAAGTCGCGATTGCCGCGACCGTGGTATCGACGATGATCGCTATCCCCTTGGGGACCATCGCGGCCATTCGCCAGGATACCTGGATCGATTACGTCGTTCGCATCGTCAGTATCGGTGGTTTAGCGATCCCCTCTTTCTGGACGGGTATCCTCATCATTTTGTTCTTGGTGCTGCTGTTTGAATGGAGTCCGCCCCTGGAGTTTGTCAGCCTCACCGAAGACCCATGGGGAAATTTTAAGCAGTTGATCTGGCCGATCGTCAGTGTGGGCTATCGCTATGCCGCGGTCACCACACGTATGACGCGATCCACAGTGCTAGAAGTGATGCGCGAAGACTACATCCGCACGGCCTGGGCCAAAGGGCTACAAGAGAAGATCGTGGTGGCCAAACACACGCTTAAAAATGCTGTTCTGCCAGTGATCACGATTATCGGCACCGAGTTCGCCTTTTTGATCGGCGGCTTGGTGGTGACGGAAACGGTTTTTACGTTAAATGGTATAGGAAGCTTTCTGGTCGACGCCATTGCCCACCGTGATGTGCCGGTGGTGCAATCGCTTATCATCATGATTGCCTTTACCTTTGTGTTCGTCAATTTGGCGATCGATTTGCTCTACGCGTGGATCGATCCCAGAATTAGTTATCACTAGGAGATTGAGATGGCTGTCGCAACCGCTCAACCCCAAGAGATTGAAGTCATTCCGTCCCGCTTGACACGGACTTGGAATGCCCTGGGTAAGTTTATTATCACCAAGCCGCTGGGAGCAATCGGTGGTGTCATCATCTTAGTGATGATTTTGGCAGCAGTCTTTGCCCCACAGATCGCGCCTTACGATCCCTATGAACTCGATCAGACTCTACAGTTCGGCCCCCCGTCCATCAGCCACCCCTTTGGCACTGATGAATTCGGGCGCGATTTGTTCACCCGTATTATCTACGGGGCCAAGATCGCCCTCATTATTGGGTTTAGCGCCTCGTTTCTGGGCGCCACCGGCGGCGCGATTGTGGGTGTGGTGAGTGCCTATATGGGTGGTAAGACCGACTTGATTATCCAGCGTGTGGTCGATGTTATGCTCGCCTTTCCTCTACTGATTTTGGCCCTAGCCATCGCCAGTGTGCTCGGCCGCTCGACGTTTAATCTGGTGCTTGCCATCGCCATCCCGGTCATTCCGCGAACCGCCCGAATCGTGCGCTCCAGCGCGCTATCGGCCAAGGAGCTAGTCTATGTCGAGGCCGCCCGCGCGGTGGGGAGTTCTCACATCCGCGTCATGTTCCGCCATATTATCCCCAATATTATGGCCCCCTATTTGATCATCCTCACGGCCCAACTGGGCAGTGCCATTCTTACGGAAGCCTCGCTCAGCTTTTTGGGATTGGGCAAGGCTGAACCCGAGCCGTCCTGGGGTCTCATGCTGTCCGGCGGCGCTCCGCTCTATGCGGAAAAAGCGCCTTGGATAGCCATTTTTCCCGGTTTGGCCATCAGCCTCGCGGTCTTTGGATTCAACCTCCTGGGCGATTCGCTACGTGATGCGTTAGACCCACGTCTCCGGGGCCGCAGTTAAGCCGACGCTTTTCCTGGCCACCGGTACTGCTTTGCACTTGCCCTCTCGATCGAGGGCAAGTCATCAACTTAGACTCGGCTAAACAGTCGTCGCCCCCTCCAGCTCGATCACGTCTCCCAATTCGACACGTTAATGGTCTCGTGGCCAGTTGAATACGATACCAAGCCGTTTCTTATAAGATCCCCACAAAAAAATGATGTAATCCCCACATTATCCTCAAACTTCTCATGTCTACTTATGTTACGTTTATACCTACAATCACATCTTGACATAAGAGAGCCACGTTCTTGTATGTCAAGCAATGGCATCTGCCCGTAGCGGAGATGTGTATTCTTGGCTATGCATCTTTTTATAGAGATTAGCCCGTAAAACCCAAGGTTTTAACCTTGGGTTTTACGGGCTTTTTCTGATGGGCTTTAGCCCGTTCAAGAACGACTCTGTCAAGCGTAAAAGTAATTGACATGGGTTGTACTTCTATATATAGTGCCAGCCATGATAATACGAAAAGGATATAAATACCGTCTCAAGACGGATGCCGAAACAAGGCAAAAGTTTGCACAACATGCAGGTGCGTGCCGTTTCGTTTGGAACAAGGTACTTGACACGAACGAACACAGA
>Ga0214472_10002367_pt1 | contig 20420 bp, 16 predicted proteins | sample RVTome_6_FD_207662 | JGI IMG/M metagenome (GOLD analysis project Ga0214472, IMG submission 207662) | Soil microbial communities from uranium-contaminated site in the Upper Colorado River Basin, Wyoming, United States - RVT140D175 | ecosystem: Environmental > Terrestrial > Soil > Contaminated >...
TAGGGGCAGAGATCCTGCAGATCCCCGGGCAGATCGCGGCGCCACTTGATCGGCGATACGAAATCGCCTTTGGTCGAGGGCACGTCAAGCGGTTTGAGCCGGCCCAGTCCGGCGGCAGCCAGATCGCGCGCGACCCCACGCACGCCAAGGCAGTCGCCCCGGTTCGGGGTGATGGCGATTTCGATCACCGGATCGTCGAGGCCCATCAGCTGTGCAAAGGGTATGCCGACTGCGGTGCCCTCCGGCAACTCGATGATGCCGTCATGTTCGTCGGACATGCCCATTTCGCGTTCGGACACCAGCATACCGTTGGAGTCCTCGCCGCGGATCACGCCGGGCTTGAGGGTGATGTCGCTGCCGGGAATATAGCTGCCCGAGGGGGCGAAGACGCCGACCATGCCGGTACGCGCGTTGGGGGCGCCGCAGACCACCTGGACTTCGCCATCGGCGGTCTGAACCCGGCAGACCCGCAGCCGGTCGGCGTTGGGGTGCTGTCTGGCCTCTATGACCAGAGCCGACTTGAAAGCGGCCAGAGACGACGCACGGTCCTCGATGGACTCGACCTCCAGGCCGATCATCGAAAGGGTTGCGGCGATCTGCTCCAGGGTGGCGTCGGTTTCGAGATGATCCTTGAGCCAGCTGAGGGTGAACTTCATGAGCCTAGAGTCCTCTCACCATGCTGGGGGTTTCGAGCGGCAGGAACCCGAAGTGGCGCAGCCACCGCAGATCTGAATCGTAAAAAGGGCGCAGGTCGGGCATGCCGTATTTCAGCATGGCGAGCCGTTCGATCCCCATGCCGAAGGCAAAGCCCTGGTATTTTGTCGAGTCGATGCCGCAGTGCTCCAGCACTTTCGGATGGACCATGCCGCAGCCCAGGATCTCCAGCCAGTCGGCGCCGCCGATCTTGAGCTGGCCGCCGTCGCGGGTGCAGCCGATATCGACCTCGGCCGAGGGTTCGGTGAAGGGGAAATAGCTCGAACGGAAGCGCACTGGAAGATCGTCGATCCCGAAGAAGGCGCGGCAGAATTCGATCAGGGTGCCCTTGAGCTGCCCCATATGGGTCTTCTCGTCGATCACCAGCCCCTCGACCTGATGGAACATCGGTGAATGGGTGGCATCGTGATCGGCGCGGAAGGTGCGGCCCGGAACGATGATGCGTATTGGCGGTGTTGTGCTGCGCATCGAGCGGATCTGCACCGGCGAAGTGTGGGTGCGCAGAACCTGTCTGGTCCCGTCTTCGCGCTCGGGCAGATAAAAGGTGTCGAACTCCTGCCGGGCGGGATGCTCCAGCGGAATGTTCAGGGCGGTGAAGTTGTGGAAATCGTCCTCGATGTCCGGGCCTTCGGCAACCGAGAAACCCATCTCGCCGAAAATCGCGATCAGTTCCTCGATGGTCTGGCTGATCGGATGGAAGTGGCCGAGGGGGGCGGGGCGGGGCGGCAGCGAGACGTCGATGGTCTCTTTCGCCAGCCGGGCTTCGAGTTCGACGGCCTGCAGGGAGCCGCGCCGGGCATCGATGGCGTCGGAAAGGGCGGCCTTGACGACGTTCAGGGCCTGACCGGCTTCGCGCCGCTCGTCGGGCGAAAGACCGCCCAGCGTTTTCATCAGCTGAGTGACCTGGCCTTTTTTACCCAGAGCCTGAACCCGGATCGTCTCCAGCGTTTCTATATCGCCGGCGGCTTCGATCTGTTCGGTCAGGCTGGTGCGAAGTTCTTCGAGGTTCTCCATGTGCATCCCGGTGGTTGGCGCCGGGATCCTGGAGAAGCAGCGGAGTCGGATCCGCCGGATGTCCAGCCCGATCTCCGCCGGTCCCTATTCGCTCTGGTTGGGGCGAGGCCTCTTTGGCAAGAAAAGCAGCGAAGCCGATGTCCGGTTTCGCTCTTTCGCTGCAAAGCTGTCTCGCGGGTCGTCTGGTCGGCGGCGGCTGCCGCGATCTTTCGCAGCAGCCGAGATGCCTGTATCTAAGCGGTCTTGAGAGCGGCCTGAGCCTGATCGACGAGGCTCTTGAAGGCTGCCGGCTCATGGATTGCGAGGTCGGAAAGAACCTTGCGGTCCAGCTCGATGCCAGCCTGCTTCATGCCGTTCATGAACTGCGAATAGGTGAGACCATGCTCGCGGGCACCGGCGTTGATACGCTGGATCCACAGGCCGCGGAATGTCCGCTTCTTGACCCGGCGGTCGCGGTAAGCGTACTGGAGACCCTTCTCCACCCGCTCGATAGCAACCCGGAAAACGTTTTTACCGCGTCCCCGATAGCCTTTGGCCAGCTTGACGACTTTTTTGTGGCGCGCACGTGCCGTGACGCCCCGACTTACTCTTGCCATGTGTCAGGTTTCCTTACGCGTAGGGGAGGAAATTGCGCTTGATGATCCGGGCATCTACAGCGCACAGGGTCGTCGTGCCGCGCGCCTTGCGCTTCATCGACTGGCTGCGCCTGCGCAGCATGTGACGCTTGTAGGCATGGTTCATCACGACTTTTCCGGTTCCGGTGAGCCGGAAGCGCTTCTTGGCGCCTGACTTGGTCTTCAATTTGGGCATTTTGCATTCCTTTCGTTTGAAACGAACCTTTCGTGAGCCGCTGGGCATGCCCTTTCGCCCGACCGCTCGATTGAAGCCGCAGGTTATAGCGGCGGCGTACTTCGATTGCAAGAGATCCCAACGCGGGGTGGTGCCTCAGTTTGAAATTTGTTTCTTGCAGGTCTTGGACCGGCCCGGCTTCGGTGCGCGGGCGTCGATCTGGCCGCAGGATTCTCGGCGGACCGACTGGCAATCAGCGGTCGTCACTCGCTTTTATTGCGGGTGGCTCGATTTGGGTCCAGGAGGTGCCGGCCGCTATCGCACAGGTGCGCTGCGCCCTGTCGGTCACGATGATCGTCCAGGTTCCATCTATCGAGGTAAACAGCTCGAGCACCGCTCCCGTGCCAATCACCCCAAGACCGGTCTGGTGCTCGTGAAAGCGGTCATCAAGCCATTCGATGATCTCGCTGCGCGCCGCGCAGGGACCGGTCTGGGCCATTGCCGCGGGTGGTCCGGTAGCAGAGAGAATAGCGCCTGAAATCAGGAATACAGCGCTATGGATCAAGAGTTTGCACAACATCACACATCTCCTTTGCCGTAAATGTTCCGGCATTCGAAAACGTGATCGACAGCTCCGCTGCGCCGGAACGATTCAGGCCGGTACCGACGTCGTCATCGCGTCGCTCCTTTCCGTATTCCGGTCTGTAATCAACGAGGGTGGCTTGCGCCTGTTCCCTCTATGTTCTACATATGATGCGCTGGTCAAATAGTTGCAAGGCACCTCACCGAACGGTGACCCATCGTGCAACGCAAGCGCACGACGCGAGAGAAACATTGTGATGCCTGCCTTGTCATTGCTCCGCTCTGGCCGTTGTTTTTAATTTCAAACTGAGATACTGCCCAACGCGGCGCGCAGAGATCTCTTGGGCTTAATCTATCTTATTGATAAGAAAGCCTGTTTTCTCGGACAACTTCAACCCTGCCCGGTGAGTTCCGGCGAAAACCGCCGGAGACCGGCCCCTGGTCCGGCCTGAAGCCGGATCAGGGCCGGGTTGTCGGACGCCGGCCCCGCGTCAGCGGGGCGCCAGAACCATGATCATCTGCCGGCCTTCCAGTTTCGGGAACTGTTCGACCTTGGCGACCTCTTCGAGCTCGGTGCGGACGCGGTGGAGAACCTTCAGGCCCAGGTCCTGATGGACCATTTCCCGGCCACGGAACCGCATGGTGACCTTGACCTTGTCACCTTCCTCGATGAAGCGGTTGGCGGCACGCATCTTCACGTCATAGTCATGCTGATCGATATTCGGCCGCATCTTGATTTCCTTGACGTCGATGACCTTCTGCTTCTTTCGCGCTTCGTTCTTCTTTTTCTGCGCTTCGTAGCGGAAACGGCCGTAGTCCAGGATTTTACATACGGGCGGATCCGCATTCGGCGAGATCTCGACAAGATCCAGACCAGCACTGAAAGCGCGCTGCAACGCATCGCTCTTGGAGACGACTCCGACCTGTTCGCCGTTCTCGTCGACGAGCCGGACTGATATAACCCCAATTTGTTCGTTCACACGTGGTCCATCTCGGGACGGCGTGAGATCTGCGGGTGGACGTGCTATTGCTAAACTCCTCCGTTAGCCAAAAAAAATCTGCTAGGTCCATATGAGTGCCCGTCTTCGGCTGCCGGTGCAGCCGGTGCGGGTCGCGGATATGGCGCTCTCCCTGTCTGTCGGCTCAAACTGACGCCGACATACATCTTAATTATTCAGCCGGCGATGCCGACTCTTCTCGTAACCGGGCGACCGCATCGTCCAGAGTCAGGAACTGCTGTTCCTTGCTGCCCAGACGCCGCAGCGCCACTGTCCCTTCTTCTGCCTCGCGGCGGCCCACGACCGCGATCACAGGAACCTTGGCCAGACTGTGTTCACGTATCTTATAGTTTATCTTCTCGTTGCGCAGGTCAATTTCTGTTCGTAGGCCTGCAGACTTTAATGTGGCCTGAACCTGACGGCCGTAATCGTCGGCATCCGAGGTGATCGGCGCGACCACAATCTGGACCGGCGCCAGCCAGAGCGGGAAGCGGCCGCCGTAGTGTTCGATCAGGATCGCCAGGAAACGCTCGAAGGATCCGATGACCGCCCGGTGCAGCATAACCGGACGGTGACGCTTGTCATCTTCGCCGATGTAGCTCGCATCAAGGCGTTCCGGCAGGACGAAATCGACCTGCAGCGTGCCGCACTGCCAGTCGCGGCCGATGGCGTCACGCAGCACGAATTCCAGCTTGGGGCCATAAAAGGCGCCTTCGCCGGGATTGAGCGAATATTCGATGCCGGTAATCTCGACCGCCTCTTTCAGGGCCGTCTCGGCCTTGTCCCAGGTCTCGTCGGTTCCCGCACGCACCTCCGGCCGGTCCGAGAACTTCACCACGAAGTCCTCGAAGCCCAGATCCTTGTAGATGCTCGACAGCAGCTCGCAGAAGATGACCGTCTCGCTGTTGATCTGGTCCTCAGTGCAGAAGATATGGGCGTCGTCCTGCGTAAAGGCCCGTACCCGCATCAGCCCGTGCAGCGCGCCCGAGGGCTCGTTGCGGTGGCAGTTGCCGAACTCGGCCATGCGCAGGGGCAGATCGCGGTAGCTGGTCTGGCCCTGGCGGAAGATCTGGACGTGCGCCGGGCAGTTCATGGGCTTGACCGCCAGAATCCGGTCGTCGTCGCTGACCGCCGTGAACATATGCTCACGGAATTTTTCCCAGTGGCCCGAGGCTTCCCAGAGCGAGCGGTCGATCAGCTGTGGCGTCTTGACCTCGACGTAGCCGGCGGCCTCCAGACGTTTGCGCAGATAACGCTCGATCGTGCGGTAGAGTTCCCAGCCCTTGGGGTGCCAGAAGACCGAACCGATGGCCTCTTCCTGCAGATGGAAGAGATCCATCTCCTTGCCCAGGCGCCGGTGGTCGCGCTTTTCGGCCTCTTCCAGCATGAGGAGGTAGGCCTTGAGCTGCTTTTCCGTCGCCCAGCAGGTGCCGTAGATGCGCTGCAGCTGTTCGTTGTTGGAATCGCCGCGCCAGTAGGCGCCGGAGACCCGCAGCAGCTTGAATGCATGACCCAGCTTGCCCGTGGAAGGCAGGTGAGGGCCGATGCAGAGATCGAGCCAGTCGCCCTGCCGGTAGATCGAGATCTCCGCGTCGCGCGGCAGGGTCTCGATGTGCTGGGCCTTGTATTTTTCGCCCTTCTCGGAGAAGAGGCGGATTGCGTCGTCCCGGTCCCAGACCTCGCGGACGATGGTTTCGTCGCGGTCGACGATCTCATGCATCCGCTTTTCGATCTTTTCCAGATCGTCGGTGGTGAAGGGTTCCTTGCGGGCGAAGTCGTAAAAGAAGCCGTTTTCGGTTGCCGGCCCGAAGGTCACCTGCGTCTCGGGATAGAGCTCCTTTACCGCCTCGGCCAGCACATGCGCGCAGTCGTGGCGCAGCAGTTCCAGGCTGTCGGTGTGGCTCGCGGTCACGATTTCAACGGTGGTGTCCTGCTCGACGAGGAAGGCCAGGTCCTTGACCATGCCGTCGGCCTTCAGCGCCAGGGCGTCTTTCGCCAGGCGCGGGCCGATGGCGGCGGCGATTTGCGCGCCGGAAACCGCCGCGTCGAAATCGCGCCGACTACCGTCGGGCAGATGAATAGCAACCATGAAACTTTGTACTTTAACCTCTTGTGAGACGTCGTCAAAAAAACCACCGCGGGACTGCCGCAGTGCGAAAGGCGCAATGTAGAAGGAATCCGGGGGCTGTCAAGAATATGGCTGTGAAACTGTACCTGCGCCTGTATCTGTGCCGGGCCGATCTCGTGCCCCGAGGGTCATTCGGGGCGCAATCGCAGGCAGCGACCGTGCTGTCCTGGAGCCCTGCCGTCACGAAGCGGCTGCGGTTTTTCCTGCCCGACCACCGGATTCCGGGCAATGAAGGAAAGAGCCATGACCTAGCGATCCATCGTCCGGTGGGCGTCGCTTCTGATGAGTTCGTTATAAAGCCCCAGGGTGCCGTTACACATGCGCTCTTTTGAAAAGAGGGTCCGGACCCGGGTGATCGCGAGCTTCGACAGCTTGAACCGTTCTTCGGAGTTCAGGCTGAGGGCCTTGCGCAAGGCACTCGCCAGTGATGAGGGGTCGCCGTTTTCGAAGAGAAATCCGGTGGTGCCGGGGATCAGCTGTTCGCGCGCGCCGCCATGGTCGCTGGCGACCACCGGGCGGCCCATGGCCTGGCCCTCGCTGACCACGCGTCCGAAACCTTCCGGGTCGGTCGAGGCGGAGACCACGACGTCCGACAGCATATAGGCTGCTGCCATGTCGGAGCAGTTGTCGAAGATGAAGGCCTTGCCGGCAAGGCCGTTGGCCATGATCTGGCGTTCGAGTTCCTGACGATAGCTGGTGCGGCCCTGATCCGAGCCGACCAGCACACAGCAGAAGTCCAGATCCCGCAGCTCCGTCAGAGCATCAAGCAGGATGGACTGGCCCTTCCAGCGGGTCAGGCGGCCCGGCAGCAACACCAGCGGCACACCGTCGGGCAGGCGCCAGTCGGTTGCCAGTTTGATCACCCGTTCGGCGGAAACCTGATCCGGATCGAAATGTCGCAGGTCGACGCCGCGCTGCACCACCCGCACGCGGGTCGGCTCCACCTTGTAATACTGCTCGATGTGGCCGGCGATGAACTCGGAAATGGCGATGACCCGCTCGCCTCTGGTCATGATGGCGTTGTAGCGCCGCTTCAGGCCGTTGCTGAAGTTATAGGGGGCATGAAAGGTGGTGATGAAGTGCCGTCCGGTGGCCTTTGCCGCATAGTAGGCCGACCAGGCAGGGGCCCGCGAGCGGGCATGAACGATATCCACGTTCTCGGACAGAATGAGTTTTTTCAGCCGGGCGATGTTCCGCGCCATGACAATCGGGTTCTTGGACGCCATGGGCAGGCGGACATGGATCGCGCCGATCCGCTTGAGCTCATACTCCAGCGGACCGCCCTCGGAGGCGATAATCGCGGTTCCGCCGGTTCTGGTCAGGGCCGCTGCCATGTCTACGGCGCCGCGCTCCACACCACCCGTGACCAGGTTGGGGACGACCTGCAATACCGTCGGCGCACCGTCTTTTGTCCTGGGCCCCGGAGTGATAACCTGCGCCACAGTTGTCATTGCGCGGCCATAGGTGATTGATCTTTCATGTCTTCTGAAGAATTCCCCAGGGAGCCAAAGCCCGACGCTACGCTCCCGATCCCAACAAGTTTAGCACGCGATGACGGCGCCAGCATCGCGTATCATAAGTTATCAAGCGATAAAAGCAGGTCAGCGCAACCCGGAATCGTATTTCTCGGTGGCTTTATGTCGGACATGAGCGGCACAAAAGCAATCGCTTTAGAGGATTATTGTCGAGAAAAGGAATTGAATTTCCTTCGCTTCGACTATTTCGGCCATGGAGACTCTTCCGGAGACTTCGCCGATGGCACGATCGGCCGCTGGGCGGAAGACGCCGTCGCCGTGCTCGATCAGTTGACCGAAGGGCCGCAGATACTGGTGGGTTCCTCGATGGGCGGATGGATCATGCTGTTGGCCGCGCTGGCCCGGCCCGCGCGGATCGCGGGCCTGGTCGGAATCGCGGCGGCCCCGGATTTCACCGAAGATCTCATGTGGGAAGAGCTTTCTCCCGAGATCCGCGACGAAATCCTGAATCAGGGCCGTTATGAGCGTCCGTCGGTCTATGGCGACGATCCCTACGTCATCACCCGAAATCTGATCGAAGACGGGCGCCGGAACCTGCTGCTGCGCGATGTGATCCCGATTCGCTGCCCGGTCCGGCTGTTGCAGGGCATGGCCGATGATGATGTTCCCTGGAAAACCGCCCTGCGCCTGGCGGGCGCGCTGGAAAGTGACGAGGTTGAGGTGACACTGGTCAAGAAGGGCGACCATCGCCTGTCCGAACCCCAGGATCTCAGGCGGCTGTTCCGCGCTCTGGACGAGATGCTGGAGAAGATCACGGCAACGGATTGAGCCGGGCGGTCAAAGGAGGCTGGCAAGACCGCTTCGATAGTTGGGATAGGCGAGTTCGACGCCCAGTTCTTCGTGCAGGCGCCGGTTCGAGACCCGTTTGTTGTCGAGCCAGAACGTCCGGCCCATCGGCGAAAGACCGGCATCCTCGAAGGCGACAAGGGGCGGCGGCTCGACGCCAAGCAGCGCACAGGCGTGGGCGGTGACTTCGGCGGGGGACGCAGCCAGATCGTCGCAGACATTGTATATCCGGCCCGGGTGGGGTGTTGCCATCGAGGCTTCCAGGACCCTGGCGATGTCTTCGACGTGAATGCGGCTGAAAACCTGTCCGGGGCGGTCGATGCGTTTCGCCTTGCCGGCCCGGATTGTGTCCAGAAGGCTGCGCCCGGGGCCGTAGATGCCCGCCAGACGGAAGATGTGAACCGGAACCGAAGCTTCCCGCCAAAGCTTCAGCCAGCCCCTCTCGGCAGCGGCCCGCCGGACACTGCGCGGACTGCTCGGCGAGAGTTCCGAGTCTTCGTCCACCCAGGCGCCATCGTGGTTTCCGTACACGCCCGTGGTCGAGAGATACCCCAGCCAGCGCAGGTTCGGCAGCGCCGCGAAGTCGCGGGCGTGCCGGTCCAGCACCGGATCGCCCTGTGCGTCCGGCGGTGCGGACAGCAGGATATGGGTGATGTCCCGGAGACTGTCCGCCGGGGACTCCAGCGGCCGGTCGCGGTCGAAGAGCAGAATGGAGTCGAATCCCTGGCCGGTAAGCGCCCGGCGATTTTCCTCCGACCGGGTGGTGCCGGTGACACTCCAGCCGCCTGCGAGACAGCGTTCCGCCAGTGTCCGGGCCGTGAAACCCAGTCCAAAGCAGAAAAGACGGTTCGCGGTGTTGTTCACGGCTGGACCCATGTTCGAAGATTCCTGTTGTCAACTCTTGATCATCCAGCCCAGGTTTCCGATCCTGGAACTGATTTCGAGATATGGCACCGAACGAGCAATGTTTGAAGGCTATTGTGAAGGCGAGGGCCGTCCTGAACGAAGGATTGACCCGAACCGAAGATTGACTTGAACCGGCGTGCAGGTTTCAGATGCGCGCCGTTTGCATAGGAAACTAACGTGGAATCCGCTATGAAACGCGCCGGCGCGGCCCTGATCGCCGGAATTTGTTCCGGCGTTTATGTCTGGGCAATGCCGGTGGCCGCTCAAGAGATCGATCATGCGGCGCAGTATGCCGCCTGCATGCAACTGACGCAGATTCAGCCGGAAGAAGCCTTCGAAAGCGCGCTGGCCTGGGAATCCAAGGGTGGCGGGAATGCGGCGAGGCACTGTGGCGATGTTGCGCTGATCGGACTCGGGCAATACGAGAAGGCGGCGCAGCGGCTGGAGGAACTCGCTCAGAATATGACCGATTCACCGGCGTCGCTGCGGGCCGATGTCCTGGCGCAGGCGGCGCAGGCCTGGCTGCTGCTGGGCAACGTGGATCGTTCCTACGCGGTGCTGACCGCCGCGCTCAAGCTCGATCCCGAGAATGTGGAGCTGCTGATTGATCGCAGCGTCACCCTGGCGACGGCGGCAAGATACTGGGATGCGATCGACGATCTCAACCGGGCCGCGGAGCTCTCGCCCGAGCGCGAGGATATCCTGATTTTCCGCGCTACAGCCTATCGCTATCTCGATACCTATGAACTGGCGCAGGAAGACATCGCCCGGGCCTTGAGTCTGCGCCCGGAAAACGCCGAGGCTTTGCTGGAACGCGGCATCCTGCGCCGTCTGAGCGGCGACGAGGCCGGGGCGCGGCTCGACTGGCTGGCTGCGGCACGTCTGGCCGAAGGGACACCGACCGGCGATGCGGCGCAGAAGAACCTGGAAAATCTCGACGTCAAGGTCGAGTGATGAAAGGTTCCAAAAAAGCGGTCAGAAATCGGGATCCGCATAGTGTTCGGGCGGCTTCGTGCCCATAACGTGGTCGACCAGAATCGGGCGCAGGCTGGGACGGGATTTGACCCGGGCATACCAGTCCTTGGCGTCCGGATGCCTGTCCCAGGGAACATCGCCCAGGAAGTCGAGACAGGACAGCTGGGCGGCGGCGGCGATGTCGGCGAGCGAGAAGGATTCGCCGGCCAGCCAGCGGCGGCGGTCGCAAAGCCAGGAAATGTATTCCAGATGATAGTGGATATTACTGTGTCCCGCCCGGATGGCTGCCGAGTTGGGTTCGCCTGAACCATGCAGGCGTTTCATCAGCTTCTGTTCCACCAGATTGGCGGTCACTTCGCGATGGAACTTGCTGTCGAACCAGAGAATCATGCGCCGGGTTTCAGCGCGCTCAAAGGCCGTTGAGCCGAGAAAGGACGTGTCCTCGTAAGCGTCCTCGAGATATTCCGCGATCACCTGGCCGCCGACGATTGCCGTGCCGTCGGTTTCGGTCAGGACCGGAACCTCGCAGGCCGGGTTAAGCTGAAGGAAGCCTTCCCGGCGCTCCCAGGTGGGCTCGACCTTGAGCTCGAAATCCAGCCGCTTTTCAGCGAGCAGAATACGGATTTTGCGACACTGCGAATCCAGTGGCAGGTGGAAGAGGTAACGCATTGCTGATGATTACAACACTCTGGGAAAATCGGGAAGACGCCAAACTGAATACCCCGGCTGAGAGACTCAGGCACTCGAAATCTCAAAAAAATTGGGCGCTTCCGTTATTGAGAAGCGCCCGTTCGACTTTCTCAGCAGTTGCAGGCTATGTCGTCCTGCCGGACTGGCCGGCAGGGTTGACCGGCAGGGTGGACCGGAACGATCAGATTCTGACACCTGCACTCAGGCGCGCTGTTCCCTTGTTCCCGCCCGGACCGGATGTTTGAGACGATCAAGCATTTCCTTGGGAACGATCTGCCAGAATTTGCCGCGCTCGTGATTCCAGTCGATCAGCAGCCGCTCCGCGAAGCGCGACTGGGTTTCACGAACGTGTTCTTCGATCAGATCTTTCAGAATGTCTTCCCAGTATTCTGTTTCGATCCGCTGGAACACAACGCTTTCACTGTTGATACGGTCGGGCAGGGTGCCTTCGACATCGTAGATGTAGGCCATGCCGCCGGACATGCCGGCCCCGAAATTGTGGCCGACCTGTCCGAGGATAACGACGGTTCCGCCGGTCATGTATTCGCAGCCGTTGGAGCCGCAGCCTTCGACCACAGCAACGGCGGCCGAGTTGCGGACGCAGAAGCGTTCGCCGGCCTGTCCCGCGGCGAAAAGACGTCCGTCGGTCGCACCATAGAGTACGGTGTTGCCGATGATCGTGTTCTCGTTGGTCTTGAGCGGACTGGCGGTGGTCGGCCGCACGACAATGGTGCCGCCGGAAAGGCCCTTGCCGACATAGTCGTTGGCGTCGCCGAAGACTTCCAGTTTCAGGCCCTGTACCGCGAAGGCCCCGAGGGACTGCCCCGCCGAACCGCGCAGGCGCACGGTGATGTGGCCCGGATTGAGGCCCTTCATGCCGAAGCGCCGGGTGATCATGGAAGACATCTTGGTCCCGATTGCCCGGTGGGTATTGCGGATCGAATACTGCAGCTGCATCTTCTCGCCGTCGTCGAACAGGGCGCGGGCGTCTTCGATGATCTGTGCGTCGAGAGTCTCGGGCACCTCGTTACGGCCCTTGGTGGTGCAGTAGACCGGGTGGCCGTCGCTCTCCGCCCGTGCCAGCAGTGGATTGAGGTCGAGGTCATCCAGATGCGCAGCGCCCCGGCTGACCTGCATCAGCAGATCGGTCCGGCCGATGATCTCGTTCATCGAGCGCACGCCGAGAGACGCCAGAATCTCGCGGACTTCTTCGGCAATGAAGCTGAAGAGATTAACCACCTTTTCCGGGGTGCCGGTGAACTTCTCGCGCAGTTTCTCGTCCTGCACGCAGACCCCGACGGGACAGGTGTTGGAGTGACACTGGCGCACCATGATACAGCCCATGGCGACCAGGGAGGCGGTGCCGATGCCGTATTCCTCGGCGCCCAGGATCGCGGCGATGACCACGTCGCGGCCGGTCTTGATGCCGCCGTCGGTGCGCAGGGTCACCTTGTGGCGCAGGCGGTTCAGCGTCAGGACCTGCTGGACTTCGCTCAGGCCCATTTCCCAGGGCACGCCGGCGAACTTGATCGAGGTCTGCGGCGAAGCGCCGGTGCCGCCGTTGCCGCCGGCGATCAGGATTACGTCTGCTTTGGCCTTGGCAACGCCCGCGGCGATGGTGCCGATGCCGGAACGGGCCACCAGCTTGACGCAGACCTTGGCGTCCGGATTGATCTGCTTGAGGTCGTAGATCAGTTGCGCCAGATCCTCGATGGAATAGATGTCGTGGTGCGGCGGCGGTGAAATCAGCATCACCCCGGGTGTGGCGTGCCGCAGCTTCGCGATCATCTCGGTGACCTTGAAGCCCGGCAGCTGTCCACCTTCGCCGGGCTTGGCGCCCTGCGCGACCTTGATCTCTATTTCCCGGCAGTTGTTCAGATACTCCGCCGTAACGCCGAAGCGTCCCGAGGCGATCTGCTTGATGGCCGAGTTCTCGTTGTCGCCGTTGGGACGCGGCACAAAACGCTCCGGCAGCTCACCGCCTTCACCGGAATCCGACTTCGCGCCGATCCGGTTCATGGCGATGTTGAGGGTTCCGTGCGCTTCCGGGCTGAGGGCGCCCAGGGACATACCGGGTGTGACGAAGCGCTTGCGGATGGCGGTAATGGACTCGACCTCTTCGATCGAGAGGGGTTCGATGGCGTCGCGTTTGAAATCGACCAGATCCCGCAGGCTGCTGGGCGGAAGGTTACGGACGCCCTCGCTGTACTTGCGATAGGTCGAGTAGGCGTCATTGGCGACTGCCGACTGCAGGGTGTGGATCAGTCCGGCTCCCCAGGCATGGCTTTCGCCGCCGTGCCGATAACGATAGAAGCCGCCGACCGGCAGGGTGACGAAATCCTCGCTCCAGGCCCGGCGGTGCAGGTCGAGGATCTTCTGCTGGATCCCTGACATGCCGATACCGGAAATCCGGCTGGGCATGGCCGGGAAGTATTCGTCAACCAGCGTGCGGGAAAGACCGACGGCTTCGAAGTTGTACGCGCCGCGGTACGACGAGATAACGGCGATGCCCATTTTCGACATGACCTTCAGCAGGCCTTCGTCCACGGCTTTCTTGTAGCGCCGCACGCAGTCCTCGAACGAGAGTTCGCCGAACAGGCCGCGACGATGGCGGTCGGCGATGGATTCCTGCGCCAGATAGGCGTTGACCGAAGTGGCGCCGACACCGATCAGAACGGCGAAGTAGTGAACGTCCAGGCATTCGCCGCTGCGGACGTTCAGGGAGATGAAGGTGCGCAGCTTCTGCCGGACAAGGTGGGAGTGCACGGCCGCGGTCGCCAGAATCATCGGCATGGCGGCTTTGCCGGCATTCATCGTTTCATCGCTGAGAATGAGGTGCTCGCAGCCTTCACGGACTGCGTTTTCCGACTCGAGCTGGATGCGGGCGACCGCCTTGCGGAGCCCGGCATCGTCATCTTCGATGTCAAAGGTGCAATCGATTGCTGTGACCGTGTCGCCCATGTGGCTGCGCATGGCCGCGAACTCGGCGTTGGAGAGCACCGGCGATTCGAGTTGCAGCAGATTACACTGCGTCTCGTCTTCAGCCAGGATGTTGCCCAGATTGCCCAGGCGGGTCTTCAGCGTCATCACGCGGCGTTCGCGCAGACTGTCGATCGGCGGGTTTGTGACCTGGCTGAAATTCTGGCGGAAGAAATGGTGAAGCGCCCGGTAGTGATCGGACAGAACGGCCATGGGCGTGTCGTCGCCCATGGAGCCGACGGCTTCCTTGGCTTCCTCCACCATCGGATGGAGGATCAGTTCCAGGTCTTCCATGGTCAGGCCGAAGCTGAGCTGGCGCCGGCGGAGTTCTTCCCGCTCGTATCGGGACTCCTCACCCTTGTCGACGCCGGTTCTCACGAGATCGTCGATAGCCGTGGTGTTGCGGACCCAGTCGCCGAAGGGTTGCTGCTCGGCGAGAAAATCCTTGATGTCGCGATCTTTGTAGAGTTTGCCCTCTTCGAGGTCGATGGCGATCATCTCGCCCGGTCCGAGGCGGCCCTTTTCCCGAATCGAAGTCTCGTCCAGGCGCACCATGCCGGTCTCGGAGCCGGCAAACAGCAGGCCGTCGTGGGTGATGGTGTAGCGCATCGGGCGCAGGCCGTTACGGTCCATACCGGCAATCACCCAGCGTCCGCCGTAGCCGCAGATCGCGGCCGGGCCGTCCCAGGGTTCCATCACGGCATTACTGTAGCCGTAGAGATCCTTGTGCGATTGCGGCACGGAGCTGTTGTTATCCCAGGCTTCGGGAACCAGCATGATCTTGGCCATGGGAAGGCTGCGGCCGGCGCGCACGATCAACTCGAAAACCGCGTCCAGTGCCGCGGAGTCGGAACTGCCTGGCTGGATCACCGGCTTGAGTTCCTCGATGCTGTCGCCGAAGGTTTCCGAAGCCATGCGGCATTCGTGCGCTTTCATCCAGTTCACATTGCCGCGCACCGTATTGATTTCGCCGTTGTGAGCGATCATCCGGAAAGGCTGTGCCAGATGCCAGGTCGGAAAGGTGTTGGTTGAATAGCGTTGATGGAAGATCGCAAAGCTCGAGATAAAGCGATCGTCGTTCAGATCGGGATAGAAGTCAGCCAGGGATTCAGCGAGGAACATCCCCTTGTAGATCACCGAACGGCAGCTCAGCGAACAGATATAGAAGTCCTTGATGGAATCGGACTCTGCCGCTTTTTCGATGCGGCGGCGGATAATGAAGAGATCTGTTTCAAACTGTTCGAGCGAGACGCCGCGGCTGTTGGCAATCATGATCTGCTCGATCTCGGGCCGGTTGACGGCGGCTTTTTCGCCGATTACCGAGGTGTTGACAGGAACCTGCCGCCAGCCGTAGATCGTGTAACCGAAATTCAGGATTTCGCGCTCGACGATGACGCGGCAGCGCTCCTGCGCCGAAAAGTCGGTGCGCGGCAGAAAGACCATGCCGACGGCGAGCTTGCCTTCGATCGGTGCATGACCGGTCCGCTCTACATGCTCGTGGAAGAAGTCCTGGGGGATCTGGACATGGATGCCGCAACCGTCGCCGGTCTTGCCGTCCGCATCGACGGCACCGCGGTGCCAGACCGCCTTCAGCGCCTCGATGCCGGCTTCGACGATCCGGCGGCTTGGGCGGCCGTCAAGCGAGGCGACCAGCCCTACACCGCAGGACGAATGCTCTTCGGCAGGGTCGTACATCCCGTTTTCGGCGAGATAACGGGCGTTGTTTTCCCAGTTATCGATAAACCGGACCGCATCGTTTCCGGGCCGCGTCTGGATTTCGGTTTTCTCGGTCATAGTCTTACATCCCTGCAGAGGCAGCTTTGGCGGGCCGACCTCTATTCAAACATCTGTGTCCAGGTCTCTGCCGTTGAATCAGGCAACGACACGTTCGCTGCGCACGGTCTTTCCGGCCGCGGTTCTGACAACCGCCTGTTTCTGAATATAGGCGTGGATCTGTTCCGCCACGTCCCGGCCGTCGCGTACGGCCCAAACGACAAGAGACGCGCCGCGCACGATATCTCCGGCGCCGAAAACGCCATCGACGTTGGTCATCATGGTCCGGAAATCGACTTTCAGAGTTCCCCAGCGGGTCACCGTCATATCGGGGGAGTCGAACATCTGCGGCAGATCTTCGGGGTCGAAGCCCAGAGCCTTGATGGCGATGTCGGCTTCGATCGTAAAGCTCGAACCCTCGAGGATCTGCGGGGTCTGCCGGCCTGTCGCGTCGGCCACGCCCAGATGGACGCGGACGGCTCTCACGGCTTCAATCGCGGTATCGCCCAGGAAAGCCTCGGGTGCTGACAGCCAGATGAATTCGACGCCTTCTTCCTCAGCATGCTTCACCTCGCGCAGAGAGCCCGGCATGTTCTGGCGATCGCGGCGATAGAGACACTTGACCGACTTCGCGCCCTGGCGAACGGCCGTGCGGACGCAGTCCATGGCAGTATCGCCGCCGCCGATGACGACGACATTCTTGCCCTGCGCATTGAGGGAGCCGTCATCGTAGGCGGGGACGTCATCTCCCAGATTCTTGCGGTTCGAGGCCGTTAGATAATCGAGCGCCGGGAAAACGTTCGCCAGGCCCACGCCCGGCATCTTGATGTCCCGTCCCTTGTAGACGCCGGTCGCAATCAGCACGGCGGAATGCCTGGCGCGCAGTTCCTGCAGCGTCGCATTCCTGCCGACCTCGAAATCGAGATGGTAGGTGACGCCGGAATCCTGCAACAGCTTGGCCCGGCGCGCCACGATTTCCTTTTCCAGCTTGAAGTTCGGGATGCCGTAGATCAGCAGTCCGCCGACGCGGTCGTAACGATCGTAAACGTGCACCTGATAGCCTTTGCGCCGCAGCTGTTCCGCGGCGGCGAGGCCGGCCGGGCCGGCGCCGATGATGCCGACAGATTCCTTGCGTTCGCGCACCGGTTTCACCGGCTTGACCCAGCCCTTTTCCCAGGCGGTGTCGGTAATGTACTTCTCGACCGCACCGATGGTGACCGTGCCGTGCCCGGCCTGCTCGATCACGCAGTTGCCTTCGCACAGGCGGTCCTGAGGGCAGATCCGGCCACAGATTTCTGGAAAGTTGTTGGTCGATTGCGCCAGCTCGTAGGCTTCTTCCAGACGGTCTTCCGCCGTCAGCATCAGCCAGTCCGGGATGTTGTTGTGCAGAGGACAGTGGACCTGACAAAAAGGGACGCCGCATTGCGAGCAGCGGCTTGCCTGTTCGGCCGCATTTGCAGGATCGTATTCGCGATAGATCTCGCCGAAGTCCTTGCGGCGTGATGTAGCCTCGCGCTTTTCCGGCATATGCTGGTCCAAATGGACAAACTGCAGCATTCTTTTCGTCATTCTTCCACCTCGCTACTTAAGTCTCTTTGCGGACCGGTCCGGTTCTCGGGTCGGCTGTCTGCGATCGGCTGCCTGTCCGGTTCTTTTGAGCGGATATTCAGGAAGGCATTACCGCTGCCGAAGTTCAGTTTACCCGGCACCTGCCGCTTCGCGATTGCACTGCGATCCAGATACCAGACCCTGCCGTACTTCGTATCCGGCCGGATATTACATCACACCCGGGCCCGGCCCTGGGCCCGGCATCTGTTCGGGCCGACCGACGGGCCGGGATCGTCATTTTCGGTCCCGTGGCTTTGCTGTACCCGGATGCTGGACAGAGCGTCAACGCCGTTTACTTGACGGTCTGTTTGAAACCCATGTGACAAGAACTTCCGGCACCCAAGCTTGTGATAAAAATGCTATAACCGATTTGACGGCAGATGGCGACAGATTTTTGACTAATAGGACAGTATTGCTGTCATAACTGTCGGATTCAGGAATCGTGCGGCTGCTTCAGCTCTGATAAAGAACGATTTTGCCGCAACATATAGTACCGAATTGGGACTAAATTGGCTCTGGGCCAGAATTGGCGAGGGATGGTATAAGCCGCAATGACCCTGCTTGACCCGCGTCTGCATGAAATCCTGTTCCTGCAGGGTCACTGCGAAGTGTTCACCGGAGCAGCGGCAACGCTGGAGCATTCTGCGGGGATGGGGTTTCCGGTTACTGGTGTCTGCGGGTTATCGGGGTTTGAAGCCGGTCGGTACATGATGGGCAAGAAAACGGGCGATCAATAAGAAACCAAAGGAAAACGCCTTGGCGCTTCTTCATGTATTTGTTCTGGCTGTCGTACAGGGTCTCACAGAATTTCTTCCTGTCAGTTCGTCCGGTCATCTGGTCCTGGTATCGAAAGCCGCAGATTATGCCGGCCTGATGGTCTCGCAGGGGACGGAACGTTCACGGCTTCTGCTCGATATCGCCGTCCATGTCGGAACGCTGTCCGCAGTTTGCCTGTACTATTATCGCGACATCGGAGCGATGCTGGCTGGACTTCCGGGGTTGCTGGCCGGACGTGTTTCGCCGGGGGCCAGGCTCGCCTTTCTGGTCATAACCGCCAGTGTTCCCCTGGGACTGCTTGGCTACTTCCTTGTCGATCGTATCGTCGGATCCCTGCGCAGCATAGAGGTTGTGGCCTGGTCAACCATCGTGTTCGCGTTGATACTGTACGCCACCGATCGTATCGGGATGACCCTTCGCCGCATCGAGCATATGACATTCATGTCGGCGGCGCTGATCGGCTGCTGTCAGGTGCTGGCAATGATTCCCGGAGCCAGCCGGGCCGGTATCAGCATGTCGGCCGCTCGTCTGCTCGGTTACGAGCGCACTGAGGCGGCCCGTTTCTCGCTGCTTATGGCGATCCCCGCCATTGCTGGGCCGGGCCTGCTGCTGGCGCGCGATTTTTACCAATCCTCGGACCTGCAGGTCGGCCAGGAGGTGATTCTGGCAGCAGTGGTCTCTTTTGCGGTCGCCTACGTGACCATCGCCGTGATGATTCGCTGGCTGCAATACGCAGGTTTTGCGCCTTTTGTGGTCTACCGGCTCCTGCTTGGCGCCGCGCTGCTTTACTGGCTGGCCTGACGCGGTCCGCCTGACGCGATGGTTGCGACCGGTTCAAGGCGGGGGCGGTTAGCGGGCTTTTTCGTTGTTGAAACGCCCGCCGGGCCGGTAGCGGTCCAGGTATGTGGGGATTATGGCCTCGATCGCGCTGGGGGCAATTCCCAGTTCGGCGAACCCCCTGGCGTTTTCGCCGACGACATTGTCAATCCGGAGCATGCGCACCTGATCGCGTGTCAGGGGCGGCACAGGAAGAAGTTCCAGAAACGAAGCCTGAATGCCGGCAGCCCAGAACGGTAGGGATACAAGAGCCCGCCGCCGCCCGATCCGTTCGAGCATGAGTTCGAGCAAGGCCCTGAAGCTGTAGATTCGCGGGCCGCCCAGTTCGAAGGTCTGTCCCATCAGATCGGCGCGTTCCAGGCCCATCTCAATCGCCTTGGCGACATCGCCGACGTAGACCGGCTGAAACAGCGTGCGGCCACCGCCTATCAGCGGCAGGACTGGCGAGATGCAGGCCATCTTGGCAAATCGATTGAAAAACCCGTCTTCCGGCCCAATTACGATACTCGGGCGCAGGATCGTGGCATTTGGAAAGGCAGCGATGACCGCTTCTTCACCCTGTCCCTTGGAACGGGTGTATTTCGCCTGCGCGCTGGAGTCCGCGCCGATTGCCGAGATGTGAACGAGGCGCTCCACACCGCCGGCGCCCGCGGCCCGGGCGATGTTGGCTGCGCCGACTCGATGTACGGCGTCAAAGCGCTGACGGCCCGATTCAAAGAGAATGCCGGTTAAATTGACGACCGCGTCAGCGCCTTCGACAACCCGGGCGACGCGGTCTTCGTCCTGGACGGCGGCCGCGACGGCCGCGATCTGGCCGACGTCGCCAAGGGGCTGCAGATAGTGCGCGCGCGAGGGGTGACGCTCGGCGAGCAGGATCGACCAGCCCGAGCGGGCAAGACGGGTGACCAGATGACGCCCGAGAAATCCCGACCCGCCGAAGATGGTGACTTTTCGCAGAGCCATGGCTTTCCGGCACCTTTTATCAGGGAATCGGCTTGATTGAGCCGCATCGGAAACAATCTTACAGCAACCCCTGCCTAATGGTAGGGGCTAACGACAGGATGGCGCGATGAAGTCCCGGGGAAGAAAACACTGTGACCGGTGCCGGATAAAACCGGCGAAGAGCTTGACAGTCCTTCGGTCGTTGTGAGAATGCCCGCGATACCTTATTTATCCGGCGATCTTGAAATCCTGGAGTGCGGTCGGCCTTGACTGAAGCGGTCAGGACCGTGAACCGCTCTCTCACTATATAATCTGGAGTCTGGTCGTTTTTGATCGATTTTTTTAAAAAAGACCAGACAACAGGGGGAGTTGTGAAGGGTTGGGGGC
>Ga0214472_10002368_pt1 | contig 20418 bp, 20 predicted proteins | sample RVTome_6_FD_207662 | JGI IMG/M metagenome (GOLD analysis project Ga0214472, IMG submission 207662) | Soil microbial communities from uranium-contaminated site in the Upper Colorado River Basin, Wyoming, United States - RVT140D175 | ecosystem: Environmental > Terrestrial > Soil > Contaminated >...
AAGACGGAGATGACCTTGTGATTCCTCTTTCGACCGTTAAGGATGCCAAGCTCGTTCGCTTCAAGTATAGCGGTGGAAAAACGGACAGATACGTAATGGCCTACATCGCGCCGAACGGAAAACTCGTCACCGCGATGAGCATTAGCGACCACTGCGGATCGACTGAGTTCAAGATTAAAGACAACCAAATTTATTGTGCCCGATGTCCTTCACATTGGGATATGCTCACAATGGAGGCATACGCCTGCTGCTCTCAGTACTTTCCCGACCCAATTCCATCAAGAGTTGATCTTGCAAAAAATGAAGTGCGCGTAAAGAAGGAGGTAATAAATAAGTGGGCGGGTCGACTATGATTACTTAGTAAACGAGAACGATCCCACGTGCCATACCGTTCTCCCATTCGGTTGGCTGTAAGAGTACACCATGGGGTAAGACCGGTGGCGGAACAGACTATTTCATGCACTCCTGATGCATACACGAATGTTCGTTTTGTTGCCTTGACCTGCCAAGGCTGTAAGGTGTTGATATAACCAGGCTGAGACTTGCCTGTTCACGCGCCGGTCCCAGGAGTTGGCTTTTTCATTATTCACAAGTACCGTAGGCCCTGTTCTTTCCCGTAGGTCGAAACGTTGGACTACTTGTGGTTCGCGTGGCCAGACCTGAGAGTCCTCTCTTCGTTTTCACCTCTCTTCTCGTTAACCGCAGGTAATTCTCTTCTACCTATTGCTGTACTCTTCTCAACTCCAGTGTTGTAGACTGTCAACTTAGTTTTTTCAGGTGGCTAGGGCAGCAGTTCTATGTTCGAACTGCGAGTCAGCCATTTGGGCTCTTCGCAGTGATTGCAGAAAAACTCTCAATGAGGAATTCCTTCATATTTATGACAAAACCGTGACAAGACTTCTCACCGACTAGGATATTATTGACACAACTTCTCACACAAAGGGAGGGTGAGCAATGCAGACCAATCTCGTGCGATCCAAAGTTATTTCAGTCGCAGTCGTCCTGATCATTCTTTTCCCTTATTCAATTTCCTTCGGAAGCGAAGAGGTTAGCCTGACCATCAAAAACGCGACCGCGTATTACCTTCACGTCATTATGAACAACGAGTCTTTCCTTTACGTGGAACCGGGCAGAACCACATCCTTCTCAACGGAATAGATAAGGCGAGGATTGTACAAGTACAGGTGTTTTATGCGCCAGGGCAGGGAATTAAGGGAAGCGCGACGAACAGTTTCGTCATTGGTGGAGAGGTACATAAAACTGACTGCAACTCAGGTGGAAACACCTGTACTACGGAACCAGCCAATCAATCTACCAGTTGGACTATCACCCCGGATCTCCTGGTGGTTGATTCGTTGACGACATCAGTTCAGGAGGAAATGCAATGAAGACATTCGGAATATTCAAACGTCTCTTCGCATGTAGCATTTTCCTGGTCGTCTTAGTCTTCGCCTCCAATGCTCAGGACGAAGAAAAATCTAAATCTCAGTATCCCCGCGCTTCGCTCGGGATACTAGCTGGATACTCGTCGCCGATCGGAGAATGGAAAAAGCACCGTTTCGCCCCGGTTAATCAATTTGGGGGAGGATTCTCCATAGGAGGGGATCTTGAGATACGCTTGTCGCCAAAGGCGGGCATCGGGATTGTCGTTGGGTATACACAACTCGATGTGAGCGCGTGGGAGGGCTATGCTGCAACGCAAGGCGATGAGGTTTCAGCATCTGCCTCCGCTCTGAACATTGGGATTCTGCTCATGCCCTATCTTCTCGATACAGGGCCTTCTGTTCTGAAGCTAGAGATCGGTGCTGTTCTCATCCTTCCATCCGGCAGGGAGCGGACAGACAGGTTCACCTATGAATACGATTTCATGAGGAGCCCCGGATTCGGGATCCTGCTCGGTCTCGAATACGAATATTTTACAGGTGAGAGCGTTTCCTTCACCGTTGGGGGTGGAACGATGATTGTCTTCTCAGGGGTCGAATATGCTGACGGCCTGGATAACACGCTCACATTGGCTCCTGTGATGGGGGGAGTCAAGTTTCATTTTTGAATGAGAAACAGTGGGGTACCCCGGTATTCTCCTACGAAGGAATTGCCCCATTGTTTGGAGTGAGCGTTGGACATGCTTCTTTAGAGTGGGAGACTATCAGATGTCGGTAATAGCTGTGGTACGTATGATACGAACGGAGGTTCAAATGAAGACATGTCTTCTTTTTGTCATTGCTCTTTCATTGGCGATAGGTTGCACTTCAACTCATCTTGTCGACTCCAGTCAAGCTGTTCTTTGGATTCCGAAAGTACAGAAACAACTGTTGGGGGAGGATGTTAATGTGCGGACAACCAGTGGTGAGGAGTTCAGCGGGACACTGCAACTCTTGAACGTGGATTCATTAAGGGTCTGGAACGACGACCACGAAGCACCAGTAGAGATTGCGCTAGCAAACGTATCGTATGTTGGAGTGTCAGGTGATGTTGCCGCACCGATTGCTGGAGGACTTTTTGGAACATTTCTTGGATGTCAGGTTGGCGGAGCGATTGGCAAAAAGAGTGCGGGGAAGGACGATGAATTCTTAGCTGGCCTTGACGAAGCAACGTTTGGAGGTCTTTTGGGGTGTATGACAGGGGCGCTTGCTGGAGGAGGGGCGACATCGGGGGCTCAATATGAAATTACCCACTGGCGTAAGCGCGAAAAGAGATCTGAACTAACGGGCGAAGAGACGAAGGCGAGATAGCCGGCCATTCATGGAATATCTAGTGGAAGTAACGATTAGAATCTCTAATGGAGGTGGAGAGCTGCTAACACCGATACTGAGTGCTGTTGCCGGAGTAACTCTTGCTACGGTAGATTCAAATTCAGTACTTCCAAAAATTCACTTCAACGTTGCAACCGTGTTAGCCACCCTCGGTTTCGGCCTTGTCACCTGGTTCGCTCAGGGAGTAGATTTTCCAAATTCAAACAGGCGATTTGCCCGACTTATCTAAAGGAGGAGAGAGATCATGGCTCAAATCAAATTGTTACCTCCTGTTGCACGACGTCGAGCATGGATGAGGCTTGCTGCCACGCTTGCTCTTCTGGTCTTCTGCGGTGGCGCCGTTCACGCGCAGTTTTTGGATGACGTCACAATACATATGAGCGACGGGGTTGATCTGGAGGGGACGATAATCCGGCCATTAAGGTTTCCACCTTCCGGAGGATTCCCATCAATTATTCTTGTGCACGGGTTCGGTGGAAACAAAGACGACATGCGGACGATTGGCCTTTCAATGGCAGCCTACGGGTATGCGTCACTTGCCTACAGCGTTCGCGGGCAGGGAAACTCGGGAGGGTTGTCCACGATTGATGGCCCGAGAGAGAGGCAAGACTTGGTGGAGGTAATTCAGTATTTCAGGAACGCCTACTGGATTAATCCAAACAAGCTCGGCGTCACCGGCGGCTCGCAGGGAGGAATTCACGCCTGGATTGCGGCTGCATATCAAATGCCGGGAGTAATGGCTGTGGCACCTTTGATTGCAACACCGGATTTTGCCCGAGCTTTGATACCGAACGATTGTGTTACGTTTGGATTGGTGCGAGAATTGGTTTTGGGTTCCGTCCGATACAGCACTGACCGTGACCGAATGCGTAATTTCATTATCGGCGATCAATGGGACAGCATTCACGCATATATTGAGGAGAGGGATATCGCGGATCTTGTCGGCAATGTGGAGATTCCAGTCATGCAGGCGCTTGGCTGGGCTGATTACCTCTTCCCGGTGAACGGAGGAATCAAAGCCCGCGCAAATCTTTCTTCACGGGGCAAGTCATCGTGGTCATACTATGGCACCAATGGTCATGGGGAGTTGGATCCTCCTGAGGCAGCATTTGTCCTGGCGAAGCTGGTGGAATGGTTCGATCATTGGCTGAAGGGGTTTACCATGGTGGAGGATTCCACCGTCGTTTATGCAGACGACCGCCCTGCCTGGCCGCACCACACAACACCGGTATGGCCTCCTCAGCCCTATAGTGATTTTCGGTACTACCTTACAGCACAGGGCTTGTCGAAGACGCCGCCTGGTGTCACAGCGGAGTTTCCGTTCTCACAAGTTTATGACTCGACGTATACGCCAGCGCAGGCATGGGACGACCGCTATGGGCGGTCTGCTTTCGTGAATGCATTTTCCACTTCGACATCCCGACTGGTGTCGCCACCATTAGATAATACAGTTGAGGTGACCGGAATTCCTACCGGAAGAATCTCTGTGGAAAGCGAAGCACAGAAGTTTCAGGCGCACGTACGGTACTTTGATGTACAGTGGGCAGACACTGGGTATGTGTGGACTCTGATGAGCAGATCAATCAATGGAATCAGTAACGTTCCCGGAAGCACTCATGTGATTGATCTGGAAGCGAGAGCACTCTCTCACATCATTCCGGCAGGTCACAGAATTGGAATAGAGGTAACATCCCTCGACATGCTGAGCGACAACCAGGCCAATGTTGTCCCTTATTTCCTCACGTCACATTCGCGGGTGTTGTCGTCATTCAGCGAACCCTCGTATGTTGACATCCCTGTGGTGGGAGATGTGCCGACGAATGCTGGACAAACAACTTCAAATATACCCGAGAGCATCACCCTTTATCAAAACTACCCCAACCCCTTCAACCCAAGCACGACGATCAGCTTTGACATTCCTTCGTCGGGTCGTGTGACGTTGAAGATTCATGATGTCTTGGGCCGGGAAGTGGAGACACTCGTTAACGAAGATCTGAACCCCGGCAGTTACGTAAGAGCTTTTGATGGATCCAGTCTGGCAAGCGGTGTGTATTTTTGTCGGTTGCAAGCCAATGAGTTCCATCAAACCAAAAAGCTTGTGTTGCAGAGGTAAACTGAAGACTCAGAAATTTGCACACCTATTTGAGTTGTGAGACCACACTTGACTTTCTTATCCGGGGAACTTAGCTTTGTCTAAATATCAATAGTCAGGATCTGTAAAGATATTTCTCCAACCAGTGCTCAGCCTTTACCCACCGCTTGAATCCCCCATAGTCGCGGCAGTTCTTTCCGGTTGCAATGAATCTTCGACGAAAATGGAATAAATCGTAACCAGAGGGCCAAGATGCAAAAAACCCACTTCAACAAGATTTTATTCTTAGTCAGCTATTGGACGCACGCTGCTATCTTCTATATCTGCTTTGAAGCGGCAATCTTGAACACGTATGCACCGATCGGCAGATCCTATGATTTCTGGATTAGCCTTTCCGTTGCGATACTTGGCACAATTGTACCATCGACTGCGATCGCCTCATTTGATATTTTGTACTTCACAAAGTTGCTCCGAAGAAAATCCTTTGGAATCAATCTAGCACTTAAGACCTCATTCTACTTAACCTGTATTTTTGTCTTTTCGTCCATCGCTGTGTTGTTAACCGACAGTTTGAACCTCGATAAACCAATATTTCATTCCGACGTTATACGATTATATCTTAAATATCTTTCCAGTCCCGGAATGGTCATGATGTTGATTTTCTGGGGTCTCGCAGTGATGTCGGGAATGTTCATTATTCATATCAATAATTTTTTCGGACATGGCGTGTTGGTAAATTTCTTGGTTGGAAGGTATCAGAGCCCCAAGGAAGAAGTTCGAATATTCATGTTTATGGATATGAAGTCTTCAACATCATACGCAGAACAATACGGACATCTTCAATACAGTCATCTTATTCAGGATTGTTTTTACGATTTGACGGATATTGTCCATAAACGATCTGCGCAAGTATACCAGTATGTCGGTGATGAAGTAATACTAACCTGGGCTGTCGAAGACGGGACACAGAATAACAACTGCATTCAAACATTCTTCGACTTTAACAAGGTGATCGGGAAGAGAGGAGAGTACTACAATTCAAAGTATGGATTAATACCTGAATTCAAAGCTGGTTTACACTATGGTGATGTTGTTATTACAGAAATAGGCGGTGCGAAGGAAGAGATTGCATATCATGGGGATACTATCAATACTGCAGCACGAATCCAATCAGTTTGCAATGAGCGCGGAAAGAAGTTAGTTGTTTCTGCGGGCCTGCTCAGCATTTTGCACGATACAGACCTGGATAATAAGTACCATATCGAATCAGAAGGCATCGCCCACCTGAAAGGGAAGAAGCATGCTACTGGAATATTCAGCGTCGAAGAAAGGAATTCGATATCGCACGTAACCGATACTGTGTGATATTTAAGCCTTGATTCCGAACGATTTGCTACAGTCGCTGACTATTCGTTCAATCTTTCCCAATCTTCATCCGCCAGCGAATATTCCTTCAAGCTATTCCAATCTCCGTCGGACTGAGCGCTGACTTTCTTATCGCCGGTCGATGACGCGATTCCCATAGATCCCACTAGCACGAAACCCGCGGCGCCAAGCAATACTCCATAAACATAAGCCTTTACCCAAGCGGGCAGAAACGGAGGGCTGTCTCCCTCGATAAACCCTCCAAGCACACCTGCGCTTGATCCAAGGAGCAGACCCTTTCCCATTCCTGGGAGGACATGCTGTTCACCCTTTATGAGAATTTTGTTGACGTCCCCGCGTCTGACCTGCGTTAGCGCTTCAGGATTACCTGAGAAAAACTGCTCCCTTTCATTGCCTTTTGCACAGATGGTGAGAATACTATCCTCCACCCCGAGGATTTCACCTTCGATGCTATCACCGTTGATGTAGTAAATACGGATATGCGCACCGAATCCATCATCGTATAGACTTGAAGGGGCAAGGAAGTCGGTGGCCTCAGCAAGAAGAGATAAGCTGACCAAAGGCTCCTTGCTTCTACCGGGAATCTCGAATATTGGAGGCCCGGTTATGGGAATATCGTTTGCTACACACAAATGATCGTTATCTGGATAGTATTCCTCCTTTCTCTCATTCAGATTGGGTGTTGGTTCGTATCCTTCAACTGTTGCCAGTCGATCATTCACGATTGGTATGAGGCTGGAACAGCCCACGGAAGATAAAATCACAACGAGGATTAAGATGTTTGTGGTTTGTCCTTTCATAACGAGTCGCCTCCCAGTTTGTGTCATTAATTGTCTCTGAAACAAAGTATGGGTTCATCGAAGATTCCATGTCATGGAAGTGTCAATACATAGTCAATGGTTTACACCCCCATGCACACAATCATCTGCAAGTCTTTCACACGTTACACCACCCTCCTTACCGGTTCATCCGCCAGGACTGTAAGTACTTGACAATGCTTTGACATATTCATGACATCAGGCTTCTCCTGAAGGAATATTTTGCGTCCAACATAAAGAGGCTAGTCATGAATCTCCTATCGATCACCTTGCTTGCATTTTATGCCGCAGCGACTACCTTCGCCCAAAGCGCCAGCTGGAAGAAGGTCTTTGTCCCCGGAGAGGAGTTGAAGTACAGCGTATCGTGGCGGTTTGTACGGCTTGGAACAATCATCGTGCAGGCCGATAATGATAATTCCTCCCCAAACCCAGCCTCTGTTAAGATCACAATGCGAGTCGAGTCAAACCCTGCACTTAGTTTTGTCTGGATACGCGAGCAGAACATATCATGGATCGATCCGGAACGTCTCATCTCGCTCCGATTTCGTGCGGTGCAGCGCAACGATGATGACGTGTACCGTCTCAGTTACGACTACGATACAACACTGAAGAAAGCTGAATGCATCCAAACAGATGCGAACACTGGGGAGAGAATGATTTTCAGGACATTCCAGAACGTCGGACCGTATGTCGAAGGGCCATCGCTTGTGTTCTTCACGAGGTGCAGGGCACAATCAGTTGGCCTCTACACAGTACCAACCCTGGTCAATGGAGAAATCAGGTCCACTGAACTTGATTTCCGGGGCGAAGAAGAGGAAATCGAAGTCGCGGGTAGTGACTACCCGGTTCGTTCACGAGTGTACCACGGGATGGCTAACTGGGACAACGGAGGTTCAGCAGGCCTCTCGGGCCAGTTCAGAGGTTGGACTAGCGATGACGATGCCTCAGTGATACTACGAGCGGAAATGAAAGTGATTCTGGGATCGATCTCCATGGAATTGGAGGAATGGCATCGTCCCGGTTGGATCCCGCCAACGGGTTCTTCATCAACGGTAAATGATGGCGCGGCAAATTTGGCAAACAAACCAGTGACACGATAGGAGATCCAGCTATGAAATACCTTGTAACGGGCGCGAATGGCTTTATCGGTCAGCACTTGGTACGAATGCTCACCCGACAGAATCATTCGGTAAGGGCACTATGCCGGAGTTCTCACATTCACCCCGAACTTTCTCATCCCGGCACAGAAATCTTCAGCGGAGACATTCTTAATCTTGAGAGCGTCAAGAATGCCGTCACTGGTTGTGACGGAGTGTTCCATCTCGCCGCCTATGCGCACAATTGGGCAAGAAATCCAAAGACATTCTTCGACGTCAATGTCGGTGGCTTTCGCAATATTCTTGAAGCTTCTCTTGATTCATCGGTAAAGCGAGTGGTCTTCACATCCTCAGCCTTAACCATTGGTCCGTCGAATGGTACTCCCCTTGATGGATCGACACCCCGGATCTTACCTCCATTTACCGCATACGAACAATCGAAATGCGAGGCAGAAACCCTCGCACGGCAGTATGATTCACGACAGCTCAACGTGATTACTGTGAACCCCGCAAGGGTGTTCGGCCCCGGCCCTTTGAACGAGGGAAATGCCGTGGCGAAGATGATCGACTGGTACCTTTGCGGCAAGTGGAGATTCATCCTGGGAGATGGGTCAGCAATGGGGAGTTATGTATTCGTCGAGGACGTCGCCAGAGGGCACATCCTTGCCATGGAGGGAGGCCGCAGCGGCGAGAGATATCTCCTTGGAGGCGAGAACGTTTCTCTGAACGGACTGTTCGATCTTGTCAGATCCATATCGGGATGTCGCCACAGTCTCTTCCATATTCCGGAAGCCATGGTTCTTGCGTTCGCGCAATTAGAGGAAATTCTTGGAAGAACGTTGAACATATACCCGTTGGTAACTCGAAGTTGGGTGAAGACCTTCATGAGAGATTGGGAATGCGATTCCAGCAAATCCACACGGGAAATAGGGTATACGGTTACACCATTGAGAGAGTCTCTTGAAAGCAGCATCACGTGGCTAAGAAACGGGCGAGCGTCAGCTAATGAGGACTTCTCTTCGTTGGGGAATGAGCGGCGCCTGATGGAAAGGGTGACAGCATGAGAGCACTAATTAACATTCTGGATCTCCGCCCGCTGATAAAACAGGATGAGCTAAAGGCGACCACAGTAATAATCCTGAGCCCATTGCTCGTGACGCTGCATCGTTACTTCGGGTCGATGGAAGTGGGACGAGAATGGTTAGGCCTCAACTCCGGACTCGCCCCAAGCGCCTTCATGTTCATATCAGCGTTCATCCTGTTTGGGATTGTTCCTCTCGTCATCATCACCAAAATGTTTCATGGGCATCCAAGAGATTTCGGAATACAAGTGGGAAACTGGAGAGGCGGACTCGGGATAATTCCTGTTCTGTTTCCTCTCATCGCAATCACACTGCTGTATCCAGCTTCCAAAACACAGGAGATTACCTCGTTTTACCCATTCGCCCGTGAATCTGCAAACTCAGTCGGCGGCTTTATGGCACTACAGGCTCTTCGAGGACTTTTCTTCTACAGCGCCTGGGAATTTTTATTCCGCGGGTTCATGTTGTTCGGTCTTCGCAGGCACGTTGGCGACTGGATGGCGATTTGTATTCAAACGGTTCCTCAATGTCTTTGGCACATCGGCATGCCCACAGGTGAGATCCTCTCATCGATTGTTGGCGGAATTCTATTCGGGGTCATAGCCATCCGGACTCAATCAATTCTTTGGCCAATGCTTCTGCATTTTCTAATTGGTGTGGGGCTCGATGCTCTTATCGTACTAAACATTTGAGTGGCGAAGAAATGACCATTCCCAATGCTTCATCGTGCAAAACACAACTGACCGCTGATGCCGCGATCCTTTTGTTCACTTGGGGGCTTGTGGGAATCGCGTTTCTGTTCCCTCAAAGAGTGCAATCGCATGAAGGCAGCATGCTTGGTTTACTTGCAGTCGCCGTGTTTTATCCCGTAGCCTCCTTGTTGACGTACCTTGCTAAAAACGAATCCGTATCAACCTTGCTTCGAACAATTGTGATCATGTCGACCCTTTCATTTTTGTTCGGAGCAGTTGCTCCTTTTCAACATGTCCTCTTTGATGGGTGGATGGATGCGATCCTGATTTCATGGGACAACGCGTTGACAGGAGTGGAGGCTTCATCATTCCTTCAGCGTTTTGCTCATCCGGCTTTGACTGAGTGGATGATGTTTGCGTACGTCATCTACGTTCCCCTCTTACCCCTAGTGTCCATTATCTGTTATCGGTCGGCTGGGGCGAAGGCTGCAAACGAGTACCTCGTCACTCTTAGCCTGGTAGACATTGCCTGCTTTGCCGGTTTCATTCTCTTTCCTGTGGCCGGACCTATGTTCTTCATCCCGGAGGCTTTTATGGAGCCGCTTGAAGGAGAAATCTTCACATTCATTGGAGAGTGGATGCGAACCAACCTTCATTATCCCGGTGGTTGCCTGCCGAGTCCTCATTGTGCCTCTGCAACTGTGATGATCGTAATGATGTACCGATACAATCGAGTTCTGTTCTGGTCTCTCTTACCTATTGTGTTGACTCTGTACGTTTCCACAGTCTATGGCCGCTATCATTACTCCTGGGACGGTGTTGCCGGTATCCTGTTATCCTTACTGGTTTTGAAATCCAGGAACAGGTTTGTGTGGGTGACTGGAAAATTCATGCATTGGATCCGGAAAGAAGCAGAATTGCATAGTAGAAAGATCGAGCCACGACTAACATGGAAGGAGGATGTACCATGAAAACTCTTGTCACAGGAGGCACCGGCTTTATTGGAAGTCATCTTGTCGAAAGATTGACGGAACGTGGAGAACAGGTGATATGTGTCGCTAAGGACAGATTGAATGCAGTAGCCCTTGAAAAAATTGGGGCGACAATTGTGTTGGGCGATCTCACCAACGGGGTAGACTGGGGTAAACTCTTCTCCGGGGTAGATCGAATCTATCATCTTGCCGGAGTGACAAGGGCCTCGTCAATGAGAGACTATTATGATGGAAACCACCTTGCAACACAGAAATTCATGGAAATGTGCCACACATATTGTCCGCCAAATACACGCCTCATATACCTGAGCAGTCTGACGGCCGTCGGCCCATCGGCGAACGGTGTACCTCTTGAGGAGGATGCGCCATTCCGGCCAGTATCACATTACGGCAAGAGTAAGATGCTTGGCGAATTGGAGGTTCGGAAAGAAAGCAGCTACCTCTCGACTACGATCATCCGGCCATCAGCCGTTTACGGTCCACGCGAGATGGACATGCTCCAGTACATGCGCCTCATACACCGCGGGATTCACCCTATCATTGGTTTCAAGAAGAAGTATCTCAGTCTCATTCACGTCAGGGATCTCATCGATGGGATTCTACTTGCAGCCGACAGTCCTTTAGCGAAAGGGAAGACATACTTCTTGGGTAGTGAACATCCATATACCAACGAGGACATAGGATCAGCGATGGCAGCAACGCTGTCAGCCGATCCAATGCTGGTGCACGTTCCCCATTGGATTGTCTATTCTATAGGAGCACTTGGTGGAATCGTGGCGAAGACGTTCGGAAAGAAAGTGCTTTTCAACATCCAGAAGGCGAGAGAGTGCGTGCAGCCCGCGTGGGTATGCTCCATCCGAAAAGCAATGGCCGAGATCGGTTTTCGCCAGCGGATTTCTCTGGAAGAAGGGATGGCCACGACCTACAGGTGGTACAAAAGACACGGGTTATTGTAAAGGATCTGGAGTAGGAGGGTCTAAGAGATACGCTAAGAGACTCTTTGTTCTACGAATAATCAGTAGCTGGCAAAGGTTCTGCTGTACGCGCTCCCTTTCTGACTTTCCTTGCAAGAACCGTCCGATCTCTGACAGAGCTTTGACTTGTTCATGACATCAGGCTCATCCTGATCGAATATCTTACCTGTAACAAAAAACAGAATGGTGTAGCATTCGTCATTCGGAGGACGCAATCATGAAAACAAAAACCAAAAGCTCACTCATCGCCAGTTTTCTTTTTCTTTCAATGATCAGTTGTGCGCCTGACAGCATCGTGGCGCCCGTGGTAACAAATTCACCCCCCGCATGGATTTACGGTACGTGGTCATCACCCGATGCGCGGCATTGGGCTTTTTTCGATGAACGGCAGGCATGGCATACATTTGACGGAGTTACTACTTCCTTCCAGGACGCCACTTGTGAGTTTGATGAGGGGGGAAGCTTCATTGTTCGTACAGGGAATGAAACGTACACATATCAGCGCACCGCAACGAACCCAAGTTGAGTTTACTTTACAGATCCTCTACTACGACCGCGGGTTCAAGATCGTAAAGTACAAAAGCATAATGAGGAAGCACAACTAACTCGATCCAGTTGGCAACGTCAGATTTGTGCCCTTCTTCTACTCTCTGTGGCAGGAATAGTATTGTGGGTTGAGTCAGAGCGATTGCTCTAGAATAACTGTCCAAAGTTCAGATACAGTCCCGTCGTCTCTCGACTGAACCCCACATCAAGTCGGACAACAAAATTGTCCATGAGAAGTCTTAGACCCACCGTCGGATTATTCGGCCAGGACCTTAGGTCGGCCTTTCCAAGCGAACTCCATACTTTGCCGATATCCCATCCAGCAACTCCTGCGAGCCTCCATAGAAGCATGAATCGGGCCTCAAGATTTATGATGGTGGAAGCTTTGTCGAGAAATCTGTCCTGAGGATAACCGCGCAATGAGTTCACCCCACCAATTGGCAGAAGTGTTTGAAGCGGGAGATTCGTTCCATTGATCTTCTGCACGGCGAGTCGTCCGGCAAACACAATGCCGTTGAGTGGAATGTACCCTTGGGTGAAAAATGCGAGGCGTGAGAAAGAAATCGTACTTGAACTCCATTGAGGAGCCCAGCCACCTTCTCCAAGAACAACTGTGCCCGTTGTGGGATTGACAAAACTGTTTCTCGTGTCGTATCGAAGGGAAAGGACAAGAGAGATTGATGTAGCACGGTGTGTGCTGGTTTGCATCTGCACGGCTAGATTGCCTAACGGATTCATGCGCGAAATGCTGACCGTCCGGTACCGGATGAGGAATTGACCGACAACAGTCGGTGTAAAACCTCTGCTCGTGGTGATGCTGATTTCAAGAGGAGTTTTGGTGTAGATCTCGCGAGCATCATAGGAAGATGAATTTCCTACGCCGAAAAAGTTCGCGTTGATCAGTTTGTCATAATCAATGAGAAAGTCGAGCGCAAGGGGGTACAATGTCCTTTGCCGCAGTTCAATGTCGGGGAATGAAGCGACGAGGCGGTACCATCGCTCGCCTTTCGTGCTGTGGAAGAGTACAAGGTCAAAGGATTCCGATAGTGTTAGGTGGTCAAGAAAGAAGCCTTTTACTCCATAGCCAAAACCAACGTCGGTGTCGTAGGAGAGGATGGGGAACAACTCAACATCACTTCTCTGCTGGCTGCCCGAGTCTGGAGATTCGGTTTCTTGACCATGGAGTAAGGGAAGCCAAGAAGAGGTTAGAAGGACGATTATGAGAGTATTTCTCACAACGATGAACCTTGCCGGGAATTACATCTTTCTGTGGAGTTGTCTTACTTTACAAAACGATAGCCTGATGTGTGCACGGTTTGAATATGTTCCGGCGCGGAATGGTCATCTTCCACCTTTTTACGGAGCGACAGTACATAGTTATCAACCGTCCGGGTTGTTGGAAATTTCTCGTAGCCCCACACTTCATTCAGCAGCATATCTCGCGTAACAACTTCACCCTCGTGTTGTATGAGATATTTCAATACTGCAAATTCACGCGAAGAGAGTGTGAGTTTCCTTCCCTGCTTCTTCGCAATCTGCTTTTTGAAGTCCACGTGGACATTGGCGAAAGAGTATTCGTCAATATCCTTTACAATGTCACGGTCGCGACGCAGGATGGCCTTCACCCGCGCTTCCAACTCACGGAGGCTGAATGGTTTGGTGACGTAATCGTCGGCTCCCATTTCAAGAAGAAGAACCTTATCCAATTCTTTTTGCCTGCTGCTCAGGACGAGGACAGGGGTTGCGATTGCCTGTTTGCGAATCTCCTTGCACACGTCCGATCCGTCAATATCGGGGAGAATAAGGTCGAGAATAATCAGGTCGATATTCTCGCGGCGCGCCAGTTTTACACCATCCTCGCCGAGAGAAGCAGAGAGGAACCTGTACTGTTGGTGACCAAAGCCTTCCTTGATTCCGTGCACGATGGCAGGGTCATCTTCGATGATGAGAATAGTCTTCATGATCGGGCTCCTTTGTTGTTCCCGGTGATTCGATACACGGTGATAGGCGTGCTTATGTTTTTGACATGTCGTGCCCCCATGCGTTGCACCTTGACGGTCATCTTGCCATGAATAGCATCATGAACACTTTCAGATACCGCAATGGTATCCGGCTTTGCCAACTGCTGAAGTCTGGCCGCAATATTGACTGCGTCCCCCCGAATTCCCCTTTTGTACTCTATGACGTCTCCCAGATGCATCCCGATCCGAACATGAATGCGCTCGGCTCCTCTCTTGCCTGTGTTGTAATTTTTCAAGGAAGCGAGAATTGCAACGCCACAGCGCACTGCCTGCACAGCGCTTCCGAACGTGACAAGATACGCATCGCCGATAACCTCAACGATAGTTCCCTTGTACCGACGGACGACGCGGCTTATGTGTGCATCGTGCTTCCGTAAAAGACTGATTGCAAGGCTCTCGTCATCATGCATTGTTCGTGAGAATCCTTTCATATCGGTAAACATGATTGCTCTGAGCAATCTTCTTTTCTTTGTGGTACTCGGTGATGTTTCCTCTTCCCGAAGACGATGTCGTCCCCGCAGTTGAGCCCGCACACGAGCGAGAACTTCGTTTGAGTTAAATGGCTTGGTGACGTAGTCATCGGCCCCCGCCTCAAGACCAAGAACTCTGTCCACCGGCTCCGTTCGGGCGCTAATCATGATAATTGGAAAAATATCACCACGCGATCGTAGCTGACGGCACACTTCCAGGCCATTAATATCCGGAAGATTAATGTCGAGCAAAGCAAGGTCGGGCGGTTTTCCCCGGCTTCTCTTCAAGGATTCACGGCCGTGAGACGCGGTGGTTACCATGTAGTCTTCTCCGCGGAGAAGATCGCTGAGCCCATCCCGTATGGCACGATCATCCTCTACAATGAGAATTCTGTTCTTGCGTGTCACGTTGTCCCTTCCTGAGTGGAAATGTTAAGGTGAATGTGGTGCCTTTTCCTGGTTCACTCGCCACATTCACATTTCCGTCGTGTGCATCCATAATGTGTTGTACCAATGATAGTCCAAGGCCCACACCATGTTTTTTGTTCTTTTCTCTCGTACCGCGGTAATATCGTTCAAATAGGTGAGGGATCGCCTCCGCCGCAACACCGCGTCCGTGATCGTGGACCGCACACGTGACTTCGTGCCTGAATGCCTTCAGGGATATCTGAATGAATCTATTGCGTCCATAATATTTGATTGAATTCCCAATCAAGTTGGTCAATGCCAAATGTACCGCATCGGGATCGGCATTGATGGGGAGGGGCACCTTTCCCGCACGAAAGACCCACCGAAACTCGTTCTTCTTGAGAAGGTATTCCATCGTCTTTACTGCCTTGCCAGCTATCTCCCGGAGATCGGCCTGTTGAAAATTGTAGACCTGCCCGCCACTTTCAATTCGTGCCGTGTCAAGAATGTTCATGACCATGCGATTCAGACGCTCGACTTCTCCATCGATTATTTTGAGATGCTTTCGTGTCTTCGCGTCGACCTTTCGTGGAGGTCGCTGGAGAAGTTCAGCATGGATCTTGATGCCACCCAACGGCGTCTTAAACTCGTGCGATACGTACTCGACGAAGGTCGTCTTCAGGTCATTGAGTTCCTGAAGGTGACGTGCTTCAGCCTCCTTCGTGACCAGATCCTGCTGGAGTCGGATTCGTTCGATGTCAAGCGCAGCCTGAAACGCAACATTACGCAGAAGGTCAACATCCTCAACGGTAAAACGTGCACCTGATTTTTTCCTACCCAAGACGAGAAAACCTACAAAGTGAGAACTCTCTGACAGCATCGGGAATATGAGAGCGAGTCCCCAGCGATCAAACATCGGTGCTTCGGCAGACTCATGCGGGACTCCTGGTTCAATGCAATCATCCAGAGCCACAGGAAGATCCAGACCAGTCTTGAGTCGCTCCGGCGCAAAAGTCAGACCTCGACGTTCAAGCAACGGCATGTTCGCATGCGCGATGCACCGAAGACGATTCGTTTCAGGGTTGAGCAAAATAAATCCAATCCGTTCTACCGGGATGAGAGACCCCGTCTCATCGACAAGGAGGTTTCCCAGTTGGGTTATTCCCACAGAGTATTTCATCAGCTCTAGAAATCGTCGTTCAGCCTCACGGAAATTGTATCGTACTCTGAAGAACCGGCGGTCAACAAATCCCTGAACCCGCTTGCGCGCGGGCTCGAAAAGAACCGCCGTCAAGACCGCGGCGATGGCATACACACCGGACGTGAAAGAGCCAACAACGAAAGCAATCATGGCAACGAAGGCAAGATAGAACGACAACACGACTGCGATCGCAAACGCATACACGGTAGTGCGGTTGATGACAACCTCAACATCGAGAACGTGATACCGGATGAAGGAGATGGCAAACGCAACCGGAATGATGATGAAGAAAACCAACGTGTATTCCTCCGGAACAAGACTGGCCGGCCAGAACAATTGGGGTATGAGTATCAGAAAGACAAATGGCGCCGGACCAATGGAGAGCGCCCATAGAATCCACTGGAGTTTCCTACGCTCTTCGACCGAGTCGGTGGTTTTGTATGAATGAATGAAGTTGAGTACGCCGAGAACGATGCAGCCGATGATGCAAAGATGGAAGAGATGAAACCACGGCAGAAACGCTTCGAAGGCGTCAACTGATTGTGTCGAGAGTGCCCGTACGTGGTACACGGTCACGAAACCAATGAGCGCAGTTGCAGGTACTCCAATGATGAGTGCCTTCTGCAGAAATCCACCGGGCTTTGGTCGTGGAAACAGGGTCGTGAAGAGGACAAACGCGGCCACGACATTCATATACGCAAAGAAAAATATTGCGCGGTTAACGAGCGCCAAGGTATCACCTTGAGGCACCCTTCCCCAGGTCATAACGAGGATGATGCCAAGGTTAACAAGGGACCAATGGAGAACAACGGCTGTTCCGTCTTTGCCGCGCGCGAACAACAAGAAAACACCAACAGACCATGAAACAATGCCGATGATCATCACCATGATGATGTATCCGGCGGTGTATGACGGGATGAGTCTGATGGTCAATGGTTCTTGAGCACCACTACGTACAATGGAAAGAATTACGTGCACCCCAATCGACTGGAAGTCGGAGAGAAATTCCGGGTCATAGCCAGAATAGAATGTCTGACCATTCCACGCGACGACTGTATCACCCACGTGAAGTCGTTCGGCGGCGGATTGGTCAAGAATCTCATCGACAACAAATGACTCGCCTTTGTGGATGATGTTTATTGGTGCCCTTGGGCGATTGCTCAGGTATGGTATGTGGAGAACGCAGAGGACGAGGAGTGCGAGATCGACAGCAAGGAAGCTCAGGGTGCGTAGTGACAAATGTGCCATGAGATACTCCGATGGAAGGTAGCAAACGCCCAATAGAAATCAAATTAATCCCTAGACACGGGAATAAGGCCAATGAGCCGAACAAAATTGTCACAGAAATGTCATTAGAGACTGAAAGCCAGGTTCGAACTTATATCGCGTTCGTACCTGGCAGAAAGATGACCGGGCTTTGACAAGATACTGACAATGTGCCTCCTGTATTTCAGTAAACTCGTCCTAGAGTTACTTCACAGCGAGGGCGCAATGAATCAGTTAGAAGTTGAAGGATCAGAAGAGAGTTTTTTTGAAAGGCGTATAACGCGCCATGAGTTTGTGAAGGAAATCTCCATCATCGCTGCCGGGCTCCTCGGAGGCTGCACCCCGTTGAAAATTGTATTCAATGCTTTCCCCGAGAGGTTTTCGAATGACACTAATCTTTGTGAGCAGATGTTGAGGTCATTTGTCACCGCTGTTATTCCCGGAGCCGTGGAAGATGACACGAACCTGATCCGGATTTTTAGAGATAATTACTACCCATTTTGTGAGTACTGTGACTTTTTTGTGTCTGATCTCGCAGCGCGGAGTGCGAACCTCTTCGGGGACGATCAATTCGACCGTCTCACTCAAAAACAGCGTACGGCTGTCGTTCGGGATGGCCTCGACGGTGACGCGACGCTTAAAAGATTGTATCAGGGAGCAATTTTCATGGCCCAGGTTTCCTACTATGCCGGCATCTACGACGATGAAAAAGGTTGTCCGCTCATTGACTTTCAGGGATCGAATTACGGATTTGCCGAAGAGGAAATGTATTACACCAATTCATCGCTCTACCTCGCCCCCGGGGCGACCTCCGATGGAAACTACTCCTAATTCTCACAGAATGGAGATGAAATGAAAACGATCTTTACTGAAGCACTCGTTGTTGGAAGCGGATTCGGGGCTGCTGCTCCGGCCTTACGATTATGCAAAGCCGGCTTTGATGTTCTGATGATCGAAAAGGGACCGGACTTAATACCTGAACGTGATTTTCGCCAGACCCAGGATCCGAAGTATCTTCTTTCCTATCTGAAAGGCATTGGCAATGAGCAACTGGGATTCACCTATGCGGAAGCGCTTGGGGGAGGATCAGGATTCTACGAGATGATCTCACTGCGCGCCCCATCAAAAGTTTTTCAACAGACGGATGACGATGGCAGACCACTGTGGCCTGCAGGTATCAACCGAGATGTCCTCAATCCCTACTACGAGATAGCAGAAGAGATGCTTCATGTGGAACAAATCCGGCCCGATGAAGTCCCCAAGTCGGGTGCAGTCTTTTCGCTGTTAATGAAAAACCTCGGCTACACTTGTGACCGTGCGCCATACGCCGTGAATGGATGCGTGGGAAGTGGGTATTGTGTAACAGGCTGCTTGTTTGGAGCAAAGCAATCGTTGCATCTCAATTATCTTCCAGAAGCCAGAGATGCAGGACTCCGAATTCTTACAGAAACTGAAGCGCTGGACGTTGCAACTCTTCTCGCCCATCCCGCTTCGACAAGTCAGGTGCGACACGTCCCCTCCATCCCGCACCGGTACGAAGTAAGATGCCGCAACACAACATCCGGAGAGGAGTTCTTGATTCATACAAAGATTCTTGTCCTCGGAGGAGGGACAATCGGCACCGCAAAGCTTCTCTTGAATTCACGCGGAAAGCTCCGATTTCTGGGAAGGCATGTTGGAAAGAACATTGCGATCAACGGCTCTGTGAAAGCCGCTGGCATTGTGCCTGAAGGCTTCCCAGAGGGTGATATGTTCAGTGGACGATCGCATCCGGGAATGATCAGTTACCAGTTCTTCGATTCCATGGGCGTAACGATCTCTTCGGCGAAGCCTCTACCTCTCAATGTAATCGCATCCGCCCATCTTACCCTTCCCGGCGAAGGAGACGACAACTCTTACTGGGGGGAGGATAATGTGGAATTGATGAAGATGTACCGGCGGCGCATGATTGTTCTGTATGCGCTAGGGCTAACGCCTGCGTGCGCGGAGATCAAGCGGACCGGAGAGAGTTCGTTCGAATCACAACTTGACCTGACGCCTGACTTGCGTCACTACTACAACCAGACGGAGGCCCTACTTCACTCGATCTTTGAGAGAAATGGTTGCCGGGTTCTCAATATCGCGAACATCGATCACGAGGGAAGGGAATACCCGGACATTCATTTCACAACAACACACATGATTGGATCATGCCGGATGTCTGACACAAAAGAAAACGGCGTTGTGAATGCCTATGGAGAAGCGTTCGATTACCCGGGGATGTTTGTCACGGATGGCGCTGCCATACCAAGTTCCCTCGCGGTAAACTCCAGTCTCACCATACTTGCAAACGCAGAAAGAATTGCTGCTCACATTGTTAACGCATATGAGCATGAATCTAGGCCAAGAATGAAGATGCTAACGGAAAGATAAAGCAATCGATTTGCGAAACGGTGAACTAGCTGCAGGAGTCTCGTTCGTCGGCCGGGATAATGAATGTGTCCATTTTCCGTAGGAGTGCAGTGGGAATGGCGAGGGTTTATACGACTCCAGGAAATATCTTTCCCGGATTGAGAATGTTTTGAGGGTCGAAAAGTGCTTTGATTTTTCCCATCACGGTGATCTCTTCATTGGAGAGCGC
>Ga0214472_10002372_pt1 | contig 20394 bp, 18 predicted proteins | sample RVTome_6_FD_207662 | JGI IMG/M metagenome (GOLD analysis project Ga0214472, IMG submission 207662) | Soil microbial communities from uranium-contaminated site in the Upper Colorado River Basin, Wyoming, United States - RVT140D175 | ecosystem: Environmental > Terrestrial > Soil > Contaminated >...
CTCGATCGCCACGCAGATGGAGGATTGGATCGTCACGCAGATCAAGACGCTCCAGTTCGGCGGTGGGCCGCTGTTCGACCCCGCGGACGTGGAGCCCTTCCATGGGATCGAGGAGGGACGGGCGTTCGAGGACATCGCCGGAAAACTCTTCCAGGGGAAGCGCACGCGGTGGTGCGTGGTGCTGCCGGTGCGGGACGAGGTGCAGGACCTGGAGGAGGGCGATATCCGGCTGCGGACCACCTACGCCATCCTGGTCGGAGTCGAGAACCAGCGGAGGCCGGGAGCGGCGCGGCGAGGAGACGACACTTCGCCGGGGGCGAACGTGATCCGCGACCTGCTGCGGAGCGTGCTGCACACGCCGCCCAACGCAGGACCCGCGGTGACCGACGGAATAACGAAGGTGGATGACGCTCTCTGGGCGGGGGCGGAGATGCTCTCCAACACCGGGACGCGAGTGGTGATGCGCTGCACCGTGGTCGCGGTGGAGGGCAGGAAGGCGTGAGGGGGGAAGGGAACAGGGATTGAGGGATCGAGAGCTGGTTTCCCGCCTTCGCGGGAATGACAGCGGCAGGTGCAAGCACCTGCCCTACGCTGTGACGGAGTGAGCGACGATGGCGAACAAGCGGGTATTCGAGGCGCAACGGCTCACGCAGAACGGGGTGGCCATCGGGGGAGTGGCGCAGATCGTGCTCTCCGCCGGACAGCAGACCGCGGTAGTAAGCAATCCGGACGGGGCGGAGATGGCGGAGGACGTGGACGTCATCGACCTGGGGGCCTCGTACACCATGGAGTGTAGCGACCTGGCGAAGGTCAACGCCCTGCTGGCGGCGGCGGATGGCGACGCGGTGTTCCAGGGCAAGGAGAGCGGCACCCAGACTTTCCAGAACACCACCATCGGAGGCGGAGGCGGGGACATCATCATCACCGGGGCGGACGTGACCATCCCGCGCAACGCCGATGGCTCGCTCAGGATCAGCGGCGTCTGCCGGTTTGCAGATGGAGCGAAGACGCTCTCGGACCTGATCACCCTGCTGGGCGGGCAGGTTGCGGGAACACTCACCTATCCGGAGCGACTCTACCGCGTGCACAGCGTCTCGTTTGATCCGGACGGCGCACCCGGGGCGATTCTCCCGATCCACGCGGAGAGTGTCGGCTTCTCCATCTCCGCACAGGCCTTACAGAGCGCGGGAGACGACGACATCGGCATGACGGCGGACAAGTTTGGGTATGGAGTGCTCAACGTGACACTCACACACCGCGATCGGGGAATCGTGACGGGTAGCGACATCTCGGCGCAACTGCTGGGGGCGGGCCGCGGAGTGCTGACCGCGGAACTGAGCGGGCGCGGCGGAGCGGCGGACAAGACGCTGACCGTCAACAACCTAGTGTGGCAGGCGGCGGACGAGACCAAGGGCAAGGACTACTGGACGTTCGCCCTGCGAGGGATCGCGGGCTCGCGACTGGCGGGCGGCGCAGCGAAGAAACTCTACGACGCGGCGGTGCCAGCGAACCAGTTGTTCTGGATTGGTTGATGGTGATGGCAGGTGCGAGCACCTGCCCTACGACTGGATTCCCGCCTTCGCGGGAATGACGGAGAGGTGATCTCGGATGGGCGCTGAGAGCGAACTGAGGATCAAACACACCACAGTCGGAGCGGAGGAGGCCGCCCGGAATGCCGAGCAGGTGGCGGCGGCGCAGGGGAAGATCACCGCACAGGTCAGCGAACAGGCGCCGGCCGTCGAGAAGGCGGCGGAGTCGCAGAAGAAACTCAACGCCGGCGCGGAAACCTACATCAGCCTGCTCTCCCGCATACATCCGGCGCTGGGGGCCTTCGCCGACGCGATGCTCAAGGGGGCCAAGGTGGCCGGCGACCTGGCCACGCAGCAGATCAGCCTGCGAGGGGCGGTCACCGCCGCCGCCACGGCGATGCGGAACTTCGCGGGGGCGATCGGACTCACGCTGGCCGGGGGAGCGGTGGCGGCCGGGTTCCTGGCGATCAGCCGGGCGATCGCCAGTATCCGCGAGGAGGAGGAGCGAGCGCGGGCGTCCATCCGCCGGCAGGGCGAAGCGCTGGACGAGCAGCGCGAGAAGTACGTCGCCCTGGAGCAGCAGATCCGCAAGACCGCCGACGCGCGGCTGAGGTTCGCGGCGCTGGGCGCCGAAGAGAGCGAGCAGGCGGCGCAGCAGGCGCAGCGCGTGGCGAAGAAGGCGGGGGTCTCACTTGAGGCGGCGGGAGACATCGTCGGACAGTTCGCGGGCTCGGAGGCGACGGAAGAGGAGCTGGTCAAGGCGGCACGGCTCGCGGCGGCGCAACGACTGCCGGAACTGGGACGCACCGACGACCCGGGGACGCGGCTGGAGAAATTGAGGTTCGGGATCCGGGAGAACGAGGAGTTTCTGGGCGCGGCGGCGGAGCGAGATCGCGGGGACTTTGAACGGAAGCGTCGAAGAGCGTTGCAGGTGTCCCGCAGCGAAGGCGGGGGGAAGGAGCTGGAGCAGTTCATCCGCGACCTGCCGGGTGACATCGTGGGATCCATGGATCCCGCACGCCTCGCGAAACTCATTCAGGGACAGCAAGCCGTCGAATCGCGCGGTGGCGTAGGGATTGGAACGCTCGGTTTTCGCGCACCGCTGAGTGGAGCGGCACACAGCGCGATGCGCGCTATTGGACTCCCGATGGAGCCCGATCTGGTCAACCGTGGGATCGCGGTGGGGCGGGAGGCGGGAGTAGGGGATGCCAGCAGCCTGGAAATGCAGGTGGTGGACCGCCTGTTGCGCATCCTAGAGACAAACAAGGGCAGGGGATCCCTGGGCTCTGAACAGTTGGCAGCCGAGGAGGAGGCGAAGCTGCTGTTGCAGGCGGATCGCTTCGGTCCACAGACCAGTGCAACTGGACGGCATTCGAGGGTGGAGGTATTCCAAAAGTCACTCGACCGCCCAGAGCTGACGCAAGAAGATCTTGATCGTGCCGACGAGATCAACCGGAGAAATCGTTCGCGGAAAACTGGAGAGCCGAGGTACGGCGACAACATCGCGGTGCAGCAGAACTTCTACCCGGACGCGGACACCATGCGGTCGCACGCGGTGAACGGAGAGACGATCGCGGCGGGGATGGAGCAGAATTAGGAATGCGGAATGGGGAATTGGGAAGAGAGAATGCGGAACGGCCTGACCCCCGACCCCAAAGCCCTGGAGCGTAGCTCATGCCGGCGCAGCCGACCTTTGGCGGAGTGAACGTGGCGGAGATGAACATCGGCCAGCCGGGCAGCGCGCGCTACAACGCGGGCACCGCGAACTACACCGCCAACGTGCGATACGGGCCGGAGGAACGACGCGACGTGGAGCAGCAGTACCCGCAGCAGAACTTCGCGACCATCGACAAGCTGGGCGGCGGGCAACGGACCGTGCGCTGGGTGGGACGAATGAAGTGCTCCAGCCGGGCGGTGTGGCAGGCCATCCAGAGTGAGCTGCTGGAGTACGAGGAGGGCCGCACCAAGAACTTCGCCACCGGCACACGTGGGGCGTTCGACGAACTGGCGATCGTGCCCGATAAGCTGGTGGACCGGGGAGGGGGTGTCATCACCACCCGGGCGGTTGTGGCGAGACATGAGTTCGACGCGGAGCACGAGCGGCCGGACGGCACGATGCTCATCCCCAGCCTGACGGTGACGTTCCGGGTGCTGGAGTGAGGGAGAGGGACAAAGGGATCAAGGGAACGAGGGAGCAGGTCGGCAGGTGCGAGCACCTGCCCTACGAAGCGTTGAAGATGGACCCCCGATTACGACCTCGGGGGTGACGAGAATGGGAACCTCCATCCTACAGGGGGCGACGAACGCGCCGCAGGGCCTGGACGGCAGCGTGCGCTCCGGCCTCAAGGCGATCGCGATCGACGATGCGCCGCAGGAACTGGCCTATCGCCAGCCAACGGTCAGCGTGCAGGTGGAGAGCGACGCCTACAGCAACCAGTACGTGGACCTGGAGATTTGGAGCCAGGCCATCGTCACCGATCCGCTGGACGGCGGAGACCTGACCTGCGCCCTTCAGATCGGAGGACTGGACAGCGAGAAGCTCCCAATCGGCAGCGACGAGAGCGCCCACTTCGTGGACGTGCTGGAACGCTTGCGGCCGGACGTGAGGGTGCAGGTGGTGCGGATGGGGGAGATCCTGTTCCGCGGATACCCGCTGCTGCACTCGCCCTCCTGGAGCGGGGACCGCCAGGCGGTGACGGTGCAGTGCGTGAGCGAAGGGCAGGAGCTGCTGCGCACGGACCCCAGGTACCATATCGCGGGGCGCGTGATGCTCCTGCGGCCGACGCCCGGGTCCCTGGAGGATGACCTGCTCGCCGGCAATACGGCGACGGTGACGGCCCTGCCGGCGGTGTTCAACGCCGGAGGAAAACCGAACCGCAGTGCGGCGCGCTACAGATCCAAGCTGGCCTTCGAGATCCCGTTCAAGGCGGCGGCCGGCGAACGCTTCACGACGCACGTCTGGACCAGCGACGACGAGCCTGGAGCCGCGTACTGGAGGTTCGTGGATGCCTTCCGCGCCGTGCTCGTGCACGGGGTGACGACCGGACCTTCGGCGCCGATCAGTGTGCTGGAGTTCCTGCGCGACACGAACGACCTGGAGAGCAGCGGGAGTGGAGACGCGTTCACGCAGCGCATGCTGGAGCGCGTGCCCAGTGTCAGCGTGCAGAGCATGAACGTGGAGGAGGCCATCGCGGTGCTCTGCCAGGCCGCGGGACTACACTACCACCTGCCGTTTCGGACGGCCGTCGAGCTGGGCTCGACACCGGCTCGAAAGGCCTCCGCCGGACCGCTCCAGTGGCTCCGGGTGTTCGCGGAAGTGAGCGACGACGCCGAGGACGTCAACACCCCGGACCGGGAGATGGTCCGGCCGGCGGTACACGACCTGCCGCGCGATGAGCCCTTCCGCCTCGACGGCTCGATCGACGCCCGGACGCGGATCCAGCGATCCAAGGCGGTGCGCTCCAATCTGACCATCGACCGGCGGGCGATCAACGCCCCGCGATACCTGGGGGGACACGACGAGATGGAGGTCTCGATCCTCCTGCGGCCGGGCTGGGAGCCGCAGGCGTTCCTGGATCACGACGAGGACGGCGTGCCCTACGCCAGCCGCACGGGGACGGCGCTGACCGACGCGGTGAAGCGGGCGTTCGAGTTCTGGCAGGGCGAGTTCTACCGAGACGAGTACCTCCAGAATCGTCTGCCCTCCAGCAAGTATCACCCGGCGCACGCTCTGCACGGCGCGGAGCGGCCGAACACGGCGCTACCCGACGGAGACTTCATCCCCGACCCGGAGACGCAATCGACGCGGCCGGCGGGCGGAAAGATCAGCGACGTGTTCCGCCTGTGGGTTTTCCCTGATGACCCGAACCTGGTCTCGGCCGCTAAACTACAGCGCACGGGCGACAACAGCCCGTGGGCCAAGCGGTGGTATGGCGTGGAGCACCCCGACGCGCGGGGCGTACTCGTGTGGAACCATGAGACCTACGGCGGCGGACTGCCCAAGGCGCTGATTGCGGACTGGGTGGCGCGGAGGCGGCCACTCCGGGCTACCATCGCCCGCAAGACGCGGGAGCAGAGCGTGCGGCCGCCCATCGTGCGGATCCACTTCGGACTGGTAGACCTGGCCGGCAACTACGTGCGAAAACTGCCGCCGCCGGCGGATCACTCCGACTGGGTGGAGTTCGTGGGCGACGTGAAGGTGGACGAAACGCGCGCCGCGATCCGCCTCGCCGAGTACAACCTCTTCAACGCCTTAGGATTCCGCGAGCAGAAGGACGGCGCGCTGGGACGCAAGGGATATGGACTGGGCCTGGCGATCATGCACTACGTGCTGGGTCACTTCTGGGTGCAGCTGACGGGCACGGTCCGATCGGATTACCGGGTGGACATCGGGAGCAGCTTCGGCGGCACGAGCTTCAGCCGCACGCGGGGCAAGCTCATCGACACGGGGTTCGACCGCTTCCGGATCCGGCGGCGCAGACGAAGCGCCTGGGGCGGGGCCGCGGGGAACTCGTTCCTCCAGTGGCGACCTAACGCATCTCTCGTCGATGCCCTGCCCGACGAGCCGGCGTACGAGGACCGCGACGACATCCCGCACCTGGCGGGAGTGATGGCCCGTGACGCGCGGCGGATGGTGGGCGACCGCATCGCGGGATCCATCGGGATCAGCTACCTGGACCGCACCTGGCGGCCGGGGGACGCGATACGGGGAGATTCGGGGCTGGGCCTGGTGTTCACGCCCTACGCGCACGTGGAGCGGGTGGTGCAGACGGTGGACGTGGGCGGGGCACGAACGGAGCTGGTGATTGGGGACCTGCGCGGCAATCCGGAGCAGGGGGCGGGGATGTGAGGGGGGAAGGGATCGAGGGAGTGAGGGACCCTTGACACCGCTTCGCGGCGTCAAGGGCAGGCCAAGGGAGTGAGGGAACGAGGGAACAAGATGGCAGGTGCAAGCACCTGCCCTACTGCCTGATCGCTGGAGCGTAGCGACGATGGACGAGATCCCGGTGCTGGTGAGAGTGCCGGTGCAGAGCACGTGGGTCTATGGAACGAGGATCAACGTGTACACGGACCGCGGCACGGGCACGATCGACACCAGCCGAGCGCTCAACCGCACGCCGATCAAGGTGTTCGGAGAGTCGCCCGACCCGCTGGGCGGCGTCGGCGACGGAGCGGCGGGCAAGGTGCCCATTGGCAGCGCCCAGCCAAAGGCGAAGGGCGACGGAGAGCTGGGGCACTGGGAGTTCGGCGAGGACCCCAACGGACTGGCGGCGGGAACGGGCTACGTGGAGGTGGTGTGCTGGATCGACCAGATCGTGGGTGACGTGAAGTTCGGAGCCCTGGCGGTGGACGCGGCCGGCAACCCGCAGGGCGGGGCCATGGTGGAGTGGACGCAGTACGTGTCGGGCGACCGGCCGGCGCCGCTCACGACGTTCGCGTTCAGTCAGTACGACGAGGCGAACGACCAGGTGGAGTTTGCGGTGGCGTGATGGGGAATGGTGAATGGTGAATGAGGAATGCGGAATGATGAGAGGAAGCGATGACGGTCACTGTTAGAGACCTGGGCGCGACGCCCAACAAGAACTGGGTGAACGCGGGGAACGACCCGCGGACCGGGGTGCAGCAGGTCGGACAGACGGTGGACACGGCCGTCTCCCAGTCGCTGAGCCGCTTCCAGGAGCAGGTGGGCTACGTGCTCGACCACCTCAACGGGGGGATGGTGCGGGCACGGAGCACGAGCGGATTGGACGTCACGGTCAAAGGATTGACCTACACGATCGTCGACACGGAGTACACACTGCCGGACGACGACTCGTTCACGTGCACGGATGACGCGAGCAATTACCTGTACGTGGATGGAGATCAGATCGTGGAAAAATCGACGACGGGATGGCCGGGAACTCCGCATCGCAAGCTCGCCAAGGTGATCTGCGCTGCGGGCGCGATCAGCAGCATCGTGAACGCCCAGCACGCCAACCATCGACCGGGGATGGAGACCAACTGGAGTGAGGCGGCGGCCACGCAGGACGTGGACCTCGCGGGGAACGAGCTGCTCCAGGTCGAACGGATTGATTTCAGCGCGGCAACCCAGGTGCAGATCGTCTCGGGCGCCATTGCGTACAGCGCGCATGCGCACTACCTGGAGTCCGAGACCGGCGCGCAAGACACCCTGACGACGATCACTGCGGAGGCTGGCCGCAGGCGGGTGTTGCTGCTTTTTGCGGCTTCTGGACACCAAATTCAGGTCGTCTCGACAGGGAACATCAATCTCATCAACGGGGATTCGATCCTCGTTGGTGACACTGGGCAAGCCCTGTTTCTGTATCAGGACACCGACACGTCCTGGCTGGAGCTTACACGCAATCAGTTCGGAAACATCACGTTAACCTCTCTTCTCGATGCCGCTGGGTTCGCCATCAGTGACCTTGGACCCCTCGATTTCGAGGAGACGACGGCAACGATCGCGACAGGGTCGTTTGCGCAGACCTCATGCCTGATGCGCGTGGATACTGAGGCGGCGGCCTCCTCGGACGATCTCGATTCGGTCACTCCCGCGTCTGGTGTGGGCACGGGACTTTTGATTCTCCGTCCGGCGGTGACGGGGCGGACTGTGGTCGCGAAACACGCGAGTGCAGTAAACAAGTTTTCACTCGCCAACGATCGCGACTTCGAGATGACGACGAAATTGCACACACTCGTGTGCCTGCGCGACAGTGCCGGGAAGTGGATCGAATGGGCCCGCTCTCCGATGAAGGCCGCCGACCTGGCCAACACGGGGTTCGGTGTGCCGCTGACCATGGATTGGTTCATCGGCGGCACGCTGGCCACGGGAGTGGTGAAGAAGCGATGGATCGCTAACCACGCGGGGAAGATCGTGCGCACGCGGGTCTATGCGGACACGGCACCGACCGGGCAGGCCATCATCGTGGACACGCGGATCAACGGGTCCTCGATCTGGGCGTCGCAGGGCGACATGGCGCAGATCGCGGACGGGGCCAACAGCGGGGCGAGTTCGATCAAAAGCCCGCCCGCTTCGTACAACGCGGGCGACATCATCGACCAGGAGATCGAGCAGGTGGGGTCGGGAACGGCAGGAGCGGACCTGACGGTGACGCTGGAGGCGTACGCGGAGCTGGCGGTGCCGCCGTCTTGAGGAATGGTGAATGGGGAATGGGGAATGCTGGAGCCCGAGTTCCGCATTCGTCATTCCGTAGGAGCGTAGCGACGACGTGGCCGACGAGATTCAGTACGCGTCCAGCGGACTAGCGGGGCCGTGGTACGCCATCATCCGTGACGACGTAGGGCTGGTCTGGGATGGGGCCGCCTTTGTGGCCTACGCATCGGCGAACTACGCGAGCTACGTGGTGGCGATGGGCGAGCAGGGCGCGGCGAGCCGCTACTTCGTTGGCGATTTTCCGGTGGCGATCCCCGCGGGGCTCTATCGTACTACGGTCTACCGGGACAGCGGCACAGGGCCGGCCGAGGGAGACACAGTCGGAGCGCGCCTGGAGCATCACTGGGACGGGAAGGTGATGGTACCGACGTGGCTGGCGTTCCACGCGGCGCACCTGATCGCGGGCCCGAAGCACGAGGTGGCGCGGGGCGGAGCGACCCCCAGCCGCATCACGGTGTACGAGCTGGACGGAGAGACCGTGCTGTTCACGCTGACGCCGGCGGCGGCGGCGGCGGACAAGACGACGTACACGAAGGCGTAGGGGGGAAGGGAACGAGGGATCGAGGGAACAAGGGAGCAGGGATTCAGAGAAGAAGACCGGGACTACGGGGCGAGGCAAACGATGGAACTGCGGCGGGAGATGCGGGAGATCGTGGAGACGACGGACCACCTTTTGGGGTTCGGCAGCGCCGATGCGCTGGCCCTGGGCTATCCGGGGAGCCTGGGGCTCACCTTCCCGCACCCGCTGGACCGCACCGTGATCCTGGTGCGAAGGGAACTCTATCCGGAGCCCACGGACTGGTACGTGGTGGGCTTGGGGTCGGCGGCCGACGGCGTGGTGCGGAACTCGACGCAGGCGCCGCACGAGGCGGGGCAGGCGTATCAGTACGCGGCGTGCGCCACGGACGGCAACGGGTACGTGAGCGCGTTTATGGCGCCCAGGCGGGTGGAGATGGCGGTGTAGGGGGCGGGGGAACAAGGGAGTAGGGAACAAGGGAACAAGGTTGGATTCCCGCCCTTGCGGGACTGACGCGGTGGGAGCCGAGACATGCGAGAGCAGGTGTGCAAGTGTGAGTGTGGAGCGGTGTGGCGGACGGTGGTGCAGAAGACCAATGTCTATCGCCAGGACGGGTCGGTTTCCGGCACGCGAGCGGTGGCGGGAACGGGCTGCCCGACATGCGGAAAGGTGGACGCGATCATCGAGTCGGCGCTGGTTCCGGCGGGACGCGGACTGCGCAACGAACCCCTCCCGGCGCAGCCGAATGATGTCATCACCAAGGTGACGCCGGCGGGAGGAGGTGCCTGATGGCGACGCGACAGGTCGGCAGGCGGGTGCGGCTGCGCGGCGAGGTGCTGCTGATCCTCACCAATGAGCGCACGGGCGAGAAGCGGCGGATCCGCAGCCACAACATCGTGACCGACGCGGGGGACGTGTTCGTGGCCCAGAAGCACGCGGGCGAGACGCCCACCAACGCCTTCGGCATCATGGAACTGGGGACCGCGGGCGACGCGCCGTCGAAGGGCAGCAACCGCTCGAACATGACCACCAAGGTAGCGAATTCGCAGAAGGCGTTCGATTCTGGGTACCCGAAGACGAACGACGACGACCCGGACAACACCGGAGCGGGTGTCGACGTGACAACCCGGCGGGTGAGCTACACCACTGCCGAGGCCAACGCGGCGGCCATCGACCGGCTCATCCTCACCAACGTCACGCCGGGGGCCAGCGAGCCGGTGCTGGATTACGCGACGATGACGGCGGTGACCAAGACCTCCAGTGACACGCTGAAGGTCATCGTGAACATCACGCAGAACGGAGTGTAGGGATGGCGTTTACGGCGGCCGAGTACGCGGAGCTCCAGCGACAGACGCACGCCGTGTTTCTGGGGCGAGTCACCAAGCCGAAGCTCAATGCGCTGGTAGACGCGGCGAACGACTGGTTCACGGGCAATAGAGCATCGTTCGTCACGGCAATCAATGCGGCGGCCGCGTTGCAGGGCGTGACGCTCAGCGTCGCGGAGATCAAGGCCGTCGCGGGACACGTGCTGGAGCTGCGCGGGATCGTGGAGCGGAGGTAGACGATGGCGACGGGCGAGATCGACCTGTTCAATGCGACGATCAAGCCGGTGGGGAACTCCTGCTGGCTTGAGCCGGCGACCGTTGCGGCGGTCAGCGGAATCCATGAGGGCATGCTGCTCATCAGCGATAACGTGCCGTCCGCGACCGGGATCAAGGGCTCCTTCCGCGTCCCCGCAGACTACGACCCCAACACCGATCCGACGATCGAGCTGGTCCTGGACGCCAACGCGACCAGCGGCGTAGCGCGATGCGAGGCCCAGTACCGCGGGGTAGCGGACGCTGAGGGCCTGGCGCAGACCACCTACGGAACGACGGGAAAAACGGTCGACGTGACCATGCCAGGGACGGCCTTCCTGCGAAAGTCGGCGACGATCACGTTGACGGGCACGGACCTGGCGGCCGGCGATGAGGTGCAGTTCTACCTGTTCCGCGATGGCGGCCACGCGAATGACACGCTCGCGGCGCAACTGCGCTGGCATCACGCGACACTCAAGTACACGAAGGCCTAGCCGTGGCGATTCTCTTTAATGCGGACAACGTGCGCGTCCAGATCGCGGCGGCGAGCTCAATCGACGACCTGGTGGCCGGTGGTGCGTTCACGGTGCTCAACTGGTTCCAGGTGCAGGTGGCCACCGGCTCCAACCTACACATCGTGACCAAGGAGCGGGCCTTCGATGTGGCCAACCAATTCGGCTGGGGGTTTCTGGTAAACAACGCCTTGGCCTCCAGCTTCAGCTTTCGCGGGTTGGCTCGACGGACGACGACCGACGCGGACGCGACCAGTGCGACGTTCACCGACTATCCGGGGAACAGTTTGTGGACGTTCGGCGCGATGGTATACGACGACGGGGCGACGGAGCACATCACGTTTTATGCCGGGTCCCTGACCAAGATCGCGGTCCAACTGTCCAACGCCTCCAACGTCAACGGCGCCGGGACACCAGATGGCGACAACGCGGCCGCGATCTGGATTGGGAACATTCAGCGGGCCGCGACAAATGAACTCAAGGGCCCAGTGGCGATCTCGGCAGTGTTCAATCGGGCACTCACACTGAACGAGGTACGCCAGTGGCAGTTCGATCCGGTGTCAATGAACGATGCCGGATGTGTGATGCTGCTAGACCTGCACGGCACGGGGACACAGCACGATCGTTCTGGAAATGGCAATCAGGGCAGCGTCGTAGGCGCTAGTGCCTACAAGCACATCCCGTTGAGGCCAATGTTCGGTCGCGGCGGTCTGATCGTACCGGCGCCCGGACTGGCTCTTTTCCGGCAGGTGAACGAAACGCAGCAGCTCACCGACAGCGTCCTGCCACGGCTGGGCCTGGTGCGGCTGATCGGCGACGAGGTCGAACTCACCGATGGGGTGAAGATCGCCCGGTTCCTGGTGCGGCTGGTGGGCGACGCACTGGAGATGGCCGACGGCGTTCTGACGCCGGCGGTTTTCGCGCGGCTGGTCGGCGACAGCGTGGAGCTGGACGACGGCGTGCTGCGCCTCGCGGACCTGGTCACGATCATCGAGGAGTCGGAGAACCTGGAGGACGCGGTTGCGAGCACGCTGGGGCTGGTGCGGCTCATTTCGGAGAGCGAGGAGCTCTCGGACGGACTGCTGTCGCTGCTCGCGGCGCCGCAACTGCTCAGCGACCTGCCCATGTGGCCCAAGGACCTGCTGGTGCAGCCGGTGGCCGGCGGGAAGTTCCGGGTGTCGTGGTCCTACGATGCACTCGGCCAGGGCGGACCGCCCGCGGACTTCGCCGTGTACGCGGGCGCGACGGCCACGACCATCAACTACGACACGCCCCTCGGCACGGTGGTCTACTCCGAGCGGCGGCGGATGGGATTCACGACGCCGGCGTTCGCGGACGGGATCCCGCGGGCGTTCGTGGTGCGGGCGCGGAGCGGTGCAGGGATCGAAGAGAAGAACACCTACACCAGTGCGGTGCTGACGGCCTCGGCGACGGGGCCCGCGGACGCGGTGGTGCTGAGGGCGAAACAACTGTGACGATCAGTGCGGGACAACTCGCGCAGCGCGGGCGGATCATCGCGGAGCCTCCGCAGGCGCCGACGGACCAGCCGGTGCGGCCGGAGATCGGCAGCGACGACGCCAAGCGCAGGGAGCTGGTGGTGGTGCGGGACGTGAACCTGGTCACGGGGATCATCCGAGTGCAAGCGGTGGGCTACTCGGAGCGGCCGCCGAAGGTCATCAAGGGCACGCCGTTCGGCCCGGTGTTCGAGCTGGCGACGGTCGGCGAGCCGTTCGACGCCTACCCGATGCCCGGGCGCACCACTGCGGAGTATGACATCAGCGACGCGGTGCTGCCGGAGAAGAACCCGGATGGGACGCCCACGGTGTTCGACGATTTCGTTTACGTGCGGGCGGCGACCCTCGACGGTGGGACGTGGTACGTGGAGAACCTGATGCACTTCACGTCCGCACCCGGCACGTACGACACTGCCCTCAACGACGTAAAGACGATCAACCCGTGACGGCCATCCCACAGACCCCACCCTCCGGACCGATCGGCTTCAACCTGTGCCGGCCGTTCGCGTTCGTGCCGGCGATCAGGACGCCGAAGGGCGAAGAGCGGGAGGTCGTGCCGGTGGGGTTCTCGCGGAGGTTCAACGGCGACCTGCTGGGCAACGTGGGAGTCACCTGGGCGCTGAGCGCGCTGCCCGCGGCGGCGCCGGGAACGTCGGTCACGATCACCTTCAAGGCGAAGGGAGATTTCGATTTTGCGGATGAGTTTCTGCGGGTGACGTTCGGAACGGCCACCGGCGACCTGCTGCTCGCTGACACGGGGAGCTTTCACTTTCGATTCAATGGCCTTAGCTGCGCTGGCGAATCGAGCGACAAGAGCACTATTCCCGCGGAGATATTCAACTCGCGGCTGGCGGCGGGCCAGCAGAATCTCACCCTGGTCATGGTGCCGAGCAGCGCCGTCGGTTCGTGCGGCGGGTTCGGCTATATCCAGGTGTCGCTGGACTACTTCGAGGAGCAAATCACGCCCGCGGAGGAGGGGCCGACGGGCGTGGGATGGGTGAGCAGGTCACCGATCCTGGTGAACGGAGATCCGGTGTACGTGCGCGGCGAGGTGCGCTACGACCCGTCGCGAGCCAGCCTGGTGCTGGTACACCGGGAGCGCGGGCGACTTGTGCGGTGCGGGGCGATCGCGGCGCCGGTGGACGAGAACGGCGAGCCACCGGAAGGGCACGCCGGCCACGCCTGCACGGAGATGATTGGCACGCAGGACCTGCGGGGGGCGATCGTCACTTTCCGGACGAGTGGTTCAGGATGCCCAAGCATCTAGCATGGGTACGACGGATTGCGAACTACTGTCTCGGCCGGCCGACGTTCTCACCGATTGCATCAGCAGCGGCGTCATCGTCTCCGCGGACTGCATACACTGTAACGACCGGCGAAAATCTCCATGGGAGCTGTGCGAACTCACGTGGGAACCTATATCCCAGACCAGCAAGGCACTGTGCAGTGCGTTCACGGAAGGCGGACTTCCATGGCCGACGATGCCGGGCATTCTCATCATCCCCGCCACGCCGCAGGACTACGATATCCTGCTCCGGGCAACAGCGTTCCATGGGCAGAGCCGGCCGCAAGACTTAACGGACGGCCTGAGTCAATGCACCACCGTTCGTCGCTGGAACGTACGAGGACACTCCAGGTACTACCTCAAGCCCGTTGCACTCCTGCTCGACCCTTGCCATCCAATCGTGTCGCCAGAGACAGACAACGATCGGAACCTGTACTGCTGCTGGACGCACCACCGAAACGCACCGTGTCGGTTTTTCGTTCCGCCTTCGGATGGCAACGGCCAGGGGACTAATTGTAGCGACGACGGAACAGGGACGGCCTGGCTGTGCAGGTGGTATACATCCTTCGGGGCCGACATCGGCTGGCGGATGCACTGCACCCGCGTCCTGGGAAACGTCGGAGACAACTTCAACGCCGTCGACCAGAAAAGGGCGCGAACGTTATTCCTGACGCCGGACGTGCTCAATGGCCGCATGATGTACGTGGACTTACACCTGTGCGATCCACTTTCCGCGTCGGCTTTTCACTGCCAGCACGGCTGCTTCTCCCTGGCCAACCAGTGGTGCTTCGGCCAGTGCCCGTCATCGACCGACAACCCGCAACGGAAGTGGGATTGCGACCTCCACTCGACTGGCGGATTCGCCCGCAGGGATGCCTGGTCGCGGTTGCTGCTGGACTTTCAGGTCGGACACAGCACACACCCGAACTACCCGGCGCGCAACCCAGCAGACTTGCGCCTGTGGAACGACGTGCTCGCCACCTTCGCCGCGCTCAATAGTCCGTGGCAGGTGGAGCTTGCGCTGCCCGCGACTTCGGACAGTGGTTACGAGAGGCAGGACATCGGCGTCTGGTTCAACGGCTACGACTTCCGCAACAACGTGCCCGGCGGCATTCCGCCCGGCAGCACGACCCCCGACGATCCGCCGGTGCGATACGGAGGGACGGGTGACGTGGTGCCGATCACGATCCGCTCGGTATTGAGCGGCCGCACGTTCGATGCGCAGCTCACGCTCATGCGGTTCAACCTGACGCTGCGGCTGTACCTTGACCCTGGGCCGTTCACCGACACGGAGTCCAGCGTGGACGACGGGCGCAAGACGTTCCGCGTGGGAGCGGTCCTCGACCTGAACATCGTCTGCCGCGTGAAGCGGCTGAGCCCGGTCGGCGACTACCCATACACGCTCTGGGCGCCGGACGATCCATTCGACGTTCGCGTGCGCGATCCCTCGGACCCGCAGGCCGAACACCGCCACGAACGGCTGTACGCGATCGACGCGGACTATGCTCGCGTTCCGCACCGGGTGCCGGGCGAAGAGGACGGTGGGGTGGTGTCCTGGCGCGGGATGGTTGGACCGGCGCCCTATGCCGGAGGATTCTTCGAGTTCCACGATCCGACGGTCGGACGCGACGATTGGCTCGGACGACCGACGAAGACGTGTTGCGTGGCAATGCTTGCCGCTCATGGCCTGGTGGTGCCCGGCGAGGCGAACGACTGGAACAGTGTGGAGTGGCAGGGCGGCGATGCGCCGGACTTCTCGGCGAGCGTGCAGCGGTACGCTGGGAACGTAGCTGTACTGGTTTATCGCCTGGCCGCGTCAGCCGATGGAGGATTGGGCCTGTCATGCCCTCTGAGCTGACCGATGGATTCGCCAGGGCACGGGCGCGCGCGGCCGTCCTGGCTACGACCCAACTGGCGGCCCTGCGCTGGGAGTCGCCGCGGAGAGCGCGGCTCGTCGCACGGACTTTGCGATGGTGGTTATCGTCCGTCGCATCATTCCTGCGGTCGCACGCCCGCGGCTTCGTCGGCCGCGACGTCTATCGAATGCGCCTTGATACGTGCGCCTTATGCCCGAGCCTGAAGGTCGTTGGTGACCGGCGGTACTGCGGAGCGAGAGAGTGCGGCTGCCCGCGATCGCGGCTTTGGCCCTTCAGCCGCATCGGCTACATGGCCTGGCTGACCTCGGTCGACTGCCCGCGCGGGCGATGGGACGGTGAGTTGCGCGGCGTTTCGGACGCCGCTTGATGGCCCTCCGCCGGCCTCTCGAATGGCCGTCGGGGAGGTCGAAAAAAGTCGCGTAGTTTCTTCGATTCCCTGAGTTTTCAGCGAAGGCTGAAAACAGCAGGGAATCCTCGTGCGCTGTGGCCGCGCAAAACCACCCCATTCTGCGCAAAACCTCGGTCGCCCTTAGACAGACCCGCCTCCGGAGCCCTCTGGAATTCTCCCGCCAGGGGCTTGAACTTTCGACAACTGTTTGGTATATGTTAGGTACAGGGAGCAGGTGAACCGGTGAGCAGGAGACCGCAGGTGAGCGACGCTTTGGAGCCAGAGGTCGGCGATCGGGGGGCAGGGATCTGCTCGAAGCTCCGACCCCTGACCCCTGATCCCTTGTTCCCCGGGTTGCTCGCCGGTCGATCGTCCGCGCGGGCTGACCCCCGACAACATCCTTCGGGGGCAGGAGCCCGCGGCTCGCCGGCCGATCGTCCGCGCGGGCTGACCCTTGACAACATCCTTCGGGGGCAGGAGTCCGCGGCTCGCGGGCCGGGGTCGCGGCTCGAGCGCCTGCGGGAGCTGCTGGAGCGCTATCACCACCGGCAGGCGCGGCGCGCAGGCTGGCGGCCGCGGTTCGTACCCACCGGCTTTGCCGCCCTGGACGCGGCCCTGCCGCACGGGGCAGTCGCCCCCTGCAAGGGGCTGCCCTGCGGGGCGGTGGTGGAGATTCTGGCGGATTCCCCGGGTGCCGGAGCGATGTCACTCGCTCTCCGGGTGGCCCGACGGTGCCAACTCGGGATGGAGATCGAGGAGGAAGGCGGAGCGGAAGCAACCGCTCCCCGGGCGCCAGTCGGAATACGACCCATCGTGCTGGTGGACACCGCTGGAGATTTCTATCCCCCGGCCGCCTGGCTGCGGGGCATCGAGCTGGAGCGGCTGGTGGTCGTCCGCGTGGGCCATGAACGCGAGGCATACTGGGCGGTGGATCAGTCGTTGCGCTGTCCGGGGATCGCCGCGGTGGTGGCTTCGCTGGCGGAGATGGACGAGCCGCGGTCCCGCCGGCTGCAACTCGCCGCCCGCTCGAGTGGAGCGATGGGCCTGTTGCTTCGCCCCGCGGGGATCAAGGGCAAGAGCTTCGCGGCCGTGCGGCTGCTCGTGCAGGGCGCCACCCACGGAGCCCCCACAGCTTGCCCTTTACGCCGCGAAGCGGTGTCAAGGGTCATGTGGGGGGTGTCGCCGTCCAGCGAGGGCACCACCCACCCTGACCCCCGACAACAGCACTCGGGGGCAGGCGGGTGGGGCTCGGCGGGCGGCCGGTGGGAGCCCGAAGCGTTGAAACGCCTGGAACTGAGGCGCTGGAGTCGGGTGACCCTGCTGGCGGTTCGGGAAGGCCGGCCGGCGGGTCCACTGTGGATCGACCTCGACGATGAAACGGGTGCTGGGTCTCTACCTTCCGAATCTGCCCACCGATCGGGGACAGCCGTCCCCCTGCAAGGGGTTGTCCGGGCCGGTTAAGAACCTGTCCCCTCAACCTTCGTTGCCGCTCCTTTCCGGGAAAGGAAAAGAGGCTCGGACGATGGGCTCGCGCGCCCTTGCGCCGGCGACCATGCCGACTACGCCAGTCGCAACGGTGGCGCTGGAGGGGCAGGTGTTGCGGGTGGTCCACGCCAACGACGCCGCCCGGGGAGCGGGAGTGCGCTGCGGCCAGACGCTGGCCCTTGACGCGGCGGACCGAGCTTCGCTCGGCGATCGCCCTGCGATCGTCGCCGCGTCGCGGCGTCCGCCGTGTCAAGGGCTGGCCGACGCCAAGGCCGTCGTGCCTTGGCTGGTCACGCACGAGGACGACCCCCTGGCCGACCGCCAGACACTGGAAACGCTCGCCCTGCTGGTGGGCTTTTTGTCTCCGGTCGTCCATCTTGAGGACGCCGACACCCTGCTGCTGGACGTCACCGGCTGCGCCCGGCTTTTCGGCGGGGAGCGGAAGCTGCTGGACCGGGCGACGGCGGCCATCGCGGCGCGGGGTTTTTCGGTCCGCGGCGCGATCGCCGACACCCCCGGGGCGGCGTGGGCGTTGTGCCATGCCCACCCTTCTGCGGCGGTGATCGCGGAACCCGGGCAGATGGCGCCCCTTCTGGCTCCCCTGCCGGTGGGGTGTCTGCGGATCGAGCGTGCGGTGGTCGAGGCCCTCCTTTCGCTGGGCGTGGAAACGGTGTCGGACCTATGGCACCTGCCTCGCTCCTCGCTGGCTTCGCGCTTCGGGGAGGAACTGCTCGACCGGATGGACCAGGCGGTCGGCGAGCTGCCCGAGGTGCTGGTGCCCTATCGTCCCCTGCGGGGAGGCAGCCGACACTCGCACGTCAACCGGCCGTCGAGGTCTGATGGCCTCGCAAGGCAACCGCCGCCCGCACAACGGGATTGCTTGGGCAGCGGGCGGTGCGTCGACGACGAGGCACAGACGCCCCAGCAGCCCCCACGCAGTGGGCCGCCGCCACGCAGTGGCCCCTGGCCGGTGCTGGAAAGCGAGGTGACCCTCACCGCCCCCACCGGCCGGCGGGAAGTGCTCCTCGAGATGGGGCGGGCGGCGCTGGCGGAGTTCTGCACCAAGCTGGAGCGCCTCGCCGGCGGGGTGCGGGAAGTGTGGGTGACCCTGCGCTGCGTGGGAGAAGAGGGCGACGTTCACGAGGTGAACGTTTCGATGGACCTTTCCCGCCCCAGCCGTTCGCTGCGTCACCTGGGAGCGCTGCTGCGGGTGCGGCTGGGCGACCTGCGCCTGCGGGGAGCGGTGGAAGCGCTCATCCTCTGGACGCGGCAGGTCGACCCCCTGGACGACGAGCAGGCGGCGCTCTTCGAGTTCGAGGAGGATCGCGGGCGAGAGGTCGCCGACCTGGTGGACCGCCTCTCGGTTCGCCTGGGAAGCGGATCGGTGGTGCGGGCTCGGCTGGCCAGCGACCATCAGCCGGAGCGGGCCTTCCATTACGTGCCATGGCGTGACACGGAGCGATCGCTCAAGGACCCATCTCGCAAGCCGCCCGCGGCCGGGCTGGACGGCGAAGGTCCGCGTCCCCTGCGGTTGCTGGCCGTGCCCGTGGAGATCGAGACCACCGCCCTGGTGCCCCACGGTCCGCCGGTGGCGTGGGTCTGGCGAGGCGAGCCCCAGACGGTGACCTGTTGCGTCGGACCGGAGCGCATCGAGACCGGCTGGTGGCGCGGCCCGCACCTCCAGCACGATTACTACCGCGTGACCACTCACACCGGCCTGCGGGCCTGGATCTTCCACGACCGCGGTCGGGGCCGGTGGTTTCTGCACGGATGGTTCGACTGAGGCCCCGTTGCTGCGATTCTCATCATTCCGGCATGGAAAACGAACCGCGGCGACGGGTGAAGCGAAGCGGGGCCTGTGCTCTCTTCGCGGGCGGATGATGGATGGGCGACGGACCGCTGAGGAGACTGAACCACCGTGCCCGACAAACCGAATTACGGGAAACGGGCTCATCCCCTCCAGCGGTTGCCGCGGGGAACGGATCGCTCCGAAACGCATTGCCGTGCGAAGTACCGGCCGTACGCCGAGCTGCGCTGCCGCAGCAACTTCTCCTTCCTTCGCGGTGCGTCGCACCCCGAAGAGCTGGTGGAGCGGGCCGCGGAGCTGGGCTACGCCGCCCTGGCGATCACCGATCGACACACGCTGGCCGGCGTCGTGCGCATGCACTGCGCGGCGAAAGTCCTGGGGCTCAAGCTCATTGTCGGAGCGGAGATCGTCCCCCCCGACGCCGCGCCGCTCCTCCTGTACGCCGCGGACCGGGCGAGCTACGCACGACTCTCGCGCCTCATCACCCGCGGGCGCCTGCGCTGCAAGAAGGGCGACTGCGAAATCACCTTCGAGGACATCGCCGATGGATCGGACGGGCTCCTGGCCGCGGTGTGTCTTCCCCCGCGATCGAACCTGCCGGAAGAGGACCGGTCCTCGACGAAGCCGGCCGGCGCGGCGAGCGACCGTTGGAGCATCGGGCCGCTGCTTCGCTATCGCGAGGTTTTCGGCGACCGGCTCTACCTGGCCGCCGCCGTCCACGGCGGTCCG
>Ga0214472_10002373_pt1 | contig 20380 bp, 20 predicted proteins | sample RVTome_6_FD_207662 | JGI IMG/M metagenome (GOLD analysis project Ga0214472, IMG submission 207662) | Soil microbial communities from uranium-contaminated site in the Upper Colorado River Basin, Wyoming, United States - RVT140D175 | ecosystem: Environmental > Terrestrial > Soil > Contaminated >...
CGACGATGTACGGCTCCTCGTGGGTCTCCATGCCGATGCCGTGGCCGGTGCGATGGAAGAAGGCGGCCCCGTAGCCCGCCTCCTCGATGATGCGCCGCGCGGCCCGGTCCACGTCGCACGCCGGCACCCCCGGCGCGACGGCGTCGCAGGCCGCGGCCTGGGCCAGCCGCAGCACCTCGTACAGCGCCGCGAAGTCAGGCGGCGGCTCGCCGACGAAGGCGGTGCGGGTCGTGTCCGAGCAGTAGCCGGCCCGGGTCCCGCCAATGTCGAACACGACGGCGTCGCCGGTCTCGATGACCCGCTCCCCCGGCTCGTGGTGCGGGCTCGCCGAGTTCGGCCCGGAGCCGACGATGGCAAAGTCGGCGGTGTCGTGGCCCGCGGCCACGAGGAGCTCGCCGATGCGTCGGCTGACCTCGGCCTCGGTGCGGCCGAAGAGGCGCTCCGCCGTGATGCCGCGCATCGCCTCGTCCGCGGCAGCGGCGGCTGCTCGAAGCCGATCGACCTCCTCGGGCTGCTTCACGCGGCGCACCGCGCCGATGGCCGGACTGGCGTCGACCAGCTCGGCCGGATCGAGGAGGGCGCGCAGCCGGAGCACGAAGCGCGACCACATCTGGTCCTGCAGCCCCACCCGCAGCGCGCCGACCAGCCGGGGGCTGACGAGCTGGAATGGATCATCCGTCTCGTCCCACGGCACGAGCTCGAGCTCCTCGGCCAGGGGGCCGAGCGCGTGGCGGGCCAGCGGCAGCTCGAGGTGGGGCACCACCAGCGTGGGCGCGCCCTCGACCGGCAGGATCAGGCAGGTCAACCGCTCCAGGGCCGGGGCGCGGTAGCCGAGCAGGTACTCGTAGTCGGCCGATGGGGTGACCAGGAGCGCATCGATCCCTCGCGTGGCGGACTCGGCGGCGACGCGACGGAGTCGACCGGCGTACACGGCGTCGGCGAAGCGGATGCCGGCGGTGGTGATGATGGCCATCGGGCACCAAGGTTACCCGATCGTCAGCGGCACCTCGAACGCCTGCCCGCGGTAGATCCGCCAGGCCCGCAGGGCTCGCTCGGGGGGAGCATCGGCGTCGGCCAGGCTGGCCAGCAGGTAGAAGGCGTCGGGGTACATGGCGGTCCGGCGGTCGGTGGCCGACGGCACCGCCGCGGAACGCGTGTGCGAATGGAAGATGGCGACCAGGTCCTCGCCCGCGTCCTCGATCGCGAAGGTGATCCGCACCAGGTCCTCGGGGTGCACGTTGTAGCGGAGCGGCGACGCCTCCACGTTGCGGGCTGGGTGGAAGGCGGTCGCGCGGCCCGCTGCGAGCGATCCCGACAGGAGGCCGCAGGCCTCGTTCGGCAGCTCCGCGCGCGCGTGGCGCATCAGCTCGTCCGCCACGCTGGCAGGCAGCGCCAGCCCGCTCACCACAGCAGCGAACGCTCCAGCTCGTCGCCCAACTCGTCCAGGTCGCGGTCATAGATGCCCGTGGAGAGGTACTTCCAGCCTCCGTCGGCCAGCAGCACCACGATCGTGCCGGCCTCCATCTCGGCGGCGCTCCGGAGCGCCACGTGCAGGGCCGCCCCCGAAGAGAGGCCGGCGAAGATGCCCTCCTCGTGCATCAGGCGTCGCACGGCGATGACAGCGTCGCGATTGCTGACCAGGTAGCGGTCGTCCAGGACCGATGCGTCGAGGACCGGCGGCACGAACCCCTCTTCCAGCGATCGAAGCCCCTGCACCTCCTCCCCGGGAAGCGGCTCCGCCGCGATCACCCGGGCCGAGGGACGCTCACGCTTGAGGAAACGGCCGACGCCGGTCAGCGTCCCGCCGGTGCCGAGACCGGCCACGAAGAGGTCGACATCGGGTACCGCTGCGAGGATCTCGGGACCGGTCCCCTCCTCATGGGCCAGCGGGTTGCCGGGATTGCCGTACTGGTACGGCATGAAGAGCGAGGGATCGGCCGCCGCGAGCTCCTGGGCGAGGCGGATGGCGCCGTTCGAGCCTTCTGCGCCGGGGGACGGGACGATCTCGGCGCCGTACAGGCGCAGCAGCTGCTCGCGCTCGACCGTCGTGTTGTCGGGCATCACGATCCGGACCGGGTGCCCCAGCAGTCGGCCGATCCAGGCGAGGCTGATCCCCGTATTGCCGGAGGACGGCTCGAGGATCGTTTGCCCGGGCTTCAGCGCCCCGGAGGCGCGCGCCTCCACCAGCATCGCGTGGGCGATCCGGTCCTTCACCGATCCGGTCGGGTTCGCGCTCTCCAGCTTGGCGTAGAGGCGGATGCCGGGCGACGGGGCAAGATGCGGCAGCTCCACCATCGGCGTCTTGCCGATGGTCGTGAGCAGGTCGCGCATCGGGCTAGCGGGCGCCTCCGGCCATGGCGGGCAGCAGGATCACGGTGTCGTCGGGTCCCACCGGCGTCTCGAGGCCATCCCGGTAACGGACGTCGCGGTCGTTGACGTACACGTTCACGAAGGGCGACAGCTCGCCATCGTCGGTGACGCGCTCGCGCAGCGCGGGGTAGTTGGCGAAGAGGTCGGCGAGGACCTCATCCACGGTCGCGCCGTGCGCCGCCAGCGTTCGGCTGCCGCCGACCGTCTCGCGCAGCACCGGCGGGATGCGCACGGTACTCACTGGATCGTGCCTTCGCCGCAGGCCGGGCAGGCGGGATCGCGCCAGATCTTGACCTCGCTGAAGTCGGTCGCCATGGCGTCGAACATCAGCAGCCGCCCGGCGAGCGTCTCCCCCACGCCGAGCACCAGCTTGAAGACCTCGTTGGCCTGGATGAGCCCCGCGATGCCGGGCAGCACGCCGAGCACGCCTGCCACCGCGCACGCCGGTGCGAGCTCCGGCGGCGGCTGGGTCGGGTACATGCACCGGTAGCACGGTCCCTCGAACGGGACGAAGGTGGTGACCTGGCCGTCCCAGCGGTAGATCGAGCCGTGCACAACGGGCTTGCGCAGCTTCACCGCCGCGTCGTTGAGCAGGTAGCGGGTGTCGAAATTGTCGGTGCCGTCGACGATCACGTCGTAGTCGGCGATCAGGCGCTCGACGTTGTCCGCGTCGAGGCGCTCACGGTGCTCGACCACCTGCGTCTCCGGGTTGAGCGCGGCGAGGGTCATGCGCGCACTCTCGGTCTTGTGCATCCCCACCCGGTCCGAGGCGTGCAGCACCTGGCGCTGGAGATTGCTCTCGTCGACCACGTCGTCGTCGACCAGGCCGATGGTCCCGATCCCCGACGCGGCCAGGTAGAGCGCCGCCGGCGACCCGAGCCCGCCGGCACCGATCAGCAGCACCTTCGCGTCGAGCAGCTTGCGCTGTCCCGCCTGCCCGATCTCCGGGATCAGGACCTGACGGCTGTAGCGACGCTGCTGCGCCGGGGTGAGCAGCTGCTCGGGGGCCTCCCAGGCTCCGCCCAGGCGGCGCCAGTCGAGGAGCGAGCCGCGCAGGTTAGCGACGTTGGTGTAGCCGTTCTGGAGCAGCCAGGCGGCGGCCCGCAACGAGCGGGCGCCGACGGCGCAGTGGACCAGCAGCGGCGCATCGCGGTCCGGCGCGACCTCGGCGATCCGCGCCGGCAGGTCGGCGAGCGGCAGCAACGTGGCGTCCGGGATGTGGCCCTCGTTCCACTCGACCTGCTCGCGCACGTCGAGAATCCGCCAGCCGGATGCGGCCAGCTCGAGTGCCTCGGTGGCACTCACCTCGCGGAACGCAGTCGCGGGTCGCACCGTCAGCCGACCGCCTCCGCCTCGGCCTCGGCCGGCCAGGCCACCTCGCCGCCGCGCACCGCGCCCTGGAGCACCTTGTAGGCGAGCAGCGCGCACTTCAGGCGAGCCGGCCCGATCGGGACGCCGAGCTCGTCGAGGAGGTCCTTGGGATTCATCTCGCGCACCTCGTCCAGGCTCTGCCCGCGCAGCCCATCGGTCAGGATCGAGGCCGATGCCTGGCTGATGGCGCAGCCGCGCCCGTCGAACGCGACGTCGGCGATCGCGGCCCTGGAGGGGTCGAGGAGCAGGGTCATGCTCATCTCGTCGCCGCAGGTCGGGTTCGAATCGGCGAAGTGGAGGTCGTGCGGGTCGAGCATCCCCTTGTTATGGGGGTTGCGGTAGTGCTCGAGGATGAAGTCGCGGTACAGGTTGTCCATGGTTCAGCCCGCGAAGAGCGTCTGGGTGGCTCGCACTGCTGAGGCCAGGGCATCGACGTCGTCGAGGTCGTTGTAGACGTAGAAGCTGGCGCGCGTCGTGGCCGGGATGTCGTAGCGCAGCATCACCGGCTGGGCGCAGTGGTGGCCGGCCCGCACCGCCACCCCCTCACTGTCGAAGACGGTGGCCACGTCGTGTGGATGGATCCCGTCGAGCACGAAGCTGATCACGCCGGCGTGAGTGGCGGCGTCATCGGGGCCGAGCCGGCGCACGCCGGGAATCTCGCCGAGTGCCGGCCAGGCTCGCTCGAACAGGTAGCGCTCGTGCTCGCGCACCGCGTCCATGCCCAGGTTGGTCAGGTAGTCGATGGCGGCGCCCAGGCCGATCGCTTCGACGATCGCCGGCGTCCCCGCCTCGAACTTGAAGGGGACCTCGTTCCACTCCGCCCCGTCCATCGTGACCCTGGTGATCATGCTGCCGCCGGTCATGAAGGGCGGCATCGCGTCGAGCAGCTCGCGCCGGCCCCAGAGCACCCCGATCCCCGAGGGGCCGAGCATCTTGTGGCCGGAGAGTGCCAGGAAGTCACAGTCGAGGGCGGCCACGTCGATCGGCATGTGCGGCGCTGCCTGCGCGGCGTCGACCAGCACCAGGGCGCCGGCCTCGTGCGCCATGGCGATGATCTCGGCCAGCGGGTTGATGGTGCCGAGGGCGTTGCTGACGGCCGCCACGGCGAGGAGCTTCGGGCCCTTCGCCAGCTTCGCGCGCAGGTCGTCGAGATCGAGGCGGCCATCGTCGGTGATCAGCACGTAGTCGAGGGTGGCGCCGACTTCGGTGGTCAGCTGCTGCCAGGGGACGATGTTGGCGTGGTGCTCGAGCTGGGTCGTCACCACCCGGTCGCCAGGGTGCACGTTCGTGCGGCCCCAGCTGTAGGCGACCAGGTTGATCGCCTCGGTCGCGTTGCGCACGAAGACGATCTCGCGCCTGCTCGGCGCGCCGATGAAGGCGGCCACCTTGCCGCGCGCCGCCTCGAAGCGAGCGGTGGCATCCTCGGAGAGCTCGTAGATGCCGCGATGGACGTTGGCGTAGTGGTGGGAGTAGGCGTCGGCCATCGCCTCGACCACGCTGCGCGGCTTGGGTGAGCTGGCGGCGGCGTCCAGGAAGGAGAGCCGCTTGCCGCTCCGCGTCGGGCGGTCGAAGCACGCGAAATCGGCTCGCAGGACCGTCCCGGAGAATCCTCCGGGGGTCAGGGCCTTCAGCGCCGGCTCGACAGCCATCGGCCTATCTTAGACGTGCTCCGCCACCGGCTCGGCAACCTCGTCACCGACGCCGGATGGCAGGCCGACCTGCTCGCGCACCCAGTCGTATCCGTTCGCCTCGAGCTTGTGGCTCAGCTCCTCGCCGCCGGACATCACGACCCGGCCGTCGAGCAGGACGTGCACGAACTGCGGCTTCACGTAGTTCAGCATCCGCTGGTAGTGGGTGATCATCAGCACCCCCATCTCCGGCGAGAGGGTGGCGTTGATCCCGTCGGCCACGGTCCGCAATGCGTCGATGTCGAGTCCCGAGTCGGTCTCGTCCAGGATCGCCATCCGCGGGTTGAGGATCGCCATCTGGAGCATCTCCAGGCGCTTCTTCTCGCCGCCGGAGAAGCCGTCGTTGACGTAGCGCGCCGCCACCGCCGGATCCACGTGGAGCAGCGCCATCTTCTCTTCCATCAGCTTGCGGAACTTGGCGAGCGGGATGCCGGTGTACTTCACCGACTGCTCCCCCGACTCGTCGACCGGCTTCGGATGATGAACCGCGTTGTAGATGTTTCGCAGGAAGCTGGCCACGGTCACGCCCGGGATGGCGCTCGGGTACTGGAAGGCGAGGAACAGCCCCAGCCGCGCCCGCCTGTCCGGCGCCATCCCCAGCGACGTCGGGCCGCGCAGGAGGTCTTCGCCGGCCCAGGTGATGCTGCCGGCGTCGACGTGGTAGTCGGGATGTCCCATCAGCGTGTAGGCCAGGCTCGTCTTGCCCGAGCCGTTGGGCCCCATCAGCGCGTGGACCTCGCCGACCTTCACCGTCAGCGACAGGCCCTTGAGGATCTTCTTCTGCCCGATGCTGACCTCGAGGTCGCGGATCACCAGTTCATCGGTCATGCGGTCTGTTTTTCGCTCCTGTCAGTTCGTGGTTGCGGCCGGTGCGGCCGCCGTTGACTTCGCGTGCGCCGCTACCACCCGGCGGCGGACGGCCGGCGGGTAGGGAGGGCCGCCGGTCCCGGCGGCGACGTCGGCGAGGGTGGTTCCCCCGAGCATCCCGCTGAGCGAATCATGCAGACGTTCGAAGACCTCGTGGACGCTGCAGTCCTGTGGTCGGTCACAGGACTCGAGGTCGCTCGGACCAGCACACGGCATCTCGAGGATCGGGCCGTCGAGGGCGCGTACGGCCTCGACCAGGCTGATCTGCTCCGCCGGTCGGGCGAGGCGATACCCGCCGGAATGGCCGCGCGTGGCGGTCACCAGGCCGGCGCGCTTCAACGCCCCGACCAGCTGCTCGATGTAGGCATGCGGCAGCTTGTCGGCTCGCGCGATGCCGGCCAGCGAGGTGGGCCGATCGCCGTCGGCGTGGGCCAGCGCGACCAGCACCCGGATCCCGTACTCGGCGCGCGTCGAGAGCTTCATGACAGCTCCACCACGATCTCGTCTCCCTCGACGTGAACCGGGAAGGCCTTGACCGGCACGACCGGTGGCAGGGCCAGCACGCGGCCGGTGAAGAGGTCGAACCGCCCGCCGTGGCGCGGGCACTCCACCGCATCGCCCTCGAGCTCTCCATCCCCGAGGTCGCCGCCGTCGTGAGTGCAGACATCCTCGATTGCCCCCCAACGACCGTCGAGGGTGTGCCCGACACAGACCGACCTGCCGTCGACCATCACCGTCACGACGGTGCCCGGCGCAACTGCGCTGGCTCGCAGGCCTGCAGCGAAGCCGGTCGTCATGCCGCAGCCTCCTCGTCGGTCCGGCCGATGCGGGGCACGAGGGCATCCAGGACGCGCGCCTTGATCGGCTCGGAGTCGATCTGGGCCACGACCCGCTCGAAGAAGCCGCGCACGATCATCCGCTCGGCGGCGTCGGCCGACATCCCCCGGCTCTGCGCGTAGAAGCGCTGGACCGGGTCGATGGCCCCGGCGGTGGCGCCGTGCCCGCAGCGCAGGATGTCGTTCGTCTCGATCTCGAGCACCGGGATCGGCTCGGCGCCGGCATTCGGCGAGAGGAGGAGGTTGCGGCACTCCTGGTACGAGCTCGTCTGCTTGGCCTCGGGCCGCACCCGCGTCACGCCGTAGAAGGAGGCGTGGGATGCGTCGTACAGGGCGGACAGGTAGAGCAGGTCCGAGGTGGTGTGGCTGCCCACCAGGTCCTGGCAGCTGTTGAAGTCGATGCTCTGCGCGCCCCCGGCGGCGAGGAGGCCCAGCAGCCGGCTGGTGCCGCCCTTGCCGGTCATACGCACGTCCATCCCGACCTTGCTGATGGCCGAGCCGATCTCGGCATTGAGGGTCGTCACGTTGGCGTCCTGTCCGACCTCCACCCGCTGCGCCCCGATCCGCCACACCCCATCGCCCAGGCGCTGCAGGTTGGCGTACCGCAGCCGCGCGCCGTAGCCGACCTGGACATCGGCGGTTCCGCCGAACCAGACCGCCTGGCCGTCCGGCGAGGAGATCTCCTCCAGCAGCGTCGCGGAAGCGTCCTCCTCGAGGACGACAAGGGTGTGCGGCAGGTAGGTGTAGGCGCCGGACGGGAGCTCGGTGCGCGCCGTCAGCGGCCCGTCGATGGCCACTCCCTTCGGCACGTACAGGAAGGTGCCGCCGGTCCACGCCGCGAGGGATCGGCCCCAGAACGGCATCTGCGCAGGCAGCGTGTCATTCCGGCCGATGTGCGCCCGCACCAGGTCCGCGTGCTCGCGAACGGCGGTCGCCAGGTCGCTGAAGATGACGCCCCGCTCGGCGAGCAGCGGATCGAGGTCACAGGTCGCGGTCGGCGCGTCGAGCAGCAGCCCGCCATCACGCGGCAGGTCGTCGAGCGAGGTGCGGCGCCACTCCTCCTCGGCGGGATCCGGCCAGGGCTGCGCCTCGACGCGCGCCCACCAGTCGGTGCGCAGGGTGCGCAGCCAGCCCGGCTCCCCGCTCGAGATCTGCTGCACCGTGTTGGCGTCGAGCGCCGCCGGCGCCTGGACGGACATCGGCTTAGCCGACCGCGCCTTCCATCTGGAGCTGGATGAGGCGGTTCATCTCGACCGCGTACTCCATCGGCAGCTCCTTGACGATCGGCTCGATGAAGCCGTTGACGATCATGGCGCTCGCCTCGGCCTCGTTCATCCCCCGGCTCATCAGGTAGAAGAGCTGCTCGGAGCCGACTTTCGAGACCGACGCCTCGTGACCGATCGTGACGTCGTCCTCGTCGATCTCCATGTACGGGTAGGTGTCGGAGCGTGCCTCGTCGGAGAGGATCAGGGCGTCGCAGCGGACCGTCGACTTCGAGCCGTGGCAGCCGGGGTAGACCTTGATCAGGCCGCGGTAGCTCGTCCTGCCGGTGCCCTGCGAGATCGACTTCGAGGTGATCAGGCTGGTGGTGTTCGGCGCCGCGTGGATGACCTTGCCGCCGGCATCCTGGTGCTGGTCGCTGCCGGCGAAGGCGATGCTCAGCACCTCGCCGTGGGCCCGCTCGCCGAGCAGGTAGATCGAGGGGTACTTCATGGTGAGGTGCGAGCCGAGGTTGCCGTCGACCCACTCCATCACCGCGTCCTCGTAGGCCACCGCGCGCTTGGTGACAAGGTTGTAGACGTTGTGGCTCCAGTTCTGGATCGTGGTGTAGCGGACGCGGGCGCCCTTCTTGACGATGATCTCGACGACCGCCGAGTGGAGCGACGCGGTGGTGTATGCCGGTGCGGTGCAGCCCTCGACGTAGTGAACGCTGCTCCCCTCGTCGGCGATGATCAGGGTCCGCTCGAACTGGCCCATGTTCTCGGTGTTGATCCGGAAGTAGGCCTGCAGCGGCAGCTCGACGTGAACGCCCTTCGGGACGTAGATGAAGCTGCCTCCGCTCCAGACCGCGGTGTTCAGCGCGGCGAGCTTGTTGTCGTTGGCCGGGATGACCGTCCCGAAGTACTCCTTGAAGATCTCTGGGTACTTGATCAGGGCCTCATCGGTCCCGAGGAAGATCACGCCGAGCTTCTCGAGGTCGGCCCGGATGTTGTGGTAGACGACCTCGGAGTCGTACTGCCCGCCGACGCCGGCGAGGTACTTCTTCTCGGCCTCGGGGATCCCGAGCCGATCGTAGGTGCGACGGATGTAGTCCGGCACGTCGTCCCAGGACTGGACCGCCTTATCGGTGGCGGTGACGTAGTAGTAGATATCCTGGAAGTCGATCTGGCTCATGTCGCCGCCCCAGGTCGGCATCGGCCGCGCCTCGAAGTGGCGATACGCCTTCAAGCGCAGGTCGGTCATCCACTGCGGCTCGCCCTTGATCCGGCTGATCTCCTCCACGACCTCGCGACTGAGCCCCTTCTTCATGACGTGCAGGGACTTCATCTCGGGGTCGTTCCAGCCGTACTTGTAGCCGGTGGGGACCTTCTCGACGGCAGGATTGGGGACGGCCATGGATCTCCTAGTCTGAATCCCGACTCAGACAGTCGGTGTTAGACCGATCATGACCGGTTTCACGCTCATGGTCAACTGCCGACCTGGGTCCGCTCCATCTCCGAGCGCAGCGTGCCGGGGGTCTGCTGCTCGGCCAGCAGTCGGGCGTAGCCCTGCGTCTGGCCATGCAGCTCGAGCCACTCTGAGACGAGGCGCCTCCCTTCGATCTGGGTGAACGGCTCGGTGCGCAGCACGGCGTCCGCCAGGCGCGAGACCGACTCATCCAGGATCTCGTCCGGGAGCAGGGCGACCTCCGCAAGGTACGAGCGCACCTGGCCCACCGGTTCGCCGTCCCGATGCAACGCCACCGCCGCGTTGCCCAGGGCCGGACGCAACAGGCCTCGGGCACGCTGGATGGCGAGCTCCGCCGCGGCATCCAGGCGTCTCTCGACGGATCGCGCCAGGCGCTGCAGCTCTAACCCGAGCTCCTGATCGCTCATCACCACCTCGCGGCCGAGGCCCGCCATCCCGGCGCCGACCAGCGCCTGGGGCGAGAGGTTCGCGATCAGCGCGAGCTCGGCGTGCCCGGCCGCGACCAGCAGGTCGTCCTTGACCGATGCCTCCGCGTGGCGCCCCGGGTAGCCCTCGCTTGCGGCCACGTCGATGAGCGAGGCGATGGTCAAGGGGCGGTCGACGTTGACGAGAACGACCGACCGACCGCCGCCCTCGTATCGCAGGAGGCTCCCCCATGGGACGTCATGCGCCACTTCGAAGGTGATCGATGCGTTAGGGGGCAGCCACAGCTGTGCTCGCGTCCGCTTCTCGAAGCCATCGGACAGCCGGGACAGGATCGAGACGACCTCGTCGGGCGCGACGCCAGTCTCGAGGTCATGGGCAACGAGACGCTGGCGCAGCGGACCGCCTCCGGGCAGGGCAGCATCCAGCATCCGGCGGGCGGCCTCGAAGGTCGAATCCGGCTCGAGCTGGACCTCGATGTCGTACAGCTCCTCGACCAGGTCCACGTATCCGATCTCTTCGCCCCCTGCCTGCCGGGCGAGCGCACCCATCGCGCCGACCTGGGCAATCAGCCAGCTGGCCCGACGACGCTGCGCTGCCTTCTCGGCGGGGAGCTCGGCCGCCAGCCCGGCGAGCTGCATCGCCTCGTCGTGCAGCTCGGTGACGGGTGTGAGTGGCTCACCGCCAACCGCCTCCGCCAGATCGGCAGGACCGTGGTAGGAGCGCACGAGCGCGGGGACGTGGCGCGCCAGCCGCAGGCCGAGCAGCAGGTAGCGGAGCGCGATCTCGTCCATCGGTGAAGATGCTAGCGATCGTTGACATGCCGGGCCGCGGTGGGTACCTTCGCGAGACAACGACCGCAGCACGCAGACGAAAGGAGACGCCCCGATGACCACCGTCGCCGATGCGCGCCCTCGCCTGCACGGGACCGCTCCGCGGCCCTGATCGTGCGTCGGGCGCGCTCCACCGCCCACCCTCGACTCGATCAAGTGGAGAACGACCCTTGCATCTGACGCCCCTGCCCACTCCTGTCCGCCCCGCGGCGGACGCCACGCTGCCCGGGACCGTCCTGCGCGCCCGAAGCGGCTTCTACACCGTCCGCCTCGACGACGGGACCCTGCTCGAGTGCCGCCTGCGCGGCCGCGTGAAGCAGGAGCGCGGCGATTCCGACCTGGTCGTGATCGGCGACCGCGTGGCCGTCGCTCCGCTCGCCGATGGCGACGCGATGATCGAATCGGTCGAGCCGCGGCGCACGCGCTTCTCGCGCCGCCAGCCCGGCCCGCGTGGCAGCTGGAAGGAGGACATGATCGTCGCCAACCTCGACCAGGTGCTGGTCGTGTTCGCCTGCGCCGATCCGATGCCGCACCTGCGCATGGTCGACCGCTTCCTGGTCGTGGCCGAGCACAACGAGGTGGAGGCGGTGGTCGTCGCGAACAAGGTCGACCTCGTCGGCCTGGCGGCCGCCCGAGGGATCTTCGCCGGCTACGAAGCGATCGGCTACCCGGTCCACTACGTCTCGGCGCGCGAGGGGATCGGGGTCGAGGAGCTCGCCGATCGGCTGGTCGGGCGGGTGAGCGTCGTCACCGGCCCGTCGGGGGTCGGCAAGTCGACCCTCCTCAACGCGATCCAGCCCGGGCTGCGAATCGAGACCGGCGCCGTCAGCGAGGCGATGCACAAGGGGCGCCACACCACCACCTCGGCCGAGCTGCATCCGCTGACCGCGCCGGGCGGCGGCTATGTCGCGGACACGCCGGGGCTGCGGGAGCTCGGTCTCTGGCACGTCCCGCCCGAGGAGCTGGCCTGGTGTTTCCCGGAGATGCGCGACCACATCGGCCAATGCGCCTTCAACGATTGCCGCCACCTCAGCGAGCCGCGCTGCGCGGTCCTCGCCGCCGTCGCGACAGGCCAGATCAGCCCCGTCCGACACGACTCCTATCGGCGGCTGCTGCTGAACGAGGACTAGCGGCGGCGGCCCCTATGATGGCCGCCCATGGAGATCGCGCCGGGCGTCCACGCCATCCGCCTGCTGAGCGTCTACGCCTTCCTCCTCGACGAGCCGGAGCTGACCCTGATCGATGCCGGGCTGATCGGTTCGGCGGGGCGCGTGCAGCGCTACGTCAAGAAGATGGGGCGCAGCCTCGACGACCTGACCCGAATCATCTGCACCCACGCCCACCCAGACCACATCGGCGGCGTTCGAGAGCTCGCCGGTGACCGCGACGTTGAGGTGCTGATGCATCCCGCCGACCTGGATGGGCTGAAGGTGACGCTGCGGGACGCCGTCGCGAACCGCAACCGAAGCCAGCTGATCGCCTACTTCACGCGACATCCCGGTGAGGCGACGCCCATCGAGGATGGTCAGGTGCTCCCCATGCTCGGCGGCCTGCGGGTGGTGCATACCCCCGGGCACACGGCAGGCAGCGTCTGTCTCTACGCGGAGCGGGACCGGCTCCTCTTCGTCGGCGACAACCTGCAGGTCATCCGCCGCAAGGTCACCTTCGCAAGCAGCGTCTTCAGCGACGACATGTCGCTCGCCCGGGCAAGCGTCGCGCGGATGGCGGAGCTCGACGTCCAGACAATCGTCTTCAGCCACTACCCGCCGTGGCGCGAGGGGGCGAATGACACGCTGCATGCGCTCGCTGGCGGATCGGACAGCCAGCCTTGAGCAACCACCGGGCAAATCCCCCTAGCCACCGCCCCGTCCCGGTCGTAAGGTAGGCGCGGGAGGACAGGATCCATCGCCACCCTCGCGCCCACCCCAGCGGCCCCAGCCGAGGATCTCGCGCCTGTCCCCGCGGTGGTCGAGCAAGTCGCACCGGCCGGACCGACGCTGATCGACCTCCTGCGCGAAGCCGCGGTCAAATACCACAACCGTCCGGCGCTGCTCATCAAGCCCGGGTTTCGGACTCGCATCTGGACGTACGGTGACCTTTCCGACCTGGCGCCGCGCGTCGCGCGCGTCCTGAGCGAGCAGGGCCTCGAGCGCGGAGACCGGGTGCTGATCTGGGGCGTGAATCGGCCGGAGTGGTCGATCGGCTTCTTCGGCGCGATCTTCGCCGGGCTCGTGCTCGTTCCGCTCGACGTCCGGAGTCAGCCTGAATTCGTGGCGAAGATCGCCCAGCGGACCCGCGCCAAGCTGGTCCTGGCCTCGACCCAAACGGCACCGATGGCCGAGGGTCTTGGCCTGCCGATCGTCCTGATCGAGTCGCTGCCAGACCGCGCCCGAGCCGCCGAGCCCCTGCCCACGCCCGCAGTGAGCGCGAGCGACGTGGCCGAGGTGGTCTTCACGTCAGGCACGACCGGCGAGCCGAAGGGAGCGATGCTGACGCACGGGAACCTCGTGGCCAACGCGACGGCTCTCAAGGATGTCTTTCCCTTTCAGCCCGACGAGCGCCTCCTCTCCATCCTTCCCCTCTCGCACATGTTCGAGCAGACCTGCGGCCTGATCACGCCGTTCCTCGTCGGAGCCTCGATCGTCTACCCCGTGAGCCGCCAGCCCGCGGTCCTGATCAGGACCTTCCGTGAGTTCCGCGTCACGATGCTGCTGATCGTGCCGGCGGGCCTGAAACTCCTGGACTCGGCCATCCAGCGCAAGGTCGACGCTTCCGGGAAGCACGACACCTTCGAACGGCTGCACAGGATTGCGCGCCGCCTTCCGCGATTCGCCAAGCGGCTGCTGTTCCGGCCCGTCATCGGACAGTTCGGCGGGCGCTTCAGGACCCTTGGGATCGGGGCTGCGGCGCTCGAGGAGGACCTCGCCAGGCGCTGGGCAGATATGGGCTTCGACATTCTGCAGGGATACGGCGCGACCGAGCTTTCGCCGGTCGCCAGCTTCACTCGCCCATCCCGCAACAAGATCGGAACGGTTGGGCCCCCGATCCCCGGCGTCGAGGTCCGAATCGCGGACGACGGTGAGATCCAGGTCCGCGGACCAAGCGTTTTCGCCGGCTACTGGGAAGATCCAGATGCCACGCGAGCGGCCATCGACGACGAGCGCTTCTACCACACGGGGGACATCGGCCAAATCGACGAGGATGGCTTCCTGACTCTGCGCGGTCGCAAGAAGGACATGCTCGCCATGCCCGACGGGACGAAGGTCTATCCCGAGGACATCGAGGCGGTGCTGGCTCGCGATTCGAGGCTGCGCGACGCGACGGTAGTGGGATGGCAGCCGTCGCAGGGCGAGCTGCGCGTGCAGGCGGTGCTTCTCCTGGACGACGCCTCCGTGGCCGAGGCGGTGGTCCGCGACGCCAACGCGCAGCTCGGGGCGCATCAGCAGATCCGCGGGGTCACGATCTGGCCCGATGAGGATCTCCCCCGCACCCCTACCCTGAAAGTGAAGAAACGGATCGTCCTGGATCGGCTGGCTGAGCTGGAAAGTGGCGCCCCGGCCACACACGCGGCGGGCGGCGCCGCGACCGCCTCACCGCTGGGAGCTGCGACCGTCGAGGGACTGGTGGCGTCGGTTGCCAACGTGCCGGTCGCATCGGTCCAGGCGGACTCGCGCCTGTCGACCGATCTGAACATGGATTCCCTGGCACGGATCGAGCTGCTGGGCGTGATCGAGGAGGAGCTGGGCACCTTCGTGGACGACGGCGACCTGGACCCCGACACGACCGTGGCGCAGCTCTCCGCCATGGTCGATGCGGCCAAGGAGCAGAAGCACGACACCGGCATCTTCGGCTGGCCGCTGAGCCCCCTTGCGCGATCCGCCGGGATACTGGTCCAGACGCTGATCCTGGTCCCGGTCTTCTTCAGCCTGTATCGGGTGCGGGTGACCGGCCTTGAGCGGCTCCGGGGCCTCAAGGGGCCGGTGCTCTTCACCCCGAACCACTGCCTGCACAACGACGTGGGGATCATCCTGACCCGCTTCCCGCTCGCCTGGCGCTGGCACCTGTCGCTCGCCGCGGCGGCCGATGACATCTTCGGCAACCCGATCCGCGGCTTTGGCTCGGCGCTCATCGGCAACGCTTTCCCCCTGGCGCGAGAGGGTGCCGTGCGGCGCTCCCTCGAGCTGCTCGGAGCGCGGCTCGACCGCGGCTTCTCGATCCTCATCTTCCCGGAGGGCAAGCTGACGGTCGGTGGGCCGACGCAGCCCTTCAAGTCCGGGACGGGCCTGGTCGCCGTCCTGGGAGCCACGCCCGTGGTGCCGATGAAGCTGAAGGTCTCGCGCATGTCCCGCCTGGACGCACGACGCGAACCCGCCTTCGCGAACCAGCGCCTTCCCTGGCGCGGCGAGGTCGAGCTGGTCTTCGGAGACCCGATCCAGTTCGCCTGGGATACGGATCACCTGGTCGCCACGCAGCAGCTGGAGGCGGCCGTTGCCGCGCTCTGATCGCCGCCGCAGTTCAACCGCAGTGGCGGGTGGGCAGGATGCTGGCATGCGATCCACGCGACCCTGAGGCTCATGCTTCCAGAACTGGGCCGGCTCGGCCCAATCACCATCGGGACGCATGACTTCTTCACAATGCTCGGGCTCCTGGCCGGGTTCGCGCTCTACTACCGGGCGCTGCGGCGCGACCGGGTCCTGGGCGGGCCGATCGCCCTGATCAGCGTGGCCGCCATCCTGGGGGGCGCGCTCGGCGCCCGCCTCATCACTTCGTGGGAGATCCTCGACGACGTCCAGACGGCAGGACTGTCGCTCACCTACGTCCTGACCCACGGCCCGAAGTCGATCATCGGCGGACTGGCGGGAGGCTTCCTGGCGATCGTCCTCAGCAAGCGCGCCCTTGGGTACACGCTCTCGACGGGCGACTACTACGCGGCCGCCATCCCGCTGGCGCTGGCCATCGGGCGGATCGGCTGCTTCCTGACCGAGCTGCCGCTGGGCACTCCGACCAGCCTGCCGTGGGGAATGACCGTCTCTCCCGAGGCTGTCGCTGCCTTTCCTCGTTGCCCCGGCTGCGGTGGGCCGATGCACCCAAGCATGCTGTATGAGATCGGCTTTCACCTCGGCGCATTCGCGTTGATCACCGCCCGGGGACCCCTGCTTCCCGTTCGGGGCGACACGCTCAAGGCTTACCTGCTGGCCTACGGCGTCTTTCGATTCGGGATCGAGTTCATCCGCGGCAACGAGGTGCAATGGCTCGGCCTGACCGGGCCGCAGCTGGTCCTCATCCCGCTGGTCGCCTGGCTCGTCCTTCATTTCGTACGCCAGCTGGGCAGCGGCGTCTACCGTCTGCCCCAGCCCCAACCAGCCGTCGTCTGAGAAGGCACCATGGGCGATCCGATCAACGACTACATCCTGGCCAATCGCGAGCGGTACACGCGCGAGGCGATTCGCGAGCAGCTAATCCAGGCCGGCCACGACACCCGGGCAATCGATCGGGCGCTCCAAGAGGCCTGGCCTGAGTCCCCCAGCGCTCCGAGCGGAGCAAGGAACACGGCCGAACAGGTGCAGATCGGCTGGGCGATTCTCCTTTACCTCGTGGGGTTCGCCGCCTCGATCTGGCTCGTCGTGTGGGTCGTCAGCGGATCGTCCGGGGCCTCGTGGACCGCGTTCATGCTCGTGTTCCTCGTCCTGTATGCGATCGTTGGGTTCCTGATGGTCCGGTGGGTAACCCGCTGGGGTCCGCCGTCGGATTTCCTTGCCTGGGAACGCACCATCGTCGGGCTGCCGCTCCTCTTCGCCATCCTGCTCGGCGTCGGGTTCTTCACGACCTGCCTCGCCGCCTACCGCCTGGCATGAGGCAATCACAATGACCAGTGGAAACGACCCGATCGGAGACTTCATAGCGGCAAACCGTGACCGCTATACCCGCGAGGCGATCACGGACCAGCTGGTCGCAGCGGGCCACGACAGGGCGCTGATCGACCAAGCCTGGGAGGCTCAGACGCCCGCAGTCGCACCAGCCGAGCGGGCGACGAATCCGCGGATGGTCGCCTTCGTGCTGCTGGCATACGCCGTCGGACTGGTCGCCTTGCTCTGGACCGGCTATTGGCGCTCACTCCCCGAGTGGCTGATTGCCTATCTTCTGATCGGGGGCGTCAGCGCATTGCTCCTGACACGGGTCAGGGTATCGGGTTGGCGCTGGGCCCTCGCCGTGCCGCTCGTCCTCTTGATCTTTGCGGCCGTGTGGTACGGGACGTGCGTCGCCACCTTGAGCCTGTTCTGCGAGTCCATTTTCGGGGGGGGGCTGCTGATGGCCCTGGCCCCGCGCGCCTTCGAGGGCTCGGGCGCGGCCAACTGCTGCACCGGGGGCGGATTCGTCGGTGTCGAGGCGAGCTGGCAGCCGCTCGGCACCCTCGATGGCATGCAGGTCAGCCTCGACCTGACCTGGTATGGGGACGCCTCGAGCACAGAACCTGGGCCAGCGCCCGAGACGAGCGTCTTCGTCTTGTTCAACCCGACCACCGCAACCGACCGGCCTGAGCCGTTCACGACCATCTCCGGAACGGTCAGCTGGGATTGCGAATAGGAGCCAGCGATGCGACCTGAGATCGAAGCCTACCTTCGAAGCAACGGAGCCAGGTACACCACCAAGGCCCTGCGTGCGCAGCTGATCCACGCCGGCTATGACCCGGCAGAGGTCGATGCCGCGCTGCGCGAGACAGAGGCGGCACGGGCGCCACAGTTCGCGGAGACCCGCGCCTCACGGTCGCGATTCTGGTGGTCGGTGATCGGCCTGCACCTTGCCGTCCTGGTGCTGGTCACGATCTGGGTCTTCACCAAGAGCTACACCTACGCGCCGTTCGCGGCGATCATCCTGGCCCTGATGCTCGCAGGCGGGCTGGCCATCTCAGGACTGATCGGCCAGACGCTGGTGCCCCGGGCCGGGCTGATGGCAGCGTTGATCGTTCCGCTGATCTCGGCGCTGGGCCTGGGTGGCTTCTGCCTCGCGACCATCAGTGGGACGCAGATCCACGTCCCACCGCGGCCCGGGGTGATGGACATCCAGATCGACTCGCCGCTCAGCTTCGAGGGCTCAGGCCCGGCGGAATGCGTCATCCCCGAGGGCGGCTTCAGCGTGTATGCCTGGGATCTCGGAACGCTCGACGGCAGATTGGTGTCCGTCTCGCTCAACACGGCCGGTGATCCCGGGTCGCAGGCTTCAGCCGCCGATTCGTACCGGGCGGTGTTCGTGTCCGTCAACCTCCTTCCACGCAGTGGTCCCGGTGAGGAGACCGCGTATGGCAGCCCGGGAGACGTGCCGATGCAGCTGGATGCCTTCTCGGATGGGCTCTCCGGCACGCTCCGGTTTGCCGGGCTGGCACCACAGGCGATCGAGGCCCCGGATAGCAGCCCGGGCGATTCAGGTGGTCCTCCGATCTCCGGGACCATCACCTGGACCTGCGAGTAGGAAGGAGCACCAGGCATGCGACCCGAGATTGAAGCGTACCTTCGCAAGAACGGAGCCAGCTACACCACCAAGGCCCTGCGCGCACAGCTGACCCACGCCGGCTATGACGCGGCAGAGGTCGATGCGGCGCTGCTGGAGACCGAGGCCGTGCGGGCACCACAGTTCGCGGCGATCCGCGCCCTTCGCTCACGGTTCTGGCTGTGGGCATTCGGCATCAACGTGGTCGGGCTGGTGGTGGCCACGATCTGGGCATTCCAGGGTGCTAGCGCGACCTACGCGGGGGCCGTTCCGATGGTCCTCGGATTCTTCCTCCTCATCGGGCTCGGCATTGCCGGCCTGATCGGGCGCAGCCAGCTCGGCAGGGGTCTGGGAGCAGCCCTGCTGGTGCCGCTGATCGTCACTCTGCTGCTGACCGGGGCGTGCATGGCGATGTTCGGTCTACCCGCGGGGGCGGCATGACCGCCGCACTGCCGCTCCGCCCCTACACCCCGCTGCGGATGGTGCTGACCGTCTGCGGCCAGTGTTTCACCGACGACCCCGACCGCGAGGTCGACTACGGGATGGACATCCTGCAGGGCAACCTGGTGCTGCAGGACGGATCGGTCTACCTGCGCCGCCATTGCCGCCGCGGCCACGGTGAGGTGGTCAGCCTGTACGACGAGGACCACGGGCTGTGGGAGTACCTCCAGCAGTGGCGCGTGCCGACCCGCGAGATCATCCCCGACACCCCGGACAACGTGATGCCGATCCCGATGGGCTACGCCAACGGCCTCGGCCGGCTCCAGACCCAGCACTCCTGCATCCTGCTGCTCGACGTCACCGAGCACTGCAACCTGAACTGCCCAACCTGCTTCGCCGCCTCGGGGACCAACGTGGGCCGATACGCCCGGCTCCCCCACATCCTGCGCACGCTCGATGCCTCGATCGAGCGCGAGGGCGGCAAGATCGACGTGCTGATGCTCTCCGGTGGCGAGCCGACGGTGCATCCGGAGATCGTCGACATCATCCAGGCCGCCGTCGAGCGCAACGTCACCCGGGTCCTGCTCAACACCAACGGCATCCGGATCACGAAGGACGACCGATTCCTCAGCGCCCTCCACAAGCTGCGCGACCGGCTCGAGGTCTACCTGCAGTTCGACGGCTTCGACCTGCAGACCCACCTCTTCCATCGCGGCGAGGACCTGCGCGCGATGAAGGCCGAGGCGGTCAGGCGCCTGACCGATGCCCGCATCTTCACCACCCTCACCATGGTCGTGGCGCAGGGGGTCAACGACCACGAGATCGGGGCAGTGGCGGACTTCGCCTTCGACACCGACTACATCGCCGGGGTGGCCTACCAGCCGGTCTTCGGCTCGGGCCGCGCCAACCCGATCGACCCGATGAACCGCATGACCACCACCGGCGTCCTCAAGCGCCTCGGGCCGCAGACCAACGGCCGTGCGACCGCCGATGACTTCATCGCGCTGCCGTGCAGCCACCCGGACTGCTGCGCCATCACCTACTTCGTGAAGGAGGACAACGGGGTCCATCGGTCCATCCCGAAGCTGGTGGGGATCGACCGCCTGAAGGCGAACCTCTCGATCGTCGGCAACCGGATCGCCGCCGACGACCAGCTGTGGGACTCGCTGATCGGGATGATGAGCGAGACGACCACCATCAGCCGCCCCGAGCTGATCGACTACATCATCAACATCTGCGAGGCGTGCGACATCGGCATCGGCGGCTTCATGAAGGACATCGGCCGCTACCTGGTCAAGGGCGAGCGCGCCGCCGAGCTGGTGGCGCTGCGTACCAAGCGCCTCAGCGTGAAGTCGTTCATGGACGCGTGGACCATGAA
>Ga0214472_10002374_pt1 | contig 20377 bp, 20 predicted proteins | sample RVTome_6_FD_207662 | JGI IMG/M metagenome (GOLD analysis project Ga0214472, IMG submission 207662) | Soil microbial communities from uranium-contaminated site in the Upper Colorado River Basin, Wyoming, United States - RVT140D175 | ecosystem: Environmental > Terrestrial > Soil > Contaminated >...
CGCCTCGTCGCCGTCGATGCGCTCGCCCAGGAACACCAGCTCGCGCGCCTTGGCGAGCCCCACCAGTCGCGGCAGCAGCCACGTCACGCCGCCCCCGAGGAAATTGCCGATGCTCACCTCCGGCAGCCCGATGCGCGCGCTTCGCGCCATGACGATGAAGTCGGAGGCGATCGCCATCTCGGCGCCCGCGCCGAGGGCAAAGCCGTTGACCGCGGCCACCACCGGCTTGGCGAGCTGCAGCAGGCGCTTGCACACGTGCTGCTCGCCAAGCAGGTACTGGCGCCGGTCGAACGCGCTGCGGCCCGCCTTGTGCTCCTTGAGGTCGGCCCCGACGCAGAAGGCGCGCCCCTCGCCGGTGAGCAGCACGACGCGCACCTCTCGCGCGGCTTCGGCCGCCGCCAGTGCGGCGTTGAGCTCGTCGTACAGCTGCTGGGTCACGGCATTGAGGCGGTGCGGGCGGTTGAGGCGGATCTGCGCGATGCCGTCTTTCACGTCGAGGAGGATCGTTTGGTAGCTCATCGTTTTTCGTCTCCGCGCCATCCGAACCAACCGTGCGACACGGCGCTGCCCGATTCGTTCGCCCCGCGGCCGGGCCCGCGGCGCGCGGCGCCGCCCCCGCGGGCCCGCTCATGAAAATCTGGAGCGCCGCTTGTACGTTTCCCGGATGCGGGAAAACGGGCCCGCGCGCATTCTGTTTTCGGTGCCCGAACATATCGCGGTACCGACGCGGCCGCCCCCCTGCGGCTGCGCCTTTCGACCCTTACAGGAGACATACCATGAAGTGGGAAACCCCGACCGCCTGCGATCTTCGCTTCGGCTTCGAAATCACCATGTACATCGCCACGCGCTAAGCGTAGCCGGGCGCCCGGTCCGTTCCGGTCGGGCGCCCTCCGAACCCTTCGCAACGCGAGGCCAGCCTTGAGAGTACGCATCCTCGGTTCCGGTGCCGGCGGCGGCTTTCCGCAGTGGAACTGCAATTGCCCGATGTGCGACGGCGTGCGCAAGGGCACCATCCGCGCCACGGCGCGCACCCAGTCCTCCATCACGGTGAGCGGCGACGGCGAGAGCTGGGCGCTGTTCAACGCCTCGCCCGACGTGCTGCAGCAGATCCGCAGCTTTCCCGAACTGCAACCGGCGCGCGCGCTGCGCGACACGGCGATCGGCGCCATCGTGCTGATCGACGCGCAGATCGACCACACCACCGGCCTCTACATGCTGCGCGAGCATCGCCAGCCGCTCGAGCTGTGGTGCACGGCGCAGGTGCGCGAGGACCTCACCGCCGGCAATCCGGTGTTGAAGGTGCTGGCGCACTACGCCGGGGTAAACTGGCACGAGGTGCCGCTGGCAGGGGCCGGCGCGGATGCGGGCTTCGCCATTCCCGGCGTCCCCGGGCTGCACTTCACGGCGCTGCCGCTCATCTCCAACGCACCGCCCTATTCGCCGCACCGCGACCGGCCCGAGGCGGGCGACAACATCGGCGTGACGATCACCGCCGCCGCCAGCGGGCGGCGCCTCTTCTACGCGCCCGGGCTGGGCGAGATGGAACCGCACGTGTGGGAGGCGATGCAGGCGGCCGACTGCGTCCTGGTCGACGGCACGCTGTGGACCGACGACGAAATGATCCGCCTGGGGGCCTCGCACAAGACCTCGCGCGCCATGGGCCACCTGCCGCAGAGCGGCGCGGGCGGCATGATCGAGTGGCTCGACCGCCTGCCGGCGACCACGCGCAAGGTCCTCATCCACATCAACAACACCAACCCGATCCTCGACGAAGACAGCCGCGAGCGCGCCATGCTCGCCGCGCGCGGCATCGAGGTTTCCCACGACGGCATGGAGATCGCCCTGTGAACGCACCCGAACGCCTGGACACCCCCTGGAGCCGCGAAGAATTCGAGGCGCGCCTGCGCGGCAAGAGCACCAGCTACCACATCCATCATCCGTTCCACGTGATGATGGCCGAAGGGAAGCTGACCCGGGCGCAGCTGCAGGGCTGGGTGGCGAACCGCTTCTACTACCAGATCGCCATTCCCGTGAAGGATGCCGCGATCCTGTCCAACTGTCCCGACCGCGAGATCCGCCGCGAGTGGATCCAGCGCATCCTCGATCATGACGGCTGCGACATCGGCGGGGTGCAGGACGCGGGCGGCATCGAGGCGTGGATCCGGCTGGGCGAGGCGGTGGGCCTCACCCGCGACGACGTCACCTCGCTGCGTTTGGTGGCTCCCGCGGCGCGCTTCGCGGTCGACGCCTACATCAACTTCGCGCGCCGCCAGCCGTGGCAGGAGGCGGTCGCCTCCAGCCTCACCGAGCTGTTCGCGCCGCACATCCACCAGCAGCGCCTCGACACCTGGCCGCAGATGTATCCGTGGGTCGAGCCCGAAGGCCTGCAGTACTTCAAGAACCGCCTCACCCAGGCGCGTCGCGACGTGGCGCACGGGCTGCGCTTCACCCTCGAGTACTTCAGCCAGACCCGCGCGCTGCAGGAGCGCGCACTGGAGATCCTGCAGTTCAAGCTCGACCTGCTGTGGGCACTGGCCGACGCGATCATGCTGCAGCAGTGCGAGATCGAGATCCGGGGGCCGAAGGCGTGAGCATGGATCGGGCCGATGCGCTCGCCGCGCGTCCGCGCGTGGCAAGGCTGTTTCGCCTGCAATGGGAAGAGGCGCAGCAGGCGTGGGTCCTGCTGTATCCGGAAGGCATGGTAAAGCTCAACGCCAGCGCGGGTGAGATCATGCGCCGCTGCGACGGCGAGCGCAGCGTGGCGGACATCGTCGCCGAACTGGAGGCGGCCTTCGCCAGCGGCGGACTCGCCGACGACGTGCTGGCCTTCGTCGACATGGCGCGCACGCGCGGGTGGCTGCAATGACCGAGCACAGCGCGCCGCCGGTCGGGCCGCCGCTGTGGCTGCTCGCCGAGCTCACCTACCGTTGCCCGCTGCACTGTGCGTTCTGCTACAACCCGCTCGAGTTCGCGCGCACCGAAGTCGAACTGTCCACCGACGACTGGCTGCGCGTGCTGCGCGAGGCGCGCGCCGCGGGCAGCGTGCAGTGTGGCTTCTCGGGCGGCGAACCGATGCTGCGCGACGACCTCGAGGTGCTGGTGGCCGAAGCCCACCGGCTGGGTTTCTATACCAATCTGCTGACCTCCGGGGTGGGACTCACCGCGCCACGCGCCGCGGCGTTGAAGGCGGCGGGCCTCGACCACATCCAGCTCTCGTTCCAGGATTCGACCAAGGAGCTCAACGACTTCCTGTCCCACACCCGCACCTTCGAGCTCAAGCAGCAGGTCGCCGGCCTGATCAAGGGCCACGACTGGCCGATGGTGATGAACGTCGTCATCCACCGCCTCAACATCGACTACATCGACAAGATCATCGACATGGCGGTGGCGCTCGGGGCCGAATACCTGGAGCTCGCCAACAGCCAGTACTACTCGTGGGCGCTGCTCAACCGCGACCACCTGCTGCCCTCGCGCGCGCAGCTCGAACGCGCCGAGCGCATCACCAACGAATACCGCGAAAAGCTCGGCGACCGCATCCGCATCTTCTTCGTGGTGCCCGACTACTACGAGAAGCGGCCGAAGAAGTGCATGAACGGGTGGGGCAACGTATTCCTCACCGTCACCCCGGACGGCACGGCGCTGCCCTGCCATACCGCGCGGATGCTCCCCGGCCTCGAATTCCCCAACGTGCGCGACATGGCGGTGGGCGAGATCTGGCACCACTCGGAGGGATTCAACCGGTACCGCGGCGACGGCTGGATGAAGGATCCGTGCCGCACCTGTCCGGAAAAGGAGAAGGACCTCGGCGGCTGCCGCTGCCAGGCCTATCTGCTGGCCGGCGATCCCGCCGCGCCCGACCCGGTGTGCGAGTTCTCGCCGGCGCACGCGGTGGTCGAGAACGCGGTGGCGCGGGCGCAGATGCCCGGCAACTGCCACACCGAGGCGCCGCTGGTGTTCCGCGACCCGCGCGCCTCGCGCCGCCTGAGCGCCGAGACCGAGCGCTAGGCAGGGGGGCGGGCGGGGCTGCCGTCCGACGGCGCGAGCCCGCGCGCGCGGCGCGCAGGACGACGCGCCCGCGACGGCGGCCGTGCAGGATTTGCCGCCGCATTCCCGTTCCCGGTCCGACGCTGTCCGCGAGCGGTGGCCGTCGCCCGCGGCAACGCGGGAACGGCGCTTGCTGGGACGCGGTTCTGCTCATCCTGGCGAGGCATGCGCCATGGCTCACCGGCGGCCACACGATCGGGTAACGCCGCACCCGACACCCCAACCGGCGAAGGTGCGGGAATTCCTCGGCGGCATCGACGTCCCAGCAGGCATACGGCAGACTGTCGACGTGGCCGGTCGGCCGGGCGGTGGCGGCAACGCGCGGGCGACGATCGGGCGCCTTTCGGAGCGTACCGACGACAGCCCGGTGGCGGCCGCGCGCAGGCCCGGCTGAGCGCCGCGAAGCGCGGCCGGCGCGCGTCGAGCATTCGCTTGCGGGGCGACCATGCTGGAACTCAGTGCCTGGACCATCATCGGCTTTCACGACGACTTCCTCGCCGGACGACCCGGCAAGCACTACGGCGGGGAGGCCGGCGTATGGCACTGGATCGTGGAGAACCACCGCCACAACGCGCTGGTGTGGCGCGAAGAGGACCGGGCACGGCGCACCGACCTGCCCGACGCCGCGATCGTGCGCTGCAAGCGCAACATCGACCGCCACAAGCAGCGCCGCATCGAAGCGGTGGAGTCGATCGACGATTGCGTCCAGGCCGCATTGCAGGACGTCATGCCGCAGCCCGACGTGCGATTGTCGAGCGAGACGGCCGGGGCGATGATCGACCGCTTGTCCATCCTCAGTCTCAAGATCCACCACATGCGCCTGCAGAGCCTGCGCCGCGACGCGGGGCCCGGGCATGTCGAGGCGTGCGAGGCGAAGCTCGCCCGCCTCGGCGATCAGCGCACCGACCTGGCGGCCTGCCTGCAGCGCCTGCTGCGCGAGGCGCAGCACGGCGAGGCGTGCTTCGCGACCTATCGCCAGCTCAAGATGTACGATGATCCGACGCTCAACCCCGAACTGTACCGGCGGCTGCAGGGCAAGGATGTCCCCGCGGCCGGCGGCGTCGAGGTGGACGTCCTGGTGCCCACCTGCGACCGGCCGGCGGCGCTCGCGGTGACGCTGACCGCGCTCTTCGCGCAGACCCTGCGCCCGACCCGCCTCGTGGTGTCCGATCAGGGCCAGCGCGACGACGCGACCACTGCGCCCGAGGTTGCCGCGGTGCTGCGCATGCTGCGCGCGAGAGGCGTGGCGGTGGCGCTGCACCGTCACCTGCCGCGGCGCGGACTGGCCGAGCAGCGTCATTTCCTGCTCGGCGAGGCGCGCGCGCCGTACGTCCTTTTCCTCGACGACGACGTGGTGCTGGAACCGGACCTGCTTGAGCGGCTCCTGGGTGTCATTCGCGAAGAGCGCTGCGGCTTCGTCGGCAGCGCGGCGATCGGCCTGGGCGCCATCGACGAGGTGCGCCCGCAGGAACAACGCATCGAGTTCTGGGACGGGCCGGTGGAACCCGAAAAGGTCGCGCCGGGCAGCCCGCAGTGGATGCGCCATCACCTGCACAGCGGCGCGAATCTGTACCACGTGCAAACGCGCCTGGGCCTCGATGCCCCCCGGCAGCGCCTCTACCGGGTCGCCTGGATCGGCGGATGCGTGCTGTTCGACACCGAGAAGCTGCGCGCGGCGGGCGGTTTCGACTTCTGGCGTGATCTGCCGCCGCAGCATTACGGCGAGGACGTCCTCGCCCAGCTGCGCGTCATGGCCCGCCATGGCGGCTGCGGCATCATTCCGTCGGGGGCCTACCAGCAGGAGCTGCCCTCCACGGTCACCGCGCGCGACCTCGATGCGCCGCTGGTGCTCGATCCGTCGGAACAGTGAATACGCCATGAGCCGCGAGCCGCACGCGGACGTCGCCGGCAGCGCCGCCCCGGGGTGACTGCGGAGCGGGGGATCGCGCGCGACGGACCGGGCTTCACCTTCCCGCGCGGACGAACTAATTTAAGTGAGGGAGGGTAGGCGTGACAGGGCGTCGAACTGGCTTGGGTCCTGCGGCATGGAGCGCTGCTGCCGGCAGGGGTCCGGAACACATCCGCAAGCGGCGCGCGATCGCGTGCCCGACGCCCGGGCGTCGCGGCACAGCTGCCGGAGGCGAGCATCGTGACCAATGATGAACACATACTGAAACGGGTGCAGGCCGGGCTCGACACCGAACCACGCATCAACCTGCACCAGTTTCCGATTCGGCTCGAGGTGACCGCAGGCACGGTGTGCCTGGAAGGCGAGGTGGAGAACATCGCCGCGCGCAGGCTGGCGCTGCGCGTCGCCAGCGAGACGGCCGGGGTGAAGGAGGTGACCGACCGCCTGCACATCCTGCTGAGCGACCCGCGCGGAGACGGGGAGATCCTCGATGCGCTCGAGCAGAGTCTGCTGCGCGAGTGCGACCTGAGGAACTGCACCTTGCGCCGGGGCCAGAAGGGGCAGGTCGAGATCCTGCACGAGGCGGTCGGCGACGATACCAGCGGGAACATCCTGTTCTCGGTCGCCGACGGCGTGATCACCCTGGAGGGGCACGTCATCAGCCTGTCTCACCAGCGCTTGGCCGAGGTGCTGGCCTGGTGGGTGCCCGGCTGCCGCCAGGTGGTCAACCGCCTGCGGGTGGTGCCCGCCGAAGAGGATCACGACCACGAGCTCAACGACGCGGTGCGCCTGGTGCTGGAGCTCGATCCGCTGGTGCATGCGGATCAGATCGGCGTCGCCACCAACCTCGGCGTGGTTACCCTCGAGGGAGTGGTGCCGCGGCGCGACGAGCGCAGCCGCGCCGAACTGGACGCCTGGTACGTTTCCGGGATCAACGAGGTCATCAACCACATTGAAGTGAGGCCCTGAAGCGCGCCTGCGCGTCCGGCCGCCGGCGGGCGATCCGGAGGCGGCGGCGCCTGTCCGGCGCGAGCTCATCGAGGGGCGCAAGCGGCTCGGCCGCGGCGGGCGCCGCCGCCGAAGTCGAAGGGTCGCGCCGCCATCCTCTCCGACGAGGGTATCGCCACCGGGGGGTGGTGCGCGCCGCGCCCGCGGTGTCGTCGCCTGCGGGCGTGCGCCGCACCGCCCGCGCGCGGCGGCTACTATATAGGTACGTTCAGGTACGTTCCCCCCAACGCCGGGAAGGGCGCGTAACATTGGCTTTCATCCCCTGGCCCGGACTCCACCGGCGAACACGCCGTGCGGACGGGCACGATCATCCACTCGGGAGACGCGGTCATCGACTTCAATGCGCGCATGCGCTTTCCCCCGTCACGAGAAGTGTCCGGCGACGATGCCTCGAGTCACACCCCGCACGGTGCGTCCGGGGCGGAAGGCGCCGTGCCCGGGACACGGCCCGCCATGGAACGGCGGCTCACGCTCGAGCGGCTCGATACCGGCGACCGCGCGATGGCCGAAGCGATTCGGCGCGCCGCGCGTATCGAAGGCAAGAACATACCGTTGCTCATCCTCGGCGAATCGGGGGTGGGCAAGGAGCTCTTCGCCAAGGCGTTCCACGGCGGCGGGCCGCAGCGCGACGGGGTGTTCGTCGCCGTCAACTGCGCGGCCATCCCCGAGCACCTGATCGAATCGGAGCTGTTCGGCTATGTCGGCGGCGCCTTCAGCGGGGCACGCCGCGAAGGTTACGCCGGCAAGCTCAGGCAGGCCAACGGCGGCACGCTCTTTCTGGACGAGATCGGCGACATGCCGCTGGGGCTGCAAAGCCGGCTGCTGCGCGTGCTGCAGGAACGCGCGGTCACCCCGCTCGGCAGCGCCCGCACGCTGCCGGTGGACTTCTCGCTGGTGTGCGCCACGCACTGCAACCTGGCCGACGCGGTGCGCTCGGGCGTGTTCCGGCAGGACTTGTACTACCGCATCAACGGCCTGGTCGTGACCTTGCCGCCGCTGCGCGAGCGCAGCGACATCCCCTTCCTGGTGCGCATCATCCTCGAATTGGAGACGGAGGGGCAGCGGCCGGTGGCGGTCGCACCCGAGGTGCTCGCCTTCTTCCAGCGCTACGGATGGCCGGGCAACCTGCGTCAGATGCACAACAGCCTGCGCGTCGCGATCGCCCTGCTCGACAACGACGAGTCGGTCATCACCGCGGACCATCTGCCCGAGGAGCTGTTCGCCATGGAAAGCGACGGCGACGAACAACCACGCCCGCCGCCGGCGGCGCGTTCGCGTGCCGTGCCGGAAGCCGTGGCGGCAAGCGACTCGCTGCGGGCGATCGAGCGGCGCAGCATCGACGCGGCGCTGGCCGAGGAGGGCGGCAACGTTTCCGCCGCCGCGCGGCGGCTCGGGATCAGCCGCAACACCCTTTATCGCAAGCTCGGCCGCCTGTAGGACACGCGCGCGGCCGGCGTGCCCGCCACCGCCCTCAAGCCGCGGCCGGGTCGGCGTCCGGTGCTTCGATCGGCAGCCACACCCGGAATTCCGAACCCGCGCCGGGCTGGCTGCTCACTTCGATGCGCCCGCCGTGGCGCTGCACGATACCGTGTGACACCGACAGGCCGAGGCCGGTGCCGGTGCCGACCGGCTTGGTGGTGAAGAAGGGGTCGAAGATCCGCGTCCGCAACTCGTCCGGGATCCCCGCGCCGGAGTCGCGCACCGCCACGAACACCTCGTCGCCGCGGCGCCCGGTGGTGATGGTGATGCGGCCGCGATCGGCGATCGCCTGCGCGGCATTGACCAGCAGGTTCATGAACACCTGGTTGAGCTGCGACGGCACGCAGCGGATGTCCGGAATGTCGCCGTACTGGCGCTCGAGCTCGGCCTTGTACTTGATCTCGTTGGCCACCACGTTGAGCGTGCTGTCGAGGCAGCGGTGCAGGTCCGCCCATTGCCGATCGGCCGCCCCCATGCGCGAGAAATCCTTCAGGTCCTGCACGATGCGGGTGACGCGATCGAGACCGTCGCGGCTCTCCTTCACCAGCGGACCGACATCCTCCTGCAGATAGCCGAGGTCGACCGCCTGCTTGACCGCCTCGACCTGCGCGCGCGCCGCGGGCGGCAGCGCCGCCTCGACCCCCTGGTAGGCCTCGATCACGCGCAGCAGGTCGCCCAGGTAGCGGTCGAGCGTGCCGAGGTTGGAATTCACGAAGCCGATCGGGTTGTTGATCTCGTGCGCCACGCCCGCGGCGAGCTGGCCGATGGAGGCGAGCTTCTCTGACTGCAGGAGCTGGTTGTGGGCGTTCTCCAGCTCGTCGATGAGCTTGCGCTGGGCAGCCTTCTCGCCCTCGAGCGCCTGCACCGTGCGCGCCAGCTCGGCATGCGCCACGGCGGCGTCGGTGTAGTCGAACACGGTCACGCAGACCTGGCTCACGGTCCCGTCGGCGTCGCGCACCGGGAGGAAGGTGCAGCTCTGGCGCATCGCGTCCACCCCGCCCGTCATCGGCCGGTTGTGGTCGAAGCGGAACAGGAAAGGGCGTTGCTCCCACGACGTGAAGCCGTAGTTCCTGAGCGTGTACACGTTGCGGATCTTGTGCTCCAGCCACCCGCGCGGCAACTCCGGGAAGCACTCGAACAGGTTGCGCCCGAGCACCGCCTCGGCCGGGTGGCGGCTGTGGGTCGCCATGAAGTGGTTCCACAGCGTGACCGTAAACGCGCGGTCGACGGCGAAGATGCCGACCTCGATGCGGTCGACGACGAAATCGGCGAGGCGGCCGGAGTCGAGGTGCGTGCTCACAGGCTTTCGAGGAAACGGTCGAGTGCGGCGCGGATCACCAGGATTTCCTCCTCCGGCATCAGGACCACCAGGTTGCTGGCAAAGGAGCGCCGTTCGAGACGGAAGTTGACCTCCACGAACAGCGCGCAGGGGGTGCCGATCGCGGCGCCCTGCAACAGCGCGTCCACCGGCACCCGGTCGGCCATCAGCGACGGGGCGGAAAAGCCGATGTCGGTCCGGATCTGCTCGGCGATCCCGCCCAGGCAGGCGCCGACCAGGACGTTGCTCACGTCGAACAGCAGCTCGCGCTCGGTCGCTTCGTCGAGCTCCTCGGCATAGCCCATCAGGCCGCCGAGCTCGCGGCATTGGTCGGCCCCGTAGATCACCAGCGCCTCGCCGCGCAACTCGCCGTGAAAACCCTGGCGCACCGCGGTCACCGGCTCCTTGCCGATCATGCGGGCGAGCGCGGCGCCGATCAGGGCCGGGCGCAGGATCAGGATGCGCGGCACCGACAGCTGCACGAACTCGCCGAGGATGGCCGCGATCGATGCGCCCGCCTGGCCCATCCCGATGTTGGTGATCTCCTGCAGCGCGTCGCGCTGGTCCTCGCTGAACATGGCCGCGCTCACAGGTGCACCCCGTATTCGTGCAGCACGGTGCGGACCTTGTCCGGATCGATCGGTTTCGGCACGAAGGCAATCGCCCCCAGTTGGCGCACGCGCTCGCGCGCCGCGGGCTGGATGTCCGCGGAGACGACGATCACGAGGCAGTTGAGCTCTTCCCGGCGCAGAGCTTCCAGCACCTGGAAGCCGTCCATCTCGGGCATCGTGAGATCGAGGAACATCACGTCGAATTCGCCCGACCGATAGGCCGCGATGGCCTCCATGCCATTGCTCGCCTGCTGGATTTCGACATCCCACGCTGCGGGCAGCGACTTGATCAACATCTTTCTCGCCATGGCCGAGTCGTCGACGACGAGTATCCGGGTGGGCATGCGGTTCCTCCTGTCTGCGGGCAGCAGCTGCGCCGGCCGGAGTGCATTTTACCGGTCGACGCCTGCGCGTGAGCTCATGCACGACCGTCCGCCCCCTTGCCGGGGGAGGCGAGGGCGGCGTCTGCTGCCGAGCAACATACAAGGGGAAGGGCACCCTGGCTGCGGCCTGCTTCACGCTCCGCGTCAACCAGCCAGCCGTGTAGACCGGATGCAGCGCAGCGGAATCCGGGAACGGCCGCCATGAGTGCGCCACGGGCTGCCCCGGATTCCGGCCTGCGGCCTTCATCCGGGCTACGGGGCTGCGGCCTGCTTCACGCTCCGCGTCAACCAGGCGAAGAAAGCGCGCGCGCCGCGGCCGGCGTATCATCAAGGCTCATCCGTATCCAGGGGATCCGCCATGGCGACACCCTTGATTCCCCGGCGGGGCGCGGCGGCGTTGTGCCGCCTCATCTTCGTTGCGATGCTGGCGAGCCTGTCCGCGCCGGCCCACGCCGTCGACTGGCCGGGTTACGAAAAGCTCTCGCGGGCGCAGGTGGAGGCGGCGCTCGCGCGCGCCAGCCCCACCGCACCGGCGAGCTTCTACGGCAAGAACCTGTCCGACCTCGATCTTTCGGGCATCGACTTCAAGGGGGCGGACCTGGGCGCTGCGGTGCTCAACGGCAGTAACCTCACCGGCGCCAACCTCGCACGCTGCAACATGACGGTGAGCTTCGCGGAGGGGGCGAACTTCGCCGATGCCGACTTGCGCGGCGCGGTGCTGTTCTCCGTCCAGCTCAAGGGCAGCGTCTTCAAGGGCGCCAATCTGGCGGGGGCTCGCCTCATCGGCGACCTGCGCCAGGTGAATCTGGAGGGCGCCACCCTGACCGGGATGGATGCCGCGGCCGACATGAAGAACCAGTCGATGGGACTCATGCGCGCCAACATCGTGTCCGCCAACCTGGAAGGGGCCGATCTCTCGAATTCCGACTTCTCCCGCGCCGACTTCAGCTTCTCGGTGCTGGCGGGCGCCAGGCTCGCCGGGACCCGGATCTACGCCGGTGACTTCAGCGGCGCCGATTTCACCGGGGCCGATCTCGCCGGGGCCGATCTGAGCGAGTCGAAATTCATCGACACGAATTTCACCGGGGCGAACCTCACCGACGCCACGTTCACCGGGGCGATCTTCCGCAACGTGCGCGGCCTGGCGCAAGCGAACACCACCGGCGCGCGGGGCTTGCCGGCGGCACGCTGACCCGTACCGGCGTCGCCGAAGCTGTGCGCGCAGTGCCCGCCGTTGGGCGGGTGCCCCCGGGGGATGGCCGTCGGACGACCGCCCGGCGGGCGGAACGGTCCCCGGATCGGCGCTCAGCGCGGTTCGGTCGTCTTGCCTTTCTGGGCCGGCACCGCGATCAGCCGGCCGGCCGCATCGAGCTGGGGCACCCCATAGTCCGCAAGGATGTTCTGGATGCGGGCGCGGTTCTGTTCGATCAGCTGCTCCACCCGGTTCTTCCATTCCGGCTCGCCACGGCGTACGCCCATGGCGATCTGGTAATCGAAACGGATCGCCGGGTCGGGCAGGAAGGGCACCACCACCAGCCGGTGGCCCGGGTCGCGGCCCGCGAAGTAGCCGGCGATCGGCCCCCACACGAAGGCGACGTCGAGCTTGCCATCGAGCAGGTCCTTTTCCAGGATCTCGCCCGGGTACTGTTCCGGGTCGCCCGTTTGCGCCTGGTAGGGCACCATCTGGTCGAGCAGCTGGTGACGCAGCAGCCAGTCCACCGGCGGGGTGCGGATGAACGCGCCGAAGCGCAGGGTCCGGCGCCGCGCGGCCGGGAGGGCGAGCAGATCATCGGGCCTGCGCACCACGTCGAGCCCGTGGCCGCGCGCATAAACCAGGGTCCACGTCGAGCGGTAGTAAGGGCGGGTGGTCGCCGCCAGCTCGAAGCCGACCGGCACCCCCATCACCAGGTCGCACTTGTAGCCCTCGCCGCCGTCGAGCCGCGCGCGCAGGGTGTTGCGGATGAAGCCCATGCGCTGGGGATACCAGGTGTACTCGAGCCGCCAGCCCAGTGCGCGAGCGAACAGTTCCGCGATCCGGTTCTCGTAGCCCTCGCCGTTGCGGTGCGACAGAGGCAGGTTGTTCGGGTCGGCGCACACCCGCAGCACGCCGTCCGCCTGCGCCGCGGCGCCCGCAAGCGGCACCGCCAGGATGGCACAGGCGGCCACCACGATGGCGGATGCGACACTGGAGCGGCGGCGCGCGGCCATGTCATTTCTCCGGCGGCGCGCCGGACTGCGAGCCTTCTGGCAACGCCTCCAGGCGGCCGGGCGGAATCGCGCCGTCGGAGCGGCCCTTGAGGAAGCCATACAGGCCGTCGATGTTGCTCGTCACCATCTCGCTGCCACTGAAGTTGGGCATGCCCTTGTCCAGCCGCCCGTTGAGGACGATGGTCTTGAATTCCTCCTTGCTCAACCGCTTCAGGCTCTCCACCAGCGAGGGGCCGACCATGCCTTCCTGATTCTTGCCGTGACAGCGCTCGCAGGCGAGCGCGCGCCACGTGCGCCACCCCTTCAGGGTCTGCGCGTCGACCTTGTTGCCGTCGGCCACATAGGCCGACTCCTGCCCGCCCGCGGCGGCCCTTGCCGGCCCGCCCGCGAGCAGCGCGGTGGTGACGAGTGAGGCCACCAGAAGTATCGGGGGCCGCGCTTTCACGCCCATCGGCGTCGTCCCGGCCGCCGCGCGGGAAACCGGCATCCGGCCTGCGGGATGCCGGTTTCCGCCGGCGCGCGACGCTCCCCTGAACCCCGTGAAACGCTCATGGCAGCGCGAAAACCGTCATCACGCCGCCCAGCTCGGTGTAGTTCTTGAGATCACGGTAGCCGCCCACCGCGCCCAGCCCGTCGGTGTCCTTCTCGAGCCCGGCCGCCATGCCGATGCCCGCCCAGCCACCGATCCCGGACAGCACGCCGATGTACTGCTTGCCCTTGTATTCCCAGGTATTGACGTTGCCGATGATCCCGGAAGGGGTCTTGAAGCTGTACAGCTCCTTGTTGATGTCCTTGGCATCGACGCACTTCAGGTAGCCTTCGAGCGTGCCGTAGCAGGCGATGCCGCCCGCGGTGGTCAGCACGCCGCTCCACACCGAGAACCTCTCGGCCTTGGACTGGACGATCTTGCCCGTCCCGGCGTCCCACGTGATGAAGTTGCCCATGCCGCCGTGGCTTCCGGGGGCCGGGAACATCGACAGGGTGGCGCCGACGTAGGGCTGGCCGGCGGTGTATTCCACCTGGAACGGCTCATAGTCCATGCACACGTGGTTGGTCGGCACGTAGAACAGGCCGGTCTGCGGGTTGAACGAGGCCGGTTGCTGGTCCTTGGTGCCGAGCGCCGCCGGGCAGATGCCCTTGGTGTTCACGTCCTCGCCCTGGGCCTCGGTCGAGTACTTGGCCACCACCTGCGGCCGGCCGGTCTTCATGTCGACCGCGGTCGCCCAGTTCACCTTCGGATCGTACTTCTCGGCCACCAGCAGCGTGCCGTCGGTGCGATCGAGCGTGTAGGCGAAGCCGTTGCGGTCGAAGTGCACCAGCGCCTTGGTGTCCTTGCCCTTGACCTTGATGTCGGCGAGGATCATCTCATTCACGCCGTCGAAGTCCCACTCGTCGTGCGGCGTCATCTGGTAGGCCCATTTGGCCATGCCGGTGTCGAGATCGCGGGCGAAGATGGTCATCGACCACTTGTTGTCGCCGGGGCGCTGCTTCGGATTCCAGGTGCTCGGGTTGCCGGTGCCGTAATACAGCAGGTTGAGCTCGGGATCGTAGCTGTACCAGCCCCAGGTGGTGCCGCCGCCGATCTTCCACTGATCGCCCTTCCAGGTCTTCAGCGAGGAGTCTTTGCCCACCGGCGCGAGCTTGCCGTCGGTCCACGCCATGGTCTTGTCGGGGTCGATCAGCATCTCGGCGTCGGGGCCGACGCTGTAGGCTTTCCACACCTGCTTGCCGGTGTTGATGTCGTACGCCGCCAGGAAGCCGCGCACGCCGAACTCGCCGCCGGAAATGCCGGTGATCACCTTGTCCTTGAAGACATGGGGCGCGTTGGTGTTGGTCTCGCCGACCTTGGGATTGCCGTTGGTGACCTTCCACAACTCCTTGCCGGTCTTGGCGTCGAGCGCCACCAGGTTGGTGTCGGCCTGTTGCAGGAAGATCTTGCCCTCGGCGTAGGCCAGGCCGCGATTCACCGTGTCGCAGCACATCACCGGGATCACCGTCTGGTCTTGCCGCGGTTCGTATTTCCACAGGATCTTCTGCGTGGCCAGCTCGAGCGCGAACACCTTGTTCGGGAACGGCGAGTGCACGTAAAGGGTGTCGCCGATCACCAGCGGGCCGCCTTCATGGCCGCGCAGGACGCCGGTCGAGAAGGTCCACGCCACGCGCAGGTCCTTGACGTTGTCCTTGGTGATCTGTTTCAGGGCGCTATAGCGCTGGTTGGCAAAATCGCCGGCCTGCATCGCCCAGTTCTTGGGATCCTTGGTCAGCTTGGCCACATCGGCGTTGGCTAGAGACACGCCCGGTACGGCCAGGCAGGCAAGCGCCAGCGGCCACTCGATAAGTTGCTTGCGGAATTTCACGGGGCTACCCTCCTCATGGTCGCGGTTCGCCGCGCTGGGCGCGCGCGCAGAACCTCGTCGGGCCCCATGAATTGGTCGGACACCTCGTGAGTTGTTCTGCTCGGGGGCCCAGACAGTCTCAATCTAGCAGATCGCGGAGTCGGTGCAAGCAAGCGTTGGCGCGGCTCGCCACCGGACGACGCCTCCCGCCCGCAGCACCCGGCACGGTCGATGCATCCCCGGGGTGGCGTCCTAGCGGCGGACGGCGCACCCCTTTTTCGCCGCCTCGTGCACGGTGCGGAAGCGTTTGGCGAGCACCTTCATGGGCTCGGCGTCGCGGAACACCCCGGCGCGCTCGCCGCCCATGCCCTGATAGCGTGCCACGGTGGAGGCCTCGACATACTCTTCGTAGGGCAGCTCGGCGGCGATGGCATCGATGGCGCACGAGCACTTGTAGAGGTATTCGTGGCTGCCGCCGTTGTTCTTCATGCATTCCAGCACGTACTCCACCCGGTCGACCGTCGGGTAGGGGGCGGCGTGAACGCTCCCCGCGAACAGCCCGCACGCCACGAGGCGCAGCGTGCGGGCGATGAACCGATGCGTGTCGTTTTCCATGTTCTCCATCTCTTTGCGTCGTGCGACCGTCGTTGGACCGGCGCGCGCGAGGAAAACTCCGCGCCGCCCGCCTGCGCCACTACAAGTTGCGGGCGTGAAAGCGCAGATGCTCCTCGATGAAGGTGGCGATGAAGAAGTAGCTATGGTCGTAGCCTTCCCGCATCCGCAGCTCGAGCGGTACGCCGGCGCTGGTGCACGCTTCCTGCAGCAGTTCGGGATGCAGCTGGGTGTCCACAAACTGGTCTTGCGTGCCCTGGTCGACGAGGATCGGCGGCCCCTTCCAGCCCGCCTCGGCGATTAGCACGGCGGCGTCGTAGCTGCGCCAGCGGGTGCGGTCGGCGCCCAGATACCCGGTGAGCGCCTTCTCCCCCCAAGGGCAGCGCAGCGGCGAGGAAATCGGTGCGAAGGCCGACAGCGAGCGATACGTGGCGGGGTCGCGCAGCGCGATCACGAGCGCCCCGTGGCCGCCCATGGAATGACCGAAGATGCCCGTGCGCTCGCCGTCCACCGCAAAATTCGCGGCCACCAGCCCGGGCAGCTCGCGGGTGACGTAGGAGTACATGCGGTAGGCCTGTGCCCACGGCGCTTCGGTGGCGTCCACGTAGAAACCGGCGCCGAGGCCGAACTCGTAGCTGGCATCGTCGCCCGCGAACCGTGCCTCGCGCGGGCTGGTATCCGGGGTGACGATGGCCAGCCCCAGCTCGGCGGCGACCCGCTGCGCGCCGGCCTTGATGACGAAGTTCTCTTCCGTGCACGTCAGGCCGGACAGCCAGTACAGCACCGGTACGCGGCCCGCCTGCGCCTGCGGCGGCAGGAACAGGCCGAAACGCATCGCGGAGCCGATCTCCCGCGACGGGTGGCGGTAAATGCCCTGCACCCCGCCGAAGCACCTGTTTTGCGCGATCGTGGTCAGCATCGTGGTCCACGCTCCGTCCCGCGGGGCGTTCGGCCCCGCTCAGGGATTGCGCCGGGCATTGGTCACGCGGCGGCAGGAATGCCCGGCATCGGGATGAAGCCGGGGAGCCGTTTCATGCGCTCGATCCAGCGCAGGATGTTCGGATAGGGCGCGAGGTCGATGCCGCCTTCGCCCGCCATGGCGGTGTAGGGGAAGCAGGCGATGTCGCCGATCGTCGGGTGCCCCAGCTCCAGGAAGTCGCGGGTGGCGAGGTGGTCGTCGAGGATCTTGAACACGCGATTCGCCCCGCTCTGCAGCTTTTCGAGGTCGAGCGGGTAATTCAGGATCTTGACCAGCCGCGCTGCCGCCGAGTTCATGACCTCGCCGCCGCCCGTCGCCAGCCACTGCTGAATGCGTCCCTGCGACTCGGGGTCGTCCGGATACCACTCGTTGGTCTTGTCGTACCTGGCCGCGAGATAGACCAGGATCGCCTGCGCGTCGCGCAGCCGCAGCTCGCCATCCTCGAAGATCGGGATCTCGCCGAAGGGATTGAGGCGCAGGTACTTCTCCGTCTTGTGCTCCTTGTTGACGAAGTCCACCGCCACCGACTCGTAGCCGAGCCCGAGGATGTTCAGAAACAGCCGGATCTTGTAGCAGCTGCCGGAGAGTTCGAAGTCGTAGAGCAACATGATGCAGCCTCCTCAAGGATGAAGCGTCGATGACTCGCCGCGCGCGGCGCCCCCGCCCGCGACAGTCGCGGCGGGGGGCGCGGCGCGGCGGCGCTGTCTCAGAAGGTCACCACCGAGCGGATCGACTTGCCGGCATGCATCAGGTCGAACGCTTCGTTGATGCGCTCGAGCGGCATCACGTGGGTGATCAGATCGTCGATGTCGATCTTGCCCTCCATGTACCAGTCGACGATCTTCGGCACGTCGGTGCGGCCGCGCGCGCCACCGAACGCCGAGCCCTGCCAGATGCGGCCGGTGACCAGCTGGAAGGGACGCGTGGCGATCTCCTGCCCGGCGCCGGCGACGCCGATGATGGTGCACACCCCCCAGCCCTTGTGGCAGCACTCCAGCGCCTGACGCATCAGCTTGACGTTGCCCACGCACTCGAAGCTGTAGTCGGCTCCGCCCTTGGTGAGGTCGACCAGGTAAGGCACCAGTTCCCCCTCCACCTCGGCGGGGTTCACGAAGTGGGTCAGGCCGAATTTTCGCGCCAGCGCTTCGCGCGCCGGATTGAGGTCGATGCCCACGATCATGTCGGCGCCCACCAGGCGGGCACCCTGGATCACGTTGAGACCGATGCCGCCCAGGCCGAACACGACGACCTTCGCCCCCATTCCGACCTGGGCCGTGAATATCACCGCGCCGACGCCGGTGGTGACCCCGCAGCCGATGTAGCAGACCTTGTCGAGCGGGGCGTCATCGCGGATCTTCGCCACCGCGATCTCCGGCAGCACGGTGTAGTTGGCAAAGGTCGAGGTGCCCATGTAGTGGAGCACCGGCCGGCCGTCGAGGCTGAAGCGGCTGGTGCCGTCGGGCATCAGCCCGCGCCCCTGGGTGGCGCGGATGGCCTGGCACAGGTTGGTCTTGCGCGACAGGCAATACTCGCATTGCCGGCATTCCGGCGTGTACAGCGGGATCACGTGATCGCCGGCCCTGACGCTGGTCACGCCGGGCCCGACGTCGACCACGATGGCGCCGCCTTCATGGCCGAGAATCGCGGGGAACAGGCCTTCCGGATCATCCCCGGACAGGGTGAAGGCGTCCGTGTGGCACACCCCCGTCGCCTTGATTTCGAGCAGGACCTCGCCACTCCTCGGGCCGTCGAGGTCGACGGTCTCGATCGTGAGCGGCGCGCCGGCCCGGTGCGCGACCGCAGCCTTGACTTTCATCACTCCTCCTTCCGGCCGTATAAGGGAGTCCTCCCTGCCTTCCTGCACCCTGGCCGGGTCGCTTTGCGCTAGACGCCAAAAACGCGTGATCTCACCCTGATGGTAGTTCGCCTGCACCCACCCTCAAGGCCCGTTCGTCGGCCGCCCGGCTGCGGTGGCGAAGCGAGGTGGAACGTCGCCGGGCCGGGGCGGTCATTGCCATGCGCCGGACGGATCCGCTGCGAGGCGCGCTGCACCGGCAGTGGAGCAGGGCGCCCCGCAGCACGTGACAGGGGCGGTGACACTCTGTCCCGCGGCACGTCCCCCGCCGAGCGCAAACGCCGCCAGCGCGGCGATCGGGGCCCGTGGAATGGAGCTTGCTATTCCCGGGCAACACCACTTGGCTGTCGCGGGGGACCCCGGAGGCAGCGCGGCTCACCGGCTCCCAGTTTGGCGACCCCATGATCATCAGTTCCGTGGCTCCCTCCGTTCCCCTGTCTTACTCGCTCATCCCCGCACGGATCGAGGCGCCGGCGCGGCTGCACCTCGGCTTTCTCGATCCCGGCGCCACGCTCGGGCGAAAGTTCGCCAGCCTCGGGCTGGTGATCGAGGGCATGCACACCCGCCTGTCCGTGGCCGCGGCGAGCCGCAACGACGTGGTGGCCGCCGGTGGCGCCGGTGGCGACGCCGTGCGCGAGCGGCTGACCCGCTATCTCGCGTTGCTGCAGCGCGAGACCGGGGCGGCGCAGCCCCTGCGCGTGACGGTGTACGAGGCGCCGCCGGCGCATGCCGGGTTTGGCTCCGGCACCCAGCTGGCGCTCGCACTGGGACGGGCCTTTGCCCGCATCCACCGCCTCGATCTGCGCACCCGGCGGATCGCCGCCCTCCTCGGACGCGGTGAGCGCTCCGGCGTGGGCATCGCCGGGTTCGACCGCGGCGGACTTCTCCTCGACGGGGGCCCCGGCGCGGCCGGCGTTCCAGCGCCGCTCCTGGCGCGGGCCACCTTCCCCGGGGAGTGGCGGGTGCTGCTGGTGCTGGACGAGCGCATCGACGGCCTCCATGGCGCGGCCGAGCGCTGCGCCATGGACAACCTGCCGCCGTTTCCGGCCGCGCTCGCGGCGGAGCTTTGTCACCAGGTGCTGATGCGGGTGTTGCCCGCTGCGCTCGAAGGCGGATTCGAGCCCTTCGCGGCGGGCGTGTCGGCCATACAGCGGCTGATCGGCGAGTACTTCGCGCCGGCCCAGGGCGGCTCGATGTACACCAGCGCGGCGGTGGCGCGGCTGCTCGAGTGGGTCCGCCCGCGCTACCGCGCCGGCATCGGCCAGAGCTCCTGGGGACCGACCGGCTTCGCGATCCTGCCGTCGGCCGCGCGCGCCGCCGAGGCGATCGCGGCCGCCCGTGCCGCCGGCGTCGTCGATCCGGCGCTGCGCCTGGTCGTGGTGGCTGGCCGCAACCACGGCGCGCGGGTGGCGAACGACGTGTTTCCTCCCTTGGGCGGCCGGTGAGGCGGGGATCGCACCCGCCCCGGCCCGCCCTTTTTTGATTTCCTGCACCAGCAACCAAATCGCGGATATGCCCATGGAACGCCAATACATCCTCCACATGTTCACCCCCGGCAAGCAGATGAGCCCCTTCGACATCAACATGGCGGTGGATGCCGGCTACCAGGTCGTGGTGCCTTACTGCGGCGTGGCT
>Ga0214472_10002375_pt1 | contig 20370 bp, 19 predicted proteins | sample RVTome_6_FD_207662 | JGI IMG/M metagenome (GOLD analysis project Ga0214472, IMG submission 207662) | Soil microbial communities from uranium-contaminated site in the Upper Colorado River Basin, Wyoming, United States - RVT140D175 | ecosystem: Environmental > Terrestrial > Soil > Contaminated >...
CCTTCTTGAAGGTGTCGGTGACCGCCACCGAGCCACCCTCCCACTCGAGGACACCGGTGTCTCCCGGCTGCCCGCCGCCGCGGGGGTAGAACACGGTCTGGTCGAGGATCACCCCGTCGTCGGTGACGTCCTCCACCGTCGCCGTCGTCTCCCGCAGATATGCGTCCCTGGCCGCCAGTTCCACCGTCACGCCATCCCTCCCGGAACGCGAAATCGGACGGTAACACCCGACAGTGACGGTGTGGACCCGCGGGCGCTCGGGAACCCGGGGCTGCGGTCTCGCAGAGAGCGGTCGGTGGTTCTGGAGCCTGGCGCCTGGCGCCTCTACTGCTCGCTCTCTGAGGCGGCGCCGGGGTCATCGCCCTCACGCCCCAACAGGCGCGTGAGGACGGTGTCGGCCTTGACGTCGTCGATGATCATGGCCTCGGCCGCCTCCTCCCAGGACTGCCCGAGCACCCGGGTGCGCCAGTAATGGCCGGCCACGATCTTGACCGATGCCATGACGGGGACGGCCAGCAGCACCCCCCAGAACCCGCCGATCGCCGTGCCGGCCACGAGGCCGAGGATGATCACCGCCGGGTGGAGCCGCACCGTGGCCCGGAGCACCGTGGGGCTCACGAAGTGGTTGTCGATCTGCTGCACCACCAGGGCGACGAGGCCGACCCAGATCGCAGTCTGCAGATCGCGCGTGGCGAGTGCGGTGAGCACTCCCAGGGTGCCCCCGACCCATGGACCGACGAAGGGGATGATGTTGAGGAAGCCGGCGATCATCCCGATGATCAGCCAGAAGGGGAGGTCGACGAGCCAGAAGCCGAAGCTCGTCATCACCCCGACGATGATCGCCACCAGCAGCTGGCCCCTGAGGAACCCGCCGACCGCCCTCCCCAGCTGGCGCCCGATGAACGTGATCTCGGCCTGATGGGCACGGGGGATGATGCCGAGGATCGTCTCCCTGGTCTTGGGGAGGTCGAGCAGGAAGTAGAAGGCGACGACCGGGGCGATGAGCAGCAGGAAGACCGCCTCCAGCACGTCGAGCGTGAAGTCGGTGATGCGGCCCAGTTGCTCGTCGAAGAACGACCCGCTCCCCTCCGTCAGCTCGTCGCGCAGCTCCTCGTACCGGGGCAGGTCCATGTCGGAGAAGCCCACCTTCGAGCCGAGATCCTCCAGGTCGCTCACCAGGTCGTCGTAGATGCGGGGGAAGTCGTCGGCGAGCGCCGACGCCTGATCGGCGACGCTCGGGATCACCAGGTAGCCGACGAGGGTGAGCAGCCCGAGCAGCAGGGTGTAGGAGAGGCACGACCCGAGCCAGCGCGCCACCCCGCGCTGCTGCAGCGCCGACACGAACGGGTTGAGCACGTACACGATCGCCCCGGCCAGGATCAGTGGTGGGACGATGATCCAGATGCGACCGACGAGCCACAGGATCGAGCCGAGCAGGAGGAGGGTGCCGAGCAGGCTCCAGGCGGCGACCCCGATCCGCCGCAGCCCGCTCTCCTCGGGGGGCGATGCCACTAGCCGGGCCGGTCGCCGAGCTGCTGGTCGACGGCACGCTGGCGGGCGGCATCACGCACCTTGCGCAGCCGGCGCACGGTGAGCGGGTCGAGCCGCTCCGCATCCGTGTCGTCGACGAGGCGGCGCAGCACTTGGTAGTACCGCGTCGCGCTGATGTCGAGGTACTCGCGGATGGCCTGGTCCTTCGGGCCGGGGTACTGCCACCACCGCGACTCGAACTCGAGGACCGCCCGATCTCTCTCAGCCAGCATGACGCGCAGAGTACGAGGCGGGTGTGACAGAGCGAAGGATTTCGCGGGGAGCAGCGACCAGCGACCAGCGACACATGGGTGCGAATCGCGACAACCTGGTCTGGCCATTCGCCATTCGCGGCCCGAAGGGCCATTCGCTCGGCCCGAAGGGCCGCGAGCCGGGTGCCGGAATCGAACCGGCGACATCCGCTTTACAAGAGCGGTGCTCTACCGACTGAGCTAACCCGGCGGATGGGCCAGCGTACCGCCTCCGTTTCCGCACGCCCCGGCACGGGTAGGCCTGTCCGGAGGAGATCGGGAATCGCGGCGACGACTTCCCAACACTGGAGCACAGACATGAAACGACTCATCTCACTCGTGTCGGTCGCCGCCCTCGCCTTCACGGCATGTGTCGGCGCCGAGGATGCTTCGGCCGCCGAGGCCGCATCAGCCGATCTCGGCGCCGATCTGGGCGCAACGGTACGAACTGCCGACACCTCGTTGGACGAGGGAGTGCAGACCAGCGCCCGGACGGGCGTCTCCTTCGACACCGCACACCCGTGCGTGTTCGACGGTGACCTCCGCCTCGAGACGAAGGCAGGGGACGTCACCCTGACCATCGACGAGGACGACGGCATCGACGTCGAGGCCATCGTGATCGACGAGGCCATCGGCGTCGAGGTGACCGACACCGGCACCGACGTCACCGTCGACTTCGACCTCGAAGGCGAGACCGACCTCACCCTCGATCTCTCCGTCGACGCCGACGGCGAGCTCGCACTGACCGCCACCGGCGACGTGACCGGCACCAACGTGCTGGCGCTGTCCGCCATGGCTGCGGTCGAGTTCGACGTGGACGCCTCGGGCGACATCGCCATCATCGACACCCCGACCTTCAACGGCTTCACCGCCGACGCCGAGGTGCTGGCCGACGGATCGGTGCGCCTGAAGGTGCGCGACGGCAAGAAGAAGGTTGGTGACATCATGCTGCGGATCGGTGCGGACGGTGCGCTGACGGCGACGCTCGACACGACGGCCCTCGCCACGGTGACGACAGACGCCACGGCCGGCGCCACCACCGGCACCACCACCAGCGGCACCTCCGTCGACGCCGAGGTGGATGCCGATGTCGACGTGGATCTCGACGACGGGATCTCCGTCGAGGGTGACGCAGAAGTCGACATCACGATCGGGAACTGACCAACCGTCTTCCCTCTCTGGACCGGGGCCGCGCTCGGCGCGGCCCCGGTCCCTGCGTGCTGCCACACTCCCCCCGTGGACATCGCCGCCCAGATCGAGACGCTCCGCTCCTCGGCCGCCCGGATCGGCGAGATCGGCGAGGAGTCGCCCGAAGCACCTCTTTCCACCTACCCGGGGCACGACGTGCTCGACCTGGTGTGCCACGTGCTGACCATCCACGAGTGGGTGGCCGGGATCGTCGGCGACCGCCTCCCGGAACGCCCCGCCGGCCGCACCGAGTACGACCGCTCCATGGAGCGGATCCTGGAGCGGTACGACGCCGCGTGGCGCCGGCTCGCCGAGGTGTTGAAGGCGGCCGATCCCACCGACCCGGTCTGGACCTTCGGAGCCGACCCGACGGTGGCGTTCTGGCAGGGGCGCATGGCGCACGAGACGGCCATCCACCGCTGGGACGCCGAGCGGGCGGTCGGTGAACCGGCGCCGATCCCGACCGACGTCGCCGTCGCCGCCCTCGACGAGGGCCTCCGCATCCACTTCGAGCGCCTGTTGCGGAAGACCGAGGTCGGCGGCGTCGGGGAGCGGGTGACGCTGCGGTGCACCAACCACGACGCCTCCTGGACCGTGACGCTGCACGACATCGGGGTCGAGGTGGCGGACGGGAGGCCCGAGGGCGACGCCAACGGTGCCCTCGAGGGCACGGCGTCCGACCTGTGGCTGGCCATGGCCGGCAGGATCCCGGTCGCCACCGTGGCGTCCGGTGACGGGCCCGCCGTGGGGCTCCTGGCCGCCACGGTGGCCTCGCTGCCCCCTGCGCTCTGACCTCAGCCGGCGGCGCGCACCCGGGCGACCTCGAACACCGCCAGCGACGCCGCCACCGAGGCGTTGAGGCTCTCCACCATCGGCGAGATCGGGATCGACGCCACCACGTCGACGCGGTCCCGCACCAGCCGGCTCAACCCGGCGCCCTCCGCTCCCACCACGACGGCGACGGGCGCCGTCAGCAGGTCGAGGCCGAACAGGGGGCGGTCGCCGTCCGAGTCGAGGCCGACGGTCCAGACGTCGCGGTCCGACAGCCGTTTGACCGCATCGGCCACGCTCGACACCTGGGTGATCGCCATGTGCTCGAGGGCGCCCGCCGCCGCCTTGAAGGCGGTCGCCCCGAGCGGGGCGCTGCGGTGGGTGGGCACCACGAGGCCGAGCACGCCGGCGGCGACCGCAGACCGGGCGATGGCCCCCACGTTGCGAGGGTCCTCGAGGCGGTCGAGGACCACGACGGCGGGCGGATCGACCGCCCCCACCACCCCGTCGATGCCGGCGTCGGGCATCGGACGGCAGATCGCCACCACGCCCTGTGGCGCCGAGGTGGCGGCCCGGTCGCGCACGTCGCCGACGGTCTCGATGGTCGCCCCGGCCGACGTGGCGGCGTCGACGAGATCGCTCAGCGCATCGAGTCGCGACTCCTCCACGAGGAGCCTCCGCACCCGCCCGGCGGCGAGGGCGGCGGCGACGGCGTGGACGCCCTCGACGCTATCGCCGATGCCAGGTGGTGCCATCGGGCCCGTCCTCCAGGACGACGCCGAGGGCGTCGAGGGCGTCGCGGATACGGTCCGAGGTGGCGAAGTCCCTGTCGTCGCGTGCCGCGGCGCGGCGAGCCACGAGGCCCTCCACGGCGGAGTCGGCCGTGGAGGCGTCCACCCCCTCCTGCGCCGCCAGGGCGAGCAGGTCGCTCTCGAGGTCTGCCAGGCCCCGCGGCGGCTCGGCGATGCCGAACACCCCCACGATCTCGTCGTAGGCGGCGGCGAGCGGGACGGGGTCGCCCCCCTCGTCCACCAGACGGTTGCCCTCCCGCACCAGGTCGAACAAGACGGCCATCGCAGCCGCCGTGTTGAAGTCGTCGTCCATGGCATCACGGAACTGCTGGAGCGCCGCCGCATCCGGGTCACCGGCCTCGGCGTCCACCCGGCGCCGGAACGCCCACAGCCGCTCCAGCGAGGCGGCGGCGTCGGCCAGCGCCTCGTCGGTGAAGTCGAGCGGCTGCCGGTAATGGGCGCGCAGGTAGAAGAGGCGCACGGCCGGGGCGGTGTAGCGGTCCATCGCCTCGTCGAGATCCACGACGTTGCCCTCCGACTTGGACATCTTCTCGCCGCGCAGCCGCACCATCCCGTTGTGCAGCCAGTAGCGGGCGAACGGCGCCTCGCCCCGCGCCGCCTCCGACTGGGCGATCTCGTTCTCGTGATGGGGGAACACCAGGTCGAGCCCGCCGCCGTGGATGTCGAACCCGAAGCCGAGCACCTTCTCGGCCATCGCCGAGCACTCGATGTGCCACCCGGGCCGGCCCGGCCCCCACGGCGAGTCCCACGACGGCTCGCCCGGCATGGACGCCTTCCACAATGCGAAGTCGAGCGGGTCGCGCTTGTCCTCCCCCGGCTCCACCCGCGCTCCCGACACCAGCTCGTCGACGTTGCGCCCCGAGAGCCTGCCGTACTGCGGGAAGGAGCGGACGGCGAAGTAGACGTCGCCGCCCGATGCGTAGGCGTGGCCCCGCTCGATGAGGCGGCCGATCACCTCCTGCATCTCGTCGATGTGGTGGGTGGCGTAGGGGAGGTCGTCGGGGTCGGCCACCCCAAGGCGCTCGTAGGCGTCCAGGAAACGGGCGGTGTTGCGCTCCACGATCTCGTCGGTGGTCACGCCCTCTTCGGTAGCGGCGGCGATGATCTTGTCCTCGACGTCGGTGATGTTGGTGACGTACCGCACCTTCAGCCCGGTCCACTGCAGGTAGCGGCGAATGACGTCGAATGCCACCGCCTGCCGTCCGTGCCCGAGGTGCGGGGCCGACTGCACCGTGGGGCCACACACGTAGAGCGAGACCTCGCCGGGGGTGCGGGGCTCGAGGGGCTCGGTGACCCGGCCCAGCGTGTTGTACACCTGCATGAGGCGGCCGATGGTATCGGTCGGTACGCTCGCAGCCATGCCCCGCCCGCAGGGTCGGCCCTGGATCATCGCCCATCGGGGGGCCTCGGCGGCCCGTCCCGAGAACACCGTCGAGGCGTTCCGGCACGCCGCCACCCTCGGCGCCGACGCCGTGGAGTTGGACGTGCGCCGCACCGCCGACGACGTGCTCGTGGTCCACCACGACGCACGTGTCGACGGCACGCCGCTCGTGATGATGTCGCACCACGACCTGCGGGAGCGTGCCCCCTCGGTCCCCACCCTGCCCGAGGCGCTCGGCGCCTGCGAGGGGATGTGGGTGAACGTGGAGGTGAAGAACTACCAGACCGAGCCGGACTGGGACCCGGAGCGACGGGTGGTGCGGGGCGTGATGGAGATCGTGCGCGCCACCGGCTGGTCCGACCGGGTGCTCATCTCGTCGTTCGACCTGGAGAGCGCCGTGGCGGCGCGCGGGACGCTGCGGTCGGGGTGGCTCGTCCCCACCTCGATCGACACCCTCACGGCGATCGCACAGATGCCCGCCCTCGACACGGTGCACCCTGCGTTCGAGTCGCTCGACGGCGAGCGGGCCGTCATGGCGGTCGCCGACGCCCACCGCCGCGGTCTGGAGCTCCTCACCTGGACCGTGGACGACCCCGACGAGATGCGGCGCCTGGCAGCGGCAGGCGTCGACGGGATCTTCACGAACGAGCCGGATGTGGCGGTGGAGGCGCTGCACACCTGACCGGCCGCACCGATCGGCGCAGCCATTCGCTATTCGCCATTCGCCATTCGCTCCAGGCACGCCACCGCCACCGCCGCGATGCCCTCGTCGGTGCCGGTGAAGCCCATGCCGTCGGTGGTCGTCGCCTTCACCGAGACGGTGGCGACGCCCACACCGAGCGCAGCGGCCAGGGCGGAGCGGATCTCGTCGCGCACGGGCGCCACCCGCACCGTCTGGGCGATCACGGTGACGTCGACCGAGGTGACGGCCAGCCCGGCCGCCTCGACCATCGCCACAACGCTGCGGAGGATGTCCATGCTGTCGGCGCCCTCCCATTGCCGGTCCGAGGACGGGTAGTGGGCGCCCAGGTCGCCGAGAGCGGCGGCGCCAAGAAGCGCGTCGGAGAGAGCGTGGGCGACGACGTCGCCATCCGATGTGGCCTCGATCCCGCGGGTGTTGTCGACCACGATGCCGCCGAGCAGCACCGCACCGTCGGCCGAGAAACGATGGGCGTCGGCGCCCCAGCCGACGCGGGTCACAGCAGCGCCTCCGCCACGGCGAGGTCCTCCGGATAGGTGATCTTGAGATTGCGGGGATCGCCCGGGACCACCACCACGGCGCCGCCGTTCGCCTCCACCAGGGCGGCGTCGTCGGTGGCGTCCTCGTCGCCGGCGTCGTGTGCGGCCAACACCACGGCGAGATCGAACCCCTGCGGGGTCTGCGCCGCGACCAGTACCGACCGGTCCGCCGTGTCGATCACGCGCTCGCCCTGCACCCGCTTGAGGGTGTCGCGCACCGGGATGCCGGGGATCACCCCGTCGCAGTCACCGGCGCCGAGACGAGCGACGACCCGTCGCACCAGGTCGGCGCCGGCGAGGGGCCGGGCGGCATCGTGGATCAAGACGTGGGTGGTGTCGGCAGGAAGGGCGTCGAGCCCGGCGCGGACCGAGTCGCGACGTCGGCTGCCGCCGGCCACACCGTCGGGAACCGGCCCCACCACGACCACCGATGCGACGCCCCCGTCGATGAGGTCCTGGCGGGCGCGCTGCCACAGCGTCATGCCTCCGAGGACGGCGGACGCCTTGTCGCCTCCAAAGCGGTCGCCGCTGCCGGCGGCGACCACCACACCGTGAACGATCACCCCGACAGTTTGGCGAACAACAGGCGTCCGATGGAAGTCCGCAGGGCGTTCGCCACCTCGATCTCCACCTTGCGGCCCACGAGGCCGGCGGCATCCTCGACCACCACCATGGTGCCGTCGTCGAGGAACCCGACGCCCTGGCCGGGCTCGCTGCCCTCCCGCTCGATGAGCAGGGTGATCTCCTCGCCGCTCACGAGGGCGGGCCGCATCGACTCGCCGAGTGCATGCGGGTTGAGCACGGCGATGCCGCGCAGACCTGCCGCCTTGGCGAGGTTGTGGTCGGTGGTCACGAGAGTCGCGTCGTGGTCGTCGCACATTGCCACGAGCTTGGCGTCGACCTCGGGGTACTCGGGATACGTGCGCTCGATGATCCTCACGGCCACGGCGGGCAGGCCCCGCATCGCCTCCACGACGTCGAGCCCGCGGCGCCCGCGGCGCCGGGTGCTCTTCTTGCCGCTGTCGGCGATGCCCTGCAGCTCGTCGAGGACGAACTCCGGCACCCACACGTCTCCGGCGACGAGGCCGGCGCGGCCCAGCTCGAGGATGCGGCCGTCGATGGCGGCCGAGGTGTCGATCACGAAGGCGGGGCGCTCCCCGGAGGCGAACGGCGGCGGTGCAGGGCCGACCCCGGCGGCGGCGAACAGGTCGTCGGCGCGGGCGGCGAACACGGTCGCCCCGAGGGCGCCCAGGATCATCACGGCGAGCCCGGCCACGGACCAGCCGATGACGGGTGGCAGCAGGACGACGGCGGGCACGGCGACGACGGCGCCCACGATCAACCCGGTCAACATCCCGAATGCGCCGGTGAACAGCTGGCGGCCCGAGGTGGCGGCGGCGATCTCGGGGGCGCGGTCGATCCCCCGCCTGATGAGACGGCCGAAGAGGCCGCCCAGCACGTAGCCCACCCCGGCGCCGATCATCGCACCGAGCACGATCGACATGTCGGGATCGACCGTCGCACCATCGAACCAGCCCGGGATGGACTTGCCGATGGCGAACCCGGCTGCGGTGGTGCCGAGGGTGACGATGAGGCGGACTGCTTCGATGATCATCGGAGCGGTCCCCTACACACCGTCGTCGACCTCCACCTTGGGGAGAGCCCTGTCCATGCGCTTCATAGCGTCTTCTTCGGACAGATCGAGGGCAAACCGAAGCTCTGATGACAGGATGAGCCGTGCCTTCGAGAGCATGCGCTTGAGCGCAGGGGAGATCCCCTTGGTCTGCTGTGCGTAGGTGAGGTCCCGAACCACCTCGGCCACCTGGAAGATGTCGCCGCTGTTGATCTTCTCGGTGAGGAGCTTGTACCAGCGGCTCCAGTTGGCACCGGCCTCCTCGGGGTCGTCCTTGAACGACGCCAGCACCCGCCGTGCGGCGGTCTTGGAGATGACGGGCCGGACACCGAGCTCCTCGGCCTTGTCGACCGGCACCCGCAACACGAGCTGCTCGGTGGCCAGCTCGAGGACGAAATAGTCGGTCTTGCGGTCCTGGAACTCGTGCCGTTCCTTCTTGATGATGGTGGCGGCGCCGTGATGGGGGTACACCACCTTGTCCTTCACCGAGAACGGTGACTTCGTCTTCTTCTTCGTCGTCGACGACTTCTTGGAGGTCGTCTTCTTCTTGGTGGTGGACTCCTTGGTCGACGACGTGGAGGACGACTTCTTGGAGGTGGGCTTCTTCGCGGAGGTCTTCTTCGACCCGCCCAGCTCCTTCTCGAGCTTGGCGGCCTCGTCGTCGGAGAGGCCCGACGACGCCGTCGAGACGTCCATCTTCAGCTTCTTGGCGCGCTCCAGCACCTCACTCGACTCGAGGCCGAGCTTCTTGGCCAGTTCATGGACGCGCATCGTGCAGTTCGCTCCGGAGAGGGCGGGGAGGGGCATTGTAAAGGAGTGGATGGGTGTTACTCGCAATCCGGTCGGTACGTGGTGATCAGGCGATCGCTGTGCCTTCGCAGGATCACATCGCGGCGAATTGCGAATTGCGCACCCGCCCGAACGGTATCGCGGCACGGGCCAGGACTCACAGCACGGTTCACCGGTGCGCAATTCGCAACACGATGCGAGCCGTGCGCATCGAGAAACCGGCAATCGATCAATCGGTGGGCACGCAGGATGGACGGCGCTCACGAGGCGACCGTCACTCCTCCCCCGCCTCCCACGGCCGCGTCGCGTCGAGGAGGCGGTCGAAGTAGTGGCGCATCTGCTGGGCGCGGGCCCGGCCGACGCCCTCCACCTCGTCCAGTTCGGACACGGTGGCGTAGAGCAGGGCCTGGAGGTCCTCGAAGTGGCCGACCAGCGACTCCTTGACGGCGTCGGGGAGCCGGGGGATGCGGTCGAGGATGCGATACCCCCGCGGCTTCGCCGGGTTGTCGAGAGGGCCGAAGTCGAGGAGGCTCGCCACCTTGGCCTCGTCGCTCAGCTGCTCGGTGTCGAGCGGATCGAGCAGTTCGAGCGGCTGGGTGCTCTTGGGCGGGTACTTGCGGGCATGGTCGGCGTAGACCAGCTCGGCCATCTCGGACACACCGGCGAGCAGGTCGTCCAACTGGAGGTGGATGAGCCGGCCCTCGCCGCCGAGCTCGATGGCGTAATGGCGCAGGTCGCGCCCGATGCGGCGCACCAGCGCGGCGCGCTGCAGGAAGCGGACCGGGTCGCGGAACACGGCGATGTCGTCGACCTCGGCCTGGGTGAGCCGGGACTCCTCCTCGCTGAGCCGGCGGCGGAAGCGCTCCAGCGTCAGCAGGTTCTGGTTGGCCTGGGTGAGAAGTGCGGTCGGGCTGCGCAGCTCGGTCTTCGAGGCCTTTTGGTAGACGGTGATGGTCTGGCGACCCTCGCTCACCACCACCACGGTCCGCCCCGTCTCCTGCGCCACCCGCTCGGCGGTGCGGTGACGGGTGCCGGTCTCGGTGGTCTCGATGGAGGGGTCGGGGTAGAGGTGGACGTTGGCGCGGTAGATCACCTCGGCCGCCTCGTCGGTGATGACCGCCCCGTCCATCTTCGCAAGCTCGGCGAGGCGGGCTGCCGAGAAGTCGGCGCCGTCGAGGCTGAAGCCGCCGGTGCACAGTGCCTCCACGTCGCGGCCGTACCCGAGCACGATGAGCGCCCCGGTCTCCTGGCGGAGGATCAACTCGATGGCGTTGCGCAGCGGCGTACCCGGCGCAAAGGCGCGCAGGATGTCGAGCGATTGGTCGCGTTGGGCCATGGACGGCGAGGCTACTAGGCGTGGCGCCTTCGGCGCCCCGCCGCAGTCGGCAACCGGCAATCGGCAGGAGTCGGCCCGACCGGACGACGCCTCACCCTGCCGACAGCCCGGCCCGGTGGAGCAGGTCGGCGATGTGGGTGCCGCCTTCGGGGCCCACGACGGTGCCGACACCGAGGCGCTCGGACTCGCTGCGGCGCCGGTTGGCGTGCGCCACGGGGCGGATCTCGCCGGTGAGACCCACCTCGCCCCAGGCGGCGACGGAGCCGACCGGCTTCCCGAGCAGGGACGAGGCGATGGCGAACGCCACCGGGAGGTCGGCGCCGGGGTCCTTGAGGCGCAGGCCGCCGACGATGCTCACGTAGACGTCGTGGCTCCCGAGGTCGAGGCCGGCGTGGCGGTGGAGCACGGCGAGGATCTGGTGGATGCGGGCGCTGTCGATGCCCTTCACCGAGCGCCGCGGGTTGGGCGGCACCCCCGGCGACACCAGCGCCTGCACCTCCACGACGAGCGAGCGGCGACCGTGGATGGCCGGGAACAGCACGGAGCCGGGGACGGCGCCCGCGGTGTCGGAGACGAGCATGGCGGCGGCGTCGGTGACCTCGGCGAGGCCGGCCTCGCCCATCTCGAACAGACCGACCTCGTGGGTGGCTCCGAAGCGGTTCTTGAGGCCGCGCAGCGCGCGGAGCCCGCGCTCGGCGTCGCCCTCGAGGTAGAGCACGACGTCGACGGCGTGCTCCACCAGCTTGGGGCCGGCGATGGAACCGTCCTTGGTGACGTGCCCCACCAGCACGACGGCGACCCCGGACGACTTGGCGAAGTGGATGAGGCGGGCCACGGCCTCGCGCACCTGGGCCACGCCGCCCGGCGCGCCCGACACCTCTGCGGCGGCGACGGTCTGGATCGAGTCGACGACCAGAGCGAACGGGGCGGCCTCGGTGGCGGCGGCGATGACGGCGTCGACGTCGGGGTCGGACACCACGGCCACACCCGGGTCCGACAGCCCGAGCCGTCCGGCGCGCAGCGCCACCTGGTCCACCGACTCCTCGGCCGAGGCGATGAGCACCGGGGCGCCCGAGGCGGCCAGGGCGTCGGCCAGTTGGAGGATCAGAGTCGACTTGCCGACCCCGGGCTCGCCACCCAGGAGCACGGCCGAGCCGGGGACGAGCCCGCCGCCGAGCACGCGGTCGATCTCGCCGATACCGGTCGGTCGATGAGAGGCGCCGGTCCGGTCGGCCTTGACGAGGGCGACCGGTGTGGCGGCGCCCGCCCGCCTCCACTTCGACCCGCCCCGCGGCGCCGACTCCTCGACCAGCGCGCCGTCGGAACGGCACTGCGGGCAGAAACCCATCCACTTGGCCGAGCGATGGCCGCAGACGTCACACCGGTAGCTCATGACCCGACCCTATCGACGGCGTCTGACAGACAGCGCCCACCAGGCGAGAGCGATCACCGCCACGACGACCAGCCCGACGACGACCGTCGTCGGGTCCCAGGGCTCGGCGGATCGGATCGATGCGGTCAAAATGGAATCCGTGGCACAATAGCCAACGACCCCGAGCCCCCCTCCGGTTGGAGCCGCGCCGCCGATGGACAACGACTCTCTGGACACATTCGAAGACCTCTTCGAGCCGTTCGAGCTCGAGCAGCAGGAGCAGCAGCAGGCCGAGGAGCGTGCGCGCACCGGCGGCGCCCCGACGGGCGAGACCACCCCGGTGAAGCGGCCGGCCACCACCGTGTACTGCAACTCCTGCGGGTCGGCCAACAGCCCCGAGAACCGCCATTGCGAGGCCTGTGGCGCCCTCCTCGCCCGCAGCCGGACCCCGGTGGCTCCCCAGCCGATGCTGCGCACCACGGCCGGTGGGCGGGCGCTGCTCGTGCTCGCCGGGATCGTGCTGACGGTGGCCGTCCTCGCCCTGTTCGTGAACCTGATCCGCAGCGACGGCGGGGAGACCCCGGTCGACGCCTCGTCGAGCACCACCTCGTCGTCGCTCGCCAGCGACCTCACCACCGAGCTCACCCCGATCCGCGTCGACTGCAACGAGACCTCCGAGCTGGCGGCCTTCCCCTGCGAGGCGCTCACCGACGGCGACCCGGACACGTACTGGAACGCCCCGGAGGGCGGAGTCGGCGCCGAGCTGACCTTCCTCTTCTCACCCCCCGTGCAGATCACCGAGATGCTCATCTCGAACCTGCAGGACGACGAGAGCTTCCTCCGCAACGCCCGCATCAAGGGCATCGAGGTCCTCATCGACGACCTCCCCCAGGCCACGGTGGAGGAGCTGGAGGACACCCAGGACGTGCAGCGCATCCAGATCCGTAGCCTGCGGACCTCGAGCCTCACGATCCGCGTGACCAGCGCCTACCCGGGCCAGTCGGTCGGCGACAGCGAGCCCTTCCGCGAGCTGGCGGCGCAGTCGATCACGTTCTTCGGGCGGGCGGCACCCGACACGACGGTTCCGTAGCAGTCGTCGGTCGTCGGTCGCGCCGATCGGCAGATCACGCGTCGTCGCTCGGCTCCCGCCGCGACCTGGTCGGTGACCCGCTCTCGTCATCGGCCTCGAGAGGTGGGGGGTCACCGACACGCGTCGACGCGGGTGATGCCCATTGCTCGTCGGCTCCGCGTCGTTCCGCCCTGATGGCGCGTGGGGCGGCCCGGCGAGCGGCTGCCGCTGAATGCCCGGGGTGGTCGCGTGCTCGGCTCCTCCGGAGCCTCGCTCGATGTGAACCACGTTTCCGCGCCAGACCGTGTCCGACTACTGGCCAAGAGCCTCGCCCGCCGAAACAGCCATCCGATCGTGTACGGCGTAGATCAAGGGGAAGGTGGCGATGGTGACGATGCCCTTGACGAGGACGTTCGTGGCGAAGATCTCCCACACGTCGGCCCCGGGCACCACACCTACGAAGGCGATGACGACGAAGAGCGCCGAGTCGATCGGAACCGCCACGCCGTTGGAGGACAGCACCCTCCCCCACTGCTTGGTGGCGCCGAACCTGCGCACCCAGGCGGCGTAGACCTCGGTGTCGAGCAGCTCCGCGACCACCTCGGCGACGATCGACGCCGCCACGATGCGCCACACCGGCGCCAGCACGGCGCCGAACAACTCGGTCTGGGGACCGACCCCGGCGACGGCGGGCAGTTCGTCCACCACCCAGAACAGGCCGGCCATGAACAGGTTCACGGCGGCGGCGACCAGGATGAGCATGCGGGCCACGTGCCGCCCCGCCACCTTGTGCACCAGGTCGCGCAGCGTGAACGTGATGGGGTAGACGAGCGTGCCGGCGTCCATCGACAGCCCCGCCACCTCGGTGATCTTGAGGCTCGTGATGTCGCTCAGCACCTGCGCCGCCACGTAGAGGGCGGCGAGCACGGCCGTCAGGGTGAGGAGACGGGAGGAGGTCATGGGCCCAGGCTATGGATCACCGCCCGACCGCGGGAGCTACTCCTTGACGTAGGGCTGGCCGTCGGCCGCCGGCGGCCGCGCCTTCCCGACCAGGCCGGCCACGACGACGATCGTGACGAGGTACGGCGCCATGGCCAGGAACTCCGACGGGATCGGCGTCTGCAGGATGGCGAGCTTGCCCTGAAGCGCCTCGGAGAAGCCGAACACCAACGCGGCTCCGAGGGCGCCCACCGGGTGCCAGCGGCCGAAGATCATGGCGGCGAGACCGATGAACCCGCGCCCCAGCGTCATGTTCTCGTCGAACCGTCCCACCGAGCCCTGGATGAAGTAGGCGCCGCCCAGCCCGGCGATGAGGCCGCCGATCATCACGTTCATGTAGCGGTAGCGGTAGACGTTCACACCCAGAGTGTCGGCCGCCCTGGGGTGCTCGCCCACCGCTCGGGACCGCAGGCCCCACTTGGTGTGGAACAGCGCATACGTCGTGACGGCGACCAACAGGTACGTGGCGTACACGAAGATGTTGTGCTGGAAGAGGATCGGGCCCAGGAAGGGGATGTCCTTCAGGAGGGGCAGGGCGATCGGCTTGAGGATCTCGGCGTTGTTGAGATGGGCGTTCGACGACAGGATGCGGAACGTCATGAACGACGTCAGGCCGAGGACGAACAGGTTGATCACCACCCCGGTGATGATCTGATCGACCCGGTAGCGCACCGAGAAGACGGCGAGCACCCAGGCCAGCGCCGCCCCGGTGAGCATGGCGGCGACAATCGCCAGGTACGGGCCCGTCGTGGAGCCGACCAGCGCGGCGACGAACGCACCGCCGAGCAGCATGCCCTCGATGGCGATGTTGATGACAGCGACACGCTCCGACAGCACACCCGAGAGCGCACCGAGGGCGATCGGGACGCTGCGCTTGACCGTCTCCTGCATCATCCCGACCAGGCTGAAGCTCTTGCCCGCAGTCGCCCAGCCGAGGAAGGCGAAAACGAACAGGAGGAGGGCGATCGCCAGCACGACGTTCGTCCACTTCTTGAAGCCGCGGGTCAGCTGGATCCCGCCGAGGAAGGCGAGGACCGTGGCGACGATGAACGCCAGCGCGGCCGACGGCACCACGAGGTCGGGGAACCCGGGAAAACGATCGGTCGGGCGCACCAGCTTGAAGGCGGCGTCACCCTCCCCGATGCTGCCGATGCCGAAGGCCCACAGCACGAAGGCGGCGAGCACCAGGTAGGCAATGCCGATGTTGCGGGCCCGGCGCATCTCGGCCGGTGACCGCTGCTCCTCCCCTCCGCCGGCGGGTTCGACCTTCGTGGGAGCCGTCATGCCGCCCAGCCCCTGGTCAGCTGCTCGGTGCTCTTGCCCGTCTTCACCCGGTAGATGGCGCGGATGAGCGCCGGTGCGGCGATGAAGATCACGATGAGGGCCTGGATCACCAGGATCAGGTCGATCGAGAGGTCGGTGGCCACCTGCATCTGCTGACCACCCGAGCGCAGCGCCCCGAAGAGGATGCCGGCGGCGACCACCCCGGCGGGGTGCGACCGTCCCAAAAGGGCCAGGGCGATGGCGTCGAAGCCGAGGCCGGCGGAGAAGCCTGGCGTGCCGCGGTGCAGCACGCTCAGGATCTGGTCGGAGCCCGCCAGACCGCCCATGGCCCCGGCCACGGCCATGACGCCCACGTACAGCCAGGCCACGTTCATGCCGGCGTACTGGGCGCCGTCGGGGTTGTACCCCACGGCACGGAACTCGTAGCCGATCGTCGACTTGTAGAGCAGCCAGTAGATGCCGTACGCCACGGCGAGGGCGAACAGGATGCCGAAGGTGACCCGCACGTCGGACCGGTCGAGGAAGCCGAGCAGCCGGGGGAACCGGGCCGAGGTGGCGACCGTCTGCGACACCGGGTCGTCGCGCCCCTCCGCCTGGAACAGGCTCGTCTTGAGGAAGTAGTCGACGAGCCGCAACGCGATGAAGTTCAGCATGATCGTCGTGATGACCTCGTGCGCTCCGGTGCGGGCGCGCAGCAGGCCGGGGATGCCTCCCCACACCGCTCCGCCGAGCGCCCCGGCGAGCAGGGCCAGCGGCAGGTGGATGAACAGCGGGGCGCTGAAGCTGATGCCGACCAGGATGGCGCACATGCCGCCCACCAGCATCTGGCCCTCGGTGCCGATGTTGAACAGGCCGGCGCGGAAGCCGATGGCCACCGACAGGCCCGCCAGGATCAGCGGGGTGGCGCCGACCAGGGTCTCGGAGATCGCCCTGATCGACCCGAACGAGCCCTGGAAGAGCGCCTTGTAGGCGGCGAAGATGGTGTCCCAGGTCTCGTCGAAGGCGGCCGCCGGATCGCTGCCCCACATACGGAGGGCGTCGAGATCGGTGAGGGCGATGATGACGGTGCTGACCACCAGTGCGGTGAGGATCGCCAGCACCGGCACCAGAAGCGCCGACCGCCAGTCGAGCCCGACGCCCGTGATGTCGCGGAACAGCGTCGAGCCCTCGTCGAGCGGCTCGGTCGTCGCCGACGGATCGATCGACGGCTGCTCGTGATCCGTCATGACCTTCCTCCCGCCATGTAGACCCCGATCTCGGCGTTGGTCACCTGCTTCGGATCCAACTCGGCCACGATCGCACCCTCGTACATCACGAGCAGGCGATCGGACAGCGCCATCACCTCGTCGAGCTCGGTGGAGACGATGAGCACGGCGGCGCCCTCGTCGCGCTGCTGGACGATCCGCTCGTGGATGTACTCGATGGAGCCGACGTCGAGGCCGCGGGTCGGCTGCGCGGCGATGATGAGCTTCACGTTGCGGCTGAACTCCCTGGCGACGATCACCTTCTGCTGGTTGCCGCCGGACAGGTTGCTGGTGGGGACGTGGACGCTCGGAGTGCGGATGTCGTACTGCTCCACCAGCGTGTCGGCGTTGTCGTCCACGGCATCCCAGTCCATGATCACGCCACGGGAGAACGGCTCGGCGTAGTAGGAGTCGAGCACGAGGTTCTCGGCCACCGTGTAGCTCATCACCAGCCCGCGCCGCTGCCGATCCTCCGGGACATGGGCGACACCGCTGCGGTGCATGCCGCGCGGCGAGTAGTCGGTGACGTCGTCGGCGCCGAGCATGACCCGGCCACCGAGAACCGTCCGCATGCCGGTGAGGGCCTCGACCAGCTCGGTCTGGCCGTTCCCCTGCACCCCTGCGATCCCGACGATCTCACCGGCCTTCACCTCGAAGCTCACGGCCCTGACGGCCGGATGGTCCCGCTCGTCCACGATCACCAGATCCTCGACCCTGAGCACCGGCTGCCCCGGGATGGCATCGGACTTCTCCACCACCAGATCCACCGGCCGGCCCACCATCATCTCGGCCAGCTGGCTCGAGGTGGCCGTCGCGGGGTCGGCCTCACCCACCACCCGGCCGCGCCGCAGGACGTTGATGCGATCGGAGATCTCGAGGACCTCCCGCAGCTTGTGGGTGATGAAGATGACGGCCTTTCCGGCGTCGCGCAGCCCGCGCAGGATCCCGAAGAACTCCTCGACCTCCTGGGGGGTGAGGACGGCGGTCGGCTCGTCGAACACGAGGACGTCGGCCTCGCGGAACAGCACCTTGATGATCTCGACGCGCTGCTGGACCCCGACCGGGATGTTCTCGACAATGGCATCGGGATCGACCTTGAGCCCGTACCTGGTGGAGATCTCCTCCACCTCGCGCTTCGCCTCGGCCATCGACAGCACCCCGGGCCCGGTCGTCGGCTCCACGCCCAGGATCACGTTCTCGGTGACGGTGAACACCGGCACGAGCATGAAATGCTGGTGCACCATCCCGATCCCCGCCGCGATGGCGTCGCCGGGGCCCTCGAAGTGCTGCTCCTCGCCATCGATCAGGATCGAGCCCTCGTCGGCGCTGTAGAGGCCGTAGAGGATGTTCATGAGGGTGGTCTTGCCCGCCCCGTTCTCACCGAGCAGGCTGAGGATCTCCCCGGAGCGGACGGTGAGGTCGACCGAGTCGTTGGCGAGCACGCCCGGGAATCGCTTGGTGATCCCCCTGAGCTCGAGTTCCAAGAGCCGTCCTCCGCGTGCGCCGGTTCCGAACGGTGGCGGACACTACTAGGTGCGCTCGAGGTCGTGCCGAGCGCACCGCAACGAGAGAGGGGCCCCGAAGGGCCCCTCTCACATCGATCGTCCGGGTGATCACTCGGACGGCGGCGTCGTCGAGACTTCGCCGGCGATGATCGCGGCCTCGAGCGCTTCGAGCTCGGCTGCGAGCTCTGCGTCCACGAGTCCCTCGTTGTCGTGGAACGGGGCAAGGCCCACACCACCGTTGGCCAGCGAGCCGAAGTACTCGTCGCCGAGCGCTCCCAGCGTCGCCACGTTGTTCACGGTGTCGAAGACGGCTGCGTCCATGTGCTTCTGGATCGAAGTCAGGAACAGCTCACCGAACTGCGGTAGGGACAGGTACTGGTCGGCGTCCACGCCGATCATCAGGACGCTGGCGCCTGCGGCGTTCGCCTCCTGGATCGCGGCAGCCGAACCCTCACCGACCGGTCCTGCCACGGGCAGGATGATGTCGGCACCCTCGTCCATCAGGTTCTGGGCGAAGGTGCGCCCGTCGTCCAAGGACTCGAAGTTGTTGGTGAACAGACCGTCGGTGCCATTCCACCCGAGAACCGTGGTGGTCGTGCCCTTCTGCTCGTCGTAGTACGCCGCACCCCGCATGAACCCGTCCATGAAGACGGTCACCGGCGGGATGTTGATACCACCGAACGTCCCGATGACGCCGGTCTGCGACACGGCGGCAGCGAGGTAGCCGGCCAGGAAGGCCGCCTCGTTCGTGTTGAAGTTGAGACCACGCACGTTGGTGGAGGCCTCGGTGAACGGAGCGATCGGCCCGACGCCCGGAATGATCACCGGGTAGTCGACGATGGCGAACAACTGATCAGGGTTGTCCGCTGCCGCGGCGGCGGCGTCATCGGCCAGCAGGTAGCCGACCGTGATGACGATGTCGCAGTCGCCCACGAACGCATCGATGTTCGGGCGGTAGTCGGTCGCGTCGTTCGACTCCAGGAAGGCGATCTCTGCACCGAGCTCTGCTTCTGCCTGCAAAAGGCCCTTGTAGGCCGTCTCGTTGAAGCTCTTGTCGTCGATGCCGGCGACGTCGGAGACCTGGCAAGCCTTCACTGCGGCCGGTGCCGCCGAGGTGCCCGGCGCCGTCGTCTCGGGCGCGGCCGTCGTCGTCGGAGCATCAGTCGTCGGCGCTGCAGTCGTCGGCGCCGCCGTGGTGGGCGCCGCCGTGGTGGTGGACGAATCGTCGTCACCGCAGGCTGCGATCACCAGTACGAACGCCGCGAGTAGCGCGACGAAGCTGAGGCGATTCTTCAGCATTGGAATTGGCTCCTCTACATATAGAGTCCCACAGGCCCCCCAACGAGGGGCCACGGCGAATCTTAGACTGCACCCGACAGGGCCGCGCTCGGATGGCGGTTGGCAGAAGGCAGCAGGCAGACCCCGGCGGAGACCGATTGCCGATTGCTGATTGCCAGGCCGGCGCCAGGCCGGCGGCCGCAGGCCGCAGGCCCCTCAGCCCTCGGACTCGGCGAGCTCCACCGGGGGCTGGTCGGGGGTCTCGACCGCGGCGAAGGTGAGCGAGGTCTCGTCGTCGGGGTCGACGTCCACCACGATGGTGGAGCCGGCGGAGAACTCGCCGAACAGGACCTTCTCGGAGAGCGGGTCCTCCATCATGCGTTGGATGGCACGGCGCAGCGGGCGGGCGCCCAGGTTGGGGTCGTAGCCCCTCTCGGCGAGCAGCACCTTGGCGGCGTCGGTGAGCGCCAGCTCGAGCGCCTGCGACTCCAACTGCATCCGCACCCGGTCGAGCATGAGATCGACGATCAACTTCACCTCGTCCATCGTCAGCTCGTGGAACACGATGACCTCGTCGATGCGGTTCAGGAACTCGGGCCGGAACTGCTTCTTGAGCGCGTCGGTGACCTTCTCCTTGATCTTCTCGTAGGACAGCTCCTCGGTCTCGGCGGCGAAGCCGATCGACTTCC
>Ga0214472_10002376_pt1 | contig 20369 bp, 15 predicted proteins | sample RVTome_6_FD_207662 | JGI IMG/M metagenome (GOLD analysis project Ga0214472, IMG submission 207662) | Soil microbial communities from uranium-contaminated site in the Upper Colorado River Basin, Wyoming, United States - RVT140D175 | ecosystem: Environmental > Terrestrial > Soil > Contaminated >...
CCCGGGCTGCGCGGCCGCTACCATGCGCTCTCGACCGCCATCAACGTGCGGCTCGAGCGCCGCGCGTACCGTCGCGCGCGGCTCGTGCTCGCCAACTCGGAACGCACCGCCGACGACTTGGTTCGCGCCATCGGCGTCGCGCGCGAGCGGATTCGCGTGATCCCGCTCGGCGTGGACGCGGCCCGCTTTCATGTTGCCTCGACCGGCGAGCGCGCAGCGGCCCGGGCGCTCATCGGCGCCGGCTCCGACGAGCTCGTTGCGGTGCTCGTCGGCGCCGCCGAACTCCGCAAGGGCGTCCCGCAAGCCGTCGAAGCGTTCGCCGGGATCGAAGGCGCGATGCTGATCGTGGTCGGCGACACGCGCGGCGGCGCGATCGTGCGCGAGGCAGCGGCCCGCCGCGCTCGCGTGCGCTTCGAACAATGGCCGGCCGATCCGCGCGCCGCATACGCGGCGGCGGACGTGCTACTTCACCCGGCCGCCTACGAGCCGTTCGGGCTTAGCGTTCTGGAAGGCATGGCATGCGGACTGCCGGCCGCCGTCTCGCCCGCAGCCGGCGTCGCGCCGCTCGCCGCCGACGCATCGATTCCGGTTGCCCCCGACGCGGCCTCGATCCGTCGCGCGATCGAAATGCTCCGCGACGACCCCGAGCGTCGCGCGCTGATGAGCAAGCGAGCCCGCGCCATCGCAGCGGCGCGGCCGTGGGACGCGACCGCGGACGCGGTGCTGTCGGCATGGACGGAGGTGAGTCGCTGATGGAGAGTGGCTCGCAGATCCGCGTCCTGTACATCGATCACGTCACGCACCTGTCGGGCGCCGAACAGAGCCTGTTCGATCTGGTGGTCGGACTCGCCGGCGGACCGATCGAGCCGGTCGTCGTCCTTCCCGAAGACGGACCGCTTGCGACGCAGCTTCGCGGCGCCGGCGTGCTCGTGCGCAAGGTCAAGATGTCGAAGCGGCTGCTGGAGACGTCCCGCGCGACGCTGCACACGCGCCCGCTGGTCGCGCTGATCCGCCTGGTGTCCTTCATCGCCGTCGCCTTCCGGCTGCGCGCGATCATCAAAGAGACCCAGCCGCAGGTCATTCACACCAACACGCTCAAGGCGCACCTGCTGGCGATCATCCCGGCCAGGCTTTCGCGCACGCCTCTGGTGTGGCACATGCGCGACATCCTGCCGAAAGGCTGGCTGCGCCGAGCGTTCAACGGCTGCGCCCGCTTTGCCGACCGGATCGTGGTTCCTTCCCGCGCCGTCGCGGCTTCCTTCGGCCGCAACCGGGCCGTTTACCGCAAGCTTCGGCTTGTTCCCAACGGCATCCGCGTGGACACCTTCGACGATCACAGCGACGAAGGGCCGGCGCTGCGCGAAGAGATCGGCGCCGGAGACGAAGATGTCGTGATCGGAATCGTCGGACGGATCGCACCGTGGAAAGGGCAGGACGTGTTCGTCCACGCGGCCGCGATGGTCGCCGAGCGCCATCCCGAAGCGCGCTTTGCGATCGTGGGCGCGCCGATGTTCGGCGACGACGACTTCCAACACGACCTGTCGGCGCTGGTCTACCAATACGGGCTCGACGGCCGGGTGATGTTCACCGGATGGCGCGGCGCGCAAGAGGCGATGGCCGCGCTCGACATCGTCGTGCATGCCTCGACCGAGCCGGAACCGTTCGGCCGGACGATCGCCGAAGCCATGGCCGCCGGTGTGCCGGTTGTCGCCGCCGACGGCGGCGCGACCCGAGAGATCCTTCCTCCGAACGCGGGCTTTCTGGTTCCGCCGGGACGCCCGGAGATTCTTGCCGATGCGCTCGAAAGCCTTCTGGAAGACGCCAACCTGCGTGCCCAGCTCGGCGAGAACGGCAAGGCTGCCGCACATCGCTTCTTCGACGTGCGCCGCACTATCGGCGCCGTCGCCGCGCTCTACGTCGAAGTTGTCCGCGAGGCGGTGAAGCGTCACGCACGCCGCCGCGCCGCCGGTCGTCGCGGCGCCCGCACGCGTCCCGCGGCGCGTCAGATGGGGCACCCGCGGCCGATGAATCCCGATCGACGTCCGCCGGTGCTGCGTCCCGACACGCCCGAGATGGGCGTCGCTCGCCGCACGACCGGGTCGCGGCACCGCGACGAACCCCAAGCGCCGCGTCCCGTCCGCCGCACCGCCCGCATCGATGAAGACGACGCCGTCGAAGCGCCGGCGTCGCGTCCGCGCACGCCGGTCGCGCCCGGTCGCCGTCCCCTCCCCGCGCTCCGCGACCATGCACCGGTTCGCGGCATGCCCGCGCGTCCCGGAGCCGGTGGCCGCACGATCGGAGGAGCGCCGACGCGCCGCATCCACGCGCCGGCCGCATTCGAAGGCGGTCACGTGATCCGCCGGCCGCGCGTGCTCGAGGATCCTCGCTTCGCCGCCGACCTGCCGGCCGTGTTCGCCTCGTTCGATCGTCCGCTCGAGATCCCGCCGGCGCGTCGCGGCCGCCGCGGCGAAACGCCCCAGCATCAGCCCGAACCGTCGTCGTCCGGCATCGACGACGGCATCGACGACGATTTCGAAGACGAGTTCGAGATCGAAGGACTCGACGCTTTCGACGAGCCGGCCGAGCGCACGCCGAAGGGGCGCAAGCCGAAGGGGCGCAAGCCGGCAGGCCGGCGTCCGGCTTCCGAAGTTCCGATGAGCACCGAGGCGACCGCGCTCGTGCTCGAACCCGACCTCGCCGGCGAACCCGAACCGGCTCCCCCGGTCCGCAGCGAGCGACCCGTTCCGGTTGCGCGCACGCGGACGGCACCGGCTCCGAATCCGGCCGTCACCCCTATGCAGATCGGCCGTCCGGCCAAGCCGGCCTACGAACTGATCAAGCGGCTCATCGACATCGCCGGGGCCGCCTTCGTGCTGATCGCCGGCTCCCCGCTGTGGCTGCTGGTCGCGATGGCGATCAAGCTGGAGTCGCACGGTCCGGCCTTGTTCAAAGGCACGGTGTGGGGCAAAGACGGCCGCGCGTTCACCTACTACAAGTTCCGTTCGATGCGCGCCGAAGATGCCGACGACGGTCACCGCAAATTCATCGAGGAGTACGTGCGCCGCGGCATCCACGGCGGCGTCGCCCACGAAGGCAAGCAGGTCTTCAAATTCGTCCGCGACTCGCGAATCACTCGCATCGGCCGCCTGATCCGCAAGCTGTCGATCGACGAGATCCCGCAGCTCGTCAACGTCCTCAAGGGCGACATGTCGCTGGTCGGGCCGCGCCCGCCGCTGGGCTACGAGTTCGAGCTCTACGACGAGTGGGCGATGCAGCGGCTGGTGGTGCGTCCCGGCATGACCGGCCTGCAGCAGACCTATGCGCGTCACAGCGCCTCGTTCACTGAGAAGGTCGAGATGGATCTCGCCTACATCCGCGACCGTTCGCTCTGGCTGGACCTAACGATCCTGCTGAAAACAATTCCCGCCGCCTTCAAAGGCGAATAGCCTCCACCTCCGGCCGCCTCAACGCAGCGACGGCCCCTTCCCTTACGCGAAGAAGGATGCGCCCTCCGAAAGCACAACGCAATCGTCGGTAGCGCGTGCGGGCACAACTCCCGCAAGCGCGGCGATCGCCACAGGAACGGCGAGCATCATGCGCCGGACTCGAACCTTGATCGTCATCGTCCTCCCCCCCTCTAGAGTCCGTTTTCTGCAGCGACACATCGGTTGAGGACATGTGCGGCTGGCGCGGCCGGGCCACTCATCGGCTCCACGGTGTGGTGCACCGGGCCTGAGATGGGACCGGCCTCTGTCGGTCCGGCGAAACAGGTTGGGTAGGCGACAGTCAAGAAGTCCGCGCTGAAACCGACGCTGCCGCTTCCGCCGGTTACGAACACCATCGAACCATCGGGACTGGTCGCGATGGCCTCCGCGGAGTCGGGAACGCCGAAGGGGTCGGCTTCGTTGTAGTGCGCCGACCAGAACTGGGCACCGTTGTAAGCGTCGAACGCGACGGTTCCGTAGTCTTCGCCGCTCGGGCCGAAGCTTGCTCCCGTTACGAAAACCGACAAGCCGTCGGGGCTCACCGCAAGGGAGCGCGCAGAGCCGTCAGTGCGGGCGACCCAGAGCTCGGCGCCACTGGAGACTGCGAACGCAACGGTTGTGGCGTCATCGATGAGATCCTCTCCACGACTGTTGCCGGTCACGAAGACCTTCGTGCCGTCGGGGCTCACGCCGAGCGAGCGCACGATGTCCCGCCCCCCGGGTCCGCTGTACTGAACGTTCCAGATCTCAGCACCCGTCGAGGTATCGAACGCGAGGGTTCCGTAGACGGTTGGGTAGAAGTAGTTCTCGTAGGGCCCGGTGCCTGTGCCGGTCACGAAGACCTTGCTGCCGTCGGGGCTCACGCGCAGAAACAAGGCGCCGACGTCGTTGGGATACGTTCCGTTCGGGCTTTCCCAGATCAGAGAGCCATCGATAGCGCGATAGGCATAGGTTCTGCCCCCGGTGGCGAAAACAATTGAGCCGTCTGGGCTCACCGCGACGGAGCTCGCTTGGGGGTAATCTCGCCAGACGAGTGCGCCATCCGATGTCGCGTATGCGATCGTGCCTCGATCCCCGGTCACAAAGACTTTGGCACCGTCTGGGCTCACCGCGAGCGAAGAAGCTTTGCCGGCTTGGCGAGCCTCCCAGAGTTGAAAGCCGGTGGCGGAGTTGTAGGCGACGGTGGCATATTCCAAGCCATGAGATCCGGCGCTGGAGCCCGTCACGAATACGGTCGATCCGTCGGGGCTCACCGCGATCGAAGTCGGATCATCGTCGCCGTTCGCGGCTCCGTTGTATCGAGCCGCCCAAAGTTGCGCTCCGGCAACCGAATCGTAGGCGACGGTCGCGTAGTCGTGGGGAGGAAAGCCGGTCGGTTGGAAGCCGCGGCTATATCCCGTGACAAATACCCTGGCGCCGTCCGGGCTTGTCGCGAGTGCGGTCGCGGAGTCGAGAGAGTTCCCGCCCCCGTTATAGCGGCTGGCCCACTGAGGAATGGGATCTTCCGGCGCCGCCCCCTGCGCGCCCTGCGCAACACCCGCAACGACGAGCACCGACAGCAGGACAAGAGTTCGCCGCCGGACAGCCTTGATGATTCCATCGGCCACAAGCATTCTGGACCAGATCTTCATCTTCATTCCTCTCTCATCGCTGTTTCCGGAACGATCGGCCTTATTCGAAGTGGCCGGTGGTCAAGGTGATTCCTGAGTCCCCGTAGTTCGGACCCCCGAAGAGCAGGCGCGCCTCTGTGTTGCCGGGAGTGCCGCACACCATGCCGAGGCGGAGACGGTCACCGCCGGCGACACGGCCGGGCGGCAACTCGAACGACATTTCATTTCGGCCGTCGACGAGTCTGCGGGTCGCGAGGCTCGAGCCGAGCGAATACACGGCTCCATTCGCGGTTATCCCTTCGAGCCAGTAATAAAGCCAAGGCTCGAATCCGTAACTGACGGGACCCTGCGCTGGGGATGCGTTGTATGCCACGACAGTCGCCGTGCCTCCAAGGACGAAGGCCTCTTCGAACGGTGCGGAAGTGAACTCGGCAGGCTTGAAAAGCCCCCATCCCCATTCCCCGCTGTGGCAGACACCGCCGGACGCCGGCGCTGCGAGCACGCCGACCGGTTCGCCCGGCTCGATCTCGCAGCCTTCGGGCGAGAGCACGCCGGTCGTCCGCGCCGGAACCGGAGTGAACGCCATCGCCATCGCGCCGTCCGCGACGAATCGGGGTAGCGGCGCGGTGACGCGCTCCTGTGCGTCGAGCAGCGCTGCGGCAACCGTCACTTCATCACGTGCGTCGTCGCTGTAGCCGAGCGACTCTTGGACTCGCAGCGTCCAATCGCCGAAAACGGCCGGCACCTCGCGCAGATCGATGAGCGCCGTCTCGACGGTGGCAGTCGTCGTCGTGAAGGCTGACGTGCCGCCGATCTCTGTTCCGCCGGCGTCGAGCACGGTCACCGTGTAATCCATGTTCAAGGAATGATTCATCGTTACCTTGACCGCGTCGGTCCCCGGTGACACCGTGAACCGGAGGTCGCGACGGTCGGGGGATATTTCCTCGGCGGTTGCGATCGGCGGCACCCAGGTCCAGTGGTCGGATGCACTCACTTTCCAGTCACGATCGGCGAGCACGCGAGCGTCGTCCGCCGCGTGCGCCTTCCTGAGCCGAGACGCGAAGTTGTTGGCTTGCACCATCTCGAGGGCGGCGACCGCATCGGCCACGCCGTACCCAACCTGCCAGAAGGGCGCACCGTCGGTTGGCTGCTTCGCCGTGGCCTCGAGCGTCTCGCGTACCTGCGCGACGCTCAGGCCGGGGCGTGCCTGGCGCAAGAGTGCTGCCAGACCTGCGACGTGGGGCGCCGAGAAACTGGTTCCATCCGCTGTGCCCGTGCTTCCCGGAGTGCAACCCCAGGCGACCACGTTCGGCTCTGTACAAGAAGACGCCAGTGGTCCGGCAGGCGCAGCGAGCGTTGGATGGTACATCCCGATCCGGTCGCCGGTGAACCGCACATGCCCGTCGGTCGTCCCCGTGGGCTCGGAGTTGTCCACTACGAGACCATTCGACGAGTAGTCGATGCGTCCGCCGGCGATCGTGGAACCGGCCACGGAGATATTCCATGGGGCCACGGAATAGGGGTTCATGGTCATCTCGGTCCCGCCCGCGCCAGAGTTTCCCGCGGCCCATACGACGACTATGCCGTGATCCGTGAGTGTCTTCGTCGCCACGTTGATGGGGTTGGCGGGGTCGAACGTGTCCCACACCGGTCGTATCCAACTATTGCTGAGTACGTCGATGCCCCATTCCGGATGGTCGAGGATGTGATCGAACGCCATCAAGAACACCGACTCATTCGTCCCCGGGCCCGTGTAGCCGATGAGTTCTGCATCCGGTGCCACGCCAACCTGCGATCGATCCGTGGTCCCGTCCGCAGCGAGCACCCCTGCGACGAGGGTCCCGTGGCCGCCGTTGCGGTCGGTGTTGCTGCCTGGTCCCTCGTCCACCGCAACGAAGATCGGGGTTTGCGGAGTCGGGGATGTCTGTTGGACGTTCTGATCGACCATTGTCACGTTGTGCACGACATGGTCGGCCAGATCTGGGTGCGTAGCGTCGATGCCCGAGTCCACGATCGCGACCGTCATGCTCCGGCCGGTGAAGCCAAGGTCGTGCAACCGGTCCACGCTGATGGCGTGGTTCGAGGCTGTCGAGGCGTACGTGATGGGCTCGTCGGGATAGAACTTGATCGCCGCGCCCTGTGTCACCGCAGCAGCGATCCGGGCGGCCGTGCCGCGCACCATCGCCATGGGCAGGCGCTTCATCCCCTGCGCTCGAAGGCCGAGAGCGTGCAGCGCGGCCAGTTGCATCTCGGTCGGCGGGGCGTGCGTGAATGTGAGAACGCCGCTCAACTGCTCGCCGGAACGGCTACCGAATGCACGGTCGGCGACGGCGTCCCACGCGGTCGGTCGAGCGTGCGCGCCGGCGGGCATAGCCGCCGCAGCAAGCGTCAAGACCAGCAGGAATCGTGGCCTCGGTTTTGTAACGGCCTTGATTGTCATCTTCCCGCCCCCTTCTCGGTCGTTCCCGCAACGCGGCGTTAGAAGGCGGCGAACAATGTTGGCAGTTGACGTGGGGCCGTCGCGGTCCTCGAGCAAACGGAGAGCGGCGTCATCGTCGCGGAGTCCGGCGACGGCAAAGATGCCGTCGCACAGGCGAAACGGATCAAGCCTCAAGTCATCATGCGCTAACCGCGCATGGCCCCGCTCAGCCCACGGAGCCCGCTGCTCGGCCCAAGGGGGAGGTCGCGCCTCCTGGAACGCGTCCCGCCCGATCCCGCCTCCCACGATCTGCGGTGCATCGCGGTTGCCTTGGCGGTGCTCAACGGCGTGGGCGTGCAGACCGGGCTTCCAACGCGCGTTCTACCGCGCGGACCTCTGAGCCAACCCGTTGCTCAGGCGGTATTAGAGACGGAACACTTCGAATTCGTTGTCGATCGACGCAGAGGCCGGCGCATGGATGAGATCAACGGTCCCCGTCACCGAAACGTCCCCGACCCCGGTCGCGGATCGTCGGATGCCGCCTGCTGATGCCCAGACACCGGGTGGGAGGAGGCCGAATCCTACGCCCGGCCCATACGACTTCTCAGGAACGCCCGCACCTTCAAAGTGGGCGTCGATGAAGATTACCTTGCCATCGCGCTCGGCATGCGCATGCACCGACGCGGTCAATAGCGCGGAATTCACCTCGACGTCAACGATGTCCACACCGTCCTCGTCCAGACCGTCAATCAGCCGAAATTGATAGAACTGGTCTCCCGGAAGGTACACGTACACGAAGACTGAATCACGTCGCCATTCAGCGGGGGCCTGGCCACCGAAACCTTCGTAGGCCTCCAAACGTACGGTTGAAACCCCGTCGGAAATTGTAGCGTCCAAGCTACCTTCTCCCGGCGAGGAGTCCGTGGGACAGGCGGCAAGGGTACAGGCATGACCCGGGGCCGAAGTGAATGCAGATGACACGACGACCAGTGCGAGCAGAATCTTTCTGACGGCCATACGTTGCCCCGATCCCACCGCCCGCCCTGGTGGGTCGCTAGAGCGCCCGCCCTTTTGATCACCACGGCGGCGGCGCATGCGCGTGACTCGAACCTTGATCGTCATCTCCCGCCCCCTTCTTGGTCGTTCCCGCAACGCGGCGTTAGAAGGCGGCGAACAATGTTGGCAGTTGACGTGGGACCGTCGCGGTCCTCAACATGGCGGCCACTCGTGGAGCAGATTGGAGGAGCCATCGCGCCCGGCAAGAAGAGCCCTCGAACGGCCGGTCGCTCGGCGACGCCGCGCAAAGACCTGCCTTCGGTGATGCTCGTCGACGACCATCCGATGTGGCGGCAGACGCTTCGCGACGTGGTCGAGCAAACCGAGAGCGGCGTCATCGTCGCGGAGTCCGGCGATGGCAAGGATGCGGTTGCGCAGGCGAAACGGATCAAGCCGCAGGTGATCGTGATGGACGTGCATCTGCCCTCGATGAACGGGATCGAGGTGACCCGCACGGTGGCGAAGATGCTTCCGGAGACGCGCATCCTGGTGTTGTCGTCCTCCGACGATCGCACGGACGTGATCGAAGCCGTCCGGGCCGGCGCCTCCGGGTACGTGGTCAAGACCGAGGGCTCGCCGGAGATCGCGAGCGCCGTTCGCCGTGTCTTTGCCGGCGAACTCGTCTTCCCCGCGTCCGTCGCCGGCATCGTGCTCGAGGAGCTTCGATCGGGCGCGACGACGCGCAAGTCGAACACAGGCGCGAAGGCGCGACCGTCGAAGGAGACGAGCAACGTTTTCCGCCGGGAGGGCGACTACTGGACGCTGTCCTTCGGCGCGGCGATGTTTCGAGCCAGGGACTCGCGCGGACTGCGCTATGTCGCGCATCTGCTGGCGAGCCCACACCGCGAGTTCCAGGCGATGGAACTGGTCGCGGTCGCTTACCGCCGCGACCGGACGGAGTCGGCCGTGATGAAAGCCGCTGGCGCGAGCGATGCCGGCGAGGTGCTCGACCAGAAGGCGCGGACGGCGTACCGCCGGCGTATCGAAGCGTTGACGCAAGACGCGGAGGAAGCGGAAAGCTTCAACGATTTCGAGCGCGCCTCACAAGCGCGCGAAGAGATCGACCGGCTTGTCGCGGAGCTCGCCCGAGCGGTCGGGCTTGGCGGACGATCGAGGCGCGCAGCCTCGGATTCGGAGCGAGCCCGCGTGGCCGTTCGGAACAGCATCACGGCTGCGGTGAAGGGGATCGCGCGCCACGACGCCGGCCTGGCGCGTCACCTCCAGAACGCGATCCGAACCGGGGTGTTTTGCTCGTACGTGCCCGACCGGCCGGTCGACTGGCGGCTCTGAGGCGAGACCGAACATTGTTACGTCGCACCGAACGCCTGGGGATAGCATGAGGAAATTAGGATTGTCCGGTGTTGGCGGGTGTGGCGGCTCCGAAACAAGGGAGCCTTCGGGTCGGCGGCGAATGAGTATCCGATGAATCGGCATGCGTGGTGGCTGGCGACTCCCGTCGTCCTTGCCGTTTCGTGCGTTGTGTTGCTCTCCGCCGTCATCGTCGGCGGCTCCTTCTCGGACGGACGCATGTTTCCGCCTTACGCGAGCAGAGCCCGGATCGGCAACACGCTGGGGGAGGCCGGCCTCGCTCCATTGACCGATCGCTTCGTTGATCAAGTTCTTGGACCGGGTACGACGCCTTCGGACCCAAGGCCGGGTCCCGTCGGCTCGCGAGGCCGAAACATCTTTGGCGGTTCGGAGGACGCGGCCGGCGAGGTGGTCGATCACGCCTTCACGAACAACGATCAGGCGAACGCGTATCACGTGACGCGGCTGCCCTTCACCGGTCGTACCTCAACGACCGACGCGGGCCGGGAGGCCGGCGAGCCCGAATGCGGGACGCAACTCGGCGGAACTGTGTGGTACCGCTACCGCGCGACGCGGAGTGAGGCGTTGCTCGCCGACACGTTCGGGACGGGCTACCAAACATCGCTGGCTGCTTATCGTCAGAGTTCGGGCGGGCCGGCTGCGCTGGAGAACGCGTGCGACTTTGATCCTCAGGGGAACTCGCAGATCAAGATCGATGTGATCCCGGGAACAACGTACTTGTTCCAGATCGGCGCGGCGGTTCGCGGTGGAACCTTGACGTTCCATCTCAAGAGATTCGGTACGACGATCCTTGCGAGCGTGTCGGCGAGAGGCGAGCCGGGGAACGCGCCCTCCATCGAATCGTCTGTTTCATTCGACGGTCGATACGTCGCGTTCGTATCTCAAGCGACCAACCTTCTCGGCGGCATGTATAGCGGCGCGGTTACGAACACCTGCATCGCTTGCTACAACGTGTTCCTCCGCGACCGGAAGGCAGGGACGACGAGCCTCGTGTCGGCCGGGTTCGACGGCCGAGGGGGAAACAGCCACAGCAACCGCCCGCAGGTCTCGGACGACGGACGGTACGTATCGTTCGACTCGATAGCTTCGAATCTTGTGGCAGAGGACAGCAACCGCGTCGCCGATGTCTTTGTCCGCGACATGCGAGCCGGTCGCACCGAACGCGTGTCGCTGAGCGACCGAGGCGAACAGGCTCTCCCGGGTCCCGTCTATTCCGTGGCTGCGTCTGGCGGCCACCTCTTTTCGTCGATGTCGGCGGACGGCCGCTACGTCGCCTTCATGTCCAGATCGCCGAACCTGACCGAGGGTAAGACCGACGAATCCTGGGACGTCTTCGTTCGGGACCGGCGCACCGGCACGACACGCCTGGTTTCTGCGGACGCCGGGGCATTTGATGTCTGGCTGGAATCCATATCGCGGAATGGCCGGTGGGTCGTGCTTCGCACTGCTGCGCCGTTGAGCGAGCGGGACGGGGATCTCTCTCAAGACGTCTTCGTGCGTGACCTATGGACCGGCACGACGGAGCTCGTCAGCGTCCCGGAGCCGGGGCATGAGCTCGAAGGGAACCGAGACGCAGCGGACGCCTGGCTCATCCCCCAACGAGCGATCTCCGACGACGGACGTTTCGTTGTCTTCGGAGCCGACGGCGCTCTCGTGGACGGAGATACCAACGGGGTTCTCGATGTGTTTGTTCGCGATCGGCTCCGGCAGACCACCGAACGCGTATCGGTTTCTTCGACCGGCAGCGAGGGAACCGGCACATCGACCACCGACCCGATCAACTCGGTCGTAGCGTTCGACTGGTCCATCTCCGGGGATGGACGCACTGTGGCGTTCGCGACCGACCTCAACTTCCTGGAGCCCAGCGACGGGAATAACGCGTTCGATGTCTACGTCCACGATCGAACCCACGGGGTGACCCTGCGTGTCTCCACGAGCGGCGATGTGGGCGGCGGATTCAACCCGAACATCTCCGGCGACGGCATGTACATAACGTTCTACGGGAACTATCCGCTTTCCTATCGCGATACGAATGCGTTCAACGACGTTTTCGTGTTCTCTCCCTTCGCGCTTACAGAACAGGCTGGCCCCTTCCTGGGGGTGGCCGCGAAGGGCTCGGTCCCCACCGCCCCATGCACGTCGAGTTCCGAGTACGCCCGAGTGGGAGTGGCGGGTGCGCACGAGGACGTGACACCGCCGCTGTTCCCGGGCATCGAGACTGTGGCAACCCAGGACGCCAGGAACTATAACGAGCGCTCCGTGGTCCGATTCAAGTATCGCATCGACGCTTCAAAGTCTTCCGCGGCGCCCTCCGCTCGAACCGCCGACGTCAGGATCGCGCTCTCCTGGGACTACACCGGCGACATCAACCTGAGCGGCGCGAGCGACTTCGACCTCTATGTCTACGACGCGAACGACGAGCTTCTGGCCTATGGCTATACCCCCAACGATACGGGAGGCGGCGAAGTGGTGCTCGTCTCGCAGGTGCCTCACTGCTCGGACCTGCGGGTGGACATCGTCAACAATCAAGGTTTGCCACCAAACAAGATGGCGCTGGATACGACGCTCGTCAACCTCGAATGAACAGCCTCCTGAACAGGTGCGCGCTCGCCCTGGCGACGGTCTGCTCGGTGAATCCATGAGGACGCCGGCGAAGGTTCTGCGAAATCTGCCGCTTCTGTGGAAGATCCTCGTTCCGTTCATGGCGTTGATGCTGCTGCTCGGCTGGGCGGGGACGTTCATCATCGTGCGGAACTTGACCGCCCGGGCCGAGACGGCGATCGATCAGGATCTCGGCCGCCGTTCGCTCGACGTTCGCGCGCAACTTCAGTCCCACGAGCTTTCCCTGGTCGAGTCGGTCAACCTGCTGGCGAACCTGCAAGGCATGAGCGACGCCGTCGTCCGCAGCGACGGCGCGGCGATCGCTCGGTTTACCCGCTCGGTGCTCGCACTCAAGACCGGCGTCGCCTTCGCGTCGATCTCCGACATGAACGGGCGAGCTCTCGGCGGATTCTCGCGCGTCGATCCCACGAACGTCCAGGCGTTGGATCCGCGGCTCTGGTCGAAGCTGTTTCCCGCCGCGATCGCCGCCGGAGAGCGGCGCGCCTCCCTCGTCGAGCTGAACCAGACGACGATGCTGGCGCTGGAGATCGCGATCTGCGCAGGCGCACAGGGTTGCGAACCGGTCGGTGTCGCCAGAGTTGCCGTGGACGTCGGCGACCTGCTGGGGGGACCGGGTGCCGTCCACGGAGACGCCGGCATTGCCTTGTACGACGGACAAGGCCGGCTGCTCGTCGCCCGCGGCAGAGCGATGCCGGCCAGAATCGAACCGTCGTCCGGCCCGAGGATTCGCCGGTCATCCGGCGGCGAGACCATGCTGATGCGGTCCCCGTTCGAGGTGCAAGGGATTCGCGTGGGAACAGTCGCCGTCGCGATCCCGAAAGCGTCCGCGTCCGCGGCCGTTCGAGGAACGGGGTACCGGCTCGCCATGATCTTGCTCGCAGCGATGGTGGGGGTCGCCGCGCTCGGCGGTCTGCTCTCGCGTTTCATCCTCGCGCAAGTTCGCCCCCTCGTGGATACGAACCGAGCGTTGGAAGAAGGCGACCTGGCTGCGCGCGCGGCGGTGCTGGGAACCGACGAGCTCGGCCAGGTCGCCCACGGTCTCAATCGCATGGCGGAGCGGCTCCAAGCCAGCCACGAAACGCTCGAAGCGAAGGTTCAGGAGCGCACGTTCGAGGTCGAGCGGTTGCTGCGCGAACGCACCGAGTTCTTCGCGACGCTCAGCCACGAGTTGCGAACCCCGCTCGCGATCATCATCGCGAAAGCCGACCTGCTGCTGGAGCCGCTCCATGGATCCCGCGAGCCGAGGACGCGCGTGTCGTCGGCCACGATCCGCCAGTCGGCCGGACAGGTGCTGTCGATCGTCAACGAGATCCTCGACGTCGCCAAAGCGGAAGCGGGGCACCTGCCGGTCGTGCTCGAAGACGTGCGGCTCGACGGTGTGGTTTCCGACATGCAAGCGACGATCGATGGGATCATGGGTACGGCCGAACTTGCGCTTTCGATTGAGCTGCCCGAAACCCTGCCGGCCGTTCGCGCCGACCGGGCGCATCTGCACAAAGTGCTGATCAACCTGCTCGACAATGCCGCCAAGTACACGCCGGCCGGCGGGCGCGTGACGGTGCGCGGCGTGATGCGCAACGGGTCGGTCGACCTGTCCGTGACCGACACAGGAGTCGGCATCCCGGCGAAGGAGAAAGATCACATCTTCGAGCCGTTCTTCCGCGTCGACGGCACGCCCGCCCGCCCCGGCACGGCGTCGACGGGCCTCGGACTCGCGCTGGCGAAACGTCTGATCGAAGCGCAAGGCGGAACGATCCAAGTCGCAAGCCGCCCCGGCCGCGGATCGCGATTCACCGTCTCGCTGCCCCGCGCCGGCTCCTGAAGCCGCGGGTCATTCGAGCTGACATCGAGCGCGGCGAAGCTACTTCGGCCTTCTGGCCGGGTTCCGGACGAGCAGGAAACCGAGGGATGTCGCGCAGCCAACAACGACAAGCGCGGAGAGGGACCCTTCTGCTCAAGCCACGTTGCTGCCGCAGATTGCACCTGCAGCGCAGCGCGCTCGAGTACGAGTGCGTGTCCGGCCACAGGGAAGGTTCGCCGCTCCACGCTGCTGCTGCTTCTGAACAAGCCGGCTTGGACTTCGGCGGCGGTGCTGACAAACACCGCGTCTGCTTCGCCAAACAGCAGGAGGATCGGTACCTGAATGCTGCCCACTCCGGCGACGTTCGCGGCCGCCATCCGCACCAGTGTCGCGTTGTCGGAGCAGGGATCCCGATTGCGTTTCGCCGTGACGGCGTCTTTCACGGCGGGATCTGTGTCGGCGAAGACGTTCTGCTGAAAGTCGGCCTCGGATCGTCCGAAGTATGCGTATCCCGACGGGCCGCCGGGCTCGGCGGGCTGTCCACCAGCGGCGCAGTCAAGCGCTTGCTGCGTGGACTGCTCCATTGATCGCGCGGAGTATCCCTGGTCGGCCTACGCGAAGATCAACAGTCCGGCGATGTCAAGGTCAGGGAAAGAGTGCGTGGCGAGTTCGGCGATTCCAGCTCCGACGGAGTGCCCTGCCAGAACGATTCTTTCAAAGCGGATCGGAGCCCGGCTTTCGGCGGTGTAGGTTCCAGCTTTGAGCTGCCGAGCGATCTGCGACGCGATGTCGGCTTGACCCCCGAGGCAACTCTTGTCTCCCGGCGGGTGGCCGCTCTGGTCGTATCCGAGCCGGTCAACAATGATCGAAACGTGTCCTCTCCTTGCAAGCGTTGTCGCGTAGTCGTACCCAGGTACGGCGTCGAAGTTCCAGAAAAATTTCCCGAACGAGAACTCATGGAGATACAGCGTCGCCGTAAGGTCCGTCCCGCGAGCAAGAAGGTCTGCCGGTCCAACCGACTCGCCGGCGATCGTGTAGCGCATCCCATCGGTCTGACTGCAGGGGAGGGCGGACCGATTCACGTTCTCCACGCTGAAGGAGACCCCCATTCGAGCGACGCCTCGTGCGCCGCTTTGCGCTGTCGGGGAGGCCGCCGCCCCGTGTGGGACGCTCAGCAAGACGATCGCGATCGCTGCCGCACATGATGCGAAACACGCTCGGGGTGTCACGGGTGGATTCCTTCCTCTGGATTCATACCATCAGTACGTACTAGAGTTACGTACTCTTAGTATGAAAAGTCAAGTCGGTCGCCGAGGGTCCTCATCCTGCCCCCGATGGCAGGTCGTATGGTTTCGTGGGCAAACTCTGGAGGACCGATGCCATCGAAGGGCCGGCTAGCCGAGAAAAGCGCGGCGACGCGGGCGGTACTCATCGCCGCCGCGCGCGAGGTCTTCGCCCAAGGCAGCTTCGCGGAAACCTCCATCGAGGACATCGTGCGGCGCGCCAAGGTCACTCGCGGCGCTCTCTACCACCACTTCGACGGGAAGCTGGAGCTCTTCTGTGCGGTCTACGAGGCCATGGAGGCGGAGCTCGCAGCGCGCTCGATGCTGGCTGCGTCAAAGGGGTCGAACCCGCTTGAGATGACGCAGTTGGGCGTCGAAGCGTTCCTGGAAGCTTGTCTTGAACCGGACGTTCAGCGCATCGTCCTGATCGAAGCCGTGGGTGTCCTTGGCTGGGAAACGTGGGAAGAGATCGGTGAGCGGCACAACTTCGGACTTCTCCGGGCGGGAATCGTTGCCTCGATCGACGCAGGGCAACTAGACCCTCGGCCTCCCGACATGCTGACGCACCTCATCCAAGGCGCGCTGATGCGGGCAGGGCTGGTCGTCGCTCGCGCAGAGGATCCGCTCGCGGCGAAGGATGCCATGTCGGCGGAGATTCGCAAGTTGCTGGAAAGCTTGAAGGCGCAGCCGCGGGAGCGGCTCCGCCTCACCACCAAGCGCAAACTCAAATGAAGCCCTCGCACGTTGTTTAAGATGCTCGAGCCGTGCGAGCCCCTCCCTTCAACGTTTCGACCCACTGTGCAACCAAGTTGAAATGGCGACAACCGAATAATCGGAAGGAGGTTCCTTTGTGAGAGTGCTGGTGACGGGCGGGGCGGGGTTCATCGGGCTCGCGACCGCGCAGGCGCTTCGGGCGCGTGGCGACGACGTGCGAATCATGGATGCGCTCACGCAACCGGTGCACGAACCCGGCGCGGCCGGCCCCGGCGGCTTCGACTTCGTCCAGGGCGATGTGCGATCGAAGCCGGACTGGATCCGCGGGCTCGACGGCATCGACGCGGTCTGCCATCTGGCCGCCTATCAGGATTACCTCAAAGACTTCTCGACGTTCTTCCACGTCAACGCGGCGGGGACGGCGATGCTCTACGAAGTGATCGTCGAGCGGTCGCTGCCGGTGCGGCGCGTGGTGGTGGCATCCAGCCAAGCGGTCTACGGCGAAGGCGTCTATCGCTGCGATCTGGACGGCATCGTGGCGTGCGAGCCGCGTCCGGCGGAGCGGCTGCGGCGCGGCGAGTTCGAGCAACGCTGCCCGAAGTGCGGCGGGCCGGTCGAGCCGGTTCCCACACCCGAAGACCACGCCGATCCGCGCACCCCCTACGGCATCTCCAAGCTGGCGCAAGAGCGCATCGCGCTCGCGCTCGGAACCACCTATGAGATTCCCACGGCGGCGATGCGATACTCGATCGTGCACGGCGCCGGGCAGTCGCCGCGCAACGCCTACTCGGGGCTGCTGCGCTCGGCCGCGCTGAACCTGCTGGCCGGCGTCCCGCCGGTGGCGTTCGAAGACGGCGAGCAGCAGCGCGACTACGTCGCGATCGGCGACGCCGTCTCCGCGAATCTGATCGCGCTCGACCATCCGGATGCCCCCGGACGCGCCTACAACGTCGGAGGCGACATGGCGTGGACCGTCTTGGAGGTAATCGAAGCGCTTCGCGAGATCTCCGGCCGGGACATCGACTCGCTCACCCCAGGTCTCTACCGCGTCGGCGACACGCGACACATCGTCAGCGACGTCTCGCGTCTTCGCAGTCTCGGCTGGGACGCGCGCGCGGACCTGAAAGCGGTCTGGCGCGACTACTGGCGATGGATCGAAGGGCTTGGGATCGATCCGGCGATCGCGTGGCGCGCCCACCAGGACATGATCGAACGCGACGTGATCCGCAAAGTCGGGGCATGAAGGCGATCGTTCTGTGCGCCGGCCTCGGCACGCGGCTGCGGCCGATCACCGACCGGATTCCCAAAGTCATGATCGAGATCGGCGGCGAGCCGCTCCTGCTCCGGCAGCTTCGCCTGCTCCGCCACGCCGGCGTCACGCAGGTCGCGATGAACCTTCACCATCTCGGCGACGCGATCCGCGCGGCGGTCGGCGACGGATCGGCGCTCGGCATCGAGGCGGTCTACGCCGACGAGCCCGAGCTTCGCGGCTCGGCCGGCGCGCTGCGCGGCTTCCCCGGCTTCTTCGACCAACGGTTCTTCGTCGTCTACGGCGACGTCTACCACGAGATAGACCTTGGCGAGCTTGCCTCATTTCACAATGCTCGCCGCGGCGACATGACCATCGCGACGGCGCCCGCCGACGATCCGACCCGCTGCGGGGTGCTGCGAATCGCCCCGGATGCCCGCATCGAGGCGTTCGTGGAGAAGCCCTCTTCGGCGCCGCCCGACGCGCCGACCAACACCGGGGTCTACGTCTGCGAGCCGAAGATTGCCGCGATGATTCCTCCCGGTGTGAGCGATTTCGGGGGCGATGTCATCCCCTCGCTCATCGCTTCCGGCGAAAACCTGTATGCCTTTTCGGCCTCCGCAGTCGTTCAAGACATAGGAACGCCGCAGGGGCTCGAGCGTGCACGCCGGCTCGCGTCCCGCACCTGACCGAACGGAGCGGCCCTGTCGCAATGCCCGGGCGCAATCCCGGGCGCAATGCCGGGAATTCGGCACAACCGAACCGCAACGGAAGGGCAGGACGGTCGTTTCGGCGAAACGGGACCGCGAGGCCAAAAGGAGCATTCGCAATGTCGATCGTGGTAGGACGCGCACCGGCGCGCGTGTCGCTGCTGGGTGGGGGAACCGACCTGCCGGCCTTCTACGAGCGCCACGGCGGCGCCGTCGTGAGCATGGCCGTCTCTCTCTACGCATACGGGCAAGCATCGCCCCGCGCGAACGACCTCGAACTGGTCTCGCTCGATCACTCGAGCCGCGAGATCATCGCGCCGCAGCATTTTGCGCGGCGCATGCGTCCGCCGATTCTGGCGCAAGAATTCCTCACCTATCAGAAGGCCGTCGCGTGGCATTTCGGGATCGAGCGCGGCCGGCTGGCCGCCGCCAGCGAGGTGCCGGCCGGCGTCGGGCTCGCGTCGTCCGCCGCGGTGTGCGTCGCCTTGGTCATGGCGGCCAGTCGCTTCGTCGGCGAAGACATGGATCGCCGCGCGATCGCCGAGACCGCGTGCCGGATCGAGATGAAGGTGCTCGGCCGCTCGTGCGGAAAGCAGGATCAGTACGCGGCCGCCTACGGCGGCATCAACACGATCGAGTTCTTCCGCGACGGGTCCGTGGAGGTCACGCCGTTGACGCTCTCGCCCGAGACGCTCGCGACGATGCAGGGACGCATCATGCTCTTCGCCAACGGCGCGCGCCGCAACGCGCAATCCGTGCTGGCCGAGCAGGCGCGCCGTTCTTCGTCGGACCCCGAGACGGTCGGCGCGCTCCACCGCCTCAAAGAGATGGCATACATCGCGCGAGACATGCTTTGTGCGGGCAATCCGGACGCGATGGGCGAAATGCTGCACGAAGCCTGGGAAGCGAAGCGACACCTCAACTCGCAGGTCCACACACCCGAAATCGACAGGGTGTATGCACTCGCTCGCGAAGCCGGAGCGATCGGCGGCAAGCTCGCCGGAGCCGGCCTGGTGGGCACGATGCTCCTGTACTGCCCGGAGGACCGGCAAGACGAGGTTCGGCGAACCCTTGCCAGCCAAGGATGGCGCGAGCGCAAGATCGCGATGGACTGGGGCGGCGCAAGTTTGTGCGCCAATATCGGCGGTCCGCTCGTTCTACAAGAGACATAGGGAACCACGCGGCACGACGCGACGAAGGAAGAAGGACAGAGTGGGCGCTCTGACGGAAACGAAAGCGGCATGTCCCGTCTGCGGGCATGCATCCGCGCGCGCCCTTTTCGTTCGCGACGGCTACGCGATTCATCGGTGCCGCGACTGCGCGCTCCGCTTCGCCGCGCCGCGCCCCACGCCGTCCGACCTGGATGCCGTCTACGCCAAGGCCTATTTCGACGACAAAGGCTGGGTCGGTGATCCGACCTCGGATTCGTCCTACATGACGCGATGCTGGCGCGAGGTCGCGCCGCTGCTGCATCGCCGCTTCCCGGCGCGCGGCCGTCTGCTCGACATCGGGTGCGCCACCGGCGCGTTCATCGCCGCCGCCGCGCGCGACGGCTGGAACGTGGCGGGGATCGAATACTCCGTCGACGCCGCCGCGCGCGCGCGCGACGCCGGACTCGACGTCCGTGCGGGAACGCTCGCCGGCGAGCCGTTCGCCGGCGAGACCTTCGACGTCGTCGGCGCGTGGCACGTCGTCGAGCATCTGATCGACCCGGTCGCCGACCTGCGCCGCATCCGCTCGCTGACGCGGCCCGGCGGTCTGCTGGTTCTGGAGACGCCCAACGACCGGTCGATCGGCGCGAAGATTCGCGGCGAGCGCTGGGCCCAGATCCGCCCGCCGGAGCACATCAACTTCTTCGACCGCCGCGCGCTCGCGCGCGCCTTGGCCCTGGCGGCATGGCATGTGGTGTCGTCGCGGACCATCTACAAGCGCGACACGGCCGAACGCATCGCCGGCCGCAAATCCTTGTACCCGCTGGCGCGGCTCGCCGCTCGCGCGAGCGAAGCGGCCGGCATGGGCGGCAACCTGCGCGTGATCGCGGAGGCCCGATGAGCGGCGCGAACGGTCTGCGGCCGGCGGTGTTCCTGGACC
>Ga0214472_10002378_pt1 | contig 20359 bp, 18 predicted proteins | sample RVTome_6_FD_207662 | JGI IMG/M metagenome (GOLD analysis project Ga0214472, IMG submission 207662) | Soil microbial communities from uranium-contaminated site in the Upper Colorado River Basin, Wyoming, United States - RVT140D175 | ecosystem: Environmental > Terrestrial > Soil > Contaminated >...
CCCCTGCGGCAAATGTTTGTTGTCTCATCAGCTTCATTCCTGTGTTTTGAATTCGTGTATTATCGCAGATGTCAGGACTTAATCAGAGGTTCCTTAAGTAATCTCTAACCAATACAGAGGATCCCGGGATACAGGGATGTATCGCCATTTATCAATCTATTGGGAGATTGATAAATGTAGAAAAGCAATAATCACATTTATTGCTTTTCGCAGCCGAATAATGTCAGGAATGACTTATTCAGAGTTTAATAAGCCTCTAACATCCACAAAATGTCCGGCCACGGCAGCGGCAGCGGCCATGGCCGGGCTCACCAAATGAGTACGCCCGCCCTGCCCCTGCCGGCCTTCAAAATTCCGGTTCGACGTCGAAGCACAACGCTCACCGGGCTCCAGACGGTCAGCATTCATGGCAAGACACATCGAGCATCCGGGCTCACGCCATTCAAATCCGGCCTCCTTAAAGATTGTATCCAGCCCTTCCTGCTCCGCCTGCCGTTTAACCAAACCGGATCCTGGCACGACCATCGCCAGCTTAATGTTATTGGCAACTTTGTGACCGCGTACCACAGCGGCGGCTTCGCGCAGGTCCTCGATGCGCGAGTTGGTACACGATCCAATAAACACCTTATCCAGGCGGATATCCTGAATTCGGGTACCGGGAATCAGGCCCATATATTGAAGTGCCCGCTTCATACCGGAGATCTTGACGGCATCGGTCTCGCCGGCGGGATCCGGCACACTGCCATCGACCGGCACCACCATCTCCGGTGATGTTCCCCATGATACCTGTGGTTTGATCACAGCCGCATCGATATGCACAACCCGGTCGAAGTGCGCGTCCGCATCGCTGCGCAAGATCCGCCAGGCTGCCTGTGCCTGATCCCACAGATCGCCTTTGGGCGCATAGGGCCGTCCGTTGACATAGCTGATCGTCTTGTCATCCACGGCAACCATGCCTGCACGCGCACCTGCCTCGATGGTCATATTACAAACCGTCATGCGGCCTTCCATCGAAAGCGCGCGAATTGCCTCGCCGCCATATTCGACCACATAGCCGGTACCGCCGGCGGTTCCGATCTTGCCGATAATGGCGAGCACGATATCCTTGGCCGTCACGCCATGTCCCAGTTGCCCATCAACACTGATCAACATGTTCTTTGATTTTTTCATGATCAAACATTGGGTCGCCATGACGTGCTCGACTTCTGACGTACCGATACCGAACGCCAAAGCACCGAATGCGCCGTGCGTCGAGGTATGCGAATCGCCACAGACAATAGTCATGCCTGGCAGCGTCGCCCCTTCTTCGGGCCCGATGATGTGCACGATACCCTGACGCGGATCGTTCATGTGAAACTCGATAATGCCAAGTTCGGCGCAATTACGGTCGAGCGTCTCGACCTGTTCCCGTGATACCGGATCTGCGATGCCACGGCTGCGGTCCGTGGTCGGCACATTATGGTCCGGCACTGCGAGCATCGAATCGACGCGCCACGGCATCCTGCGCGCCAGACGAAGACCCTCGAAGGCCTGCGGCGAGGTCACTTCATGCACCAGGTGCCGGTCAATATAGAGAATACTGGTGCCGTCATCGTTGGCGCGGACCTCATGGGCCTCCCATAATTTGTCATAAAGTGTCTTATCGGGCATCTGTCATTTCATCCATATAATCAATTTCATTACGGCTATCATAGCATTATTTCAATGACCTAACCTATTGTAATGAAAGTAACTACATCCCGTTATGCCATTTCGATATTCCGCTTGTATCCCTATTATCTGCATGCGAAGATTACAAAAAACAAGGTATATGATAGAAAGTTGACGTCCGCAACATGTCCACTGTGATTAAAGCAAAGATAATCGATGGCAAGGGTATTGCCGCCAAGATACGCGAAAGGATCAAACAGCGCGTCAAGCAGCGAGTCGCCCAAGGCCACCGGCCACCCGGGCTGGCAGTCATCCTGATCGGCAATGACCCGGCCTCGGAAGTCTATGTGCGTAACAAGCGCAAGGCCTGCGAACAAGCCGGGATTATCTCGCACTCTTACGACCTGCCTGCCGGAATCACACAACAGGAACTGGTCAAACTGATCGATCAATTAAACGATGATACAACCATCGATGGCATACTGGTCCAGCTGCCGCTGCCAAAGCATATCGACACCGAAACCGTGATTGAATGCATCCGGCCGGACAAAGACGTTGACGGTTTTCACCCTTACAACATCGGCCGCCTGACATTGCGCATACCGGTGCTGCAACCCTGTACCCCGCGCGGCATCATGGTCTTGCTGGAACATACGGGTGAAACGCTAAAAGGCAAACACGCGGTCGTCGTCGGCGCATCGAATATCGTCGGACGGCCGATGACATTGGAATTATTGCTGGCAGGGTGCACGGTCACGACCTGTCATCGATTTACGACTGATTTACTCAAGCATGTCGCGCGTGCCGATATCCTGATCGTTGCGACGGGAAAATCCGGACTTATAAAAGGCGACTGGATCAAGCCGGGGGCCATCGTGATCGATGTCGGTATTACGCGCGACGATCAGGGAAAACTGGTGGGTGATATCGAATTTGATGTGGCCGCAGAGCGCGCCGGATGGATCACCCCGGTACCCGGTGGGGTAGGCCCCATGACTGTGGCGATGCTTCTTGAAAACACCTTGTTTGCTGCGGAAACATTACATGATAATACTGATAAGAGATAGCAATTAAAAGATTGGAGAAATAATCACTCTGCTATTGCATACCACACGGTCTTGGTAAATTCATAAAAAAACACCCGGCTGTCGGTACGATGTTTCCACCACTCATCCGGATGGAATTTGGAGCTCTCTGCTGACGCAACGTTTAACCGGATGCCACTTTCCCGCCATGCCTTTTCAAAGACACTCCTTGCACGGCGGGTATGATAGCTGGAAGTCACGATGATGACTTTTCTAATCCCGTGATCCTGCAGATAGGGAAGAAGTTTCTCTGCTTCTTCCTTCGTCGAGTCGGCATTGTGGCCAACAACGGCTAAGGCATCGGCAGGCAACACTTTCGACTTCATCGCATGCCGCCAGGCAGGATAATCTTCATGGGTCTGCCAATCCGCCAGCTTGGCGCTCAGGATAACTTTGGGCGCATAACCTTGCTGCCACAATTGAACCGCACGCAGCAGCCGTTCATGCTCCGGATAATCACCGTCCAGAACCACAATGGCATCGGCTTTTGTTAAGGGATCAGATACGACGAGAAAATTTCCAAAGGCACTCAGATACAGCGGGGATGTTGCAACTAACAGCACTCCCATGAAAAGAAATGCTAAAGTGAATATCCAGGCTTTTTTAAGTTTCACCTTATCTTTTATTCTCTTCGCCAAATAGTGCCATCAGGTCCATCTTCGACAATATAGCCTTGCGCCTGGATTTCTTTGCGTAGGCGATCGGCTTTTGCCCAGTCTTTGTTTTTTCTGGCCTCGTCGCGTTCCTTTGCGAGTTGTCTGATAACATCATCACCCGCTTCCGCGCTGGATATCTTCAGAAACCTGGCTGCATCAAATTGTAATATACCTGGCAGATTGGCGAGTTTTTTTAGTGTTCCCGCAAGTGACTGTGCCTTTTTCTCATTACCTTTATCCAGTTCACTATTGATCTCCGTCGACAGCTTGTCGAGTTCGGCCATGGCATCCGGGGTATTGAAATCATCATCCATCGCGGCCTTGAATGCCTTGGAGTAATCGGTTTCCTTTTCTATAGACACATTTTTATATTCGCCTGCACGGTGCAATGCACGATATAGGCCCGCCAGTCTTTTCTCGGCGGTCTTGAGTTCATCGAAACCATAGTTCAATGGACTGCGGTAATGACTCTGCAGAATAAAAAACCGGATGATCTCACCCGCCCGCTCTGTATCATCTTTATCAATTTTTGTCAGGATTTCGCGCACAGTGAAAAAATTGCCCAGTGACTTCGACATCTTTTCTTCATCGACCCTGACAAAGCCATTGTGCATCCAGACATTGACGAACTTTTCTCCGGTTGCCGCCTCGGACTGGGCGATTTCGTTCTCATGATGCGGGAACATCAGATCCATGCCGCCACCGTGGATATCGAAATGATCGCCCAGGCAATGCGTCGACATCGCCGAACATTCGATATGCCAGCCCGGCCGGCCCGGCCCCCAGGGTGAATCCCAAGATGGCTCGCCCGGTTTGGCGGCCTTCCATAGCACGAAATCGAGCGGATCGCGTTTGGCGGTGTCGATCTCGACCCGCTCCCCGGCGCGCAGATCATCCGTCCGTTTGCCGGATAAAGCGCCATAGTTTTTAAACCGGTTCACGGCATAAAAGACATCACGATTAGCGGCGATGTAGGCGGTATCGTTATCGATGAGTTTTTGAATCATGTTGATGATGCTTGCCATGTGTTCAGTGGCCTGCGGTTCCGCATCCGGTTTTAACACCCCCAACACGGCAGCATCTTCATGCATGGCCTTTATAAACCGTTCGGTCAATGCCTGTATCGATTCTTTATTTTCATGGGCGCGATTGATGATCTTGTCATCGATATCGGTGATGTTGCGTATATAACGGACATGCTGCTTGCCGTATATTTCGCATAGATATCGATACACCACGTCAAATATCACCAGGACCCGTGCATGACCCAGATGGCAGTAGTCATAGACCGTCATGCCGCAGACGTACAGGCGAACACGCCTGGGATCGATGGGGACAAAGGGTTGTTTGGATTTTGTCAGGCTATTATGGATTTTTAGCATGTGCGTAGCTTATCACAGTATTAATGGCATCCTTTTAACACTTTGATTTTCAACTCTCACCCTACCCTCTCCCATTCATGGGAGAGGGTATACAATTTTTCAGTTTCACAATACAATTCGGTAGAGATACAGCTTTCCCATTCCTTCCAAACACATTATCATTTGTATTCGGTTTCCAGTGTATCTACAACAGTAAGCAGCAATATAAACGGACTATAGGCCATGAAACAACTATTCACCGCTGTCGTTTCTCTTTTTTTAATCATCCCTTTTACCCAACCAAGCGCGGAGCCTATGGACAATCCACACCCTCAAATCAGCATGAAGACCAATTATGGCGAAATCGTCCTTGAACTTGATCGTGAAAAGGCCCCCTTGTCCGTCGATAATTTTATCAAGTATGTGGATAACGGTCTTTTTAACGGCACGATTTTCCACCGTGTGATAAAGAATTTCATGATTCAGGGGGGCGGTTTTTCAGCCGACTTCATAAAGAAAACTACTTTTCCACCTGTTAAAAATGAAGCTGACAATGGCCTGAAAAATAACCGCGGCACCATCGCAATGGCGCGCACCTCGGAACCTCATTCCGCCACCTCGCAATTTTTTATCAATGTGGTCGATAATGATTTTCTTAATTTCAGCTCACCTACCATGCAAGGCTGGGGTTATGCCGTTTTCGGAAAGGTTGTCAAAGGCATGGATGTCGTGGACAAAATCCGCGATATCCCCACCGGCAGAGGCGGCCCCTTTCCGCGCGACGTACCTGCCAAAACCGCGCTGATAGAAACGGTCACAGTTATCGACAATAAAACCGATCGCCAGTGAAAGAAAAAGAATAACAATTTTGTGTATTAAATTGTAAATAATGAAAATTATCAGGCAGTATCCCCCGAAGTATGATTCTCCCTTATCCTGGCGCAATCCTTTAGTTCGTCATTCCCGCGCAGGCGGGAATCCAGTAACCAACCAAACCTCGAGATGGATCCCCACCTGCGCGGGAATGACGGGGCTGCCATTGTGTTCCGTAAATCTCAAACAAAATGGCGCGCCGCATTAGATCCTTCCCATGAATATACTCTTCATCTCCGATCTGCACTTATGCAAAGACCGCCCGGAGATAACGGTGTTGTTGCTGGAATTTTTGCAACATCGCGCCCTGGAAGCTGATGCACTCTATATACTTGGCGACCTGTTCGAGGTATGGATAGGCGACGACGCTGTTGAACCGGAAAATCAGCGCATCATCACCGCGATAAGGACAGTGGCTGACCATGGCACACCCGTCGCGTTTATGCATGGCAATCGGGATTTCCTGATCGGCGATACCTTCGCCAGGATGTCCGGATGCCGGCTATTACCCGACCCGACAGTTATAGAACTCAATGGTGAACCAACACTGCTGATGCACGGCGACACATTGTGCACCGATGATACCGAATATCAGCAATTCCGCGCCCGCGTGCGCGACCCGGAATTTCAACGCGAATTCCTGTCTCAGCCGGTCGCAAAACGTTCGGATATCGCAGATCACTATCGTAAGGAAAGCCGCGAACGCTCGAAACATAAACCGATGGAGATCATGGACGTCAATCCGGATGCCGTAGTGAATATCATGAAACAATATCAGGTAAGGCGTTTGATCCATGGCCATACCCACCGGCCCGCCATTCACGCACTGAAAATAGACGGGCAGGATGCACAGCGCATCGTGCTCGGTGACTGGTATCACCAAGGCAGCGTATTGACGCTGGATCATCGCGGCTATCATTTGGAAGGTTTCAGCAAAACCACCCTCACAAATGCCGGCAGCGGATGAAGGGCAAGATCCACATCGGCACCTCGGGCTGGCATTATCCCCATTGGAAGAAACTTTTTTATCCTAACGATCTCGGTAAAGACGAGTGGCTGGGATTTTATGCGGAAAAATTACAGTGTGTCGAAATCAATAATACCTTTTACAAATTACCTGGCCCTGATACCTTCACTAACTGGTTCAAACAAACACCCGCGGATTTTACCTTTGCCGTCAAGGCCTGGCGTGTCATCACCCACCGCAAAAAACTCAAGGATTGCGCCGCTGCCGTTGATACTTTCATCGAGCATGTTGCCGTTTTGGGCGACAAACTTGGTCCTGTATTACTTCAACTGCCGCCGCGCTGGCATTGTAACGCCGCCCGTCTGAATGAATTTCTCCACCTGTTACCCAAACCGTTTCGTTACACATTCGAATTCAGGGATCCCAGCTGGCATAACGACGAAGTCTATTCGCTGCTCATAGAACATAATGCGGCATTCTGTGTGTTTGAACTCGGCGATATACATTCACCACACATAAGCACCGCGGATTTTATGTATATCAGATTACACGGGCCGAAAGGTCCTTATGCCGGGAGTTATTCCGTACGCAGATTGCGTAATTGGGCTGAAAAAATATCCGGCTGGCAGGCACAAGGAAAAGACGTGTTTGTATTTTTCGATAACGACGAAGCCGCGTATGCCGCCAAGAATGCCCTGCTGCTGGATAAGCTGGTAAAGGACTTCAGCCCTTAAATCTCCGGCCTGCGGCCACTCCCTTTGACAAAGCGGGCGATACTTTTCATCAGGTCAAATCCTTCATCACCATATCCCAATGAACGCAGTATCATCAAGTGCAGCATTTATGGGATAGGTTCAAGTTATTGTGCGGCACCTTTAGCCAGCGCCCGTTGCCGGCTTTCTTCCAGTTGCTTGGCGTATTGAGATTTATCGTATTCGGGGCCGGCCTCGGGCCATCCTTGAGTATGCCTGCTAATCAAGCCGGCAAGCGCACGAATGTGTTCCGGCCTGTCATTCAACGCCGGTATATAGTGATAACGTTGCCCGCCCGCGGCAAGAAAAATATTTCTATTCTCGATATCGAGTTCTTCAAGGGTTTCCAGACAATCCGCCGAAAAGCCGGGGCATGCCACATCGACGCTTTTCACGCCTGCCTTGGCCCAGGCACGCAAAGTCTGATCACAATAGGGCTTTAGCCATTCCTGGCGGCCAAAGCGCGATTGAAATGCTATCGCACACTGCTTGTCCGATAGTTGCAATTGCTGGGCAACGAGCCGGGCTGTCGTCTGACATTCGCAAAAATAGGGATCACCGGCCAGGTGCGAACGCTTGGGCATGCCATGGAAAGACAATAGTAATCGTTCCGAACGGCCGCGTACTTCCCAGTATTCACGAATGCTCATCGCAACGGCATCGATGTAACCCGGATCGTCATGGTAATGGCTTATCATGCGCATCTCCGGCAACCAGCGCCAGGTCTTTAAGACATTGGCAACGGCATCGAACGTAGAGGCCGTAGTGGCCGCGGAATATTGCGGATAAAGCGGTAAGACGAGGATCCGCCGGGCATTGGCATCTCTCAACCGGTTAAGCGCAGATTCGATCGACGGATTTCCATAACGCATGCCCAAGGCAACAACCACCGGACCGTTAAATGATTGTTGTAGTTCAGCTTGTAAAGCCTTCGCCTGCCGCTTCGATATGGCCAACAACGGAGACCCTTCATCTGTCCAGACGCTTTGATACTTACGCGCAGATCTGCGCGAGCGGAAAGGTAACACGATACCGTTCAGGATCGGCCACCACAACCAACGTGGTATTTCCACCACACGCGGATCCGATAAGAATTCACGCAGGTATTTGCGTAAGGCAACGGGCGTGGGTGCATCCGGGGTTCCCAGATTGTTCAGCAGGATTCCGGTCACCGGTGCGCTGCCGTGAAGGTAGTCTTTATTACCCAGAAAATCAGCCATAGTACGTTTATAAAGTAATCAGTCCCGATATGACAAGTATACCTGCGGCATAACAAAATAGCAGGCGGGTTAATTACTTGTTACAATCCCGAAGGCCAAAAATAATCGGCAATTATTCATTCATGCAGCATACAACTACTGAATCAGCATACAAACTGCTAAAAAACTCCATCATCCGATACAGTGGCGGGCCGATAGGGACGGTTGCCGCCAACGACCCGAATCTGGCCTCAAAGAACTATCAGGAATGCTTTATCCGCGATTTTATCCCTTCCGCACTGGTATTTCTAATGGACGGCGACAACGAGATAGTAGCTAATTTTTTAACGGCTGTCCTGCAATTACGCGGTCAACAAAAAACCATGGAAGGCCATGAGATTGCGGAAGGTCTGATGCCGGCCAGCTTTGAAGTCATGAATGACGGCAATATTGTCGCGGATTTCGGTGACCGGGCGATCGGCCGCGTGGCGCCCGTGGATTCGGCCATGTGGTGGATGATCCTGCTGCGCGCATACTCGATCACGAGCGGTGACATCTCACTGGCACACAGCAATGAATTCCAAAAAGGGATAAAGATGATATTGAAACTTTATCTCAAGGAAAGTTTTGAAACTTCACCGGCCATGCTCGTTCCGGACGGCTCTTTCATGATAGACCGGCGCATGGGTGTTCATGGTCATCCGCTGGAAATCCAGTCGCTATTTTATGGTATGTTGCGTTCCGCACAGGAGTTGTTGCTGCCGAACAAGGAAAACAGCGAGCTCCTGGCTATCGTAAAAAAACGCGCTCAAACATTGCGTTCCTATGTACGGCTGTATTACTGGCTGGATCTGCAACGCCTCAATGAAATACACCGCTACAAGGCGGAAGAGTTCGGTTGGGATGCCGTCAATCTGCTTAATATATATCCCGACATCATCCCCGAGTGGCTGGATGGCTGGCTTCCCTATAATGCCGGTTATCTGGTAGGTAATGTCGGCCCAGGCAAGATCGATTTCCGTTTTTTCGCACTGGGTAACCTGCTTGCCATTTTGTTCGGGCTCGCAACTGAGGAGCAGGCCCAAAAAACGATGACTCTCTATGAGGCACATTGGGACCACCTGATCGGCCAGATACCGCTGAAGATTTTATATCCTGCCGTCGCCGGAAGAGAATGGGCCATTATGACGGGCGCTGATCCTAAGAATGTCGCATGGTCTTATCACAACGGCGGTCATTGGCCATGCCTGCTGTGGGTTTTTGCCGGCGCCGCTATTAAGGCGGGCAGGGAAGATATGGCGAGACGCGCAATCGATATTGCATTCGAACGATTACCGCGTGATGCCTGGCCGGAATACTATGACGGCAAGACCGGTTCGCTGATCGGACGCCGCGCCAATCTGAATCAAACGTGGACTGCCACTTCACTTATCGTCTCGCATCAATTGATGGAAAATCCCGACAGTCTCGCTTTATTTGAGGCGTTAATATTTTAGTGATTACTGCGACAGTCACGTAATGCAATGGCGATAAAAGTCTCTGAACTCACCCTGCCTATGGTTTCACCGGAGGGCATGAAGGCGCTTGGGATCATTTCCAGTGCCGAACCGGACACAAAAGAGCTGGAAAAAACCATTCTGCACGACCCGGTGTTGGCCGGCACATTGATAAAATACGCCAATTCACCGCTCTACCGAAGGCCAAGTAAAATCACGAACGTACCTGCCGCGATGCGCACGCTCGGTCACAAAAACATCCGTAGCGCCATCGTGATGGCGACCATGCAATCTGCCATTGAAGGTGATAATCCGGTTAACCGTACTATTTGGGATCATTGCATGGAGCTTGCCATCCTGTGCAAGCTTATTGCACAAAAAACATATGCCGAATTAACAGATGAGATGGAATTCCTCGGCCTGATTCATGAAATGGGCATGCTGGTGCTCGCCACCAATCATCCTGACGAGTACCGGGGGATTATCAGCGCGTCTGTCAAGGATCGGCTGGCCGTTGATTATCTGGAAGAGGCCGAACTGGATATCCGGCATGACGGCGTCATGAAAATAGTATCGGAAAAATTCCGTTTGCCGGATAGCTACTCGCAATTACTTACAACATATCACAAGCATGAAGAAATCGATGCTATCGAAAGCGATCAACAGTGCATGCTATGTATACTCGACCTTGCTCATCACCTGTGGCTGGAAACCGGCGCAAGTGATAGCCGATTCCGCGAGACTATCGTGGAACCGCGCACGAAATTGCAACACTTACTGCATCTAGACGACGAAGCTATTCAACAAATTATCGTCGAGCTTGCCTCTCTTGTAGAGTGAAGTTAAAAAACCTACGTACATTTTTGTCATCCCCCTGGAGAAGCGTTACTGTCCGGAATAAATCTCCCCAACCCCACTTTCTCAAAGAGGCGCTTGTTCAGAGGACGCAAAAACGCCTTGGACAAGATGTTAACACATCTGAGATACCCTAACCTCGTAATGACAGCGTCAGTAACAACGAATTCAGCCGGCTGACAAACATGGCCGGGTCATCCAACTGTCCACCCTCGCTCAGCATGGCCTGGTCGAATAGAATATGCGTCCAGTCATTAAAGTGTTTATCGTTCTTTTCTTCCTTCAGGCCTTTTACCAGCGGGTGTTGCGGGTTAATCTCCAGGATCGGTTTGCTTGACGGTACATGCTGTCCCGCCGCCTCAAGCATTTTACGCAGATTGATTGCGATATCCTGATCCTCGACGACCAGACAGGAAGGAAAATCCACCAACCGGTGTGTGACGCGCACTTCCTTGACACTATCACCTAATGTCTCCCGCATTCTTGTCAACAAGTCCTTGTATTCATCCGCCGCCTTATCCAGCTGCTCCTTTTCTTCCTTGTCTTCCAACTTGCCCAGCTCCAGGCCGCCCTTGGCAACGGATTGAAATTGCTTGCCACCGTATTCAGTAAGATAGGACATCATCCATTCGTCGATACGGTCATGCAGCAACAACACTTCGATATCTTTTTTACGAAATACCTCCAAATGAGGGCTGCTCTTTGCCGCGGCAAAGCTCTCGGCGGTAATGTAATAAATCTTCTCCTGACCGGCCTTCATGCGCCCTATGTAATCGTCGAGAGACACATCCTGGACATCCGTATCGGTATGCGTCGAGGAAAAACGCAGTAATTTTGCAATGCGTTCACGATTGCCATGGTCTTCGACCGGGCCTTCTTTCATCACCCGGCCGAACTCTTGCCAGAAAGCGGCGTATTTTGCCTGATCGTTTTTAGCCATATTATCCAGAAGATCGAGCACCTTCTTGACCGAGGCGGTGCGTATGGTATCGATTTGCTTGTTGCGTTGCAGTATCTCGCGGGATACGTTCAGCGGTAAATCGTCGGAATCGATCACGCCGCGCACAAAGCGCAGATAATTAGGCATCAGCTGGTCCGCGCTTTCCATAATAAACACACGCCGCACATATAACTTAAGACCATGGCGCTGCTCGCGGTCCCACAAATCAAAAGGCGCGCGCTTGGGTATATAGAGCAGCGATATGTAAGATTGCTTTCCCTCTACATGGGAATGCACGTGGTCCAGCGGATCTTCAAAATCATGCGCAACGTGCTTATAGAATTCATTATATTCCTCGTCCGTGATCTCTTTTTTGGGGCGCACCCATAATGCCGAGGCATGATTGATCGTCTCATCTTCATTTTTTTTATCTTTGTCTTCCGATTTCATGACGATCGGCAGCGATATATGATCGGAGTATTTTCTAATGATCCCCCGCAACCGGTAACCGTCGAGAAATTCATCTTCTTCATTGCGCAGGTGCAACACCACTTCCGTGCCCCGCGATGCTCTCTCGATTGTTTCCAGTGTATAACTGCCTTCTCCTCTGGACTCCCAACATACCCCGTGTTCCGGGCCAAGACCTGCGCGGCGCGTTGTGACGGTAACCTTGCCTGCAATGATAAATGCCGAATAAAACCCCACGCCGAATTGCCCGATAAGCCTGGCATCCTTGGCCTGATCACCCGTCAGCGATTGAAAAAATTGCTGGGTGCCTGATCTTGCGATCGTACCGATATTTTCCATGACCTCGGTCCGGTCCATGCCGATACCGTTGTCAGTAATGGTCACCGTGCGCTTCTTTTTGTCATAGGACACCCTGACTTTCAGATCGGCGTCCCCTTCATACAGGGCATCGTCCATCAGCGCCTCGAAGCGCAACTTGTCGCACGCATCCGATGCATTGGATATCAATTCCCGGAGAAATATCTCCTTGTTGGAATACAGGGAATGGATCATTAACTGGAGTAATTGACGAACTTCCGCCTGGAAATCCAGTGTTTCTTTATGCGACTCAACGGTGCTGCTCATGATACCAATGTGCTCCTTTTGCTTTACTTATTAATAAGTTGAAATATTTAGTAGATATAGTACGCTTGAAAACTATTCATCATGCATATAATCGATTGGCGCTCTATTATAAACATCGTCGATTCAGGTTCAAATCAGTGGGAATATATTAAAACTGCCATGAAATCCTGCTATCCCGGTATTAGATAGTATAAATGCTTCATTTCTGCCTATACCTATGATTGAATGAGGCCAAAATCAAGTACTCAAAGATATGGACATTCATACTATTAAAACAACCCCCTTTCAAGGACAAAAACCAGGCACCTCCGGCCTGCGCAAAAAGGTCTCGGACTTTCAACAACCTCATTATCTGGAGAATTTTGTTCAGTCTGTTTTCGATTGCATCGAAGACATCAAGGAAAAAACGCTGATATTGGGCGGCGACGGCCGTTACTACAATCTGCATGCCATTCAAACTATCATCAAAATGGCCGCGGCCAACGGCATCGGTAAAATCATCGTCGGACAAAACGGCCTGCTGTCGACACCCGCAGTATCGTGCCTGATACGGAAAAATGAGGCTCTTGGCGGCATAATCCTTTCGGCGAGCCATAATCCGGGCGGCCCTGACGGTGACTTCGGGATTAAATATAACATCAAGAACGGCGGGCCGGCGCCCGGATTTCTTACAAACGCAATCCATCAACGTACACTGAATATCAATAATTACCGTATTGCCGATGTTCCCGATATAGATCTTTCAGCACCTGAAAGACATTGGATAGACGACACGGTTGTCATCGTGATCGATCCCGTCACCGACTATGCCGAGCTGATGGAACATCTGTTCGATTTTGACCTGATCAAATCGATGTTCGACGCCGGCATGTTTCATATGTGTTATGACGCCATGCATGCAATCACCGGCCCTTATGCGTTTGAGATCCTCGAAGAACGCCTGGGCGCATTACCTGGAACCGTCATCAACGGAACACCGCTGCCGGATTTCGGCGGCGGGCATCCCGACCCGAATCTGACCTACGCACAAGAACTGACTGAAATCATGAATTCCATGAATGCACCCGATTTCGGCGCGGCGTCCGATGGTGACGGTGACCGGAACATGATCTTCGGCAAACGATTTTTTGTCACGCCCAGCGATAGCCTGGCAGTGCTCGCCGCCAATGCAAAATACATCCCGGGTTACCGCAATGGTTTGGCGGGCGTTGCCCGTTCGATGCCCACCAGCCAGGCAATAGACCGGGTAGCAGAGGCGCTTGGCATCGATTGTTACGAAACACCCACCGGCTGGAAGTTCTTCGGCAATTTACTCGATACAAAAAAGATTACTTTATGCGGCGAAGAAAGTTTCGGTAACGGTTCCGATCATATTCGTGAGAAAGACGGCCTATGGGCCGTGTTGTTCTGGTTGAATATTATCGCCGCCCGCCGGCAATCGGCCGAACAGATCGTCCGCGAGCATTGGGCGACTTATGGCAGAAATTTTTACACCCGCCATGATTATGAAGACCTGGAACCGGCCACCGCCGATGACATCATGTCTGATCTTAACAACAAGATTCGCAGCCTCAAGGGAAAAAAGATTAATGATCATACCATCGTCGTCAGTGACGATTTCAGCTATACCGACCCGGTCGATTTTAGCATTACAGAACATCAAGGCATCCGGATATGCATGGATAACGGTTCACGAATCATTTACCGGTTGTCCGGTACCGGCACCGAAGGTGCCACACTACGTATTTATGTCGAAGACTACGAACCTGATCCGTCAAAACATAACGAAGACGCTCAAACTGCATTGGCCCCGTTGATAAATGCCGCTAACGAACTGTCCGGTATTCTCAAGCGTACCGGGCGTGGCGCCCCGACGGTGATTACCTAATCCGGTAAATTAAATTACCGTTAATCAAGCGTGCAAAACCACGAATCCATGAATATCAAATATCTGTAGCAAATGACATCTGAATCACACTCGCACAAATCCCCCCGCGCACAAAGTGCGCTTCCCCCCTTTTATAAAGGGAGGTTAGGGGGGATTTCATATCACCGTTAAAACACATGCGATACATCCGCCGCTTCTCCGAACTAAATATGAACGATGTGCCGTTAGTGGGCGGCAAGAACGCATCGCTGGGGGAAATGTACAGTGCGCTTTCATCTCTCGGCATCAAAGTGCCCAACGGTTACACCATCACCGCGGACGGCTACCGCTACTTCATCGATCACAACAAGCTGCACGATAAAATCGGGCAGGCCCTTTCTGGATTAGATACGCATAATGTCTCTGCACTCGCAGCCACAGGCGCAACCATTCGTGAATGGATCATGCATGGCGACATGCCCGATGATTTGATCGAGCAAATCAGCGCGGGTTACAATGAACTGGCAAAAGAATACGGGGGCAACCCGGACGTGGCGGTACGCAGTTCCGCCACCGCTGAAGACCTGCCCGGTGCCTCATTTGCCGGTCAACAGGAAACCTACCTCAATATCCGTGGCACAAAAAATCTTGTAACGACCTGCCGTCAGGTCTTTGCCTCTCTATTTACAGACCGCGCCATCTCATACCGGGTGGACAAGGGCTTCGCCCACATGGATGTCGCATTATCGGTCGGCATACAAAAGATGGTGCGGGCGGATCTCGGTGTCTCCGGCGTGCTGTTCACCATCGACACTGAAACAGGCTTCCGGGATGTCGTCTTTATCACTGCCGCCTATGGCCTGGGTGAAAACATCGTCCAGGGCACTGTGAACCCCGATGAGTTTTATGTCTTCACGCCTGCCCTGGCAAAGGGTTTCCGGCCTATCCTGAAAAGGCAACTTGGCGACAAAGCCATCAAGATGATCTACACCAGCGATGCCATGGCGGGGATCTCGACACGCAATGTCCACGTGCAACGTCAGGAGCGGGAACGCTTTGCCCTGAGTGATGACGAAGTCCTGGAACTGGCGCGCTATGGGGTCATCATCGATCAACATTATTCAAAACAGGCGGGCAAGTCCATGCCGATGGATATCGAATGGGCGAAAGATGGCAAGACAAATGAATTGTTCATCCTGCAGGCACGCCCTGAAACCGTGCAATCGATTCTAGATGCGCATTTTCAGGAAACCTTCCATCTAAAAACACGCGGCAATGTACTCGCTACAGGCAAAAGCGTCGGACAAAAGATTGCAGCGGGCAATGCCCGCGTGATACTGGAAGCGGCGCAAATGAGCGACCTTAAACCGGGCGAGATACTGGTATCCGATATCACCGATCCGGACTGGGAACCGGTGATGAAAATCGCCGCGGCGATTGTTACCAACCGCGGTGGTCGTACCTGTCATGCCGCCATTGTCGCCCGTGAGCTCGGCATCCCTGCCGTGGTCGGTTGCGGTGACGCCACACAGGTGATTAATACAGGTCAGGTAATCACAGTGTCATGTGCCGAGGGCGATACCGGCATTATCTACGAAGGGCAACAGGAGTTTGAAAAAAATCGCATTGATCTATCGGATATCAAACGCCCCAAAACCAGCATCATGGTCAATATCGCCAATCCCGAACTCGCCTTTGAAGTCTCGAAACTGCCCTGCGAAGGTGTCGGGCTGGCACGCCTCGAGTTCATTATCAACACCAGCATTCGCATCCATCCGCGGGCATTGCTCGAATACGAGACGCTTGATAAAGAAACACAAAAGAAAATAGACCGCATCAGCGCCGGTTATCCCGATCGCAAGACCTTTTACATCCAGCGCCTGGCAGAAGGCATCGGCATGATCGCAGCGGCCTTCTATCCCCGGCCTGTCATTGTGCGATTCAGTGACTTCAAATCCAATGAATATGCCTCGCTGATAGGCGGTGCCTCCTTCGAACCGGATGAAGAAAACCCGATGATCGGCTTTCGCGGTGCCGGGCGTTATTTCTCACCGCAATTCGAGGAATGCTTCATACTGGAATGTCAGGCAATTAAGACTGTCAGGGAAGAGATGGGCCTCGATAATGTGGCCGTAATGATTCCCTTTGTCCGCACCGTAGATGAATCATTGAATGTCCTGAAACTGATGTCCAAACATGGGCTGAAAAGAGGCGAACAAGGTCTTAATATTTATATGATGTGTGAAATACCGGCCAATGCCCTGCTGGCCGAACAGTTTCTCGAAAATTTCGACGGCTTCTCGATCGGCTCCAATGACCTGACTCAGCTAACGCTCGGCGTAGACCGTGACTCAAACCTCGTCACCAGCTTCGACGAACGCAATCCAGCGGTATTGAGCCTCATGGAAATGGCCATCAAGGCCTGCAAGAAAAACAAGAAATATATCGGTATCTGCGGACAGGCGCCGTCTGATTATCCCGAAATCGCCCGCTGGCTGGTGCAACACGGCATTGATTCCATCTCGCTCAATCCGGACAGCGTTTTATCGATCACGCAGGTTATCAATGAAATCGAAGAGCAATATTAAAAACTTCGGATAGTAGAAGAGCTAACGATAAACTTCTTTCCTATGTCCAACTTTAACTACGTAAATAATAAGTTGGTCAGCTTCGACAGCATAAACAATTCTGTATACTCCCTGCCGGATGCGATATCGATCCTGACCGGTAAGTTTAGAGGAACCCGGAGGTCTTGGATCGTCGGCTAGATTTTGAATACGGCGTACTATCTGTTGGCGAATTTTCTTTTGCGGTATTGATTCGATTTCTTTCACCGCGGATGGCTTGATCAGTACTTTATATCTTCCCACGCCGTTTTAAATCCTTAACGACGTCTTCAAAAGACAAATTCGGTTCACGTGCACGTTGCTTGAATGCCGCAAGATCTTCCGCGTCTTCTGCCAAACTAAGTTCTACGGCCTCATTAACCAGGTCCGATAAAGACCGATCCGTTTCTGCTGCCTTTAGCCGCAAGGCGCGGTGAAGCTCGGAATCGAAATACACAGTTGCTCGTTTGGGTTCAGCACTCATAGCAAGCATTATAGCTACTTAACGTTATAACGTCAAGATGCTCAGGCCAATATCCCATTCGCGCTGTTTTAGGGCAAATTTTCCAACGAGATTGTGCGCCGAAATAACAGAGGAATCTTCAAGGTAATGATCGCCATAACTACCGCCGTCGATTGTCAAACTGTATGACTTTGGTCTGTCGGGCCTGCGTGTAATGACATTGATAACGCCCCCCATTGCAGAACTGCCATAAAGCGCGGATGTAGCGCCTTTGACAATTTCTATGCGCTCTACATCAGCAGTGCTGATTTGAGTAAGATCGACCGTTGAACCGGTGCTCGGCGTTATCGGTTCACCGTCTATAATGACCAATACGCGATCAGAATCGAGGCCTTGAAGCCACACTTCATAACCGCTTTTGCCGTGTATTTCCTTTAACAACAACCCCGGTACATGCTCCAGCGCTTCCTTTAGATCACGCGCGTGCGTCTTTTCGATCTCTGCACGATTGACAACTTCCGTTTTAGGATGCATGTCAGTGGAGTCAATAGCTTCAAATATTTCACGTATCCTGCCACGGATTTCATCTTTATCATCGTCACAATTCTCTAATTTGTTGAAAGAATTATACGAAAAATCCAATAGTTGCTAGTCTAACCCAATACTTCTCAGATATTCTTTGGACAAGGTAATCAAAGGAATTTATACTTTTTGCTCTCTTCATTAAGCATAATAACAAGGAAAAACATATGCAAAATCCCCAGTGGTTAGAAACCCCAAACACCGCCAGTGAGGCGCTGAGTAATATGAAAAAGATGCCGCTAATCCTGGCCATGTTATTAATTTTGGCGGCAAGCCCCGGGACAGTACACGCTGAAAGTTTCCTGGATAAACTTAAAGCGGCTGTAGAGAAAACACAGCAACAACAGCAACAACAAACCCAGCAAACACAACAGCAACGCCAGCAAGCATCACCACAACCCCAAAGTGCACCGGCTGTCGCGCAACCACAGCCACAACAGCAACGGCAGGTAGCAACACAAAACCAAAGTGTGCAAACGACTGGGCCAGTTAAAGAAATTAAATCTTTTGATATTCGAGATATATCACTCGGTATGACTCCGGAAGAGGCTGAAAAGGCATTACGTAAAATCTATCCGGACTTCAACATCGTGCCGGTAGGGTTCGACAGCTATGGTCAAAAATGGATAGGCATACTGGCCGCAATGCCGAAAACAGAAAACAGGGACGAAGTGGTGCTCGTGGATTTTACCCAACCACCCTCAGCGCTTAAAGTGATCGCCGTAACCCGCTATAAGGAGTTTCCTGCCACTGCGACTCCCTCATTGGACAATGTAGAGAGTGGCCTGATCGAGAAATACGGTCAATGGTCCAAGGGACTCGCTACAACAAGAGGCGGGTATCATAAGGATTATGGCTGGTGGACAAACCAAAGTCAGAATACCTGTATCGATGAAAAACTCTCGAACACATGGGGACGTCTCAAGGATATTACCCAGAAGAATTCCTTAAGTCGTGTACTGGGCGATGCCTATGGCCATGCGGGCAGATACATCAAACCCTTCCGTGATTATGTGAGTAACGATCCGAGGATCGCATCATGCGGCAAGCAAATAGCCGTTAATCTGGGATACCGGCCGGATCAGACCTTCAGTCCGGTTAATAAAATGATCACGGTGGTTGCAGATTACGCAGCATATTATGAATCTGAAACTGCATTCACTGAAATGGCCGAAGGCCTTGAAAAACGAAAAGCGGCAAGCACGATCAAGCGTGCTGGCACACCGGATTTATGAGGCGATCACCGATACTTTTTAAAGAATTACACTAATATTTTATCGCTTAGCCAGGTTTGAGCCTGGTACTGATTTTTCCACTTTCTGATGATTCCCTATGCCATCAATATGTGTCGCCCCGTGGAACACAAGCCCGGCAATGAACAGGAAAAATAAGGTCACCATTATGTTTGATAGTATTCTCATTGTTCCTCCTTGAAGCTTTCAAACTGATGAAAGCATTCGATAAAGAATAAATACCCATCGCCCAATATCTAGAGCAATTAGCATGCCAAAATTGGTGTCTGCTCTCTGTAAAGAGGACTTTTAGGAAATGATTTAAAGGAATTAGGGCAAAAAAGGGACGATTACAAGGTATGGATTGATCTTTCAATCCTTATGCATTCCCACCTTCCTTGGCGGTCAGATGTGGGAGGTACGAGTCCACGGATGGACGAGGTAGAGCAAAGCACGATGTCTGAGCCGAGACAATGTCAGGAACACATTGTCGAGGTTCAAGGGTAAAAATCAGGCTGCTTTTTTAAAGAATTATACTAAATCTATAGCTTACCCGATGTTGTGCTGCGACAGCAGTTGAACAAGACCTTAAAAACATTAATACACAGACTTAATGGAATGGTCCGCCCCACTCCCTAAACGGCTTCAGCTGAGCCATGATGCAAGTGTAGTCCAACATCAAA
>Ga0214472_10002379_pt1 | contig 20349 bp, 20 predicted proteins | sample RVTome_6_FD_207662 | JGI IMG/M metagenome (GOLD analysis project Ga0214472, IMG submission 207662) | Soil microbial communities from uranium-contaminated site in the Upper Colorado River Basin, Wyoming, United States - RVT140D175 | ecosystem: Environmental > Terrestrial > Soil > Contaminated >...
CCAGGGTCGCGGCCGCCATCACGGTTCGCTCCCTTGTCGCGTCGGCGAACGCGCGAAGCACGCCCTCCGGTGTGTCCTCGACCTCGACGACCCCGGACTCCCCTTGGAGGTACCGGTGGAACACCGAGCCGGAGACGTGCTCGACCTGCCGGGCGTGCTCGAACACCGCTCGCATCAGTGCGTCCACGGCGCGAAGGCCCGGCTCGTCGTCGAACCCCATGGCCCGGGCGATGGACGGCTGGTGGTCCAGGAACAGGCGATCCGTGGCTCGGCCCGTCTCGAGGTGCAGCGCGCTTCGGACCCGAACCAGGAACTCCTCGGCCGCGTCCACCGCTTCCCGTTCCGCCCGGCGGATCAACCCCGGACCCTCGAGCATCGAGAGTTCCCGCCGGCCGGTGATCACGACGGCCAGCCATCCCAGCGCGTGGACGTCACGCAACCCGCCGCCGCCCTCCTTGACGTCCGGCTCCAGCAGCGAGGAGACCGGGCCGTGCCGCTCGCGGCGCGCCCGCGCGTCTTCGCGGAGCCGCTCCGCGAAGACGCGCGCCTCCTCCCGGGCCCCCGCGAGGAGGCGCTCGCGCACGTCCGCCCACGCCGCCCCGTCGCCCGCCAGCGGGCGCGCGTCAAGCATCGCCGTCGCCGCATCGAGTCGTTCCGCGGCGATGGCCCGGCACTCGTCCGGGGTGCGAACCCCGTGGCCCACGGTGAGGCCGGCGTCCCAGAGCGGGTACAGCAATCGTTCCGCCAGGACCGCGATCTCCTCCGGCCGGTCGCCGGGGTGAAGGACCAGCAGGTCGGCGTCGGAGCACGGGGCCAGCTCTCCCCGCCCGTACCCGCCCAGCGCGACGAGGGCGACGCCTGGCGGCGGCTCGCCTTCCGCGAACAGGTCCCGGAGGCAAGCGTCGACCAGCCCGGCCCGGCGGGCGGCGGACCACCGTCCATGGTGGCCCTTGGAGTAGGCCCGGTCGAGGGCTCGAAGCTCGTCCAGGAGCCGGGCGACCGGGACGGGACGGCCCGGTGCCTCAGAGCGCGTCGGGGCCTCGTTCACCCGTGCGGATCCGGACGACCTCTTCGACCGGCGCGACCCAGATCTTGCCGTCGCCGATCTTGCCCGTCCGGGCGGCCTTCGTGATGGCATCCATGATGCCCTGCACCTGGTCGTCGTCGCACAGGATCTCGACCTTCACCTTCGGGACGAAGTCGACCTGGTACTCGGCTCCCCGATAGACCTCGGTGTGCCCGCGCTGGCGCCCGAAGCCCTCCACGTCGGTCGTGGTGAGGCCGTTCACCCCGATCTCGCGGAGGGCCTCCTTCACCTCATCGAGCTTGAACGGCTTCACGATGGCCACGACCAGCTTCACGGCAGATCCCTTCGGGTCAGCCCGCGGCGGCCTTCTTCCGCGGGGCGGCCGCCTTCTTGGCAGCGATCTTCTTGGCCGCAGGCTTCCTCGCCGCGGCCTTTGGCTTGGGTGCCGGAGTCTTCTTCTTCGCCGCCGCCACCGAGGCCTTCAGTGCCTCCATGAGGTCCACTACCTTGGCCGGGGCGGCCTCCGGCACGACCTCGATCTCCTCGCCGGCGATCTTCTTCTCCACGATCTCGAGGAGCGCGTCGCGGTACTCGTCCCTGTAGGCCTCGGGGTTCCACGGCTCGGTGAGGTTGTCGATGAGCGACTTCGCCATCTCGACCTCCTGGTCACGAACCTTCTCGTCTGTCCTCACCGTGTCGAACTCCGCTGCACGGATCTCGTCCGGCCAGTACATGGTCTCAAGGACGAACACGTTGTCCTTGAACCGGAGCGCCGCCAGGTGCTCCTTGTCCCGGAAGGACACCTTGGCGATCCCCACCCGGTTCTCCTCGGACAGCGCCTTGCGTAGCAGGGCGTAGGCCTTGGCACCGGTCTCATCGGGCACCAGGTAGTAGGACTTCTTGTACAAGACGGGGTCGATCTCCTCGAGGTCCACGAACTGGACGATGTCGATGGCCCGGCTGGACTCGAGCGGCACCTTGTCCATGTCATCGTCGGTCAGGACGACGTAGTGGTCCTTCTCGTACTCGTAGCCCTTCACGATGTGCTCGAACGTGATCTCTTCGCCGTCGGTCTCGCAGACCCGCTTGTATCGGATCCGGCCGTGGTCCTCGTCGTGGAGCTGGTTGAACTTGAGCGACTTCTCCTCGGTGGCCGGGAACACGGCGACAGGGATGGTGACGAGGCCGAACGAGATGGCCCCCTTCCACATGGCTCTTGGCGGCATGGCTCTCCTCCTGGGAACGTCGTTCGCGAAGACGTGATTCTAGCGGTCCGGCCGCCTCGGTCTACCATCGGAGGACCATGCCGGCCAGGAAACGAGCCTCGGGACCCGCCTTCACCGCCACCCTCCCCAAGCCCCTGCCCGCCGAGAAGCGGGGGGAGGCCTGGTGGATGGAGGTGGACGGCCGGGAGCTTCGCCTGTCGAACCTGGACAAGGTGTTCTGGCCCGACGAGGGGTACACCAAGGGCGACCTGGTCGGGTACTACTACAACGTCGCGGGCCTGATCCTGCCCCACCTCTTGGAGCGGCCGCTCACGATGAAGCGGATGCCCGACGGCATCGCCGGCGACTTCTTCTACGAGAAGAGCGCGCCGTCCCACACACCTGACTGGCTCCCCCGCTGCCCGGTCGAGAGCGAGGACGCCAAGACGGGCCTCATCGACTACCTGATGGTCGAGGACACGGCCGGCGTGCTGTTCCTGGCCAACCTGGGCTGCATCGAGTTCCACCCGCTGCACTCGAGGTGTCGATCGGTGGAGTCCCCGGACTACCTGTTCTTCGACCTCGACCCGTTCCCCCCGATCACGTTCGACGACGTCCTCGCGGTGGCCATGCACGTGAAGACGGCCCTCGACGCGCTCGGGCTCGTCGGGTACCCGAAGACGAGCGGCGCCACGGGCGTGCAGATCTATGTTCCGGTCGAGCCCGGCTACTCGTACGAACAGGTCCGGGACTTCGTGGGGGCCGTGGGCCGGATGATCCAGAGGGCCGACCGCGACCGGGTCACGATGGCATGGCAGGTCTCGAAGCGCTCAGGGAAAGTCTTCATCGACCACAACATGAACCGCTCGGGGGCGAACATCTCGGCCGCCTACTCGCTGCGGCCGGAGCCGGGCGCGACGGTCTCGACCCCACTCACGTGGAAGGAGGTCGAGAAGGGCGTCACCCCTGGCGACTTCACCATCGCGACCGTGTGGAAGCGGTTCGAGAAGGTGGGCGACCTGTTCGAGCGGGTGCGCACGAAGCCCCAGGACCTGGGGCCCGCGCTTGAGGCCATGGGGCTTTCGCCGGATCCCGCGGCCGCGCCCCCGCGCCCCCGCGCGACCACGAGCGAGGAGGTCATCGCCCGTTCCCGCGACCCGAACCTCGCCGAGTACCTGCGCAAGCGGGACTTCGCCGGCACCCCCGAGCCGGCCCCGGGCGCCGCGACGGGGACGGGGAGCTCGTTCGTGATCCACAAGCACCGGGCCACCCGGCTGCACTACGACCTCCGGCTGGAGAGGGACGGGGCGTTGCCGTCGTGGGCGGTCCCGCGCGGGCTGCCCACCGCCCTCGGGGACAAGCGCCTCGCGGTCCGGACCGAGGATCACCCCCTCGAGTACGGGAAGTTCGAGGGGACGATCCCGGAGGGCCACTACGGCGCCGGCGAGGTTCGCATCTTCGACGACGGGACGCATGAGGTGCTGGAGTGGACCGACAAGAAGGTGAGCTTCCGGCTCCACGGCCGACGGTACCCCAGTTTGGAGTATCACCTTGTGAAGACCCGGACCGACTGGCTGGTCTTCCTGGCCAGCCACCAGGACGCGCCCCTCGTCCTCTCCCCGCCCTCGCTCCAGCCGATGCTGGCGGAGGGGGGCCACCAGGCGTTCGACGATCCGAAGTGGCGGTTCGAGCCGAAGCTCGACGGTATCCGGTGCCTGGCCTACCTCTCCACCGACCTTACCCGCTTGATCACCCGGACCGGACGCGACGTGACCACCCAGTATCCCGAGGTCCACATGATCCACGAGCTCGTGGACCAGGTGAACGCGGTGATGGACGGCGAGATCGTGGCCTTCGACGAGGACGGCAAGAACTCCTTCGAGGCGCTCCAGCAGCGGATGAACCTGGCGAACGAACGGGAGATCAAGCGGATCGCGAAGCAGATCCCGGTCTCGGTCGTGGCGTTCGACCTGCTGTGGCTGGACGGGCGGGACCTCACGGAGCTGAAGCTCGAGGAGCGCCGCGAGCTGCTCGACGCCGTGCTCGAGGAGGACGAGCGCCTCCAGCGCGTCACGTACGTGGATGGCGAGGGCAAAGAGCTGGTGAAGGCGGCCCGGTCGCACGGCCTGGAAGGCGTGGTGGCCAAACGCAAGGGATCCCGGTACCACCCGGGCCGGCGCTCGCCGGACTGGCGGAAGATCAAGCTCACCAACACCCAGGACTGCGTGGTCCTGGGATGGACTCCGGGACAGGGCGGACGGGCTGGCACGTTCGGGGCGTTGCTGGTGGGGGCCTACGACGGCGGGAAGCTCCGGTGGATCGGCCAGGTCGGCACGGGCTTCACGGACAAGATGCTGGGCCTGGTGATGGAGCGGCTGAAGCCCTTGGTGACGAAGAAGCCGGCGTCGGACGATCCCGATCTCGTCGCGGAGAAGTGGGCGACCTTCGTCCGGCCCGAGCTGGTGTGCGAGGTCGAGTTCCTGGAGATCACCAAGAGCACGAACAAGATGCGTGCTCCGTCGTTCAAGGGCCTTCGCACGGACAAGGCCCCCGAAGACTGCATCCTCGAGCCCCCGGCGGTCAGCCCAGGGTCCGGAAGGCGTTCAGCACGATGACCACGACGACCACGGCAAGCGCGACCAGGGCCGACCCCACGGCCACGCCGGTCCACGCCATCCACGGCCGGCCCGAGCGCTCCCGTCCCATGAGTCCGGTGAACACGGCGAGGACGCCGAACGACGGCACGGCCCCGTACAGGACGTAGCCGGCCGGGTCGGACAGCGAGTCGAACGGGGTCACCTGGGCCGTCGCCAGGACGATCAGCGCGAGGGCCACGAGCCCGAGCGCCGCGAACACCAGCGCCGCCACCGCCCACCACTCTCCGGGGCCGGCGCCTTCGGCGGCCCACCGCTCGCTCCGCCGGGGGCTCTCGGTCTCCGCCACGGAAGGTTCGTATCACCGCCGCCCCGGCGGCTCAAGCGATCAGAACGGTTCGAAGCCCGCCTTGACCAGGAGGGCCCGGACCTCACGCTCGTCGATCCCCCGGGCCAGGAGCTCCTTGTACAGGCGGACCGCCGCCAGGGACCGGCCGCACTTCGGGCAGAACTGGAACTCGCTCTCGCACGGCGTGTCGCACCACGGGCACCGGGTGAGCTGGATCTGCCGGTCGGGCTCGAGGCCGGTGTCGGCGAGGGCGTCGATGTAGCCCTTGCCGTAGTCCCACTGGATGTACTCGTCCTCGCGGACCTCGAAGGCCGGCTCGTGCATCCGGGGCTCCCCGGTCCGGAGCAGGTGCTCGAGGTTCTCCCGAAGCAGGTCCCATTCGTAGTAATGGTTCTCGCCGCAGTCCGGGCAGGCGATGACGACGCCCTTCACCCCCTGCCGCCCGAACACGTCCCGCATCCCGTGGAGGTCGCCCAGGTCGGCCTGGACGTTGTCCACCTCCCCCGGCTCGAGGCCGGAGGACGGTTCCTCCCGGGGATCCGTCGGGTCTTCCATCATGCTTCCTCGTCCTTCAAGGAGAACGTCCGAAACGCCTCGGCGTACTCCACGCCGCCCTTCTCGCCGAGCTCCCTGGCCCGCTCCCGAACCCAATCCAGGGAGTCCTCGAGGTTCTGGGAGCGGTGCTTCGTGAGGGCTTCCAGCTTGAGGTCCATGGTCTTCGTGATGTCCAGGTAGGTATCGGGCTCCTCCGTGGCCAACCAAAGGTGGGGGATCTCGTAGGGCTCCAGGCCCTCATCCAGGAGCTCGGGGAACTGGGGACGCGAGGGAGCATCGGGCATCACCGCGCACAGGGCGAGCTCCCCGGCCGCCCGGTGGTCGGCATGGTTGATGTACTCCCGCCCGTACCACAGACGCGAGGGATCCGGCGCGATCACCACCTCCGGACGGAGCCGTCGCACCTCCCGGGTCACCGCCTTGCGGGTCTCCAGGTTCACCTCGAGCATGCCGTCCGGGAAGTCCAGGAACGTCACGCTCTGCACCCCCAGCACCTTCGCCGCCGCCTTCTGCTCCCGCTTGCGGACCTTGGAGATCTCCGCTCTGACCGCGCCGGGCTCGTTGGATCCGGCCGAGCCGTCGGTCACGATCACGTAGTGGACCTCGGTGCCCTCCCGGGTCCATACGGCGATCGTGCCGCCGCACATGTACTCGGCGTCGTCGGGATGGGCGAACAGGGCGAGCGCGCTGGCGAACCGCATGGCAGATGAGGGTACCGGACGTTCCCTCGAACGTGCACCCGACGCTGAGCGGAGGCCGTCCGGTCAGGCCCGGCGTTCGACCCGCATGAGCATGCCGTGCCGGGGCCGGAGCGTGATGACCGGTTGGAGCTCCACGGGATGGCCGGGCGCCAGCCGGAGCCGCCACCGCTGCGCGATGGCCGCCAGGACCAGGATGGCCTCGAGCCGCGCGAAGGGCTCCCCGATGCACATCCTCGAGCCGGCGCCGAACGGGAAGTAGGCGTGGCGGTGCGGTTTGGCGCGTGGTCCCTCGGCCCACCGCTCCGGCACGAACGCCTCGGGGTCATCGAACCACCTGGGGTCGTGGTGCACGAGGTACGGCGACACGATCACCACGGCTCCCTCCGGGATGACGTATCCCCCGGCCTGGTGGTCCGCCAGCGCCCGGCGGCCGATGGCCCACGCCGGCGGGAGGACCCGCATCGACTCGGAAAGGACCATCTCCGCATACCGGAGCCGCGGCAGGTCTCGGACGGTCGGCGCGCGGCCACCCAGCACGTCGTCCAGCTCGGCGTGCAGCTCGCCTTCGGCCTCCGGATGTTGCGACAGCAGGTACCAGGTCCAGGTGAGCGCGGTCGACGTCGTCTCGTGGCCCGCCAGGAACAGGGTCATGGCCTCGTCGCGGACCTGGCGGTCGGTCATCCCCGCGCCGTCTTCCTGGGCCCGGATCAGCAGGGAGAGGAGGTCGTCGCCGGACGCGCCCGTCGCTCGCCGCTCGGCGATCATCCGGCCGATGACCGCGTCGAGCGAGGCGTTCGCGCGCTCGAACCGCCGGTTCGACGGCAGCGGCAGCCGCATCGAGACCTGGAAGAACGGCGAGAACACCCGGTCGAACATCGAGAGCTGGAGCGCGAGCGCCTCGCCGACCGCCCGAGCCTCTTCTGTCTCGACATCCGTCCCGAACAGCGTGGCGCCGACCACTGACAGCGTGAGCCGGGCCATCTCCCGGTGGACGTCGAGGGTCTGACCGTCGCCCCACCGGCCCGCGGTTCGAAGCGCGTGTTCCACCATGGGCCCGCCGTAGCCGGCGATCCGGTCCTGGTGGAAGATGGGCTGGATCATCCGCCGCTGGCGCCGGTGATGCTCGCCCTCGCTGGTGAGGAGGCTATCGCCCAGCACGAGCTTGGCAGCCTGCATGGTTGGGCCCTTCATGAAGTGGTGGCCTTCGGTCACGAGGACGTCCCGAACCAGGTCGGGATGGTTCAACAGGTACGCCGGGAACCGCGGGAGCTTCAGGTAGCTGACGTCCCCGCACGCGGCCGCCCGGGCCAGGAGCCCGATGGGGTCCCGCCGGAACGAGCGGAGAGCAGCCAGCCCGGAGAGGCCGGGGCCCGGCGGCACCGCTCGGGCCGTCCGCACGACCCTCCTCACCCGGCGGGCGAGCGCCTCGCCACGAGCGCGGCCTCAACGGCGTCGGCTTGCGCGAGGACGCTCGGGGGCGACGGGCCCCCGGCCATGGATCGGGCTCCAACGGAGCGGTCCGGGTCGAGCAGCGAGGCGCCGTCCGGCAGCCCTTCGTCCCGCCACTCCTCGGGCCCGAGGTCGCGGAGGACGCGGCCCTCGGAGTCGAGTCGCTTCAGCATCTCCCCGATCCGCCGGTGAGCCTCGCGGAACGGCACGCCCCCCTTCACCAGCTCCTCGGCCAGGTCGGTGGCGTACAGGGCCTCGTCCTCCGCGGCCCGGCGCAGCGCCGCGACGTCGAACCGGAGCGTCTCCACGGATCCGGCCAGCGCGGCGAGCGTGGCCTCCAGCGTGTCCCCGGCGTCGAACAACGGCTCCTTGTCCTCCTGGAGGTCCCGGTAGTATCCGAGGGGGAGCCCGGCCAGCACCGAGGACAGCGCGACGAAGTGACCGGCCAGCCGCCCCGCCTTGGCCCGGACCAGCTCGGCGACGTCGGGGTTCCGCTTCTGCGGCATCATGCTCGACCCGGTGGCGTAGGCCTCGTCCAGCGCAGCCCATCCGAGCGAGTCGTCGGTCCACCGGATGACGTCGGCCGCCAGACGGGACAGGTGTGTCCCCGCGATGGCCGTGTCGGCAAGGAACTCCTGGGCGAAGTCCCGGTCGGACACCGCATCGAGCGAGTTGTCGAACGCCTTGGCGAACCCGAGCCGCGCGGCCGAGGCGTCCGGGTCCAGCCGAAGGGTCGAGGTGGCGAGCGCTCCCGCCCCGAGCGGCGAGACGGATGTCCGCGCCGCCCACTGGTCCAGCCGCTCCAGGTCGCGCAGGAACCCCCACGCGTGCGCGAGCAGGTGGTGGCCGAGCGTCACCGCCTGCGCGGGCCTGCCGTGGGTGACCCCGGGCATCACCGTCCCCGCGTGGTCGCGGGCCTGCGCCACCAGCGCGCGGATCAGGCGCGCGACGCCCTCGCCGATCCGGCCCCCCGCCGCGAGCAGCCACAGCCGGAGGTCGGTGGCCACGAGGTCGTTCCGGCTCCGCCCGGCGTGGAGCTTCGCGCCGAGGTCCCCCAGGCGGTCGGTCACGCCGCGCTCCATCGCCGAGTGCACGTCCTCGTCGGCCGGATGGGGCGCGAAGCGCGCCGCGGCGATGTCCTCCCCCACCTCGCGAAGGGCCTTCTCCAGGGCTGCGGCCTCGTCGCCGGTCAGCAGGCCGGCGTCTTCGAGCGCGCGCACGTGCGCGACGCTCGCCTCGACGTCCTGCGGCGCCAGCCGGACGTCGAAGCTCAGACTCCTCGACACCGCCTCCGCCTCGGGCGCCGGCGGCTTCGCGAACCGCCCACCCCAGAGCGGCCCGTCGCCGCTCGCTCCGGACTCGTCCCGTTCGCTCACCGCCGCTCCTGCTTGGCCGACCACACCTTGAGCGGCATCCCCCACAGCCTGACGAACCCCTCGGCATGCCGGTGGTCGAACGCGTCCTCCGGCCCGTAGGTGGCCAGACCGACGTCGTACAGCGAGTCCGCGGACCGCCTGCCGACGACGGTGCACGCGCCCGGCGAGAACGCCACGCGCACCTCGCCCGTCACGTGCTCCTGCGAGGCGTCGACGAACGCGTCCAGGGCCCGGCGGAGCGGCGAGAACCACAGACCGTCGTAGACCAGCTCGGCCCACCGGCGCTCGATCCCCGGCTTGAAGTGGGCGACCTCGCGTTCGAGCGTGAGGTCCTCGAGCGCCCGGTGCGCCGTGATCAGCGCGAGCGCCCCGGGTACCTCGTAGAGCTCCCGGGACTTGATGCCCACGCGGCGGTTCTCGATCATGTCCACCCGCCCGAAGCCGTACCGGCCCCCCAGGGCGTCCACCGTCCGGATCACCTCGGGAAGGGCGATCGGATCGCCGTCCAGCGCCACGGGCACCCCGCGCTCGAAGGCGATCGCGATCTCCGCCGGCTCCTCAGGCCGCCCCCCCGGCGGGGCCGTTCGCCCGAAGGCGTCCTCCGGCGGGGCCACCCACGGGTCTTCCAGGGGACCGCACTCCACCGTGCGTCCCCACAGGTTCTCGTCGATCGAGTAGGACGTGGCGACGTCGGCGATGGGGATGCCCCACTCGGCGGCCAGGCCGATCGCCTTCTCCCGGGGGATGCCGGGGTCTCGGATCGGCGCCAGGACCTCGAGGTCCGGCGCCAGCACCCCGAACGACACCTCGAACCGGACCTGGTCGTTCCCCTTTCCGGTGCAGCCGTGGGCCACGACGTCGGCGCCGACCTCGCGCGCGACCTTCACGACCTCGTCGGCGATGAGCGGCCGGGCGAGCGACGACACCATGGGGTACTTGTCCTCGTACAGGCCGTTCGCCTTGATGGCCCTGGCCAGGTACTCGTTCGCGAACCGCTCCACGGCGTCCACGACGCGGACTTCGGCCGCGCCGGCCAAGACGCCGCGCCGACGGATCGCGCCGAAGTCCTCCTGCTGTCCGACGTCCACTGCGACCGCGAACACCTCGTACCCTTGATCGACCAGCCACCGGATCGAGACCGAGGTGTCCAGACCGCCCGAATACGCAAGGACCGCTCGCTTCATGTTCTTCTCCCCCTCACCCGGCGCTCCGCGCCTCCGCCCGTTGGTTCCATCGCTTTCTTCAGGGCCCGCTCAACCGAGCGGGGCGAGACGCCGTCTCGAGGGACGACGAGGATCGTGTTGTCGCCCGCCACCGTGCCGGCGATGTCCAGGTCGCTTGACCGGTCGATGGCCTCCGCCAGGGCGTTGGCGGCGCCGGGCGGCGTCCGGACGAGCAGGAGCTGATTCGCCGGCACGATCGACAGCGCGAACTCCTCCAGGGCCCGGCGGAGCAGGTTCAACGGCGCAGGCACTCCCTCCTCCCCCGGAATCACGTACCGGACGCCGTCGGGGTCGTGGACCCGGGCCAGGCCCAGCTCCTCGACGTCGCGGGAGATCGTGGACTGGGTGGCCGGAAGGCCCAGGCGCTGGAGCCGGGCCCTGATCTCCTCCTGGGAGGCCAGCCGCTCCCGGGCCACCAGCGACAGGATGGCCTGCTGCCGCTTCACCTTCGTGGCGCCGCCGTTCCGGCTCACGGTTCCTCCTCCTGACCCGAGGCCCGGGCATCGAGGGTGATCATGGTGCCGATGCCTTCTGGCGTGAACAGCTCGAGGACGAGCGCGTGATCCACGCGGCCGTCGATCAGGTGCACCCGGGGGATGCCGGCCTTCAGGGCCCGGACGGCGCTCTCCAGCTTGGGGATCATCCCGCCGTCCACGGCCCGCTCGTGGGCCAACAGGTCAAGGACGTCCTGGACCCCGAGCTCCGACAGCAGGTCGCCGTGGGGCCCGATCACGCCGGGCACGTCGTTCATGTACACGAGCTTCTCGGCCTCGAGGCCCACGGCGAGCTCCGCGGCCACGACGTCGGCGTTCACGTTGTACGCCTGGCCGTCCTCACCGGCGGCGATGGACGCAACGATCGGGACGAACCCTTGGTCCATCAGGGTCCGGGCCACCTCGACGTTCACCCGCACCACCTCGCCCACGAAGCCGAGGTCGGGGCGGGCCTGCTTCCGCGCCACGATCAGGCCGCCGTCCACGCCGGACAGCCCAACGGCCCTCACCCCGCCGGCCAGGAGCATCCCCACGACCTCGGTGTTGAGCTTTCCGGCGAGCACCATCTTCGCCACGTCGAGGGTCTGCTCGTCCGTCACGCGGTGCCCGCCGACGAACGTCGTCTCAAGACCGAGACGGGTGGAGACGTCGGTCACTTGCGGGCCGCCCCCGTGCACGATCAGCGGGTGGATGCCGACGTGATGGAGCAGCGCCAGGTCCTGGGCGAACGACCGCGAGAACGGCGCACGGTCCATGGCCGCGCCGCCGTACTTGATCACGATGGTCTTCCCCCAGTGCTCCTGGATGAACGGGAGCGCCTCGAGGAGGGTCCGGGCCTTGGCCACGGTCCGCTCGCGGATCTGAGGCGGCAGCTCGATGCTCACGTCGTGTACTCCGCGTTGATCTTCACGTAGTCGTAGGAGAGGTCGACGCCGAGCGCTCGGCTCTCGCCGGGTCCGTTCCCCACGGACACCGAGATCACGACCTCCTTCTCCGAAACCGCCGCCCTCGCGGCCTCCACGCCGGCCTCGCGGTAGGCGGCCGGGATCTCACCGCCCGCGATGACCTGCACGTCGCCGATGAACGCGTTCACGAGCTGGGGAAGGAAGGGCACGCCGGACGACCCGATGGCCTGAAGGATCCGGCCGGGGTTGGGGTCGCCCCCGAAGACCGCCGTCTTCACGAGCAGCGAATCGGCCAGGGCCTTGGCCACGGCCCGTGCGTCACCGTCCGTCTCGGCCCCCGACACCTCCACCAGGATCACGTGGCTGGCCCCCTCGGCATCGTCGGCGAGCTGGAGGAGGAGCGACGTGCCGACCTCGTCGAGGGCCTCTCCCACCTGGTCCCAGGCCGGCGTGCCGGGCACCACGAGATCGCCGCCCGCCGCGCCGCTCGCGAACAGCAGCACCGTGTCGTTCGTGCTGGTACAGCCGTCCACGGTGAGCGACTCGAACTTCGGCTCCAGGACGTGCGATGCGAGCGTGCGAAGATCCGACGGCGGCACCGGCGCGTCGGTGGTGACGAACGCGAGCATGGTGGCCAGGTGGAGGTCGGGGGCGATCATCCCCACGCCCTTCGCGCAGCCGCCCACCCGGTACGGGCCGCGCTCCGCTTGGGCCCGCTTGGGCGTGGTGTCGGTGGTCATGATCGCCTCGGCGAAGGCGTCTCCCCCCTCTTCGGAGAGCGACCCGACCAGATCGGGCAGCGCGGCGAGGAGCTGGTCGAGGTGGATCGGCTCGCCGATCACGCCGGTGGAGCAGGCCAGGACGGCGTCCGCTGCGAGGCCGAGCAGCTCCGCCGCGGCGCCCGTGGACCGCTCCGCGTCGAGGTCCCCCTCGAGACCCGTTCCGGCGTTGGCCTGGCCGCTGTTCACCAGCACCGCCCGGGCGACGCCGTGGGAGAGGCGCTGCCTGGACAGCTTCACCGGGGCCGCGGCGAACGCGTTCGTGGTGAACAGGCCGGCCGCCGAGCGGCTCTCGTCCGCGACCAGCAGCGCAAGGTCGGGCCGGCCCGAGGGCTTCATGCCGGCGGTCACTCCGGCCGCCCGGAACCCCCGGGGGAACGTCACGCTCACGGGTACACCGCCGTGGTGGGGAGGCCCGCCGCCTCGTCGAACCCGGCCATCAGGTTGAGGTTCTGGACGGCCTGGCCCGCGGCCCCCTTCACCAGGTTGTCCAGGGCCCCGGCCACCACGGCCGTGCCGGTCCGGGGGTCGGCCACCGCCTGGAGCTCCAGGATGTTCGAGCCCCGGGTCCGCTTCGTGTCCACCATGCCGCCGGGTAGGAGGACCCGCACAAACGGGGCCTGCTCGTATTTCGCGGCCAGGCACTCGCTGAGCGACTCGGTGGTCGCGCCGTCCCCGAGCGGCGCGTAGCAGGTCACCAGCACGCCCCGCACCGACGGAACGAGGTGGGGGACGAACGACACTCGAAAGGCGGCGCCTGTGGCCAACTCCAGAGCGCGCTCCATCTCCGGGGTGTGCTGATGTCTCGGGAACCGGTAGGGGCGCACGCTCTCCTCGGTGGCCGAATAGCTCGTGGCTTCGGTGAGCGCCTTCCCCGCGCCGGACAGGCCGGTCTTCCCGTCCACCAGGATCGGGCCCGGCCCGATCAGGCCGGCCGAGAGGAGGGGAACGAGGCCCAGGGCCACCGGGGTGGGGTAGCAGCCGGGGTTGGCGACCAGCGTCGCGCCGGCGATCTCGTTCGGGAACAGCTCCGGAAGACCGTATACGGCCTTGTCCAGCCAGGCCGGGGCGGGATGCTCGAACCCGTACCACTCGGGATAGGCCGCGGCCGGGAGCCGGAAGTCACCGGCCAGGTCCACGATGCGAAGCCCACCGTCAAGGAGCGGCGGCGCCAGCTCCGCGCTGGTCCCGTGGGGCAGGGCCAGGAAGGCGAACGCCGCCCGCTTCGCAACCGCAGCCCGGTCGAGCGGCTCGAGCCGGGCCGCGGCGAGGTGCGACGCCCCGAGGTGGGGATGCACGTCGCCCAGGGACCGCCCCGCCGACTCCTTCGCCCCCAGGTAAGCGAGCTCCACCCCGGGATGGGCGAGGAGCAGGCGAACCAGCTCGCCGCCCGTGTACCCGGAAGCGCCGAGCACAGCCACCTTCAGCTTCCTCGATCCGGCCATGGACTGCATATTCATGCACAAAATGCATGAAAGCGTCAACCGGGCGCCGCTGGGATGCGCGCCGGGCGCCGGCCGGTCACTCCTCCGGGCGGTCGAACCGAAGCCCGCGAAGCGAGGCCTCCGCGCGCTCGATGGCACCGGCCAGCCAGGCGCCGTCCTGGGGTCCCCGCTCGTCCTGGCGGGGGAACATGAACTGGTTCAGCGTCTCGTCAGAGCCGAACTGGATGCCCTTGGTGACCAGGTACTCACCGACGGCGAACTCCCACGAGAACAACGCGGTCCCGTCCTCGAAGGCCTGAACGGTGTGGGTCATGTATCGGTTGGGCTCGGCCGTGTAGACCTTGACCCCACTCGGCGTGCGGCCCTTGGCCGGACGGAAGCCGAGGGCGTCCAGGGCCTCCTGGAAGTCCACCCCGAGAAGCCTACGGAGAACCGAACACCTCGCAAGGAGGCTACGGCGCCGCGGCTCGGAGCTCCCGGTCCAGGGTCATCACGTCCAAGCTCTCCTTGCGGACCCTAAGGTCGAAGTAGAGCAGGCCCACCACGAGGGCCGTGAACGGGGTGGTGATCACCGACGCGAGCGAAGCAAGCAGGCCTTGGGCGAACCAGCCCTCGCTCACCGGCGCCGTAAGAACGCTGCTGACCAACCCGGTGAGGATCCCGGTGACGACGAGGGCGCCGAACACCGGCCAGCCGCGACCGCGGACGAGGCGCCACGATCGGGACAGGGCCGCCCGCCCCCGTTTGCCCTCCACCACGAGCGCGGGGATCGAGCACACCAGATGGGTCAGGATGATGAACCCAGGGATGACGAGCAGGATGAAACCGCCGATGATGGCGAGAGCCGACAGCACGCTGACAAGCAGGATCGACCAGATCCGGGTCGCCCCGAACCGGTAGGAGTCGGAAACCGAGGGCTCCCTCCCGACCAGGATCCCGGCCACCGACCAGGCGATGGCCCCGAGCAGGACCAGCGTGACCAGCAGCGACACGATGGCGATGACCAAGGCCGTGAGGGCGGCCGCCCCCAGGTTGCCGTCGGAGGCGATCTCGATGGTCGTGCCGGCCGGTCCCCTGCGGACGACCACGTCCTCGGCCAGCTGGTCGGTGATCAGGTACTGGATCAGGGTCAGCGGGACGACAACGACCGCCACGACCTGCACGAGCATGAGCCAGTGCTTCCCGTACAGCCGGAATGCGTCTCCCAAGATGTCGCCCACGCTTCGCTGCCGAAGCGGCGGTGGTGGTGGAAGCTGGATCGGGCCGCTCATTTGCTCTGACCTCCCCCTGGTCGATGCCGGACCATCCGACCATAGGGCGCGATCCCCGGCCGAAGCAAGGCCATGTGTGATACAAGCGTTGCCTGGCAACCGAGAGGAGGCCACCATGACGGTCGCTCACCGCCTTCGTTCCCTCAGCGTCTCCATCCTTCTTTCCGTTCCGCTGGCCATCGCGCTTGCGGCTCCCGCGCTGGCCCAAGAAGCCGAGCGGGACGAACAGGTCGTCCTGACCGGCAAGGTCGTGGTCGCCGAAGGAGAGACCGTGGGCGACGTGGTCATCTTCAACGGCCCGGCCACCATCGATGGGACCGTGCGTGGGGATGTCCTCGTCTTCAACGGGGACCTCGCGATCTCGGGGACGGTCACGGGCGACGTGGCCTCGTTCAACGGGGACGTCACGCTGGCGGACGGCGCCCGGATCGGCGGGGACCTGGTGACCCAGTCCCGGCCGGACATCGCCGCCGGCGCGACGGTGGAAGGAGACCGGCGGCGGGTGAATGTCGATGTCGCCCTGGGCCGGTTCGGTTGGTTCAGCCGGTTCGCGGTGTGGGTGGCGATCTCCGTCTCTACACTCGTCCTCGGGCTGCTGCTCGTGGCCTTCGCCCCTCGGGCTGCCGAAGCCGCGGCCGTCGCGGCCGTGCGGGGGGTGGGTCGTTCCATCATCTGGGGGCTGCTCCTGTTCTTCGGCATCCCCATCGTTTCGGTGATCGCCCTCGTGACACTGGTGGGCATCCCGTTCGGCCTGGGGATGATGCTCGCCCTGGCCCTCATCTATACCGTCGGATACACGGCGTCGTCGTTCGCCCTGGGGCGGGCCCTGGTGAAGCTCCCGACGAGCCCGTTCCTGGCCTTCCTGGCAGGGTGGGGCATCGTCAGGGTCGTGTCGCTCATCCCGTTCCTGGGGGGCATGGTGGCGTTCGTCGCCGTCGTCTACGGACTGGGCATCCTGGCCGTGGCGGCCCGCCCCAAGGCGGAGGTCGCGGTGGCCGCCGTGCCCGCGCCGCCGCCGCCGCCCCCGCCCCTGCCGGTCGGATAGCCGGAAACGGACGCGCTCGGCTCGGTCCCCGAGACTACGATGGGGCCGTGACCGCACCGCCGCCGATGCACGTCGTCCACGTGAGCGGCACGCACCGCGAGGCCGGAGCCCAGGTCGGTGCGGCGTGCGCCGCCGCGATCCGGGAGGCCGTGGAGTTCGACGCCGAGATCCCACCGGGCCGGACTCGGGCCGAGCAGCTCGCGCTGGCCGACCGATACCGGGAGGTGACCGCCGCGGCCTACCCCTGGTACGCGGAGGAGCTGGAAGGAGCGGCTGAGGCCGCGGACGTTGACCCCCTCGCGTTGTTCGCCTGCGCCGTCGAGGAGATCTGGTACGAGCCCCGGGCCCACGCCCTGAAGGGCCGGTGCAGCGACCTGGTGGCCGTGCCGCCCGCCACCGCCGGCGACCGCGTCCTGGTGGCGCACAACAACGACATGACCCGGAAGTACCAGGACCAGCTGGTGGCGATCGAGTGGGACATCCCGGGCGACCCCGTGGTCCTCACCATCGGGAACGGAGTCTGGATCAGCGCCGGGTGGAACTCGGCCGGCCTCTCGCTCACCGGGAACGAGCTCTCCCCCAACGACGAGCGGATCGGCGTCCCCCGCGAGATCCAGGTCCGTTCGATGCTTCGCCAGCCCACCATGGACATGATGGTGGGCGAAGCCCTCCGCCACGACCGCGCGTCCTCCTACAACAACGTGCTCGTCTCCCGGGACGGCGAGGCGGTGAACGTGGAGGGTTCGGCCACGAAGGCGGAGCTGACCGGCCCGGACGAAGCCGGCCACCTCGCACACACGAACCACTACGTGTGCGACAGCATGCTGGGGTACGAAGGCGACCTCGAGTACGCGGAACGCTCCGCGGTCCGGTACCGGAGGGCCCGGGAGCTGCTCGACTCGCGGGGGTCCGGAACGATCGATGCCGCGGAGCTGCGGGAGATGCTCTCCGACCACGAGAACCCGCCGGACTCGCTGTGCCGGCACCCGGAGCTGTGGGGCGGCGAGTCCGCCACCGCGTTCTGGTGCATCGCGGACCTGACCGAGATGCGGATCGCGTACGGACGCGGGAACCCGTGCGACTCGGTCGCGCAGGAGTACGCGTTCGCCTGACGCGCTAGAGCGCGGCCCCCGAGGCGACCTCGCCGGCCCGCATCACCATGGCCGGCTTCATGACCGCCTCGATCTGCTCGATGGGGTTCGCGTCGTAGAGCACGAGGTCGGCCACGCTTCCGGCCTCGACGGTCCCCACGTCGGGCAGGCGGAGCAGCTGGGCGGCGCCCGAGGTCGCGGCCCGCATCGCTCGGACCGGCGTCATCCCCCACTCCACCATCCGCACGATCTCGAAGGGTGCGTTGCCGTGAGGGTTGAACGGTGTGCCCGCGTCGGTGCCGCACGCGAGGAGGACGCCCGAGCGGAGGGCCCGCCGGAACGCGTCCCGAGCCTCGCCGGCCAGGGCGGAGGCCTTCTCCACCGCGTACGCGGGGACCTCATCCGGATGATCGACCATGCCGCGGATGGCGGAGATGGTCGGGACGAGGAACGTGCCCCGCTCCTTCATCAGGCGGGCCCCCTCCGTCGTGAGCATGGAGCCGTGCTCGACCGAGTCGACGCCGGCCCTCACGGCGTGCACGATGCCCGCCGGTCCGATGGCGTGGGCGGCGACGGTCCGTTCCCACTTGCGGGCCTCGTCCACGGCCGCCTCCAGCTCCTCCGGGGTGAAGGCGGTGAAGTCGGCGGTGATGCCCGGCGTGAGCACCCCGCCGGTGGCGATGACCTTGACGACCCTCGCCCCGGCCCGGATCTCCTCGCGAACGGCCTTCCGCACGGCGTCGGGGCCGTCGACCTCCCGGGCCAGCCCGATGTTGTGGCCGTGCCCCCCGGTGATGGTGAGGGCCCGTCCCGCCGCCAGGATCCGGGGCCCGGGGATGACGCCCCGGTCCACGGCCCGGGCCACCTCGATCGACACGGCACCCGGTGCGCCGAGGTCGCGAACGGTGGTCACGCCGTGCTCCAGGTTGCGTGCGGCGTTCCGCACCGCCTTCACCGTTGCGACGGCGTCGTTCGTCATCTCGCGCGCCTCGCCGGCGAAGTCGGCCGAGCCGTCGAAGCAAAGGTGCACGTGGCAGTCGATGAGCCCGGGGGTCACGGTCTTGCCGGCTCCGTCCACCTCGTGGGCGGCGCGAGCCTCCCGCGGCGCGCGGGCGTGCGCCCCCACCCAGGAGATGGTCCCGTTCGCCACGAGCACGCCGGCCTTGGTCTTCAGCGCGCGGCCGTCGAAGAGCGTCACGTTCGCGAAGTACGTGGCCATCTCCCGTGTTCCTCTCCAGCCAGCCACGGGCATCATGCCACGTCCACTCAGAACGGCTTGTAGACCATGAGCCACAGGATCGCCAGGATGCCCACGGTCTCCACCCAGGCGATCACGATGGGGCGCGAGGACCTGAGCAGCACGGCGAGCTCCTCGGGCGATGCTGCCGGGCGCTCCGGATCGATCGCCAGCCGGATCCGCTTGTAGTACGGAACAGCGAGCGGGAACGCCGCGACGAGCAGCGCCGTGAGAAGGATGAGCGAGGTCCAGATCCACCCCCGGCTCCAGTAGTGGAGGTAGAACCCGTTCGCGATGCCGCCGACCACGAGTACGAGGAGGGACCAGTACATCAGGCTCCGGGTGGAGCGGGACAGCTCGAGCAACGCCCGGATCCGCACCGGCTCCCGCTCCCGGCGGAGCCTGAACGCCACGGCGGCCGTGGCGCCGTGGGCGGCCACGAACCCGAACGCCCCGACGATGTGCAGCAGCTTCCAGATCAGGTACCAGTTCACGCGTTCGCCTTCGCCTCCGCCAGGGTCCGAAGGGTTTCCATGTCCTTGGCCAGGGCCTGTGCATCCCGAGCCTGGAGACGGGGGCCCACAGCCTAGCCGCGGGCCCCCGTCTCCACGCTGGCCCGGCCCGGCACCGCGTTCGCCGCCTTCAACTACGATGAAGGGCCATCTACCATAGGCGACGATGCCCCAGGGACCCGCCTTCCTCGACCTCCCCCCGCGGAGCCAGAAGCCGCGGCTCGCCGGCCTCACGCACGTCCTGGACAAGGGAGCGCCTCTCCCCGAGGTCGAAGCCCTGGTAGGCAGGGCGAGCGATCACATCGACCTGTGGAAGCTCGGATGGGGCACCGCGTACCTCGACCCCGACGTGCCGGAGAAGGTCGTGGTCCTCGCCGCTCACGGCGTGCGGGCTTGTGTGGGCGGCACGCTCCTCGAGGTGGCGTGGGCCCAGGGCCAGGCGGAGTCCTGCCTGACCTGGGCGGCCAGCGCCGGGTTCGACTGCGTCGAGGTGTCGAACGGTGCGGTGGGCATGCCGCTCGCCGAGAAGCGCCGGCTGATCGGGGAGGCGGGCCGGCGGTTCACCGTGCTCTCCGAGGTCGGCTCCAAGGACCCGAGCGTCCCCGTCTCGGCCGTCGCGTGGGCCGAGGAGCTTGCCGGCGACCTCGCGGCCGGGGCGACCTGGGTCCTTACCGAAGGGCGGGAGAGCGGGACGGTCGGCCTGTACCGAGCGGACGGCTCGGTACGCGAGGACGTGGCCGAGGCGGCAGCGGCGGCCGTGGGCCTTCCCCGACTCATCTTCGAAGCGCCCCGGAAGGACCAGCAGGCCTGGCTGATCAATCGGTTCGGCAACGACGTGAACCTCGGTAACGTGCCGATGGCCGACGTGATCGGGCTGGAGGCCCTTCGCCTCGGGCTCCGCGCCGACACCGTTGACCTCACCCGGCGGGCCGGCCGGACCGGCGTGGAAGCCCAGGCGGAGGCCGAGGGGTGAGACGCCGGTGAGCAACCTCGTGCCCCGCCGGTACCGCGGCGTGTCGGTGGCGCGCGTCGACGTGCCCCTCACCGAGCCCGGCCTGCGCGACCACTTCCTCGGCCGGGAGGCGTACCGG
>Ga0214472_10002380_pt1 | contig 20340 bp, 16 predicted proteins | sample RVTome_6_FD_207662 | JGI IMG/M metagenome (GOLD analysis project Ga0214472, IMG submission 207662) | Soil microbial communities from uranium-contaminated site in the Upper Colorado River Basin, Wyoming, United States - RVT140D175 | ecosystem: Environmental > Terrestrial > Soil > Contaminated >...
CGCGTGCAGGTTGAAACCAATGAGCAAGGCACGATTGCGGTGCTGTTCGATGGAAAGGTCTTCCATCCCTCGCTCCCTCCTGCCATCTACGACTTTGCCTCTCATCTCGAAGGCATGGACGCCGCAGGAGTCGACATGCATGCCCTCTCGGTCCCGCCACCGATGGTCTACTGGGCCGAGCCCGCCGCGGGACTCCAGCTCTGTCGATTGGCCAATGACGCTCTGACCGATCTCGCGGTCGAGCAACCAAATCGGATCTTGCCGGTCGCCTCAGTACCGCTCCAGGCACCCGAGTTCGCCGTTGAAGAGCTGCGGCGTGTCGTGACCGAGCTCGAACACAAGATCGTCGTCGTCGGCTCCAACATCGATGGGACCGAGCTCGACGATCCTTCTTTGGAGCCGTTCTGGGCCGAGGCCGAACAACTCGGCATTGCCGTGTTCGTCCATCCGATCCTTGGGTCGGTCACCGGCCAACTGCCGATGGACCCCTACCGGCTCAATCTCTCATTGGGCATGGTCACGGACACGACCATCGCCGCATCACGCTTCATCTGTGCAGGCGTTATCGATCGGTACCCCAAGCTTCGTGTCTCTTTTGCCCACCTCGGAGGTCTCCTCCCCTTCGTCGGAGATCGAATCGACTACTTCCTGCGGAATCAGCCAGGCGCCCGGGTTCTGGCGGAAGGCAACTTCAACGACTACGTGGGCCACTTCTGGTACGACGTGGTCTGCTACTCGGACAGAATGCTGCAGGCCGCGCTCAGTTGGGTCGGCCCGAATCGACTCATGTTGGGAACCGATTCTCCCTTCATGGGCGATTCGACCCGCGACATCAGGGCCGTCATCGACACATCTCCCCACCTGAACGCCGAGGAGCGGGCCGCGGTGTACGAAAAGAATGCCCGCGAGTTCCTGCGACTCGACGGGTTCCGAGATGAGTGACTTCAAGCTCGGCGCCCTCCTCTGGACGCAAGCATCCAGCTGGGCGGACTTGAGCGCCGCCGCCCTGCGAATCGATCGAGCCGGATACGAGCATCTCTGGTTCTACGACCACCTGTATGCAATAAACACCCGCGATCCGTATCTGCCTATCTTCGAGGGTTGGGCGACAGTGGCCGGGCTGGCCACCATCACCTCCAACGCCCACCTGGGCCTGCTGGTTGGAGCCAACACATTCCGGAACCCGGGGGTCGTGGCGAAGATGGCCACCACGGTCGATCACATGAGTGGTGGCCGGGCGATCGTGGGTTTGGGTGGGGCCTGGAACGAGCTCGAGCACCATGCCTTCGGGCTCGAGTTCGGATCGAGCGCCGGCGAACGGCTGGAGTGGCTCGATGAGGCGGCCGGCGCGATACGCAGCCTTCTCGATGGGTACTCGGTCAGCTCGACGCCGGGCAGTCATTATCCATTCAATCAGGCTCGGCTCGAGCCTCGGCCCCTCCAGCGCCACGTACCGATCATGATCGGAGGCGGCGGCGAGCGCCGGACGCTGCGAACCGTGGCTCGGCACGCGGACATGTGGAACGTCTTTGGAGACGCCGGCCGGCTGGCGGCCAAGGATGCGGTCCTGCGTGAGCATTGTGAGGCGGTCGGGCGGGATCCGGCCACCATCGAGCGAACGGTCAGCGCCAAGTTGGTGATTCGTGACTCTGTCGATGCTGCCCATGAGGTCTGGGCGTCTCAGATGGCCCACAACCGATGCCCTGAGGAGGATTGGGACGATTCAACCGAGCTTTGGCTTGGGTCCCCCAGTCTCATCGCAGATGAGCTTCGCCGGCGTCGCGAGGTGGGATTCCACACCTTCATCGGCATGCTCGCTGCGCCCTTCGACGCTAAGACGATCGACCTACTGATCGACGAGGTCAAACCGATGGTCGAAGCGGGTTGAGGATGGTCAAGGTGCGGCCGCCGCGGCGGCGACCGAGAGCCCCTTCACCTCGAAACGCTCGATCAAGTCGGCGACAAGACCCGACTCGATTGCCCAATGGACGAAGCGTTCGAGGTATGAGAGGCCGGCCTGCCCTCGGTTACGATGTATGCCAATCGCCTGCTGAACCGCAGTGAACCTGCCGTCGAGGATCCGGCTTCCCGGTATCCGTTGGGCGTCGCCCAACAGCCGGGGACGGAGCCCGGCTAGTACTTCGAGACCCTCCGCGACAAAGACCTCGAAGCTCTCGTCGATGCTGTCGGTGCGGATCAGCTCGGCATGGGCGATATCCCTATCCAGCCAGAGGGTGTAGGCGGCGCCTCCCTTGGAGGCGATGCGAACTCCGGGCCGATCGACCTCATCGATGGTCGTAATCGGTGACTCGGCCCGAACCAGATAGGTGGCCTCGATCTCGCAATACGGGGCGGTGAAAGCGAGATGCTCCGCTCGGGACGGATCGGCCCCGACGTTGCCGACGTCCACCTCATCAGAGACGAGGGCGGCGACCACCTCGGCTGGGCCGGGGCGTGCCACCAAGTCGATCTGTACGCCAAGGGCGGCGGCCAGCGCAGCCGCCAGCGAGGGAGACACCCCGACCGGATCACCGCTATCCCCTGTGTCACTCACCAGGAGAAAGTTGCTCAGATTGATGCCGGCGCGCAGGTTCCCCTTGGGAGCAAGCGCGTCTATTGCAGCAGGATCTGGGACCGGGGAGCCGGATGGTCTCGGTGGCGCAGGAAGCACCGCCGCATTGTAAGAGCTGGGGAAATCGGGTCTCACAACGAGAGTCCCAGGTTCGGGGACCTACCTGCAATATCGAAAGTGCATAATGTCGATTGCACACCCGTCAACCGGACGCTGGATCACGGCGAGGAGGCCGACAGGCCGGGAAGGAAGGGCCATGGGAACCACCGGAACACAGCGTTTGACCACCGCCCAGGCCTTGATCCGATTCATCCAGGCCCAGCAAACCGAGCGGGATGGTGAACGACGGGGCTTCTTCGAGGGTTGCTTCGGCATCTTCGGGCATGGGAACGTCGGAGGAATGGCCCAGGCTCTCCACCAGTACCGCCACGACTTCCGCTACATACTCGGGCGAAACGAGCAGGCCATGGTCCATGCGTCGGCCGGGTTCGCCCGGATGAGCAATCGGCTACGTGCCTTCGCCTGCGCCACTTCGATAGGCCCCGGGGCGAGCAACCTGGTCACCGGAGCCGCAGGGGCCACCATCAACCGGCTCCCCGTGTTGCTCCTCCCCGCCGACATGCCCGCCTCCCGCTCCCCCCGCCCCGTGTTGCAGCAGGTGGAGCTGCCATGGACGTCATCCGTGTCGGTGAATGACGCATTGCGTCCGGTTTCCAAGTACTGGGATCGGATCGAACGACCTGAGCAACTGCTGTGGTCGGCTCCCGAGGCCATGCGCGTGCTCACCGACCAGGCCGAGACGGGGGCAGTCACCCTGGCCCTGCCCACCGATGTCCAGGCCGAGGCGTACGACTTCCCCGAGGAGTTCTTCCGCACCCGGGTCTGGCGCATTGCCCGGCCCCTACCCGAACCTGAAGCCATTGTTGAAGCTGCGACGAGATTCCGACGAGCGGTCAAGCCACTGATCGTCGTCGGTGGTGGTGTGATCTACTCCGAGGCCACAGAGGCGCTGAGAGCCTTCGTCGGCCAGACCGGGATCCCAGTCGTGGAGACACACGCCGGTAAAGGGTCCCTCCCCTACGACCACCCATCGAACGCCGGCTCGCTCGGCGTCAACGGGGTGCCGGGAGCCTTCGAGATGGCCCAGGAAGCCGACCTGGTTATCGGGATCGGGACGAGATGGACCGACGTGACCACCGTCTCCCAGACCGCCTTCGCTCACCCCAACGTGCAGTTCATCAACGTCAACATCGCCTCCTTCGACGCCCACAAGTTCTCCGGCCTCCCCCTTGTGGGGGATGCTCGGGTCGTGATCGAGGCTCTCGGCGAGGCTCTGACCGGCTTCCACGTCGCCCCTGAGCACGAGGAGAAGGCGGCGAGGCTCAATCGGGAGTGGGATGCCGAGGTGGACCGATACAGCAATCTGGGGAACGTGCCCTTGCCGTCACAGGGCGAAGTGGTGGGTGCCGTCAACGACGCCGCCGAGCCACTGGACGTCGTCGTGTCTGCAGCCGGGAGCCTGCCCAACGATCTCCAGAAACTGTGGCGCTCCCGGGACCCAAAGAGCTATCACGTCGAATACGGATTCTCGTGCATGGGGTACGAGATACCCGGCGGTTTGGGAGTCAAGATGGCGGCGCCGGATCGGGAGGTGTTCGTCATGATCGGGGATGGTTCCTACATGATGCTGCCGTCCGAGATCGTCACTGCGGTCCAAGAGGGCATCAAGCTGATCATCGTCCTGGTGCAGAACCATGGATTCGCCTCGGTGGGTGCACTTTCCAGACGACTCGGCACCGAGGGGTTCGGCGCCGCCTACAGACGACGAGGTGAGGACGGCCTGCTCAGTGGAGAGCGGTTACCGGTCGATCTGGCCGCCAATGCCGCATCTTTCGGCGCCGAAGTGATACGAGCGGCGAACATCGAGGAATTGCGCTCTGCCCTCGTGGAAGCACGAGCCGCCACCGGGACCACTCTCATCCACGTGGAGACGGATCCAGATGTCTATGTCCCCAGGTTCCACTGGTGGGACGTCGCAGTGGCGGAAGTCTCAACATCCGACGCGGTGAGCAAAGCCCGAACGACGTATGAGGAGGAGCGGGCTAAGTCCCGTCGATACCTGTGAACAGCACCGGCGAGGGACGGCGAGTCATTGAACAGATAGAAGGAGACATGATGGGAACCGCAGTGGGGGTGATCGGTCTCGGGAACATGGGCGGGGCAATCGCCCAGAATCTCCTGGACGCAGGATTCGAAGTGGTCGGGCTCGACATCGACCCGGGGCGAATGGCGCCTTTCACGGCCAAGGGAGGCAAGGCCGCCGCCTCCCCTGCTGAGGTGACGGAGGAGGCCGACATTGTGATCCTCTCCCTGCCGAGCGTCGCCGCCCTGGAACAGGTCCTCCACGGCCCGGGGGGCTTGGTACCGGAAGGCCGCAGTGGTGTGGTCTGCATCGAGAGCAGCACGTTCCCACTGTCGGCAAAGATCGCCGCTGCAGGAGCCCTGGCCGAGAAGGCCATCGCACTCCTCGACTGCACCGTCAGCGGCACCGGAAGCCAAGCCCGGGATCGTGACATCGTCCTGTATGCCAGTGGCCCACCGGAGCTCGTCGAGAGATGCCGCCCTATCTTCGAGGCGATTTCCAAGGCGGCGCCGCGAGTTGGGGACTTCGGTATGGGGTCGATCATGAAGTTCGTGTCCAACTTGCTGGTCGCCGTACACACAGTTGCGGCTGCAGAGGCGCTGACCCTTGCTGCCAAGGCGGGGCTCGACGTGGAGAATGCTCTCGATCTGATCTCGGTCGGGGCAGGGAACTCGCGCATGCTCGAGGTGCGCGGCCCGCTGATGGTGACGGGTGACTACGACGTCGCATCGGCCACCCTCGACACCCTGATCAAGGACAGCGAGATCATCCGCGACTTCGCCGACGACCAGGACTGCCCGGTACCACTGCTCTCCATCGCCTCCACGTTCCTCCGCGCCGCCGCGGCCCAAGGGCTCAACGACAAGGACCCGGCGGTGGTGAGAGAGGTGCTGGGCGCCCTTGCCGGGTTGCCGTCGAATATCCACCGCCAAAGAGGAGCATCCAATGCCTGAACAGAGAGTGGCCATCGTTACCGGGGCAGCGGGAGGTCTGGGCCAGGCCACGACTGCGGCTCTCCTGGAGCAGGGATACCTTGTAGCCGCCTTCGACCTCGCCCATGACAGCCTGACCGACCTGGCGGACCAGCACCAGGACCATCTCCGGCTCGAAGTGGTGGACGTCACCTCGGCCGAGTCCGTCGACAACAGCATGTCTTTGGTCACCGAGGAGCTGGGTTCGCCCACCGTCCTGGTCAACATCGCGGGGACAAACCGGATTGCCCCGCTCACTGAGACCACCGACGAACTCTGGGACCTGCTGATCGACCTCAACCTGAAGGGAACGTTTCATTGTTGCCGCGCCGTGGTGCCGCGGATGCGGGAGGCAGGAGGGGGCAGGATCGTCAACATGACCTCAAACATGGGCATGCGACCCGAGTCCCAGCAGGTCGCCTATGCATCGTCCAAGGCCGGAATGGTCGGACTGACCCGAGCTCTGGCACTGGAACTGGCCCCCGACAACATAACGGTCAATGCCGTGGCTCCGGTGATGACCCTGACCAAGCGTGTGGCCGGTCTGCCGCAGTGGTGGAAGGACCTGCAGCTGTCCAAGATCCCGTTAGGCCGCTACGGAACCGTGGAGGACACTGTGGCCACGGTGATGTTCCTGCTCTCCGAGGGCGGGTCGTTCTTCACCGGGCAGGTCCTCTCCCCCAACGGCGGGGATTTCACAGCATGAGCGAGGCCACCGGCTACACACTGCGACGGGGAGCACTCGACCCGGCCTCGGGCGTGGAGCACCCTTGGGGGTCACTCAACTTCGTCTCGGAACGAGCCACGACCGGGGTCGACGGAGCCACCGTCGGGATGGCAAGGATCATTCCCGGGGCGGAGAACCCGCTCCACATCCACGACAACTGCTCGGAGATCATCCTCCTCCTCAGCGGGTCGGTGGAGCACGTGGTCGGCGGGGAAATCGTCGACCTCACCGCGGGCGATCTGCTGATAGTGCCGCCCGGGGTGCCTCACCAAGCCCGAAGCGTGGGATCGACTCCTGCGGAGATGGTCGTGGTGTACAACTCCGGAGAGCGCCACTTCGAGGTTGTGGAGGGGTCCGAAGCCTGATTCGGGTTCAGGCTGGTGCAGCCACAACCTGGTTGTTCAGCATCCCGATTCCCTCGATTTCTACTTGCAGGGTGTCCCCGGCTTTGAGGAAGACAAGCGGGTTCTGCTGTTTCCCGGTGCCTGCCGGCGACCCGGTTGCGACCACATCGCCTGGGTAGAGATCAGTGACCGATGAGAGGAAGGCGATGATCTCGGGTATGTCGAACACCATCTCGCTGGTGCTCCCATCCTGGAACAGCGTCTCGTTGACCCACTGCCTTATCTGGAGCTGATGTGGATCGCCGACATGGTCGGGTGTCACCAGCCACGGCCCGAGCGGGGCGAAGGTCCGAAAGTTCTTGGCCAGGGTTGGCTCGCCCGCGACCTGTATGTCTCGGGCGGTTATGTCGTTGGTGATGGTGTATCCGGCCACATGCCTCATAGCCTCTTGCTTGGAGACGTGACTTGCGTGCCGCCCGATCACCAGTGCCAGCTCCGCCTCCCAGTCGACCTGGCTGCTCATCGCAGGGAGCACGATGCTGTCGCCTTGTCCGATCAGAGTGCTGGACAGCTTGGAGAAGAAAGCCGGACGGTCGACGGGAGGTCTCACCCCCTCAGGGCTCGGGTAGTTGGCCCTGACGAAGAGCATTTGCGATGGGCTGAGGACCGGGGGGAGCAACCTCACCGATTCCAGGGAGTGGTGGGCCAAAGAGGCATGTCTGCCTTCGTTCTCCATGATCTCCTGGATCACCGGCCAGACTGCCCCGTCGAGAGCAACCAGCTCTTCCATGCGGGTCGCTCCTAGATCCGACATGGGCTCGTTGAGCTCGACCACGACCTGTGCCGCCCCCTGTTCGACGACGGCGCCCACCCGAGGGGCAGAATTGTCGAGAGCGAAGCTGACCAAACGCACGTGGTTCCTCCTGCCGCCGCACTTTCGGCGACGCGGCGAGGAGATACTAATCAGACCGCGTCCGCTGTCTCGAACTCAGTTCGCTACTGCAGACAGAACGTCCCAGCTCCGGAGCTTGTCCTCGATGAGGAGTTGCAACTCAGACCTCTTGACCGCAGCCGGAATCCCGAGCAGAGCGGCATCACATCCCAGTTTCCGTGAGATGTCGCTGGTCCCCCTGACCAGGGCAAGCAGGGCATCGGTCAGTTGGTCGGCATTGGCCCGGGTTATGGGCAAGGCCACACTGGCCGCAGCGATGATGGCACCGCTGTGGTCGCGGATCGGGGCCGCGACACAGCGGAGGCCGATCGCATACTCCTCGTTGTCGACCCCGAACCCGTTGGCTCTCACCCAGCGCAGCTCGGCGATGAGCTTATCGGTGGCGGTGATTGTGTTCACGGTCATGGCCCGGAGCTTTTGACCGCGAAGGCCGGCGAGCAGGTCCCCTTCCCTGCGATCGGAGAGGAGCACCTTGCCCAGAGCGGTTGTGTGGGCAGGGGCCCGGGATCCGACGATCGCCTGGACCCGCAGTGGCTGCGATGAGTCGACCCGGTCGAGGTAGACCTCTTCGAACCCGTCGAGGACCGAGATCTGAACTGTCTCGTCGAGATTGGCTGAAATAGCTGCGATCACAGGGCGGGCCTCGGAGATGAGGTCGCGATGCGCCACGAAAGCCCGGCCCAGTTCCCAGGTGCGGATACCGAGCCGATAATTCTTGGTTTTGGGGTTGAACTCCACGAAGCTGCGCTCGGTCATCACCGACAGCAGCTCATGGGCGCTGCTTTTCGGTAGAGCAAGCGACTTTGCGATATCACTGAATGTCGTGCCTTCAGGCACGGTGGCCAGGTATTCCAGGACCTGCAGCGCGCGGTCTGCACTCTTGGCCCGGGCTCTCTGTTCCGTCACCACATCGACCACGTCGTTGTTCAACATGTCGAACAGTATACATGCGTGAACTCGGCTCGATTTTAGTCACAAAACGGCGATGGAACCGGTTGCGGACCCCGATGCCCCGGTTATGGGAAGCACCGGAGCCACAAACAGGAACTCGTACTGCGCCAACTCGTCACACACCTCGGCCAAGTCCTCGAAGTCGAATATCTCGCCCAGAGCCAGACCCATGTGAACCAGGCCAATGATGTGAATCGGGTTGAAAACACCGATCTCACTGGGCTGGACCTCGAGACCCCAGGTGTCAGCGGCGATGGCGGCCACCTCTCTCTCGTAGAGCCAGGGGATGGTGTGCACCGACAGCCCCGGCGCCGGCCCCTGGACGTAGTCGCCCCAGTTTCCACGTCGCGCCCTCATGAACCCGGTTCGGAGGAGGATGCAGTCACCCCGACCCACCTCGACACCGGCCTGCTCTTCGGCCTTCTCGAGGTCTTCGATGGTCACCGGCTGCGCCTCGGCCAGGCTCTCCACCCCGAGCGTTCTCGGCATGTCGAGGAGGACACCCCGAAACACCATCTTTCCCGAGTAGTGCTCGACACCGTTGGCCGCCGCCCCACTCGAGGACACCAACGCCGCCGATTTACCGTTCCACATCTGGCCTCTCCAGAAGATGTGGGCCAGGCCATCCCAGGCGGTTCCCGCCTGGTTGGGAAGGATGGTTATGTCGTCGGATCGGCCGAAACCATTGGCCGGCCCCAGACCGGCAGGAAGTTGATCCTGGGCGCCAGAGACATGGTCCGTCCCCGTGGCCACCTTGATGGTGCGGGGGTTGTCCCGAAGCAGCTGTGGGCGCTGGGGGCCCTTCTGGTCGAGGGGAAGGGTGCAGTTGACCGTGCGACCGTGGCGCACCGTGGCGACCGCAGCCAAGATCTGCTCCGGACCGACGAAGTTGAGAGTGCCGATCGAGTCCTCTTCCCCCCAGCGACCCCAATTCGAGTAGCGCTCGATGTAGTCCTCGACCAGCTCCTGACCTTCGAAGCTCATATCACCCTTCCTTTCCTCGATGGGGTTGCCGATGGCTTCACCGTGCCATCCACCCCCCATCTGCGACCAGAATCTCACCAGAGACGTAGTCCGATGCGGGCGAGGCCAGGAACACGGCCGGACCGGCCATGTCCTCCGGAGTGCCCCACCGCCCGGCGGGGATCCGGGTCAGGATCTCCTGATTGCGCACCGGATCGTCCTGCAATGCCTGGGTGTTGTCGGTGGCGATGTAACCCGGCGCCAGCCCGTTGACCTGAACCCCTCGACCCGCCCACTCATTGGAGAGAGCTTTGACCAGGGATCCGATTCCTCCCTTGCTGGCGGCATAGGCGGGCACTCTGATCCCACCCTGAAAGGTGAGCAACGAAGCGATGAAGATCATCTTGCCCCGGCCCCGGATCAGCATGGTCTTCCCGATCTCGCGGGCCAGGATGAACTGTGAGGTGAGGTTGAGCTCGAGGATCAGGTCCCAGTCCTCGTCGGGGTAGTCGGTCACCTCGTGACGGCGGTTGGACCCGGCGTTGGCGACCAAGATGTCGATCTGGCGTTCTGATACCTGCCCCAACAGGTCGTAGACCTGTTCCCGCCGGCTCAAATCCGCGCGGATCGGAGTGAAGGTCCTTCCCGCCGCCGAGACCTGGTCCTCGACTTCGCTACCCGGAGCCAGACTCTGTGATACACCGATGACATCGGCCCCCGCTTCGGCCAGAGCTACCGCGATCCCCTTGCCGATGCCTCGTCGGCATCCGGTGATCAGAGCGGTGCGCCCCGTGAGGTCGAACATCGAGAGATGGCGCTCCAAGGTCATCACCCCTCTTTCATCGCGATCAGCACCTTGACCGCTCCCCCGCCCGACTGGAGCTGTTCGAATGCGTCCGCGACCTCGACGAGAGGCAATACCGAAGTGACGAGCCGGTCCAGCGGCAGCGAGCCTTCGGCGGCGAGGATGATCGCCTCGTCGAAGTCCTCTGGCTCGTAGACCCGGGCGCCGAGTAGGTGCAGCTCACGCCAGAAGACGCGAAACAGGTCGACCTCATGCGGTTCGGCATGGATTCCCACCACCACCAGTCTGCCCCTGGTTCTAAGCAACCCTGTGGCTTCGGCGATCGCCGCTGCCGCCCCTGAGACTTCGAACACCACATCGACCCCAGCCTCGCCGGCCAGGTCTTCGACTCTCGTGCGCAGCACATCTGCCGGCACCGCTTCGAGATCCAGGCTCTGCGCGAACTCGAGACGCGTCGGGTTGACATCGGTGATGAGGACGTGGGCGCCTCTGTGCTGGGCGAGAAGGGCGATCAGCAGCCCGATGGGGCCGGCGCCGAACACGACAACGTTCTCGCCGGCGGCCAGCGAGGCGCGACGGATGTCGTGGCACGCAACGGCCAGGGGCTCGACCAAGGCGGCGGTGAGAGGGGGCACGTGCTCTGGGACCACATGGACGATCTCGGCAGGAACTGTCCAGAAGTTCTGAAGGGCACCAGGAGCGTCGATCCCCAGGAACAGCAGTCTCTGGCAGATGTGTCGATGACCGCCCTTGCAGGCAGGGCACTCGTTGCAGGAGATCAGAGGTCGCACCACGACGGTCTGCCCGACGGCAAGATCTTCAACACCATCGCCTACCTCAGCCACCACACCAGACATCTCGTGTCCGATCAACTGGGGGAATGTGACGCGATAGTCCATGGTCCCGTGAATCACGTGCAGGTCGGTCCCACAAACCCCCACAAAGGAGACCTCGATCTGGACCTCACCCTCCCCAGGCGCCTGCGGCGGTGCCGCGTCGACCGACATCCGGCCGTTGCCCAGGTAGAACCCACCCCTGGAGCTCATCACGTCCGAACCATCAGTTCGCAATGGCAACCCACTGTTCGCATGACCGCACGGTACGATAGCCCACCGTCAACAGCGCCCGGGCCGAGGAAACGCCGAGTGAACAGCCAGTCCGCAAACCTCCCCACCGGTTTGGAGCGAGTCCCGGTGATCGGGATCCTCCGCGGTTGTCCATTCCGGTACGCCGAAGCTGTGGCCGGAGCGGCCATCGGGGCGGGATTGACCGTGATCGAGGTGACCCTCGACTCCGAGCGTCCCCTCGATCAGATCGCAACCATCAGGGACGCCTTCCCCGACGTGGAGGTAGGAGCGGGCTCGGTGCGGCGGGCCGAGGACGTCGCGGCCGCGGTGGGAGCAGGGGCAAGCTTCATCGTGAGCCCCATTGTCGATGAAGAAGCCATCCGGGCGGCTCGAGAATTCGGTGTGGCTGCCCTTCCCGGCGCGGCCACACCTACCGAGATCGATCAGGCGAGGCGTCATGGAGCCACCGCGGTCAAGGTGTTCCCTATCGAGCAATTGGGTGGGCCCGCATATATTCAGGCCATCCTCTCCCCACTCGGCTCGCCACCGTTGATCCCGACCGGAGGGGTCACCGTCGATTCCATACCTCTGTATCTTCGAGCGGGAGCCGTCGCCGTTGGATTGGGTGGCACGCTCTTCCCAAAACCAGCACTCGAGAGCGGTGACACGTCCACAGTGGCAAGGCTCGCCATGGAAGTGATCGGGGTGCTGAGGTGACCTTCGATGTAGTCACTCTCGGCGAGGCAATGCTACGACTCAGTGTCCCGTCCGGCGACCGCCTGGAAGATGCAGACCGATTGGACCTCCATGTCGCCGGTGCCGAGGCGAACACCGCCATCGCTCTTGCTCAACTGGGACGGCAGGTGGCCTGGCTGTCGCGGCTTCCCGACAGCCCACTGGGAAGGAGGGTGGGTCGGGAGCTTCGTGCCGCCGGAGTGGACACATCGCAGGTCCGTTGGGTTTCGGAGGCGAGGATGGGCGTCTACTTCGTCGAGCTGGCGGCGCCTCCCCGACCGGTGATCGTGGTCTACGACCGTGCCGGCTCCGCTGCTGCAGAGTTGTCGCCCGAGGATCTTCCTCCCGGGTTGGTCGACACGGCCAAAGTGGTTCACCTGACCGGGATCACGCCGGCTCTTTCCGATGGCTGCCGTCGCCTCGCCCTCGAAACGGCGGAACGAGCACGCGCTGCCGCATGTCGATTGACGGTCGACATCAACTACCGGGCCAAGCTCTGGTCTCCCGAAGCCGCGAATGAGTGCCTGACCACGCTGGCCGCCGGCGCCGACATCGTGGTGGTAACCAGGGAGGATGCCCGGGATGTGTTCGGATTCATTGGTGAGCCTGCGGCCGTGGCGGCCCAAGCTCGAAAGAGACTCCAGGTCGGGACTGTCGTAGTCACACTGGGTGACCAGGGGTGTCTGTGGGACTCCGCGAGTGGCACGGGCCGAGTCGATGCCCTCCCCACCGCGATCGTGGACCGCCTCGGAGCCGGCGACGCCTTCATGGCCGGTGTTATCGACGGGGTTCTCGATGACGACTTCGAACGAGGCCTGAGGACCGGAACCGCACTTGCCTCCTTGGCGCTTGGCTCCCGCGGCGACCATGTGCTCACCACCCGTGAGGAAGTCAATCGACTTGTGGAGGGTGGCGGTCGGGCCGTCGACCGCTAGGTTTCGCACTCAACGGAGAGGCCATGACCACCACACGACACCGAACCCTGACCAACTGGGGCGCCTACGAGGTCGAGACCGACGGCCATGACATAACGGCGGTGCACCCCTTCGCCAAGGACCCCGATCCTTCGCCGATCGGGCAATCCCTGAAGGCGGTCAGGAAGAGCCGGGTGGAAAGACCTGCGATCCGGGAGTCGTGGCTCAGGGGCGGCCCGGGCTCGAACTCGGAGGGTCGGGGGCATGAGCCCTTCGTCGAGGTGGAGTGGGACACCGCACTCGACCTGGTCGCCGCCGAGTTGGATCGGGTTCGATCCGAGTACGGCAACCAGGCGATCTTCGGGGGGAGCTACGGGTGGGCCAGCGCCGGTCGGTTCCACCACGCTCAGAGCCAGATCCACCGCTTTCTCAACGCGATCGGCGGTTACACCTACTCGGTCGACGACTACTCCATAGCGGCCGGGCACGTGATCACACCCCACATCTTCGGGTTCTCCTTCGACGATTACATGGATGAGCAGCCTCACTTCGTCGAGATCTCCGAGAACACCGAGCTGGTTGTGGCCTTCGGGGGCATGCCGATCAAGAACAGCCAGGTCCAGTACGGCGGTCAGGGCCGTCACATGCTGAGCAGCCGTCTGGAGGCGTGTCGGGACCGGGGGGTCAGGTTCGTCAACCTGTCTCCGCTCGGGGAGGACCTGATCGAAGCCGTGGAGGCCGTGTGGGTTCCGGTCCGGCCCAGCACCGACACCGCGGTGATGCTGGGGCTGGCCCACAGCATCCTCGTCGCCGACGACCAGGACGACGAGTTCCTCCACACCTATTGCGTCGGCTGGGACCGGCTTCGCGCCTATCTCCTCGGGGAGTCGGACGGCACGCCGAAAACCGCGGATTGGGCGGGTGAGATCAGCGCTGTGGACCCGGATCGGATCCGGTCACTGGCAGCCGAGATGTCCTCCAAGCGGACCTTGGTCACGGTGAGCTGGTCGGTGCAGAGAAACGATCACGGGGAGCAGCCCTATTGGATGGCCGCCGCCCTGGCCGCGATGCTGGGCCAGATCGGCCTCCCCGGCGGTGGCGTGGGTTACGGCTATGGGGCCGTCGGCCTCAACGGGCACCCGGTGGGATATCACAGTCTGCCCCGTCTGCCCCAGGGCAAGAATCCGGTGACCGACTTCATTCCCGTGGCCAGGATCTCGGACCTCCTCCTTCACGGGGGTGAGGAGTTCGACTACAACGGCCGGAGGCACACTTACCCCGAGACCCGTCTCGTCTATTGGGCAGGGGGGAATCCGTTCCACCATCACCAGGATCTCAACCGGCTGGCCAAAGCCTGGCAGCTTCCCGACACCACGATCTGTCACGAGCCGTTCTGGAATGCCCTCGCCCGGCATTGCGACATCGTGTTACCGGCCACAACCCCGTTGGAGCGAAACGACGTGGGAGGGAGCGGCAATGACGACTTCTTGTTCTGGATGGAGAAGGTGATCGAACCGGTGGCGGAGGCAAGAAACGACTACGACATCTTCTCAGAGCTGGCCGGGCGTCTCGGAACCGGTGAACAGTTCACCGAAGGGCGGACGGCCGACCAGTGGATCGATCACATCTACACGAGGTTCCAAGCGAATCACCCCGATTACCCGACACTCGGTGAGCTCAGGGAGGCGGGCCACTTCCAGATTCCCGAGGAATGGATCCCGCCTCTGGCCTCACAGCTGGTGGCATTCCGGAACGACCCGGCAGGCGCAGCCCTCAAGACCCCATCCGGTCGGATCGAGTTGTACTCGGAGACGATCGAGAGCTTCGGATACGACGACTGCCCCCCGCACCCGTCGTGGTTGGAGCCTTCCGAGTGGCTGGGGAACGCCGGCAACTACCCGCTTCACATGATCTCGAACCAGCCCAAGACCCGCCTCCATTCCCAATGGGATCACGGAGAGACCAGCCTGAACGGCAAAGTCGACGGCCGAGAGCAGATCGGCATGAATCCCGACGACGCTCAAACCCGTGACCTGAGCCACAGGGATGTGGTCCGAGTGTTCAACGACCGGGGCGCATGCCTGGCGTCGCTGGTGATCAGGGAGGACCTGATGCAGGGTGTGGTCCAGCTCCCGACCGGAGCCTGGTGGGATCCCACTGGGCCGGGCGACCTGTGTCGGGCTGGGAACCCCAATGTCCTCACCCGGGACGTAGGAACGTCGAAGTTGGCTCAGGGCCCCACTGCGCAGACTTGCCTGGTGGAGGTCGAGCGGTTCAGCGGAGAGGCACTTCCGGTACAGGCTCACGAGCACCCTGCGCTCCTGACCGAGTAGCAAACGAACTCAGGAGCGGCTGCAAGCGCTCAATGCCGAGCGCGTCAATAGCCGCTGCCTCAGAGCGACAGGTGACGAACCGTCCGAGCCCACTCACCAACATCATCGACCAAAGCATTCATGTGCTCGTCGGTTATATCGATCGAAAGGGCAATGAACCCTCGACGAGCCAGGTAGTAGCCCCTCTCCAAGAGCTCGAAGAAGAACAACTCTTCGAGCTCTTGGTTCGCGATCTCCAGGTCCCGTGGCGAGGACACCGGTCCCTTCGTGGCGTGGATTGTGAGCAACGAGCCCCAACCGGTGGCGATCATCTCGACCCCGGTCCTTTCGAAGACAGCATTGAGCTCGACCCGGAGGTGGTCTCCTCGTTCATTGACTGCCTCGATGAGCTCATCGGTCAGGACGTCACGGAGCACGGCGACACCGGCGGCGACCGAAAGCTCGTTGTTGTTGAAGGTTCCCCCATGGGTCAGAGGTGTGCCGTGCGCCGGATCAAAGACCGACATCACATCCCGCCGGCCGCCAAACGCACCCACCGACAATCCGCCCGCGATGTACTTGCCCAAAGTGGTCATGTCGGGCTTGATGCCCAATGCACCCTGGGCGCCGGCAGGCGAGAGTCTCGAGGTCATGACCTCATCGAAGATGAGCAGGCTGCCGGCTGCTTCGGTGACCGCGCGCAATCCTTCCAAGAATTCCGGCGATCCTGGGATGCACCCCGACGCAGCGAGCATCGGCTCCACGATCACACAGGCGATCTCGCCAACTCGTCTCGAGAAGGCCTGCCGTACTTGGTCAAGGTCGTTGTAATCGGTCACAACCCACGAATGTGGCGTAAGGAGAGGCCGACCACTCTCGCCGAAGAAGAGCACTCCACCGTGATACGCATCGTGGAACGCCATCACAGACTCACGGCCGGTGAAATGCTTGGCCGTTGCTATGGCCATCAGGTTGGCCTCGGTGCCCGAGTTCGTGAAACGCACCGTGTCGATCGATGGGAAGCGTTGACAGACCAGGGACGCGTAGTCGATCTCGGCGGTTCGCATCGCCCCCGAAGTCCAGCCGCCCTCTAGTGCCGACGAGACCGCACGACGGACCTCTACAGGACTGTGCCCAAGGAGGCCTGCTGAGAAGTTGCCCAACAGATCGAGGTAACTGTGACCGTCGACATCGACGAGGTAAGGACCATCGACGGCCGCCACCCGGAAGGGGAAGGGGTCGAAATGGAGAACCGATCGTGTGTTGCCACCAGGCATCACCTCCGAAGCCAGGCCGGCGAGGTGACGACTGTTCGGGTTGTCCTCGATGTAACGCTGGCGCGCCTCGGCTACTGCGCCTTCAAGCGTGGTCATCGGCCGAATCTACCGGCCCCCTCCCAGCAAGGCTGGAGGGAGATCGCTGACTTCGCCCTCGAGTGGGCAGGAGTCAGGCCAAGGGCTGCCGCCCAGGCCCGGGCCGGAGCCGGAAGGATCGCCTTGACCCGAGGAGCGGAGTTCGAGCGCCTGGGGCTGTGGTCGAGGCCGACATGATCGCCGCTTCGACCGAATGAAGACGAACTGCTGAGCGTCGCGATAGAGCCCGACGTCCGGGGTTTTCGGGTCTCGCCGTCCGGCAAGCTTTGACCCGTGGATTGACGTTCGGAGTATGGACACCGCCAAAGTCGGGTAGGGGTACGAGCGTTGAGCTCTGCCGCCCTCGCTTACTCTTCCTTATCAGGCGATGGCTTGGTGACCGGGAGCATCTCGGTGGTGGTGGGGAACGACTGTTCCCAACCCGAGCCCTCGACGACCCGTCTGCTCAATCGCCGCCAGGCTTCCCGCTCGGTCGGCGGATTCTCACGGAGCAGGTCGGGAACCACCTTTGCCCACCCCACCGCCCGAAGCGCGAACACCATCACCGCACCGGTGACGGCGACGATCCCGACCGCGGCGAGCAGCACCACGGTGCGGGGAAGGTCTAGGGCAAAGAACTCGCGGAGGAAGGGGCTGGACATCGCCACCACCAGCAAAGCGGCCATCGTGGCAATCAGGCCCTTCTTCCAGGGCACGAGCGGTCGACTGACGATCCCCAGGGCAAAGAGCCCGATGGCGGCAAGGATCAGGGTGGCGGTGGTGCGCGACTCACCGATCGACGCACCCTCCGAGTCGGCGAGCCAGTACCCGGCGAAGGTGGCAATGGTCGCAACCAACCCGGTGGGGGCCGCGAACTTGAGCACTCTCAGGACGAAGCCTGGCCGGCTTCGTCGACGTGATGGCGCCAGGGCGAGGAAGAACGCCGGAATCCCGACGGTCAGACTCCCGACCAGGGTGAGATGACGAGGGAGGAAGGGGAACGGCAAGGTGGAGACCACGATGGCCAGGGAGAGGCCGAGGGCATAGACGGTGCTGGTGATGAAGAGGTTGGCCACCCTCTCGATGTTCGAGGTGACCCTTCGCCCCTCCCCTACGATCCCGGGAAGGCTGGCGAAACGACCATCGATCAGCACCAACTGAGCCACCGCGCGTGAGGCGGGTGCCCCGCCGCCGATGGCGATCCCGATGTCGGAGTCTTTCAGGGCCAGCACGTCGTTGACCCCGTCACCGGTCATCGCAACCACATGCCCCACCGACTGCATGGCGCGGACCATGGCGCTCTTCTGGTGGGGGGCCACCCGACCGAAAATGGTGGCCCGCTCCATTATCGCCGCCAACTCGTCGTTGCCCTCAGGCAGGAGACGAGCGTCGACGACCTGGTCTGCACCGTCGATCCCAACCTGTCGGGCGATCGAGGCCACCGTCTCGGGGTGGTCTCCGGAGATCACCTTGATCCGAATCCCCTGGTCGGCGAAGTAGCGAAGCGTGTCGGCGGCGTCGACCCGGACCTGATCGGAGAGGACGACGATCGCGACCGGCGTAACGTCCGAAGGGATGCGACCATCGGCCAGGGGTGTCATTCCCGCGCCCACCAACAAGACGCGTCTCCCGTCGGCTGAGGCATCGGAAACGGCTTCCGTGATGCTCTTGTCACGGGGAGCGACCACATCGGGGGCTCCGAGCACCCAGGTGCCGTGGCCGCGGAATGTGACACCGCTCCACTTCCGCACAGATGAGAAGGGAACGGCCGTCTGCACCCCCCAGCCGGGGTTATCGGGAAAAGCGGCTCCAATCGCAGCGAGGGTGGCATTGGGGTGAGGTTCGGCAGCGGCGATGGCAGCCAAGGCGGGTTGGGGATCCCGCTCAGATAGGAGCAAGAGCTTTTCGACTGCCAACCGCCCCTCGGTCAGGGTTCCGGTCTTGTCGAAGCAGACGGTGTCGACCCGGGCCAAGCCTTCGATAGCGGGCAACTCCTGAACCAGGACGTTGCTACGCCCCAGTCGGATGACCCCAACGGCAAAGGCGATAGAAGTCAACAACACCAGTCCCTGGGGGATCATGGCCACACCCGCTGCCACCGCCCCACCCAAGCCCTCGAGGAAGGTTCCGCCACCGCGCAAAGCGCTCCACACCACAAGGGCTCCGATCGGCACCACCGCCCAGCTCACGATCCCGAGGATCCAATTGATCCCATCACGGAGCTCGGAACGGACCAAGGTGAACCGCTTGGCGGCGTGGGCGAGCCCCGCGGCATAGGACTCGTCTCCCACTCTTGTCGCCCGGTAACGCCCCGAGCCTGCCGCTACGAAGCTCCCGGAGAGACACTCGTCGTCAGCTCGCTTGTGCACAGGGTCCGACTCCCCGGTGAGCAGTGACTCGTCGATCTCCAGCCCTTGGGAGCTGACCACCACCCCGTCCACAACCAGCTGTTCGCCCGGCCACAGATCGATCAGGTCGTCAACCACGATCCGGTCCACCGCCACATCGGAGACTTTCCCCGACCTGACCACTCTCACCCGGGGCGCCGCCACCAACTCCAAACGGTCCAAGGTGCGCTTGGCCCGAAGCTCTTGGACGATGCCGATGGCCGCATTGGTCACCAACACGATGCCGAAGAGCGCATCACGGGGCTCGCGCAGGACTACCAGAACAATGAGGAGCAGGGCGCCGAGGAGGATATTGAATCGGGTGACGACGTTGGCCCGCACGATCTCGCCGGTCGTCCTGCTCGGTCTCTCGACAACCTGGTTGACCAGTCCGGCCTCGATGCGTTGACGCACCTCGTCCTGGGTGAGCCCCTCTTCGGGCGTGGCCAACTCGGGGTTCGTCATCCGGGATTCAGCTTACGGCTGTGCCGGCGAACAGTGATCGCCGGAAGAGGTCACCCTGCCAAAACCGCCTGGAGCACGTAGACGGGAAGGCTCAGATCGAACAGGGCATGCGCCACAACGAGGTTGGGAGAGAACCGTCGGCCGAAACTTGAGAACCTTCTAACTGCTCGGAAACTGGGCTCGTTGCCGGTTGTAGGTCTAGGTGTTACCAATCAATGACTCTCCGGTGATGCCTCGGACTCCCGCGCCTCAGGAAGGGTCAAGGAGAAGATGCCCCATCCGTTGTGGTATCGATAGGTGAGTTCTCCACCCATCATCTCTGCCAAACGACGCGAAATAGACAGTCCCAGACCGACTGACGGAGCGAGACCCTGGACCCGCTGCGATGCGTAGAAGGATTCGAATATCAACTCTCGTTCTTCCTCTGGAATCGGGTCTCCATTGTCGGCTACGTGAATCGTGACCCGGGCTTCATTAGCGATGGCGGATATTCGTATTTGGGGGCCACCGTGTCGGACTGCGTTCATGACCAGGTTCCGAACGATCTGACGCACGCGAAGCGAGTCTGCCATCGCAACTGCCGAGCCGGACTCCCACTCAATTCTGGTGTTGAGGGTTTTGTCGAAAGAGGACGTCAGCTTGCCGATTAGGGCTGAAACGCTGACCGGTTCTTGAAGGAT
>Ga0214472_10002381_pt1 | contig 20339 bp, 22 predicted proteins | sample RVTome_6_FD_207662 | JGI IMG/M metagenome (GOLD analysis project Ga0214472, IMG submission 207662) | Soil microbial communities from uranium-contaminated site in the Upper Colorado River Basin, Wyoming, United States - RVT140D175 | ecosystem: Environmental > Terrestrial > Soil > Contaminated >...
CAGCTCGACACCGAACCGCTCGAGTACGTCGCGCTGGATCCGTTCGGCGAGCGCCTCGATCTGCCCACGATCACCGCCGCCGTGATTGACCAACACCAGAGCCTGGTGCTCATGCACCCCGACACTCCCCTGCCGATACCCCTTCCACCCCAGCCGATCGATCAACCAGCCGGCGGCGAGCTTGAACGCCGCGCCCTCCGGGTATGCCACCAGGTCGGGGTAGAGCCGCTTCAACTCGGCATGGCGTTCGACCGTGACGATGGGGTTCTTGAAGAAACTGCCGGCATTGCCCAACTGTGCAGGGTCCGGCAGCTTGGCGCGCCGAATGCGACAGACCGCGTCGAATATGGCCTTGGGGTTCTGCGTCTGCTCCGCCTCGACCGCTTCCTGCAGCGGCCTGTAGCTCAGCACACAGTCGGGAACCCTGCTCAGCAGAAAACGCACCCGCGTGATCAGGTAGCGATCGTACCGACGCTTGAACAGGCTATCGCGATACGCGAATTCACAGGCGGCATTGTCGAGCCAGTGGAACCGGCGCTGCCGCCAGTCGTACACCTCCACCGCCTCGATACGGTCCTTCACCTCGACACCGTATGCGCCGATATTCTGCACCGGCGCGGCGCCCACACAGCCCGGGATCAGCGCTAGGTTTTCCAATCCGAACACTCCCTGCGCCAGCAGACGTTCGATGCCGGCATGCCAGGGTTCGCCCGCGCCGAGGGTGACCCTGACTCGGCCACCATCCAGCTCCTCAAGCTCCATACCCGCGATCAGCACCTGCGCCACCAGCCCCGGCACCCGAGGCGCCAGCACCAGATTACTGCCGCCACCGATCAACAGCAGCGGCAACTCCTGCTCGTCGAGGCTCTGCTCGTCAAGATAACGGTGCAGCGCAAGAATATCGTCCCGGGATTCAAGCCGGGTATAGCACTCCGCATGCGAGTCGAAGCCGAAGCTGTTCAACTCACGCAACGGGTAATCTCTGGAGATCTTGAGACTCAACCGAGCAGCTCCCTGCGCAGATGGCCGATCAGACCATCGGCGGCCGCCTCGACCAGATCGAGTACCTCTTCGAACCCCCGGTCGCCGCTGGTGTAGTAGGGGTCCGGTACTTCCGCCCCCCGCATGCCGGCAAAATCCAGGAACATGCCCAGATGGCCGTCGAACCCGGCCGGTCTGATCGCCTTGAGGTTGCCCAGATTCTGCCGGTCCATCGCCAGAATGTAGCGAAAGCGTGCAAAGTCCTCGCGACCGACAGCCCGGGCGCGCAGGGTCGACAGGTCATAGCCCCGACGCGCGGCGATGGCGGTACTGCGCGAATCCGGAGGGTTGCCCAGGTGATAGGCGGCGGTTCCGGCCGAGTCCACCCTGAGCCTGGCCGCAAGATCGGCATGTTCGGTCAGCTTGGCCGCGAACACTCCCTCCGCCGTGGGCGAGCGGCAGATATTGCCCAGACAGACGAACAGAATCCCGACACCGCTCATCCGGCGGACTCCAGCAACTGCTGCAGCCGCTCAAGATCCGCCGGGGTATCGACCCCGGCAGGCGGCGCTTCGAGCGCCTCTTCGACATGGATACCGGCACCGTTGTAGAGCGCCCGCAGCTGTTCCAGACACTCGGTCTGCTCGACCGCAGCGGCCGGCCAGGCGACGAAATCGTTCAACAGCTTGACCCGATACGCGTACAGGCCGATATGACGCTGCCAATTGAAGCCCGACGGCAGGGCGTCGAGTTGCTCGCCCTGTGCCAACGCCGCATCGCGAGGCCAGGGGATCGGCGCACGACTGAAATAGAGTGCCATGCCGCGGTGATCGGTCACCACCTTGACCACGTTCGGATTCATTAACGCCTCGGCGCTCTCGATCGGCTCGGAGAGCGTCGCGATGCCGGCCTCCGGCACCGCGACCAGATTATGCGCGACCTGGTTGATGATACGCGGCGGAATCATCGGTTCGTCGCCCTGCACGTTGACGACGATATCGTCGGCGTAGAAGCCAAGCGTTTTCACCACCTCCTGCAAACGATCGGTGCCCGATGGATGATCCGGCCTCGTCATGCACACCTCGGCGCCGAACCGCTCGGCCGCCTCGGCGATCCGGGCGTCGTCGGTGGCGATAACGACCCGCTTCGCCTCGCTCTGACAGGCGCGTTCGTAGACATGCTGCAGCATCGGCTTGCCCGCCAGCAGCGCCAGGGGTTTACCGGGAAAACGGCTCGACGCGAAACGCGCCGGAATAACGATGGAAAAGCTCATGTTTGATCACTTCTTCTCGCGCAGACGCTCTTCGGTGGTCAGGGTTCTCGCCTCGCTCTCCAGCATCACCGGGATATCGTCCCGTATCGGATAAGCGAGTCCACTGGTACGGCAGATCAGTTCGTTGGTCTCGCGGTTCCACTCGACCGGTGCCTTGGAGACCGGACAGACAAGGATATCAAGCAGTTTCTGGTCCATTACGGACTCCCGTATAGTTGTTGCAATCGGTTCAACCGGCGCTCCAGCCAGGGCTCGAAGTCGGGTTCGAATCGCGCATCCACGCGCAGCGCCCAGCAGTTCGCCGGCGCCCAGGCCCGGCACTTGACCGCATCCTTCTCGGTCATGATCAGCGGCAGCTCGGGCTCGAGCCGGAGCTGTTCGGGCTTGATCTCCGCATGGTCCGGCAGCGGATGTTCCAGCGGATCGAACCCCAGAGTGCGTAGTGTATCGAAAAAACGGGACGGATGACCTATTCCGGCCAGGGCGTGGACGCGACGCGATGCGGTCCATTGCTCGACGGCGAGTTCTCGTCCGCCGGCAAGCTCGAACAGACGCCCCGGTTCAAGCCGCATCCGGCCGGCGCCGTCAAACGCAAATTTCCCGCTGCCGTTGAGGATGACCCGGTCGACCTGCGCCAACCGTTCGGGCGACTCTCTAAGCGGACCCTCCGGAACGCAACGACCGTTGCCCAGCCCTCTTGCGGCATCGACCACGGCAAGCTCCAGATCGCGCGCAAGGGCATAGTGCTGCAGGCCATCGTCACTGATCACGATATTGCAGTCGGTGTTGGCCAGCAGCGCACGCACCGCCGCCGGTCGATCAGGATCGATATAGAGCGGTACGCCGGTGCGCTGCACGATCAGGCAAGGCTCGTCGCCGCCCTGCCGCGGCGGCGTGTCGGCAGCGACGGCGAAGGGGTAGTATGGCGCCTTGGCGCCATAGCCTCGACTCACTACCCCCGGTCTGTAGCCGCGGGCACGCAGCATCTCGATCAGCGCCAGAGTCACCGGCGTCTTGCCGCTGCCGCCCAGGGTAATGTTGCCGACCACGATCACCGGTACCGGCGCCCGCCACTGTCGGGCAGTCTTGAGCGCCCGCCTTCGGGCCGCCAGGTAGCGATAAAGTGTGGAGAGGGGGCGCAGGAGCGTCAGCCATCGGGCACCGGCGTACCAACTCCGCTCAAGCGACATCAGCGAGTTTCCGGCACCCGGGTGGTGATACTGAGTTTGGCGAAGCCCAGCTGGCCCGCCACATCCATGGCGGTCACCACCGCCTGATGCGGAGTGCTGCCGTCGGCGGTGATGACGAAGGGCAGCGAACGGTCCTCTCCCGCGATCTTCTGGATCGCACGCTTGAGCGTCAGCGCCTGGGTGTTGACCAGTGCCTGACCGTTGATGCTGTAGTTGCCGTCGGCACTGATCACCACGTCGATCGATTCGACCTCGGCCTGCGCCTGGGTCGAACTCGCTTCCGGCAGATCCACCTCCAGATGGGTTTCCTTGGTAAAGGTGGTCGAGACCATGAAGAAGATCAGCAGCAGAAACACCACATCGATCAGCGGCGTCAGATTGACGCTGACCTCCTCCCGACGTTGACGCTGGAACCGCATTCAGACCTCCACCGATCCGGTGTCAACGAAAATCGACATCGCGCTCACCGTGCACGATCTCGACCAGCTTGATCGACTCCTGCTCCATCGTCAGCACCAGGGTATCGACCTTGCGCTGGAAGTAGCGGTGCAGCACCAGCGTCGGTATCGCCACCGAAAGACCCGCGGCGGTCGTGATCAACGCCTCAGAAATGCCGCCCGCCAGTACGTTGGCGTTTCCGGTCCCCTGCATCATGATCTCGGTAAACACCTTGATCATGCCGATGACCGTACCCAGAAGTCCGAGCAAAGGCGTGATCGCGGCGATGGTACCCAGGCTGTTGAGAAAACGTTCCAGCTCATGCACCACCGGCGTCGCGGCCTCGTGAATACTCTCTTTCATCACCTCACGACCGTGTGACGAGCTGTTGAGTCCGGCCACGACGATCGAGCCCAGAGGGCTCTCCTGCTTGATGATGCGCATCCGCTCCGGCGTCATATCGCCGCTGCGTACCAGTTCCCACACCTGGGCCAGCAGCCCCTTGGGCACCACGCGAGAGTCGCGCAGCGTTATAAAACGCTCGGTGATGATTGCCAGCGCCAGAATGGAGCACCCGATAATCGGCACCATCAGCCACCCACCAGCCTGAATCAACTCAAACACGACGCATCCTCCTGCCCAGTCGAGGCCCTACTTTACCACAGCGCCGACAACCCTGAGTAGGGCGTTAACCCGCTGTCCAATAACGTTTTTTCCGCTGACGCCAGGCCGTTGTCCGACACCCCTCCCCCGCTTCGAGAATCAGTGCACCATCCGTTGCGGTATCGTATATCTCCGCCCCCTGCTGCCGAACCCGCTCCACCACCTCATCGGCGGGGTGCCCGAAGCGATTGAACCTGCCGCGGCTGAACAGCACGGCCCGGGGTTGCAGGGCGCTCAACCAGGCCGCGGAGGTGGAGGTCCTGCTGCCGTGATGGCCCGCCACCAGCCAGTCCGCTTGCGGGAGGGCGAATCGACGCAGAAGGTCCTGCTCTCCTGCCGCTTCCAGGTCGCCGGGCACGACCAGCACGCAGTTGCGACTCTCCACTATCAGTACGCAGGAACGCGCATTGTCGTTGTTCAACAGCTCCGGCGATGCCTGGAGATATCGAAAACGCACACCACCAAGCTCGGTTTCGGGTTGCTCGGCACAGTCGACCCACTCCGCCACACCCTCCAGCGGCTGCCCCAGTACCAGCGTTTTATACCCATAGTGCCGACGCAATGCGGATAAGCCTCCGCTGTGATCGCTGTCGCCATGACTGACCACCACCTGCTCGAGCAGAGATTCACCGCGCGCCTTCAACGCCGGGGCAACGGTATAGTCGAAAGCGCTGCCGCCACCGGCGTAACCGGGACCCGTGTCATACAGGACAGCTCCGTCGGCGGTTTCGATCAGCAGCGCCTGCCCCTGGCCGACATCGAACAGCGTCGCGGCAAACGCGCCCCGAGGCGGTCGCTCGACCTCGGTCGAGAACAGCGGGAGCAACATACAGACCGACAGCCAGCGCCAGCGCAACGGCAGCGGCAGCAACCACCAGAAAACGGCCGCCAACGCCGCCAGCATCGCAGCCACACCGACCTCGGGCAGCGGAAGGTACAGCCCCAGATCGGTCCTCGCCAGCGAAATGCCCTGCCAGAACAGAGCCACCGCCCAGGACACCGGATCGGCGAGACAGTCGACACCCAGCAGCACCGGCGGCAACAACAGAGGCAACAGCATCACCAGCAGCGACACCACGGGCAGGGCGATGAAATTGACCAGCGGTGCCAGAAAGCCCAACTGATGGAACAGCAGCACCGAGAGCGGCACCATACCGACGAACAGTTGGCCCTGCACCCGCCACCACTGGGCCAGGCGACCGCGCAGTCGAACCCCCTGCTGCGCAATCCAGATCAGCAGGGCAACGGCGCCGAACGAGAGCCAGGCACCCGGTTCCACCACGGCCAGCGGCTGCAGCAGCGTGACACCCAGCAGGGCGATTCGCCAACGCTGCCAGGCAGTGACCGGGCGCAGCCACCATTCGCCGCCGATAAACACCGCGACCATGATCAAGGCTCGCTGCACAGGCAACCCCATCCCCGCCAGCACGGCATAACTCGATGCCAGAACGAGCGCGAACAACAACCCGCCGCGTCTGACGTGTCGCGCCTTGCACCCCATCCCCAGCATCATCAAGCCCAGCCCCCGCGCCAGCAGCATACCGAGCCCCGCCATCACCGCGATATGTACGCCGCTGACCACCAGCAGATGGGCGGTTCCGGTCTCGCTCAGCAACTGCCACTGCTCGGCACTCAACCCGGTTCTGTCACCCAGAATCAGCGCCTTCAGCGTCACCGTCACCTCGCCCTCGAAGTGACTGTCCAGACTATCCGCCAGGCGCTGTCGTATCGAGGCCGCCGTGACTCCCGACGCTTCCCGGCCGACCAGGGATCTGACGTAGCCACGGGCATCGATCGATTCGGACAGGTATCGGCGCTCGCTGTCGAAGGCATAGGGGTTGCTCAGGCCCCGAGGCGGGAAAAGCCGAACCACCGCCTCGATTCGGTCACCGCCCTTTAACAGCTGGTCGGTATCGTAATATGACAACCGTAACCGGCGCAGATGCAACAGCGCGGGCTCATCGCTGTCTATTGAGTGAAGGCGGAGCATGAAGCTCTGTCGTCGTCCCTGTCGGTGCGGCAGTTGATCGACGACACCGATCACGTTAACGTCCGTACGAGCCAGCCGGTCGGGCAGTCGATGACTCAACTGCCACCCGCCCCACAGCGATGCCAGCAGCACACCGACAATAAAATGCAGTGCAAGCCGACGCCAACGGCGCGACCGAATGAATAACAGACCCGGCAGGAGCAGCAAGGGTGTGTATGAGAGATCGGGTAGCCAGGCAACAGCCGACACCCCGCTGATAAATGCGATCATCCTTGATCTTCGTTGTTGGCTTACGCAGTCACTGTCGGCATAATTGCCCCACAAAATGAGTGAACGCCTACAATATGCCGCGCAAAATACTTAAAAGATACATGCCGGATCAGCACAAACTGCGTGCACACCCGTCCCTGCGCTGGCTTGGCGACCATCTGCACAACCCCAACCTTTGGCATCTCACCCGCAAGTCGGTTTCCCGCGCCTTCCTCGTCGGTATATTTTGTGCGTTTCTGCCCGTTCCCGGTCAGATGCTGATCGCCGCCGTGCTCGCGCTGCTGCTGGCCGGCAACCTGGCGGTTTCCGTCGGCCTGGTCTGGCTGACCAACCCGCTGACGATGCCGCCTATATTCTACTTTACCTACCGCATCGGCGCCTGGCTGCTCGATACCCGCGTACAGGAGCGTATCGAGTTCCACTGGGACCTCGCCTCCCTGCAATCCGAACTGGCCGCGATCTGGTGGCCACTGTTGCTGGGCTCGGTGCTGACCGGTATCGTCCTCTCCCTGTTGAGCTATGTCTTCATCCAGTGGTTCTGGATCTGGCACGTCAATCACCACTGGCGCAAACGCAAGCCCGGCCGCTTCCGCAAGCGGGACGATCACACCGACTGATCGTTCCAGGGCTGCAGCCGCCCGTCCAGAATCTCCACCGCCCGATCCATCCGCCGGGCCAGCGCCAGATCATGGGTTACGGTCACGAAGGCGATCCCCGACTCCCGGTTCAAGGTATCGAGATACCGTTCGACCTCCTCCGCCGTATGCCGATCGAGGTTGCCGGTCGGCTCGTCCATCAGCACGCACGCGGGACGACAGACCAGCGCCCGCGCGATCGCGACACGCTGACGCTCGCCGCCGCTGAGCTGTCCCGGCCGGTGCTTGAGACGATGGCCCAACCCCACGCGCTCCAGCAGCATCTGCGCCTCGGCACGCGCCTCGGACGCGGCACGGCGCGCGATCAATAGCGGCATCGCCACGTTCTCCAGCGCGGTGAACTCGTTGAGCAGGTGGTGAAACTGGTATACGAAGCCCAGATGACGGTTCCGCAACGCGGAGCGGCGCGCCTCGCCGACCCGGTACATCGCCTCGCCGGCCACCTCCACCTCGCCGCTGTCGGGCCGGTCCAGCCCACCCAGGATATTCAGTAGCGTGCTCTTGCCGCTGCCCGAAGAGCCGACGATCGCCAATCGCTCCCCCGGCGCAACGCTGAGGCTGATCCCCTCCAGTACCGGCAGCGCACTACCCGCCTCCCGGTAGCTCTTGTGCACATCCGAAACCTGCAATACCGGTTTACTCATAACGCAACGCCTCCGCCGGCTGTGTCCTTGAAGCCCGCCAGGCGGGATAGATAGTGGCGACAAAACTGATGGTCAGTGCCACCAGCGTGATCAGGCTGACATCGTCCCACTGCAACTGCGACGGCAAATAGCTGATGAAATAGACATCCGCCGACAGGAACTGGATACCGAAGGTATGCTCTATCCAGGCCACCAGGTCGGTCACGGTCAGCGCCAGCGTGATGCCCAGCACAACACCCAGCAGCGTCCCCACCACCCCGATTACCACACCCTGAACGATGAAGATACGCAGGATCGTGGTCGGGGTTGCGCCCATGGTGCGCAGAATGGCGATATCGGCACGCTTGTCGGTGACCACCATCACCAGCGTCGACACGATGTTGAACGCGGCCACGAACACGATCAGAAACAGCAGCAACCCGATCATCCGCTTCTCCAACTGGATCGCCTGAAACAGGTTGCCGTGCGTACGGGTCCAGTCGCTGCCGCTGAGCATCCGCTGCTGCGCCAACTGCCGTACCAGCCGGGGTGCCTGAAACAGATCCCGGTAGCGCAGACGAATACCGTCCACCGTGCCCGGTTCCATCCGCTTCAGTCGTGCGGCATCGTCGATATCGATGTAGGCCAGATTGGCGTCCAGCTCCGCGCCCACGGAGAAGATCCCGCTCACGGTAAAACGCTTCATGCGCGGCGTGATACCGGCCACGCTCACCGATGCCTCCGGCAGTACCAGGGTCACCTTGTCGCCGACGCGCGCGCCGATATAGCGTGCAAGCAACTCGCCCAGGATGATCCGGTACTCGCCCGCCGCCAGATCATCCAGACGGCCGGACTTCAGATGGTCGCCGATGATCGACACCTCCCGCTCATCCTGCGGGCTGATGCCGTTCACGAACACGCCCTGCACCCGACCCGCGTGGGTCAACATCCCCTGCGCCTGAATGAAGGGGGCGACCCCCTCGACCCCTTCGCTGTCGCCAACCTCCTGTGCCAAAGAGCGCCAGTCCTGCAGCGGATCGCCGTAGTTACCCAGTGTCGCGTGCGGCACCATGCCGAGTATGCGCTGCTTGAGTTCACGGTCGAAGCCGTTCATCACCGACAGCACCACGATCAGCGCGGCAACCCCCAGCATCAGGCCCAGCATCGAGACCAGCGAGATGAATGAGATGAAGTGGTTGCCGCGTTTGGCTGCGGTATAACGCAGGCCGACAAACAGCGATAGCGGTTTATACATTCCGTGCTCTTTCTTCCTATTGCCGGCTAACGGACCGGTCCGATATTTGTTTATACTGGCGACGAACCGAGAACCTGAAGGAGCCCACCGTGGATCAGGACCGCCGACAATTCTACCGTATCGACCACCCGGTCATACTGGATTACCAAATCGTCTCCGATGAGGTGGTGGCGAGTTCCGCGAAACCCTACCAGTTCAACGTATCGCCCTACTTTCTGCTGCAGAGTCAACTGGCCGGAATCGATGCCGAATGCCAGCACCTCGTCTACAAAATCGCAGAGTCTACCCCACATCTGGCCACGTATCTGCAACACCTGAACAAAAAGATCGATCTTATCGGCCAGACCCTGTCCGACAGCCAACTGGACGCCGACTCGAGCCACCTGCAGACCATCAACCTCAGCGAGGGCGGCCTCTCCTTCGATGCCGACGAGGCCCTGGAGCTGGGCACCCTGCTGGCGATCAAGCTGGTGTTCCCCGAGAACAGTCTGGGACTGCTGCTCTATGCGGAAGTTCAGCGCTGCGAAGCCAAGGAGCAGGGTTTCGATATCGGCATCGCGTTCCGCAAGATGCCGGAGAGCTGCCGCACCCTGCTGGCGCGCCTGATCATCGAGGCCCAGGCCCGAGAACGTCAGGCGCAAATAGATGACTAACCCGCCAGGCAAGACCTTTCTGCATCATCTGGGTACCGGCGCCGGTTTTCTCGGCCTCATGCTCTGGTTTCTCGCCGGTCGGGAGCTGGGTTTCCTCGATTGGGCAACAAGTCTCGCACCGCCAGGCTACAGCGGTGCCGCGCTCATGCTGGCGATCATACTGATGATGACGCCCGCCTTTGCGCTCTGGACCCTGTTCAACCGCCAGCTCGAGCGCCGTCTGCAGATCAAGGGACGTTATATCGAGGACGAATACTACCGCTCATTGAAGAACGACTCGGCCAACGGCAAAGGGCACTGAACCAAGTCCGCTCCTCTCGCCGTCGATTTCCCCCTAGGGGACAGTACACATGGAAAAGGGGCTTGCGCCCCTTTTCTACATACCCTCTTCTACATTCCCGTAGTTGATCAAAGATTCTCGATACGGTTCAGACCTGCAATCGCGGCGACACGATACGCCTCCGCCATCGTCGGGTAGTTGAACGTGGTGTTGACGAAGTACTTCAGCGTATTGGCGCTGCCCTCCTGAGACATGATCGCCTGGCCGATGTGGACGATCTCCGAGGCCTGGTCACCGAAGCAGTGGATACCGAGAATCGCCAGGGTTTCGCGGTGGAACAGGATCTTCAGCATCCCGACCGGTTCACCGGAGATCTGCGCGCGCGCCGTATCCTTGAAGAACGCCTGCCCCACTTCGTAAGGTACCGCCTCGGCGGTGAGCTCCTCTTCGGTCTTGCCGATCGAGCTGATCTCCGGAATGGTGTAGATACCGGTCGGTACCTCGTTGATGTAGCGGAAATCTACGCCATTGAGCATATCGGCGGCTGCGGCGCGCCCCTGGTCCAGCGCCGCGGAGGCCAGGCTCGGCCAGCCCACCACGTCACCGACGGCGTAGACCCCTTCGCACTCGGTGCGGTAGTGGTCGTCGACCGTGATCTGGCCCCGACCGTTGGCACTCAGGCCGACATTCTCCAGCCCCAGATGCGCCGTGTTACCGGTACGGCCGTTGCACCACAGGAAGGCATCGGCGCGGATGCGCTTGCCGGACTTGAAGTTGACGATGACGCCGTGGGCATCGCCCTCGACCGACGCGTACTCCTCATTATGACGGATCTTCACCGCGTTGTTGCGCAGATGATAGCTGAGCGCATCGGAGATCTCGCTGTCGAGGAACGAGAGCAGGCGATCCCGGGTATCGATCAGATCGACCTTCACCCCCAGACCGCTGAAGATCGACGCGTATTCGCAACCGATCACCCCGGCACCGTAGATCACCAGCGTACGCGGCGTATGGCCCAGCTTGAGTATGGTATCGGAGTTGTAGATGCGGGGGTGGTTGAAGTCGATATCCGGTGGCATGTAGGGAGACGAACCGGTCGCGATGACGATGTTCTTCGCTCTCAGCACCTCACGTGCCTCGGAGCGCCCCTCGATCACCACCTCGCCCTTGTCGCGGAAGTGAGCACGACCGAAGAACACGTCGACACGGTTGCGCGCATAAAAGTTGGTTCTGAGCATCACCTGGTTGGAGATCACCTTCTCGGCCCGGTTCAGAACCTTGGGAAAGGAGAACCAGCGCGGCTCGCCGATATCGCGGAACATCGGGTTGGTGTTGAATTCGATGATCTGCTTGACTGAGTGTCGCAGCGCCTTGGACGGGATCGTGCCCTTGTGCGTACAGTTACCGCCGACGGTATCCTGCTCTTCGACGACAGCCACACGCCTGCCTTTCTTGGCGGCACTCATGGCAGCCCCCTCACCGGCCGGTCCCGACCCGATAATCACGACATCATAGTCATATTCAGCCATTCAACTCCCCTTCTACTGCTCAACAATGATTCACCTGCGCCAACGATAACCCCTGGCGCCATCCAATCCCATTACGCTTTGTATTTATAGATTTATGGTTCAATCTTTCGCTTTTACTTCGTACGCCAGCTCCTCCTCGACGAACCGGCGCGGTTCACCGCCCTTCTGGCGCTGCTGCTCCTTCTCGCAGCGCCCCTTGTCGCCGCCGCAGATATCGCAGGCGGTTTCCATGCCCAGCGCGCTCATGCCGCCGCAGGATCCCGCGATCGGCTTGCGCCCCATGACGACGCCGATAGACATTGCACCGATAATCACCAGCAGGGCCACGAATGTCAGAATCATGATATCCATCAGTCAACCTCCTCCACGAAAGCTTCGAATTCAGGTGTAGAGACCTCCCTGAATCCGTCGTTGTCTTTGACAATGAAAAAAGCGGCGATCTCCCGCTCCCGCGCGAAGCGCAGACCCTCCTCCTCGCCCAGCACCATGAGCGCGGTCGCCAGAGCATCCGCCTCCATGCAGGTAGGACGCAGTACCGTTACGGACGCCAATCGATGACGGATAGGATAACCGGTCCGGGGATCGATTGTGTGAGAAAACCGCACACCGTCCTGTTCGAAATAGTTGCGATAGTCTCCCGAAGTTGCGATACCGATATCCTTGACGCCGATCACGCGCTCGACCTCTCGTACGCCTTCGACGGGGCTTTCGATCGCCACGCGCCAGTCGCTGCCGTCGGGCTTCACGCCCTTCGCCCGCAACTCACCGCCTATCTCGACCAGATAGCTTGCGATGCCCTCCTGCTCGAGCAGCTCCGCCACTCGATCGACGCCATACCCCTTGGCGATGGATGAAAGATCGACATATTGATCGCCCGCCTTGGTCAAGAAACCGTCCGACGAGAGTGTCAGGGCATGGTAGCCGACACGGGAACGCAGCGCGTCCAACTGCTCCTGCGAGGGAGCCTTGACGACGCGCCCCTCCGGCCCGAAGCCCCAGAGGTTGACCAGCGGCCCTACGGTGACATCGTAGGCACCCGCGGTCTGCTTGCTCAGTTCCAGAGCGGCGGCAACCACCTTCGCCAGATCCTGTGACAGGGCAACCCGACTGCCGGCCGGCGCCCGGTTGAACTGCGACAGCTCCGAATCGGAGATATAGGTCGACATCTGCTGGTTGACGTCCTTCAACAACGCGCCAACCTTCGGACGTAACGCCTCTACCCTTGCCGGATCGACATCGACCCAGCGGACACTGAAGCTGGTGCCCATGGTCAGACCGTTAAAGCCGACCACCTCCGGGCTCTTTTGGCATCCCGCCAAAACGAAAACGGCCAGCAGCAACGCTGCCGGCCATCCCAGACTATTGACAAGCCTGCGCATCCGCATCAACCACCGAAGTCGTCAAGCAGGATATTCTCGCGCTCCACGCCGAGGTCCAGCAGCATCTTGATCACTGCCGAGTTCATCATCGGCGGCCCGCACATGTAGTACTCACAATCCTCGGGCGCCTCGTGCTCCTTCAGATAGTTCTCGTACAGCACGTTATGGATAAAGCCGGTATAGCCGCTCCAGTTATCCTCGGGCAGCGGATCCGACAGCGCCAGGTGCCACTTGAAGTTCGGATTCTCTTCCGCCAGCTTGTCGAACTCGTCCACGTAGAACGCCTCGCGCATGGAGCGCGCGCCGTACCAGAACGAGATCTTGCGGGTGGAGTTCAGGCGCTTCAGCTGGTCGAAGATGTGGGAACGCATCGGCGCCATACCCGCACCGCCACCGATGAACACCATCTCGTTATCGGTTTCGCGGGCGAAGAACTCGCCGAAGGGTCCGTACACGGTGATCTTGTCGCCCGGCTTCAGGCTGAACACGTAAGAGGACATCTGCCCCGGCGGGATACCCTGGCTGCCCGGAGGCGGCGACGCGATACGGATGTTGAACTTCACAACACCGCGCTCTTCCGGATAGTTCGCCATCGAGTAGGCTCGGATCACCGGTTCGTCGACCTTGGACACATACTGCCACAGGTTGAACTTGTCCCAGTCACCACGGAATTTCTCTTCGATATCGAAATCCTTGTAGTGCACTTCATGCACAGGCGCTTCCAACTGAACGTAACCACCGGCACGGAAGTCGACGCTTTCGCCCTCGGGCAGGCGCAGTGTCAGTTCCTTGATGAAGGTGGCCACGTTCGGGTTGGACTCGACCGTACATTCCCACTTCTTCACGCCAAAGACATCGTCTTCGACGTGGATCTTCATATCCTGCTTGACCGCCACCTGACAGGAGAGACGCCAGCCCTCCTTCGCTTCACGCATGGTGAAGTGGGACTCTTCGGTCGGCAGCATGGAACCACCACCGTCCATTACCTGACACTTGCACTGCGCGCAGGTACCGCCGCCGCCACAGGCCGAAGCCAGGAAGATCCCCTTGTTGGCCAGGGTCTGCAGCAGTTTGCCGCCGGCCGGTACGGTGATCGACTTTTCCGGATCGTGGTTGATCTCGATCGTCACACTGCCCGAGCTGACCAGTTTTGCGCGTGCGGCCAGGATCACGGCGACCAGTGCAAGCACCACCGCCGTGAACATGACCACACCCAGAATGATTTCTGCATTCATAGGTTTATTCCATCCTTAAAGCTGTTCATGCCCGCAATTACAGCTGGACGCCGGAGAACGACATAAAGCCCAGAGACATCAGACCCACGGTAATGAAGGTGATGCCCAGGCCGCGCAGGCCTTCGGGAACGTCGCTGTACTTCAGCTTTTCGCGGATACCGGCCAGAGCGGTGATCGCGAATGCCCAACCAAGACCGGCGCCTGCGCCGTAGACCACACTTTCACCGAAGGTGTAGTCACGCTCGACCATGAACAACGCGGCACCCATGATGGCGCAGTTCACGGTGATCAGCGGCAGGAACACGCCCAGGGCGTTGTACAGAGCCGGCACGAACTTATCGAGGAACATCTCGAGGATCTGTACGATCGCCGCGATAACCCCGATGTAGGAGATATAGCCCAGGAAGCTCAGGTCCACGTCCGGATAACCGGCCCAGGCCAGAGCCCCTTCACGCAGGAGGTAGTTGAAGATCAGGTTGTTGACCGGCACCGTGATGACCAGCACCACGACCACGGCCACACCCAGACCGATAGCGGTCTGAACCTTCTTCGAGATCGCCAGGAAGGTACACATCCCGAGGAAGAAGGCCAGCGCCATGTTTTCGACGAAAATCGCCCTGACGGCAAGGCTGATATACTGTTCCATGACTTACGCAGCCTCCTTCTTGGTGTTCGGAGCCAGCATGTACTCCGGCTTCTCGACCTGCTCCGGTTTCCAGGAGCGGATGATCCAGATGAACATGCCGATGATGAAGAATGCGCTCGGCGGCAGCAGCAACAGACCGTTGCCCTGGTACCAGCCGCCGTTGTTGACCAACGGCAGGATCTCGATACCGAACAGCGAGCCGGAACCGAACAGTTCACGGATGGTACCGACGAACATCAGCACCAGGGAGTAGCCCAGACCGTTGCCGATACCGTCCAGGAAGCTGATTCCCGGCGGGTTCTTCATCGCGAAGGCTTCCGCGCGGCCCATGACGATACAGTTGGTGATGATCAGACCGACGAACACCGACAGCTGCTTGGAGATCTCGTAGGCGAACGCCTTCAGGATCTGGTCGACCACGATTACCAGCGACGCAATGATCGTCATCTGCACGATGATACGGATATTGCCCGGAATGTGGTTACGGATCGCCGAGATGAACAGGTTGGAAAACGCCGTTACCAACGACACGGCGATACCCATTACAAACGCGGTTTTCAGGTTCGAAGTCACCGCGAGCGCGGAGCAGATACCGAGGATCTGCAGCGCGATCGGGTTGTTCCTGACGATTGGTCCTACCAGGACCTCATTTGTCTTGGACATTTGTTAGGCCTCCCCTGCACGCAGGTTGTTCAGGAACGGCGCGTACCCATTCTCGCCCATCCAGAACTGGATGAGGTGGGTCACACCGTTGCTGGTCAGCGTCGCACCGGACAGTGCATCTACCTTATACTCGGCGTTGGGTGCCGAAGGGTCCACGCCACCCTTGACCAGACGGATCTCCGGTTCGGTTGTATCGTCGGCGTAGACTTTCTTGCCGGGCCAAAGCGCCTTCCACAGCGGGTTGTCCACCTCGCCGCCCAGACCCGGAGTCTCGGCATGGGAATAGAAGCCCAGCCCTACCACGGTATTCAGGTCACCTTCCAGTGCCAGAAAACCGTACAGTGTAGACCATAGGCCGTAACCGTGAACCGGCAGGATCACCTTCTCGATCTCGCCGCCGGCGGATTCAACCAGATAAACCGGCATCACCTTGGCCTGGTACTTGATCGATGCGATATCGATACCGCGGTCCAGCTTCTCGCCCAGTTGCGGATCCTTGGCAGCCTTGGCCGCGTCGTAGTTGGCGACGGGCGCCTCGACGAACTTGCCGCTCTCCAGATCGACATAGCGGGTGGTGATCTGCGCGAACAACTCATCCACCGACTTGGACGGATCGGAGAAGCCCGCGGCCGCCAGAATATTGGACTTGCGGTCCAGATCCTTGTTGGCCACCTGCTTGGGTTTGAGCATAACCGCCGCAGCGGATACCACCACGGAGCAGATCACGCACAGCAGAATCGTAACGGTAAGTGTTTTACCGATAGTATCGTTATTAGCCGACATTGCGCTTCATCCTCCGTTTGATATTCGCCTGCACCACGAAGTTATCGATCAGCGGGGCGAAGAGGTTGGCAAACAGAATCGCCAGCATCATCCCTTCCGGGAAGGCCGGATTCACGACACGGATGAGGACGACCATGACGCCGATCAGGGCACCGAATACCCACTTACCGGTATTGGTCATCGACGCGGACACCGGATCGGTCGCCATGAAGAACATACCGAAGGCGAAACCGCCCAGCACCATATGCCAGTAGAACGGCACGGAGAACATCGGATTGGTATCGGAGTCGATCATGTTGAACAGCAGCGACATCGCCACCATGCCCAGGAACACACCGGCCACGATACGCCAGGCGGCGATGCGCGCGAACACGATTACCGCGCCGCCGATCAGGATCGCCAGCGTGGAGGTTTCGCCCACCGAACCCTGAATGGTACCGAGGAAGGCATCCATCCAGGTGATGTTGTTGGCCAGGATCTGCTCGACACCGCCCGCGGCGGCCAGACCCAACGGAGTCGCTCCGGAGAAGCCGTCGACCGCGGTCCAGATCGCGTCGCCGGACATGTTGGCCGGATAGGCGAAGAACAGGAAGGCACGGCCGGTCAGCGCCGGGTTGAGGAAGTTCTTGCCGGTACCGCCGAACACTTCCTTGCCGATCACGACACCGAAGCTGATACCCAGCGCGACCTGCCACAGCGGGATGGTCGGCGGCAGGATCAGGGCAAACAGCACGGAGGTGACGAAGAAACCTTCGTTGACTTCATGACCGCGCTTCATCGCGAACAGGACTTCCCAGAATCCGCCCACAACGAACGTCGTGATATAAACCGGCAGCCAATAGACGGCACCGTAGATAATGTTGTCCCACACGCTGCTCGGATCGAACCCGCTCAGCGAGCCGATGATGGCGCCGCGCCAGCCGGTCGCCTCGGTCAGACCCAACTCGGCCATTGCCGTGTTGGCCTGCAGGCCCAGGTTGTACATACCGAAGAGGATCGCCGGGAACGTACACATCCACACCAGGATCATGATGCGCTTGAGGTCAACGGCGTCACGTACGTGAGCCGCACTCTTGGTCACCTTGCCGGGCGTATAGAAGATGGTGTCGACCGCCTCATAGAGGGCGTACCAGTTCTCGTATTTACCGCCCTTGTGAAAGTGCGGCTCGAGATTATCCAGAAAAGATCTCAAACTCATGGCCAGCCTCGCTTACGCCTCTTGCTCGATGCGCGTCAGGTTGTCACGCAGGATCGGACCGTACTCGTACTTGCCCGGGCACGCGAAGGTGCACAGGGCGAGGTCCTCTTCATCCAGCTCCAGACAGCCAAGCTGCATCGCCGTCACGATATCGCCGGTGACCAGTGCACGCAGCAACTGGGTCGGCAGGATATCCATCGGCATCAGGCCTTCATACTGGCCGACGGGGATCATCGCACGCTCGGAACCGTTGGTCGTGGTGGTGAAATCGAACTTCTTGCCCGACGAGAACACGGAGGCGAACATCCGCAGCACCGAAAACTTCTCGGTGCCGGGGGCGATCCAGCCCATGAATTCACGCTGACTGCCTTCGGCCAGAACGCTGACCTGTGCGTGGTAACGACCCAGATAGGCCAGCGGCCCCTCTGCGGTGCTGCCGTTCCATACCGAGCCGCTGATCACGCGGTTTTCACCGGCCTTGAGGCGACCGGTGGTGACCTCATCGAGCGACGCGCCGAGACGTACATTCAGCAGCGTCGGCTTCGCGACCTGGGGACCTCCCAGGGCAATCACGCGGTCAACGGACAGCCTGCCTTCGACAAACAGCTTGCCGATGGCGATCACGTCCTGATAACCGATGGTCCAGGCCATTTTCTCGCGAGAAACCGGGTCGAGGAAATGGATATGGGTGCCCGCGTTACCGGCCGGGTGCACACCGGCGAACTCCTCCACCGTCACGCCGGACACGCTCGGCATGCCGGCACCCGGAGCCGTGCACAGGAACACCTGTTTGGCGCCGATGCGGGTCAACACCTGCAGCCCCTGGGCGAAGGCATCGGCCTGCGCCTTGACGACCACGGCGGGGTCCGCTGCCAGCGGATTGGTATCGATAGCGGTGACAAAGATCGAGCTCGGGGTAGTACCCGCCTGGGGAACCCGGCTGAACGGACGAGTCCGGAACGCAGTCCACGCACCGGACTGAATCAGATTCTCTTCCACCTGCTCACGGCTAAGCTCGCCCAGTTTGTCGACCGGGTAGCTCTTGAACTCGACAGCTTCTTCCTGGTCATCCAACTCGATCACAACGGACTGCAGTACACGACGCTCGCCGCGATTGATCTCGCGAACCACGCCTGCGCCCGGTGCGGTGTATTGAACGCCTGGTGTTTTTTTGTCGGTAAAGATCACCTGACCGAGCTTGACCCGATCCCCCTCTCGAACCGACATGGACGGCTTCATGCCGACATAGTCCGGACCGACAAGGGCTACAGAGCGCACAGCGACGGAGTCCGAAACAACCTGCTCCGGTGCACCTGTAATAGGTAGATCCAGACCTTTATTGATCTTGATCATACGCCTCACCTAATAATATGAACTGTACTGGTGCCTGAACGCTGTTCTGAACGCCCCCCTACCTGACCGACCGAACCGATCGACCAGAACGTCTTGCAGACGCACTTTCCAGGCCCCACCCAAAAATCCGCACAATTATACCTGAGCGGCTTGTCATTTTTCTACAAAGCACCTTTACGATCAGTCACTTTCAATGGAAATAATTCCGCCGCCGACCTCTCCGGCGACAGCGACCGCCGCAGGACCGCTCGAGATAAGCGCAACAAGACTCCCGAACGACCTCAAGCGCGATCGACATCGATCGCCGTGTCGAATTTTTCCCTGCGCATCGAGATCAGCGTTCGAAACTTTTTCATGTTCGGGTCGACATACAGCACGCGCTCACAGAACGCCTCATAGGACGACATATCGAACATTCAATTGAAATTATTTTTCGACGCTACTCTACAATAGGCCCAAACCACGCCTTATCAAAAATACACACCGGAACAGGACAGCGAGGACAACAGACTCATGACGACACCGCTACTGAAGGCAGGACGCGAATGCGGTCGGATTTTTACAGAGACGGCACGGGTGTACTGGACCCTGATCAAGGTGATGGTACCGGCCCTGATCGTCGTCAAACTGCTCGACATGATCGGCGGCACGGAGGCACTGGCCCACCTGTTGTCGCCGATCATGCAACTGCTGGGACTGCCGGACGCGATCGGGCTGGTCTGGGCGGCGACGCTTCTGACCAATATCTATACCGGCATGATGGTGTTTTTCAATCTCTCGCCGGCACAGCCGCTGAGCGTTGCCCAGGTCAGCGTGCTCGGCATCCTGATGCTGCTCGCGCACTCTCTACCGATCGAAGGCGCGGTGGCCCGCTCGGCGGGCGTCGGTTGGCGCGCCACCCTGAGCATCAGGATCGGAGGCGCCCTGCTGCTGGGCGCGCTGACCAACCTGATCTACAGCCGTTTCGACCTGCTGCAAACGCCCAGCACCCTACTCTGGCACCCCGAGGGCAACCTGGACAACACAAGCCTGGGCGAATGGGCGTTGAATCAGGCCGAGACCCTGCTCTGGATCTTCCCGGTCATCCTGGCCCTGCTTGCCCTGCTGCGCCTGCTGCAGCTACTGGGCATCGAGCGCCTGATCCACTATCTGCTGTTTCCGGTTCTGCGCATTCTGGGCATCGGCAAGGAGGCGGCAAATGTCACCGTCATCGGCACCGTGCTCGGGCTGACCTTCGGTGCGGGACTGTTGATTCGAGAAGCGCGTTCGGGCCGGATCAGC
>Ga0214472_10002382_pt1 | contig 20336 bp, 17 predicted proteins | sample RVTome_6_FD_207662 | JGI IMG/M metagenome (GOLD analysis project Ga0214472, IMG submission 207662) | Soil microbial communities from uranium-contaminated site in the Upper Colorado River Basin, Wyoming, United States - RVT140D175 | ecosystem: Environmental > Terrestrial > Soil > Contaminated >...
CTGCCTCACCATACGCACCCAGATTCTTCCCGGGATAGAAACTAAACGCCGTCGCAACACCAAAACCTCCGACCTTCTTTCCCTTGTACTCGGCAAGATGTGCCTGACAAGCATCTTCAATAAGAAGAAGACTATGCTTTCGCGCCAGTCCTATCAACGGATCCAGATCGCACGGCTGACCGTAAAGGTGAACCGGGATTATGGCTTTTGTTTTCGACGTGATAGCAACGGCTACATTTTCCGCTGTAATGGTGGCAGTCTCCTCATCCACATCCACAAAAACCGGAGTGGCGCCCGTCAGCACAACCGCCTCCGCTGTTGCAATGAACGTGTGAGAAGGAACGATCACCTCATCCCCCGGCCGTATCCCCAATGCCCAGAGGATGAGGTGCAACGCGTCTGTTCCCGAGCCACAGGCAATAGCATGTTTTATGTCATGCGCATGCGCGAACGACTCTTCAAAATCCGTGACTGCCTTCCCCTGGATAAAGGCAGAACTGTCAAGGATTTTTTGAATGGCCGCATCGATCTCCGACTTGATGGCTCGATATTGTGCTTTAAGATCAACGAAGGGAATGTTCATGGTCTTGTGGTTTGCTTGTCTAAGTGAGTGACCAATCATCTACTATCAGTTTGCACCAACCAGTTCCTTGAGCGTGACATCTTTTTCGCCTAACAAGTGAATCCGAAACATTGCTTTAGGAAAAACTATGAAAGCAAAATAAAGCCCTGGTAAGAGAAGTGGTTTGAACAATCTACGAGGTTCCTGAAAGAAACGTACCAGCCAAGCCAACGGAAGGCCAAAAAAGAATTTAGGTTCTCGTTTGGTTTTGCCCGAGTAAATATCGATCATGCCGCCGCAAGGAAGAATCACGGGGACACCCAAGTAGTCTTTCCAATCCAGGGCAAACTTCTCTTTGACTGGAGAGGAGATGCCTATGAAAAGGACATCCGGATCTTCTTGTTTTATTTTCTCTGCAACCAAAGCCTGTTCGTCTTTCTTGAAATATCCATGGATACCATTGGCAAGTTTCAAAGTAGGATATTGCCGCCTCAGGTTTTCGCAAGCCTCTTTGTTAAGCTGTTCCGTTGCGCCAAATAACATTAACTTGTAGCCGTTCTTTGAACATAATTTCACTAACTCATCGGCTAGGTTTGGAATTCCAATGTATCTGCTCAACTTGACGCCTAATAGTCTTGCAAGTGGGGGGATCCCAGCACCATCAGAAATCACAATATCAAATCGATCAAAGTAGTCAAACATCTCTGGAATACTGCGGAGTCTCCCCAATAACGTTACACTAAAGCCGAAAACAGTCGTGCATTTCTTTGATGCAATTCGATCATCAAGTATATTCATGAGCACGAGCAAAGTAACGTCGTTTATCGGTATCCCCAAAACTCTTTTCTGCTGTGAGATCTGCATCATTTGCCCTTTAGTTCTGTGGTGTTATCGTCATTCTACGTAAGCCGTTCACGAACTTAAGTATAGACCTTCCTTCCTAGTCCTGATAAGCCCAATTTCAGCATGCGCCATGTTGATCGATTCGTTCCGAGTATTTATATACTCGCCTTTTTCTTTTTCAGGACGAATCCGACCGATGTAAGCCTGTGATACCTACCAAAGTCTTCAAACCCGGAGCCGTATCCGAAAGCAAAATAGAAATCCGGAGGAATAAAAAAAGCATCTTGGTCCTTCAGAATATCCTCTCGTGAAAAAATCGAGCGATCTTCGAGCATCTCCATTCCTTGACCAAGCAGATGTTCAATATCCGACTTATAAAACCACCCTTCCTTTCCCCAGCCATGCTTGCCGCCATAAACAGCCTTTGCGTCGAGGATAGTATCGTAAGTGCAAATCATCAACCCACCTGGTCTGAGCACTCTTGCCATTTCATCCAGACATTGGATGTGGAAAGACGGATCTTCCTTGTGCCCGATAACCACATGCTCCATCACCGAGATACAGGTCGTTGCATCGAACGAATCGTTCTCCGCAGGTATCTTTTCCATGCCGCCGTTCAAAAACTTTACATGAGCTGAGTGTTTTTTGATATAAGAATCAGGAAGACCATAGCCCCTCCGCTCTGAGCTCCTCCCGACAAAATAATCCAACCCGAAAGCCTCGAAACCTGATTTTCTGACTTGTAGAGGGAAGCCATTTACACCGCATCCACAATCAAGTACCTTGGCACCCGGGCTCAGAGAGGACTTAATGATTTCAGCTACCCAAGGATATTCCCAACCACGTGTACCCATCCTGAAAACTTCAGTTGGAACGGGAACTACGTGTTTCATGTGCGTGGATTTGATTGGGCCCTTGTGTAAAACAATTCTCGTCGTATCCTCAAGAACGGATCGAAACGTTGTCCGTTCAGTTGAAGAGAATTTGCCTAGTGGCCAAAAACCCCGTTTCTGATAGTCAATCATCTGAGAGATTCTAGCATATTCAATCATGCAATAATCCTTCATTGCCAACAATTAAGTGATAGAATGAATCCAGGCTTAGAGCCTGGATTTTCCACGACAAGCGCTCTTCGGCTAGACGCCTTGCGTGTTCCCCTTTTTTCAGAATCTCATCACGGTTGTCAAGCATCTCCAAAATGGCGTTTTCAATCGATTGATGCGACCAGCTAACGCTAATAAATGACTCAGGTGATTCACGCATGTAGTGAGCAACCTCACCATATGGATTAGCCAGAACAACTCTCCCCGCTGCCAGATAGTCTCCGACTTTGTTTGGCCAACGCGCTTTGTTCACGAGATTTTGCCGGGATAGGAGCGCGAAAACATCCGCACAGCTCAAAAGATCAGAATATTGCTCGTAATCCACCCAACCGAATTCATGATACTCATCCGACAAACCAAATTTTCCGGTTGTCTCTTTACTAAGTTTCCTGCCCGTGCTGAACCAACTGATTCGTTTGAAATTCTTTAGTGAGTTGACTGCACGCAGAAACGGTTCCAGATCAATTAGCTCGTGTTCATTGATGCCGACAAAGCCGAACACAAGAGAATCTTCTGGAATACCAAATTTCTTTCTGTTCCTCCGATCAGGAATATATTGAATCGTTCTCGTGTCAGCTCCGCCATGCAGTATAAGTATTCGTTCTTCAGGGACACCGATATCTATTGCTCTCCCTTTCGTGAATTCAGATAACGCAATAACCCCATCGGCGATTTTTTTGTTATGTATCTCCGCCCACGAGTCGTAGGTTCCAAGAATTGCACGATACCACCACTGTTGATCATCCTGCATTCCTCCTTTGCCAAAGTAATCCCACCATTCTGAGACGTAGATCGAATTTCTAAAGAAACGGTGAACGGTGCATGGGATGCCAGACGACGGCCTGTGTCCGCTGTCTGAGTGAACGATATCATATTGATGCAGGAGAACATATACAGACTTTAGCAGAATGTTAAGGGGGCCAAGGCCACCTTTGCGCATTGCCTTCGGGACAACATCCGGAAACGAAACGATCTCAACACCGTCCCGTGCTTCACTTTTCAGGGGAAATGTAAACTCTCCTCGCTGACTGGTGAGGATGGTAACATAATGGCCAAGAGCTGCCAGTTCTCTTGCCAGCATGAATGTCCTGCCAAAACCATCTCCGTCTTTGATGCCGTAATGTGAGAACAGAATCCGTAAGTTGCGCTTTTCGAATGACATCATGACCTCACGACAAGGTATCGCTTGACGAACCCAAGAACAATCTTCGCCAAATAGATTGCGAGGTAACTTTTATATGACTTTCCATACAGAAGCTCGCAGTAGTTTTTAAGCGATTGATAGTGATTGGCCGATTTCTGCGATGAAAAGCTCTTGACAAATCCTTTGAAGGATGGGTTCGAAGTAACGGTCCCAAGACCGGAATGCTCCTGGTGAGAGAGTACTTTCGCTTTGTAGTCAAGATAGACCCTGTAGCCATTCCTTTTTGCGCGAAAAACCAGTTCGGTATCTGCGTGATAATGAGGAAGACGTTCCGCGTTGTATAATCCTAGTTCTTGAAAAAGCTCTATTGGTATCAAAGCACCTTTTCCCGACAACGAATCAACCTCCGTTACTCCTGAATCCGTGTTCAGTTCTTCTGCCCATTCATTGATTCTGTTGTGAATACGTGGGAAAAAGAGCCCGCCCTTTATTCGGTATGCGGATGGTTCAATCAGGTTTGGTTCTTTGTAAAAGACGTTGACTGCACCGACGATTGATCTTGAATTTTGCCCGCTTGTCTCACATAGTCGTCCCAAAGTCGTCGGGAGAAGTTCCGTGTCATTATTTAATGTAAATACAAAGTCACCCTTTTGGGCGACTTCGAGCGCTCTTTTCACGCAAGCGTTCGTTCCCCCCGTCCACCATAAGCTACCATTTCCTTTTATTAGCCATGTCTTGGGATACTCCTCATTGACGCGTTTCCAGGTTCCATCTGTCGAGCCGTCGTCACACAAAATTGTCTGATGTTCTCTATGAGTCTGTGTTTCCAGACTACCTAGACAAGAGAGGGTGAACGAGACATTGTTATGAACTGGAATACAAATATAGATCATTCAGTTTTCATACAATCGGCGATAATCATTCGATACTTTCTTGATATCAAATCTATCTTTCACTTTTTGAATACCCTTCGATGCAAATAGAGAAATGCGTTTTGGGTTATTCAGCAATGAATCAACCTCCTTAGACATCTGTAAAGTGTCACGCATATCCAGGACTATCCCCGTTTCCCCATGGTCAACTATCTCGGGAATCCCCCCAACATTAAACGCAACAACCGGAGTACCACATGCCATACTTTCAATTACAGAATATGGCAGGTTTTCAGCTCTGGACGTGACAAGTTGTAGATCCGCGGCTGAATACAATTCCGCCATTCTGATTTCGTCCCGAGAATATTGAAAGTAAACCAGCTGAACATGCTTAAAAGTAGGTTTTGGTTCAATTTCATGATTGCCGACCAACAATGCAGTCATTCTCAGACCCCGCGAATCAATATTGTTCAGTACTTCCAACAGTTCGTCCGTTCCCTTCCGTTTGTCTTTAAGAGAATTCGATACAAAGAGAATAAAATGACCCTTCTGGCTCAACCCAAATGCTTCTCTCGCAAGGTGTTTTTCCGTGGGTTTGAAAATTAGAATGTCAACCCCATTGGGAATATGAGTCTTTCTAAATCGGCGCAAGAGCGGACTGCGGTTTGCTTTCGCAAGCATCCATAATGACGGGCAGACTACTGTGACCTCCAGTTGTCGATACAATTTTCTCTTGTAATTCCATAAGAATCGAGTTAAGTCCCATCGAAGGCGAGGGTAGTCATCGAGGTGTGGGCAACTACCACACCCATTCTCCCAACGTATGCATTCCTTTGAATGAGAGCAATTGCCGGTAAACGCCCACATATCATGTAGAGTCCAGACAACGCGCTTGTTTTTAAGGAATAGAAGGCCGCGAAGCGAAAAGAAGCCGCCGTGAAGGTTATGACAATGTACAACCTCGGCCCTTCTAACATATCGATTGAGACGAAATAACGATGACGAAACATAACCCAGATAAGAAAGTGATACAGCGTCGAAGAGCCTGCCAATAGCTGTGTCGAGAACCCAAAGTAGGCGATTTTTTACTATGGTCTCAACGCCCTTTTCGGCACTTAGCTTTCGCCAACATAAGAAGACTGATTCAAAACCCTCCATTAGAAATTGCCGGTGAAGGCGCAATGCTAGCATTGATGCTCCCCCAAGGCTATCAAAAGTATTCACTTGAACAACCGACGGCTTTCCTTTGGTCAGGTTCGTGCCTCAAGGTCAAGGGAACGGATCGCTATTCCACACATAAGAGCAAGCAAGAATACTAACGGTTGTACCTCGAACATTAGCAAGAGACTGCTGTAAACGATGAAGAAGATTAAGGAGAAGGTAACCCATTCAGTCATCAACTCCGAACCTAACTTACGGTCGATCGTTCTCCGCTTTCGCAGATGGCGTATAATCGATACAAAAGGCATGTACATGGCTAAAAGACCTATCATTCCAAGCTCACCCCCAAAAGCAACTATGTTGTTCTCCATTAGGTCGCCGCGGCCCGTACCTCCGAAGATAGACTCAATCTGCGCGGCCGAACTGTACTGTGCGGTTAGGGGTCCGCCGAAGTTATATAGAGCTAGACCAGAAAGAAACATGGCAGGACCAGCCCCCCAAAGGGGGTTTATCGCACCGGTACTAAAAAGGTCTGAGAGATTCAGGTAGGTTAGAATCTTGGGGGAAATTCCAAGGATGGTCTGCTGTTGGACAAGTTTCGCGCTGAAGTATCCTGTAAGAGTAGTTACGACATCAACATTGTCGGTCGTGCTGATGAGCTCGCCAATAATCGCAAATCCCGCAATCATCACAAGGAACACAGCGCCAATTCTTAGAACTAGCCTGAATCGGTCAGACATAGTTCTCCTTCGGAGAAAAAGGAAATACACAATCACAACGCAAAAAATACCAAAAGCCATTAGCGTGCTGAGATTTTGCTGCGCTGACAGCAAGTACAACAAGCCAAACAGAAACCACAAACCATACGCTGCCTGATATCTCGTCATTAGCCGACAAAGCGCATAGATCATCCCGATCGTAACAAACATAGTCGACCAGTCACCAAAAGGATAATTGAATGTTCCAGTGAGACCATCAATCAAAACCACTGAACCGCTTGCCAGATTACCCAGGTTTTGGAAAAGACCAGCGACGACTTGAATAGGAAGACAGATCAAGAACGCCAAGTTTCGAAGGTCACTTAGCTCCTCGATCGTCCAATGAGGAACGACGAGAAAGGCCAGGACAAATACTGGAAACCTTTGATACGATGTAAAATAGTTAAGTAGAATTGACGGGCTAATCTGGTTAATTAACGCTGAAGCACTCATGACCAGTATTGACGCCAGTACCCAACCAATTAGCCCTGGAACATTGATCTTTTTTATCTGAACCATGTTCGAAAGTATTACTACCAAAGCGCCAACAAGAATAACTTCGTCATAGTTCTGGCCGAAAGCTGCTCCCGCGGGGATAACCTGAATCATTGTAAGGCTTTGAGGTGGTATATTCACGGTGTAGTTCGGTTCTGCAAACAGGTGAACGAACGACATCAGCATCAATCCAAGCTTGATGAAAAACTTTGGATCTAGGAATGCTATCAGAGGGAAAAGAATGAAAGCGAGGAAAAGAAGACCCCAAGATCCGGCAACTAGACACGCTAGGAAAACAACAACAACGAGCCAGAAAACTTTCGGAAGGTTAACAACAAACAGCGTATGGTCTGCTACTGATGACATCTTGATCTAATTCGGAAATATCGATTCGAGGAACCCCGAAACCATCGTTTCAGTATTGATCTTGGTGACCATTAGCGAATGACCTTCTTTTCCCATTGCAGATCGCACATCATCATGATCAACAAGGTATCCGAGTTTAATCGCCATTGCTCTCGTATCGCCAAATGGTATCACGTAACCAGTAACCCCATCCTCAATATTATGAACTTCGAGCCCATAGTCGAATCCAACAGTGGGTAAGCCCATAGACATCGCAATCTTGACAGCCAAACTTGCAACCCCAGTGTAGACGTAAATATCGCTTGCGGCAAGATAACACCCTATTTGGTGGTCATCGAATATCTCCCCCTCGAAATAAACATTTTGAAGACCACGCTTTCTTACCTCTGAGACCAATTTCTGGCCTTCTGGACCGCTTCCAATAACCACCAGCGAGATACGCCTGCCCTCTGATTTCATTAGCGAAATAACATCTAGTAACAGATCAAGTTTTCTAGCCTTCGTTAGCCTGCCAATTGTTACCAAGATCTTCTCACCATTTGGAGAGAACCTTGACCGTAATGCAGCGTTGCCAACCTCCTCAGATGCTTTTAACTTGAAAAATAAGTCTGTGTCAGGCGCATTTGGTGCTACATTGATCTTAGTGCTCTCAACGTCGAAATAGTTTTCAAACGTCCGCGCCGCATGCTCTGAATATACGATGAGAGAATCGCAATGATGGAGGAAATTCGGAAACCTACTCTTCTTGATTCGTTCAACATGAGTTGACAGGGCTTCTCCGTTTTTGAAAGGAAAACCTCCATGCCAAAGAACGAGTCTGAATCCAAAGAATTTTTTGAAGAGAACAAGAAGATAGATAGAGATGTGCCAATACCCTGTGATTACTATCTCTGGGCGTTCTTGCCAGATCAGTTCGAGAAGATGGAGTAGGAATGAGAATGGCTTATCTTGAGGAGAAGGTATCTCGTATTGGGAGATTTCTGTACTCAAGCTACCGTTGCGGAAGCCATCCTTAGATTCACTCTGAGACGGATGCGAATAAAGTACACCTAGATTGAGCCGGGGGTCACTTGCGAGATCTGTTATGAATCGCACTCTATAATTTGGGAGGATTCCATGAAGCAGGAAGACTTTTCGAATACTTACCATCATGCCTTCGGCGAATTGGATTCAAGTCGAGAGTGTTCACGGTGTTTGAGTAGATACATTCGAATCTCATCCATATCTACAAGTCTCAGTACAACTAGGGCGACAACAAGGAGTCCGAGAACCAGAAACTTCGCTCCAATCGTAAGAACAACGCTGTAGGCGTTCACGAAATAACCAATGGTGCCTAAAACGCTCGCAATGATTACAGAAAGCATTAGCTTCTTTGTATCATGTGGGATCTTGTATTCTCTTTGAGACGCAAACATATTGACAACGAAAATGCCAATTGAAGATATCAGTGTTGATACAGCCGCCCCGACAATTCCAAAAGTCGGTATGAGTGCGATGTTCAGTATCACGTTAACAAAAGCACCAACAAAATTGATCGAGGCAATTAGTTTGGTCTTTTTTGCAATCCCTAGACCAGGTGCAAAGACATACATTCCTGACAGAAAGGTGGAAACAACAAGAAAGGGAATTACCAATACCGCTGAATAATATGCCTCAGTCGTTAGCACGATCAGAATTTCACGCGAAAAAACAGATAAGCTTGCCGCAAGAACCATAGCTCCTGCGATGAAATATCGAAAAACCCTGGCGAACTGAACCGGTGTACGGGGATCCTTGTAATTTGAGTACACGATTGGGGTTATTGCGGCTTGAAACCCCAACATTAGGACACCTACTATCGAAGCAACTCTTTGGCCAATACCAAAGATTCCTAAATCATCAAGTGACATGAACCGCGTGATGAATATTCTGTCTGAGTATGTAAGAACGAATATGCCAACACTTGAAGGCACTAAGGGCAGACTGAAAGACAGCATTTCCCATAGGCGACTCGTGTTGAAGGTTAAGGAAAAGCTACTTCTTCCAAGAGCAAATGACAATGCCCCCCCCACAAGCCCCCCCACGGCTTGAGCATAGAAAACCCCAAGAACACCTGAATTAAACAATAAGACAAAGACAATCGTCAGACCTATCGCAAGTAAAGAAAAGGTGATTGAAGAAAGAGCATGTTTTTTTGGCTCAAGTCTCCACCTGAGTTGATTCTGAAAAAAATAGAATAGCCCGTTCGTAATAATACTGAGTGTGGCAATCCAGATTATCTTAGGGTCCAGCCGCTCATTAAAGATGATGGAGATAAAACTCTCTCCAAGAGTAAAACCTAGCAAACCGAAAACGGCGTAAGCGATAATTGTGAATATCAATGCCGTTGAGGCAAACTGCTTCCCTTCTTGTGCTGACTTGACATCAGGATAGAATCTCGCGACTGCCTGCGTGATCTCCAGGGGAAATACGAATCCCACTATCGATGACATTATTGCAATCAGGTCAATTACGCCATAATCACCAGGGGTAAACACCCTTGTGTAGAAAGGGACAAGAAGCAACGAAATTCCTCTGGTGACAATTCCACTGATGCCGTATATAGTGCTGTCCTTTAAGAACTGGCGAATCATTAGAATCTGAGTCCAGCGCGGTCACCAGGTGGGACATGCACATTATACCATGGGCAATCACTGACGTAACGGGTCCATCGGTTACACACGGTTACGGCGTCGGGAGAGTCCCATTTTGAGTTGAACGTTGCATGGTTACGAAAGAATTCGGGAATGTAGTCCGGCTGCTCATTTGATTCGTCCAACTTCTTCAAGATATCTAAGCAGATTTTCTCAAGATTGAAATTCTCCTCGACCCAAAGTCTTCCCTTTGCTGCCAGATGTGTTCGTTCCTCGTCGTGGCCTATATAATAAAGTAGTTTCTCATTCAGATTCTCCGCAGTAACGTTTACGATCGGAGGATTTCGCGGATACCGTATGTATTGTGGGTCGTGGCCTGTTAGCAAAACGCAACCAGCGGCTAATGCTTCGAGGCCAAATTTGCCCGGCCCTTGCATATACGGTGAGTATACAACTATATCCGATTTTGAGAGGATCTCAAGGACTTCACTGTTCGATTTGCCTTCTAATAGAATAAAGTCGAAAGGAACGCTTGACATTTGTTTCGCTTTTTCAATGGCATCAAGAACAGCATTTGTGCCGTAGATATTTCGCTCAGTGTTAGCATGAACCAAAACTGGTTGGGGATTTGACTTTGAGGGGTTGAACGTGATATCTGAATAGCGTAAGGGAATTGCGAAGTTGCTATACGGGCGTAGTGCCAGTTGTGCCTGGTCAGGTGATGAGAGAATCAGATTGGCGTGTCGTTCAGCTACTCGTAGCGTGCGGAGTGGTTGACCAACAGCGATTTGCTGGCTTATCGTATTCTTCATCAATGTTTCGTTGTCATGGTGATCAAGCCCAAGCATATCAAGTTCCTGAATGAATCGTGGCACATAACGGATGTCGCTTCCCACAAAGTTTACAACAACCTTCTTCTTCAAGATCTTCAACGCGGGTAAAATATACTTCCATCTTTCGTCTGTAATCCACATGAGTTGGAAGATATCGCACTTTAGGGCAGCCCATCCTAGGGCTATGTAAAATGCCGGTGTTACCACCAAAAAGGAAAAAACCTTTCTGAGTATTGATGCTGAAAGGTTTGTCGGTTTGAGCAGTCTGCGTGGGTAAAGATCATAAAGGACAAAAGAGTAGCGTCTGTCCGGGTATTGCGGGTTCCGATCAAACACCATTGTGAAAACCTGAAGTCCCAGGTTCTCATAACCACTCCGGTAGTCCCCAATTTGCCCAGCAATGTCAACAACGCCAAGGAATATCCGCGGCTGTTTCACTTGACTCATTGTGTCATTGAATTGCTTCTACTGTTACAGGTTGAATCCCTCCCCCCCGCTCAGCCAGAGGAACGAGGGTCGTTCCAGGATCTTTCGTGGTGTATTTCATATAGAAGCTCTTAGGGACAAGGTTAAGTTTATACATGATCCAAAAGAGCCACCTCATTCTCTCAAAGGTCTCCTTATATGTTGAAAAATCACGATAAGTTTTACTCGGAAGATTCATCAGTTTGTCGAATTCAATATCTGAATAGCCGAGTCGTTTCTTTATCAGGTTGAGAACCTCCGGGTCATATTCGCGCGGCCTACTCACAAGTCCTACACCCTCTTTTCTCGTCATCTGGCCTGATCGGATGAGTGCAGAATATCCGAGCAGGCGTGTGTCCACCCCATATCGGACTGGGAGAAAGTATGTATGGACAAATGCTGTGAACCTGTTTTCTAGGTGGTGACCGCCGTACCATTCCCAATTCAACTTGTCTGTCAGAAGTTTCATCGCGTCATTCTTCCGATAGTCCACGTAATACAGTGGTCGAATCTTCTTGATCCGTCTAACGGCTGTCCATCGTAGGAAATCCTTCATCCAGAGATTTGGAAAAGTTTTGAGCTCACACGTACCGAATTCTTTTTGAAGACTCTGTATATACTTTGCATCCATATATAACCACCCGAGAGGAGAGATACCCTCGGTTCTAAAGGAATGGCCCTCGAATTGATACTTGACACCATATTTCTCGCATGCCATGTACAATGTAGTCGCCAGGGCGATATCTGTTTGAGAATCAAGGTCTGGTACACCTGCTCCGAGGAATGACCGATAAATATCGTCGTACTCTCTATTGTCGACTACGTAAGTGTAGAGATCGATATCAAGCGCTTTCAAAACATTGTGAATATTTTCCGTAGCAACTGTTGAGTTCCATGTGTTGTCAAAGTGAACGGCCAGGGGCCTCAATCCTAACACTTCTTTCGCAAGGTAAAGCATGTACGATGAATCACAGCCCCCGCTGACACCAACGATGACATCATATTTCTTCCCTCTCCCTTCACGCCGTATTTCTTTCGCCAGAGCATGGAGGTGTTTCTCACCCTCAGCCCCGATGGGATATTCGCTATCCAAAGTGTCATGGGTCTTGCAATAGTTGCAGACCCCATTTTGGTCGAAAGTGATTAGGGGGAAAGAGTCATCATACAAGCATCTGGTACATCTTCGAATCAATTATCCTGCCCTTTCACTTTTTTCTTTGTAGCCGCATGTGAATCTCGCTATGTCAACACCTTTTCCAATTCTTGTCTCTTGGGAAAATTAATGAGCACAGCACGATTCCGCCCGTGATAAACAACCATGCTACCTGCTGCAACGGCGGAAGCGCCGCCTTCCTTCACTGCCAACACAAAATCATCCACCTTGGCTGCTCCACCGCATGCAATTACCGGAACGCCGACTGCGCTGGTAACACTCCTAATTAACTCAAGGTCGTAACCCTCCATTGTTCCGTCACGGTCTATTGAAGTAAGAAGAATCTCGCCAGCTCCGGCCAGTTCCATCCTCAAAGCCAAATCAACGGGGTTAAGACCGGTGGCTTGCCTACCGCCATGTGAAAACACCTCATACCCTCTCTTAGAATCTTTCCTCACGTCGATTGAAACAAGAATGCTCTGGTTTCCAAATCTCTCCGCAGCTGAGGCAACAAAATCGGGATCATTGATTGCACGAGTGTTCATGGCAACTTTCTCAACTCCCAAACTAAAAATAGTTTTGATCTCCTCGACCGAACCTATTCCACCACCGTACGTCAGTGGCATAAAGCACTCGGAGGCAATCTCTCCGATGATTTTGTAAGGAATCGGCTTCCTCTCCGCTGTCGACGTAATGTCCAAAACAATCAGCTCGTCGACTTCTTTTTCGTTGTAAATCCGAATCGCGTTTATCGGATCACCAATATATCCAGGATCTTTAAATCTTATGGATTTTACTAATGCTCCATCTCTAAGCAGGAGACAGGGCATAACCCGGGTCTTCAGCATCTCAAGACCATTCGGCGAAATTCTTTAAAAGACGCATGCCAAACTTGTGACTCTTTTCCGGGTGAAACTGCGTCCCAACGATATTTCCCAGGCGAATAGCCGACGCAAATTCATATCCGTGTTGGGTTGTGGCGAGCACGTTTTCTTCTTGATCACAGACAACATGGTACGAGTGAACAAAATAGAAACGCGCTTCTCTGCCTTCCAGCCCTTTGAAGATTGAAGCGTAGTCACGAATACTGGCTGTGTTCCAGCCCATGTGAGGAACTTTTAGTTTGTTTACATCACCCTTGAATCGAAACCTGACTGTCTTGCCTTCAATCCAACCGAGCCCAGGCATATTACCTTCATCACTTGAGTGCATCATTAGTTGCATACCAAGACATATGCCAAGTGTCGGAATTTTTTCGCTGAGCACCTTCTGATTAATAGCTTCGAATGTCCCCGAGTTCTGCAAATGTCGCATCCCAGTATCAAACGCTCCAACACCGGGAAGAATCAGTTTATCGGCAGCCAGAATATCTTCGGCCCGTGTTGAGATCTTAGCCGGCGCCTTAATTTTTCTTAACATATTCAAGACCGATCCGATATTGCCCATTCCATAATCGAGAATCACGATCATTATATGTTTCCCAACAAAGACATCATAACCACAGATGAAGAGTTACCTCTTCATACACAGAATAGAAGCCACCAAGCGAGTGCAGTTTGGCAGAGGTGTGATTCTTCGTGGCATAGCCGGAATCAATATACTCACCACCCATGCTTGCAATGATAGCCATTGTACCTCGAAAGAGTTTCTGCCCCAACCCTTGCCCACGCACTGCCGCATCCAACGCGAGAGATCGGAACCTCCCATAAGAATATCCCAGAGCCCTTGAAATCTCATCATCCATTTTGAAATTGAAATATCCAGCCACTCTTCCCCCATGCTCAACTACTGCAATTGGCTCCTTGTTCGCCCAACTTGTTTCAATCCATTTAGCATAAAGCTGATCAACTTTTTTTCGGTCAAACCTTCTGTCGGCATGGAAATGGCCACGCTCATACTGGTAGTTTGTTGCAATACGAACAACTTGTTGAAGATCTCCCTCATGCATTAAGCGAACGGCTGGGTCAAGAGATTGTGCCAGTTGGCTGCACCGTGCGACGGGCCAAATGATGTTCTCAACATAACGGAAACCCTTAGCCTCGAACAATTGCAGGGTGGTCAGCATATCGCCGTTCACTCTGGCAGAAACAAATCGAAAGTCATGGTCACGAAGATGGGCAACGCATCTTTGGAGCAATTGCGCCATGTGCGTATTGGAGATTGAAGTTTCGTTAGAGAATACGATGTCAATCGCCGCAACACCAAAACCAAAATGATCCCTATCCCACTGATTCATCCCTACGCCAATGAAAATCGGGAAGTTATCTCCAAGATCTACAAAGAATGTTCTCTCAGAGTTCAAGAGTTTCTGATAAAATAGAGTCTGCCAACTGTCCTTCGCGGTCGAAGGGTAACAGCGGAAATGATCATAGGGGTAAGAAGGCAACGCTGCTTCAACAGCTTTGACCATATCGTCCTTTGTTACGCTTGCGTCAGCAAAAAGAATATTCGTTCTCTATGCCCTTTCTTATTTCAAGAATGTCCGATTCCACCATTCAAAACAAAGCAAAGACCATATCAAAAGTCGACGGTTTGTCCGTCCGGAAAAATGTTCTTGCAGCAAGTCCTGAACACACGTGAACTGCACGTAATCGTAGATTCTAGCACGTCTGTCTTGCAACAAGGTTCGAATATATTCTATGCTCTCTCCTTTAAACCAGCTTGAATCCGGCGCAGAGAATCCTTGCTTGAGCCCAGTAACGTATTCATCAGGAACGTACCTTGTCAAAGCCTTGCGCAGGAGCATTTTCCCATCATTGGATTGAACAGTGAACTTCTGCTGGGGCGGCACATTCTCATTCACCGTTGCAACCTTTTCAAGATCCCGGAGTTTGTACTTCACAGGAACTTTCATCGCAAAATCTACTAGATCGTTGTCTAAGTATGGTACTCTGGTTTCAAGACCATGTGCCATGCTTAATTTGTCTTCCACAACAAGTAATCCGTGAAGAAATGTTTTGATCTCAAAGTAGAGCGAACGGTTGATGTAGTCTTCAGGTGTAACTCCATCACCTCCGTGTCCGTTCATGATTGACTTGAAAACCGCTTTCGTTTGATGACGTGAGACCTCCGTGTATAGGTTCGGACGATAAAACTCTTGTTTGATACTATCCGGAATCAATCGCTGCCAATAAGAGTAATATTTGTCAACGTAGTGATCCGGATCGTCATTGTTCACGGCCCGATAGTATCGCCAGGGATATCCCGCAAACAACTCGTCGCCGCCCGCGCCGGAAAGAACAACCTTTACAAACTTGCTCGCGAGTCGTGCAACGTAGTAGTTAGGATACGATTGACCCACTCGAAGGTCCTCAAGATGCCAGATCAATTGCTGCATGATCCGCTCCATATCGCCGGCCTTCAGCACAACTTCGTAGTGCTCCGTCTTGTACTTATTAGAGAGAGATTCCGCTTTTTGCCTCTCGTCAAAGCCAAGCTCAAGACCTGATGCCGACGATAGGTCGAACCCGCAGGTAAACGTTTTCAGATTTTTGAAGTTACGCGCAGCAACACAAGTAATGGAGCCAGAGTCCATGCCGCCACTCAAATATGAACCAACTTCTACATCGCTTACAAGTTGCCGATTCACCGCCTGTTCGAACAGCCGCACCAGCTCTTCTGCGAACTCTGCTTCAGTTAGCGAATCGTCTTGAGTGAAGTTGTAGTCCCAATATCTCTCACTCGAAAGCTCTTGTGTTCTGCATCTTACATGCAACGTGTGCGCGGGGGGAAGTAAATCTATTCCTTGAAACAGCGTGTGTTCCGAGAGGATATTTTGGAACGAGAAGTACTCATTTAAAGCAGGTATGGAAACACTGACGGACACATCTGGATGCTGAAGAAGTGACTTGATCTCGGAGCCAAACAGGAAAATATTGTTTCGGAAATAGTAGTAGAGCGGCTTAATTCCGTAACGATCTCGTGCGATGAACAGTTCTTGAGCTTTCGCATCCCATATCGCGAAGGCAAACATGCCGTTGAACTTATGAACACACTTTTTTCCCCATTCCTCATATGACTTTAGAACGACTTCGCTATCAGTTCGCGAATGGAATCTATACCCTTTGGCTTCAAGTTCGATTCTTATCTTATTGAAATTGTAGACTTCCCCGTTGTAAGTGATCACAAGGGTCCCGTCATCGTTTTGCATCGGTTGATGGCCAAGCGGGGAGAGATCAATAATCGCCAACCTCCGATGGCCCAAGCCAATAGAAGTTCCGGTCCATATGCCTTCCCCGTCCGGCCCGCGATGCTTTATGGCATCGGTCATCTTCTTCAACACATTTGTTGACACCGGGCTGCCATCTGTGTTTAATATTCCAGTGATCCCGCACATTTAAGGTTTATACTTTCTGATCAGGGAAGCTATGTATTCGAATTCTTCCTCGGTCATGTTTGGAAACAAAGGAAATGCTAAACTGCACCGATCGGCAATCCATGAGTTAGGACAATCTTCGGAAGATAAATCATATTTCGTTTTGTAGTACCCTAGCATGTGCACGGCATGAGTTCCCGGCCTTGTGGAGACTCCGTTACCCTGCAGATAATCCATAAACTTATTTCGACGTAAGTGGATATCTTCAATATTCTTCATTGAAATCGAATCTGGACAAAACAGACAAACGTACGCCTGGTAGCCGTGGATATAGTCACCCGAAAAACTCGGTTGAAGGAGCCACTCTATTGAAGCAAAAAACTCATCGTAGCGATTGGCCCATTTTGTTCTCATGGCATGTATCTCCGATGCCCTATCCATCTGGGTGCAACCAATAGACGCCTGGATATCGGTCATCCTATAATTAAAACCGAGATATGGGAAGTCTGATAATAAATATGGTTTTGGCCCTTGATGACGTTGATGATCAGAGGTAGTCGCCCCGTGATCCCTCATGGCACGTAGCTTTTGTGCGAGGGACTCATCACTCGTCGTGATCATTCCTCCCTCACCTGTAGTAATAGCTTTGCGCGGATGAAAGCTGAAACATCCCACATCCCCAAATATGCCGACATGACGACCCTTGTATCTAGCACCAAAACCACACGCCGCGTCCTCTATAGTCAACAGATTCTTTTTTTTGGCAATGCCGATGACCTCGTCCATTGAAGCTGACAGGCCAAACAAATGGACTGGCATAATCGCTTTTGTCTGTGCACTAAGTAGTGACGGAATACCGGATGGTTCAATGTTAAACGTTGAGAGGGAAATGTCTGCGAAGATTGGGCGAGCGCCAAGAGACTCGACTGCGTTTGCCGAGGCAACCCACGTAAATGCGGGAACAATTACTTCATCACCGGGTCCAATCCCCATAGCGGCAAGAGAAAGATGGAGTGCTGTCGTGCAACTGGAAGTGGCTATTGCAAACGGTGCCCCAGTGAAGGAGCACCATTTTTCTTCGAAGTCCTTTACGAGGGGTCCCTGGACAACCCAACCGTTTCGCAACGGCTCTAGTATAGCGTCTAACTCCGCCTGCTCAAACACTGTTTTCGCAATCGGAATTTTCACACTTGGTTGGCTCTTTCTGCAACCAATTGCTTGTGATCATTCCGCCATTCAATGAGAAGACGCAGACCTTCCCTCAAGTCAATTCCATACCGAAAGCCAAGATCGCTCTCCGCTTTGTCAACGCTACCGATGCGATTGGTTACAAACGTTGTTCCTGCAGGTTCGTATTGGATTGTTTGGTGAGAACGGCTGATGTCAAGGATAATCTCACAAAGTTCCTTTATTGAAGTCTTGGTCCCGCTCCCTACATTGTAAAATTCGTCATTTGCATCACTCTTCAGCGAACAGATATTTGAACGGGCAACATCAGTTACATAAATGAAATCATAGCTCTGCGAGCCATCACCATAAACAATTGGTGGCAAGCCATTGTCAATCCGGTCAAGAATTTTCATGATTACGGCTATGTAAGTGCCTTTGTAATCTTGACGCGCACCGTACACATTCATATACCGCAACCCTACATACGGGAGTTTGTAGCGGTCATTGAATGCGCGGCACATTGCCTCACCTGCAATCTTTGTGGCACCATAGAATGTTCTATTGTTAAAGGGGTGTTCTTCGGTCATCGGAATCTCAACAGCATCACCATAAACAGATGCAGACGAAGAATAGACGAGGCGTTTGATTCCATTGTCGCGACATGCTTCGAGTACGTTAAAAGTTCCACGGATATTCACATCGAATGCCGCCCGAGGATATTCATGGCATTGCAAGAGCCATAACGCTGCCAGATGAACTACGTAGTCGCAGCCCTTCATCGCACCGTTGAGGATATCGCCTTGAAGGATATCCCCGCCTACATCATAAATTCTGACTCTGGGATCAGCGAGGGCATCGACGAGGTTGTCCTTTGTCCCCCTGCAAAAATTATCATAGACGATGATTTCGTTGACATCCTCTTTTGTTAGCTGATCAACAACATGAGAACCAATGAATCCAGCTCCGCCAATGACAAGAATCTTACTGCCACGAATATCAGGCATTCTTCACTCCGAGCAAAATCTATTGATCATTTCTTAACGGCCCCTGTGAACGACATTAACCATTGTCGAACTTGTTTTCCATAGAACTCTTTTCCAGCAAAATATCCTGATAAACAGAGAAAACTTATTGAAAAAGCAATTACCGCATTTGTCTTCCTTTTCGGGCCGATCTTAATAGCAGGTGCACGTCCGGGGTCAAGCACGTTCACAATCTGCATATTCTTTATTTCTTCCAACCTCGCAAGTTCAAATTGTTTTTTCAATTCCACAAAAACGGCCGAGTTTACCTGCACATCTCGCACTAACCTATCCTGACGAAGCAATAGCTCGGGGGAGTCCGCTAGCCTCCGGTTTTTTTCACGGAAGTCTCTCGCGAGCTCTTCTGCTTTTCTCAAAGAGTCTTGAATCTGCTTTAATCTTAACTCCAGCCATTTTACCTGTTCCGCTGCATTGGTTGACTGCTTTCCACGCATAAACTGGTCCAGCTGTTCGATAGTGGCATTCAATACGTCGGCAGCCAACTGCGGTTCATCCATTACTATCGACAATGTAACAATACTGGTTCGAGCATCATACGATGTTGACATCACGCCACGAAGCGCTTTCAATGCGTAATCCATCTCGATGGCTGGAGTCGCCTTCTTGATTTCAAAATAGCGGATCAGATTCGCCGGTTCGACCATCGCATCCGTATGATATTCTCTTTCAATTACTGATCTAAGTACAGTTTCGCTCGAAATGATTGAAGGATATAACCGACTGACCTCGCTGCCCGGGATATTTACACCAGCGAGAGCAGCAACTTCGGCGAACTGCCCTAATGCCGACAACTTACCTTTCTCGGGTGCGGGTAACAGTGTGGCGGAGGCTCTGTAATAGTCTCCTAGAAGAAAATTCAGGCCCCATGTAATTAGGCCGACAACAACGGAGATAATGACGATCATCGTACGATTTTTCCACAGCGGAACGAGAACTTCTACAAACTCGATTTTCCTAGGCTCTGCCATTAGGCTATTGTCTATCCTGTAAGTAGTAGTCTATCGTTTTCCTAAGCCCATTTTCAAAATCTGTCTTAGCCTTAAAACCAAATGCCTTAGCAGCCCGGCTGGTGTCAAGCATGCGGCGGGGTTGTCCATTTGGTTTTGTGATATCCCAAGTGACCTCGCCCGAAAAGCCTGTGAGCCTTACAATGAGTGTTACGAGGTCTTTTATGGAAATCTCAAAACCGGCCCCTATGTTCACGGGCTCTGAAGAGTTGTACTTTTCAGCCGCAGATACTATCCCTTCTGCTGCGTCATCAACGTAGAGAAACTCCCGTGTCGCGGTCCCGTCCCCCCACACCACGATTTCCTTTTCGCCTTTTTCCTTGGCGTCAATGCATTTCTTGATGAGCGCGGGGATAACATGCGACGACGACGGATCGAAATTATCGCCGGGGCCGTACAAATTAACCGGAAGCAAGAAGATTGAGTTAAAACCA
>Ga0214472_10002383_pt1 | contig 20333 bp, 12 predicted proteins | sample RVTome_6_FD_207662 | JGI IMG/M metagenome (GOLD analysis project Ga0214472, IMG submission 207662) | Soil microbial communities from uranium-contaminated site in the Upper Colorado River Basin, Wyoming, United States - RVT140D175 | ecosystem: Environmental > Terrestrial > Soil > Contaminated >...
CTCCGTGTCGCCGTGCAACGAGCCGTTCGACCTCACCGGCGAGACCGAGCACGAGTGCCGCGACGGCGGGCCGTACCTGTACGAGGAGGAGACCGGCTACTTCGACACCGTGAGCGCCGCCCAGGACCTGCTCGAGGCGGTGCGCCGCGACGGGGTCGACGTCCGGTTCCAGACCAGGGTGACGGGCGTGCGGGTGGCCGGCGGGCTCATCGAGGGCGTGACGCTCGCCGACGGATCGCAGATCGACGCTCCGGTCGTCGTGAACGCCGCCGGGCCGTGGGCGTCGCAGCTCGCCGCGATGGCCGGGTTCGACTTCGGCTGGACCATCAAGCCGATCCGGGCGCAGGTCATCTATCGGGAACGCGACCCCGACCTGGTCCCCGGGCCCATTCCCGTGATCGGTGACTCGTCCGGGGGCATCTACCTGCGTCCCGAGTCGGACGGCCAGCAGATCCTGGTCGGCTCGATCCTGGAGGAGGACGAGCAGGACTACGTCGACGACCCCGACGACTTCAACAACAACCTCGACGCCGCCTTCCGCGACACCAAGATCTACGCCCTCCACCACCGCTTCCCCACCCTGTCGTACCGCGGCGGCATGACCGGGCTGGCCGGGATGTACACCATGAACGTCGAGGACGTCCATCCCGTGATCGGCCCGACGGCGATCGAGGGGTTCGTGGTCGCCAACGGCTTCAGCGGCCACGGTTTCAAGGAGGCCCCGTCGGTCGGCTCGATGATCGCCCAGTGGCTCACCGGCGAGACCGTGGAGTGGGACACCGAAGCGGACATGGGGTTCTTCTCGATCGACCGCGAGCCGATAGTGCTGGCGGAGAAGAATGTGCTGGCATAGGTGGCGCACACCGGCCCCGCCGTTCGGGATGTTGCCGATCAGCGCAAGGCGCCAGGCGCCTGGCTCCAGAACCACCGGGCCGCGGGCCAGCGCGTTCGCCGCTCATCCCACCGGCACCGCTCGACCCGGCCTCTGGCCGGGCATGAGACTCGATCGTCGGCCGGCCAGGACCACCGGGCGTGTCAAGCGTGGTCCTGGCACCTGGCGCCCGCGCCGGTCTCGCCGATGGAGCGCGAACGTCAGCGGTGCGCCGTCTACCCCTCGATCCCGAGATAGCGCAGAAACGCCTCGTTGTTCGGCTCGCGGCCCAGGAAGTCACGGAGAGTGTCCTCGGCGTCGCGGGTTCCTCCGGCGGCGAGGACCCTCTCGCGGTAGCGCTTCCCGACCGTGGGTGACAGGACGCCCTCTTCCTCGAAGACGCTGAACATGTCGTCGCCGTAGACCTTGGCCCACAGGTAGCCGTAGTACCCGGCGTCGTAGCCGAACAGGTGGCCGAACGAGGCCGGGTAGAAGGTGCCCTCGTGGAACGGGAACCCGCCGATCTCGGAGGTCTGGCGCGTGATGGCGTCGAGGTCCTTGGTCTCCGACGGGCCGTGCAGGGCGAGGTCGAGCAGCCCGAACGACACCTGTCGCAGCATGAACAGGGCGATGTGCAGGTTGCGGGCTGCGACCAACTTCTCGACCAGGTCCTCGGGGATCGGCTCGCCGGTCTCGTGGTGGCGGGCGAAGCGCTGCAGCGCCTCGGGGCGCCAGCACCAGTGCTCCATGATCTGCGACGGCGCCTCCACGAAGTCCCACTCGGTGTTGAACCCGGCGAATCGGGCGAAGCGCGACCGGCCGAGCGAGTTGTGCAGCACGTGGCCGAACTCGTGGAACATGGTCACCACCTCGTCGTGCTTCAGCAGCGACGGGCTGTCCTTCGACGGCTTGGTCACGTTGGCGACGATCGAGGTGACGGGCGTGACGCCCGCCTCGGGGTCGACGGTCACCAGGTCGAAGGCGGCGGCGTGGCCGAACTTGCCCTCGCGGGGGTGGAGGTCCATGTAGAAGGTGGCGAGGTGCTCGCCGCTGTCGCGGTCCAGCAGCCGGTAGGCGGTGACGTCGGGGTGCCACGCCCTGGGGTCCTCGATCGGCTCGTAGGCGAGGCCCAGCACCTCCCCGGTGATGTCGAACATCCCGTCGAGCACGTTCTGGAGCGGGAAGTAGGCGGCGACCTCGGTCTGGTCGACGCCGTGGCGCTCCTTCTTGATGGCGGTGTGGAGGAAGCGGTGGTCCCAGCCCTGCAGGTCGTCGGAGCCCAGCGCCTCCCGGAGGTCGGCGAGCTCCTCGGCGGCACCCGCCTCGAGCCCGGGCCGGATGCCGGCGTACATCTCGTCGACCACCTTGGGGCGCTTCGCCATCTTGATCTCCATGGCGTAATCCGCCCAGGAGGGGAGCCCGAAGATCTCGGCCATGCGCTTGCGCAGCGCCACCGCCTCCTCGAGCAGCGGCCGGTTCTCCTCCGTCGCCTTGTTGTAGAAGCGGAACTGCAGGCCGCGGCGCAGGTCGCGGTCCTCGGCCAGGTCCATGAAGGGGTAGTAGTCGGGGTAGTCGAGCGACACCCGGTAGGTGCCTTCTGCCGAACCGGGGGAGAGGCGCCCGACGTAGTCGTCGGGCAGCCCGGCGAGCTGCTCGCGGGTCATCTCGATCCCGTCGTCCACCTCGTCGATGTTGCGGTTGAAGGCCACCTCCAACTCCACCAGCCGGGTGCGGATCTTCTGCACCTCGTCGCGCTCGGCTCCGCTCAGGGCGTGGCCGGCACGGCGGAAGTCGCGGCGGGTGTGCTCCAAGAACCGTGCGGCCTCGTCGTCGAGGGCCGTGGCCTCATCGGATGCGGCGAACGCCTCCACCGCCTCGTAGAGCGGGCGGCGGAAGACGAGGTCCGACACCCACTTGGAGAGCCGCTCCTCCGCCTGCTGTGCGGCGTCGCGCACCGCTTTGTCGGTGTGGACGCGGGCCATGAACGGGCCCTCGCCGTAGGCGCGGGTGGTGAGGCGGTTGATCGAGTCGAGGGGCACCATGACCGAGTCCCACGAGGCGGGGCCGGTGGTGATGCGCTCGATGATCGCCTCGCCCTCGGCGATCGCCTCCTCCACGACATCGGTCACGGACTGCGCTGAGACGGTGGTGTAGTCGAACACGGGGGAGGAGCCTAAAGGCTGCCGAGTCCGCGGGCTACGGGCTACGGGTAACGGCTGCTCGCCAATGGTGCGCGACCGCGACCGCCACCGCTACCGCTACGGCCAGACGCGCTCGTCTCCTCGGTGCGTGGCGGGGCGTTTCCGGTGCGGGCATTGTTGCCCCCTCCGCTCGGCTTCGCCTCGCGCCGGGACCTCCCCACGGGGGGTGGGGGAGGTGACCCCGCCCGCTGGGCGGGGTCGGAGGGGGTTCGTGAGTTGCTCGGGTGCGAGGGCGCGTCGAGCGCTCCCGGTCGCGATCGCCAACCCCCTCCGCCTCGCTGCGCTCGGCACCTCCCCCGTCCCTACGGGGGAGGTCTCCCCACATCACGCGCCTCCCACTCCTCTCCGCGCCTCCTCCCCCTCCCATTCCTATGGGAGTGGGCCGGGGGGAGGGCCACGATGCCAGCCCTGTTGGGCTCGCTGCGCTCGCGGCAAACAGGCCCTTCGGGCCCGCAACCACGGTTTGCGGCGAGGGCGAAGCCCGAGCCTTGCGGCGGCGCAGCCGCCTTGCCTCCGGAGCCTCAGGCTCCGGAATTCACATCCCCGATCGCGTACATGAAGCCGTTGCGGCTGCCGACGTAGATGCGGCCCTTCCACACCGCCGGCGTCGCCTCGATCGGGTTGCCACCCCCGATTTGGAACGTCCACAGCAGGCGGGGACCGAAGGGCTCGGTGATGTCGAAGGTGCGGAGGTAGCCGTCGGCCGACGCCACGACCAGACGGTCGTCCACGATCACCGGTGAGGACCACGACCCGGGGGCCATGTCGTACGCCCACTCCTCGGCGCCGGTCTCGGTGTTCACCGCCACCAGGAACCCCTTGTTGGTCACGGTGTAGAGCACACCGTCGCCGAGCGCCGGGGTGGCCCACATGCCCCCCTTGGCGGGGGGCTCGGTGAGCGAGAACATGCCCCATACGTACGGGTCGCCGTCGGTGTAGGGGTCGAGCTTGATGAGCTGGCCCAGGTTCTTGGCGCGGTCCAGGTATCGCTCGTACTCCGCCGACACGTAGATCATGCCCTCCCGATCCACCACGATCGAGGCGTCGACGTCGTCCCCCACCCAGTAGTCGAAGACGATGGGGGCGTTCCCGTTCTCGATGTCGGTGATGTCGAGCCCGATGACGCGACCCGCCGAGTTTGCGAAGTAGGCGCGGCCCTCGTAGATGGCGGTCGTGTTCTCGACGCTGATCGCCGGATAGGAGGGGCCGACCTTGGCGAGCAGCTCGTCGTCGTAGGTCTGCATCGAGAACACGAGGTCGGGGTCGACGGTCACGAGGCCGAGTTCGTCGATGGCGCGATTCAGCTTGAAGATGTAGTACCAGCCGTTCTCGCCGCCCTCGAACATGTAGTCGTTGACGATGCGCGGGCTGGAGTCGAAGTCGTCATTCCACGAGCCCTCGGTGCGGACGAGGTCGGCGCCCTCGGGGCAGACGTCGCCGGGCAGGCAGATCTGGAACTGCCACAGCACCACCGGGTCGCTGCGATCGAGCGCCACCAGCCGGAGCCGGTTGTCGCGGCTCCCGAAGTAGACGAGCGGGTAGCCGTCTGGATCGAGCGTGGGGGTGCCCTTGATGATGTCCCCGGTCTGGATCGGGCTGCGGGTCGCGGTCCCGGTGGCGGCGTCGACGAAGTGAAGCCGCCGGTCGTACGCCCCGAAGATCATCTCGGTGATCCCGTCGGGCCGCTCCCACACGAGCGGCTGGCCGGTCCATCCGTTGCCGCACCACGTCGTGGTGTTGCCGAGGTCGGTCGACTGCGAGCACATGCCGGTCTCGGGATAGGACCACTTGATCTCGGGGGTCTTGGGCACGGGGCCCACGCCGTACCAGGTGGCTGTGGGGTTGCCTCGGAAGGTGATGAGCCCCTCGACCGTGTCGCCCCACGGCTGGCCCACCGTGCTGCGGTCCACCCAGGCGTGGGGGGGGTCGATCGGGATGGTGGGCCCGAGCGTCGGCTCGGTCGTGGGGCCGGTCGTGGTCGCCACGCCCGGGCGGCTGGTGCTGGTCACCGACGACGACGGGGCCAGCACCGGCAGCGTCGTGGTCACGGCGCCGGCGGTCGTCGACGAGGCACCGCCGTCGGCCCCGAACAGCCAGAACAGGGCCACGCTCGTCACGACGAGGAGGGTGCCGATGAGCGCGCCGATGACGAGGGGGCGATTCGGGTCGGGGTTCACGATGCCTGAGTGTACGAACGGTCAGGAGTTGAACGGCGCACCTGCCCCTGTCGTTCCCGCCGACCGTGGTGCCGCATCGCGGCCGGTAGCGTCGTGCCGGATGGGTGCCGTCTCCGACCTGGTCGCTCGACTCAAGGAGAGAGCGGAGCGCGGGCACCCCTCCGGGCTCGCCCTCGTGGTCGGCCTGTACCGCCGGGTCAAGGACGCCGAGATCGCCCTCAGTGCTGCTGCAGTGGCCTACAACGCGTTTCTGGCGCTCGTCCCGCTCACCCTCGCCCTGCTGGGGTTCGCCTCCCTCATCGGCTCGGACCAGCAGGCCGTGGACGGCGTGCGCGAGTCGCTCCAGGCAATCGCACCTCAGACCGTGACGGACTTCGTCGTGCAGCTGATGGCCGACGCCAACCAGCAGGTGGGGGGCAACGAGGTCTGGCTGATCGTCGGCAGCGTCGCCGTGGCGCTCTTTCTCGGATCGCGCGCCGTCGCCGCGCTACAACGCGCCCTGGCCGCCGTGGAGGACGAGACCGAGCGGCGCAGGGCACTCGAGATGCGCCTGGTCGCCATCGGCCTGACGATCGGCGCCGGGATCGCCCTCCTGGCGGCCGGCTTCCTGCTGGTCCTGGGGCGCCGCACAGCGGCGTTCCTCGCCGAGTGGACCGGGATCGCCTTTCTCGACACGCTCTGGGTGTGGCTCCGCGTGCCCGTCGCCGCCGTCGGGGTCTTCGCCTTCCTACTGGCGTTCTACCAGTGGGGGCCGCCCGAGCCGCTCCAGAAGTCGTGGTTGGCGGCGGGCGTCGCCACCGTCATGGCCCTGCTCGCCAGCCTCGGATTCGGGCTCTACCTGGCGACCGCCCCCAGCCTCGGCGCCACCTTCGGCACCATCGGCGCCGTCGCCATCGCCCAGGTGTGGCTCTTCCTCGCTGCCTTCTCGGTGCTGCTCGGCGCCGTGGTGGTGGAGTACGTCGTGCGATGGAGTGACGGGCAGAGGACCCCCGCCTCCGGCTGGTCCGCCGAGTGATGGGCGGCCGGTAGCCTCGCACCGTGTTCGCCGTCGACCCCGCCCGCAAGCTCATGTTCAACATGGCGGCCAAGTCGGGCTCCATGGCATTGGCCGAGATGTTCCTCGAGCACTCCGGCGACCTGGAGCGGTGGCCGGGCCGCCGCAAGCAGGCCATCCACGAGTTCCGCCGCCAGTTGCTCAAGTCGCAGGGCATGGGAGCTGGGGCGGTGCGAGAGCTGCTGCTCGGGCCCGGGCGGTCCGACTGGGTGGTGATCAAGTTCGTGCGCAACCCCTACTCCCGGGCCGTTTCCTCGTACCTCCACGTCGTCCTCCACCCGCTGGCCCTCTTCGAGCCCTTCGAGGAGATCGCCGCCGAGCCGGGGGACCTCTCCTTTCTCGCCTTCCTCCGCCACGTCACGGTGATGGACGTGTGGAAGGCCAATGTGCACTACCGCCCCCAGGCCCTCCCCTACGAGGGAGACATCGACCCGCCCCTCGACCACATCGCCCGCATCGAGGACCTGGCCGACGAGGTCGTCGCGATCAATCGCCGGTTCGGCACGGCCTTCTTGATGGCTGAGCCACGCGAGGGGCGCAGGCGCGACACCAAGGCAGTCGCCACCGACGAGATCGCGGCGACGGTGCCCTTCCGCCGGCTGGCCGCCGGCTGGCCGCCGTACCGACAGTTCTACGACGAGGACACCCGGGCGCTGGTGGAGCAGATCTATGCCGAGGACATCGCCCGCTACCCCTACTCGTTCGACGAGGTGTGACGGTGCTGATCGCCGACCCCGAGCGTCGCGTCGCCGTCGACCTGTCGGCCAAGGCGGGGAGCATGGCGCTGGCGGCGACGTTCCTCGAGCACGCCGGGTTCGACCGGGACCCGGACGAGGCGATCCACGACGAGCGGCGCCGCTATTCGAGGTCGGTCGGGCTCCGCCCCGCCGCGATCCGCAAGATCCTGCTCACACCGGGCCGCGAGGGGTACCGCGCCTTCAAGTTCGTGCGGGACCCCTATGCGCGGGCGGTGAGCGCCTACCTGCACGTGGGGCACTCGCCGCGACTCCACGAGCCGTTCGTGGAGGAGGGCGCGATCGACGACCTCACCTTCGTGCGGTTCCTGCATCTGATCTCGGGGATGGATCCCTTCGAGTGCAACGTCCACTACCGCCTGCAGATGAACGCCTACGAGGACGACATGGAGCCGGGGTGGGACGAGGTCGTCCGCCTCGAGTCGCTCGCCGATGGCATCGCACGCATCAACGCCGCCCACGGTCTCGCCTTCCGCCCTCCCGCCCACCACCGCGGGCGCGAGCCGGAGAGTGCAGCGCCGGTGGAGGACGCCGCCTCGATCCCGTTCGGCGAGCTGCGCCGCCGCCACCCGCCCTATCGGTCGTTCCTCGACGCCCGCACCATCCCGTTGGTGGAGGCGATCTACGGTCCCGACATCGTCCGGTACGGCTACCGGGCCCCGGGTGCCGGCGCCGCCTGAGCCCACCTTCGCCTGGGAGCGCGGTCGTGGGAGACTCGCGGCATGGCGGTCGAGTCGGACACTCGGAGCGGGCTGCGCCTCCTCGCGCGGACACTGCGCGGATATCGCCGGGACCTCTTCTTCGCCATCGCCGGGGCCGTGCTCTGGATGACGATGGTGGTGGCGGTCCCGTACCTCGTGAGCCGGGTGGTCGACGAGGCGATCATCGCCGGCGACCGAGCCGCCCTGCCCGGGCTCATCGCGCTCCTGCTCGGGGCGGGGGTGCTGCTCGGCGCCGGGATCGGCGTGCGCCGCTACTTCGGCTTCCGGGTGTCGTACCGGGCGGAGGCCGATCTGCGCAACCGGATGTTCGAGCACATCCAGCGCCTCGCCTTCTCGTTCCACGACGTGACCAGCACCGGGGAGTTGATGGCGCGGTCGTCGAGCGACCTGAGCCAGGTGCGCCTCATCTATGCGATGACGCCCATCACCCTCGCCAACCTCGGGATGTTCGCCATCGTCATCATGGTGCTGCTGTTCATCGACCCCGTGCTCGGGGCGGTGGCGTCGCTGACCGTGCCGTTGCTGCTCGTGACGGTCCGGATCTACGGCCGCAAGGTGATCAGGCTGTCGTTCGAGGTGCAGCAGCGCCTCGCCGACCTCAGCCACGTGGTCGAGGAGTCGATCGGGGGAATCCAGGTCGTGAAGTCCTACGGCCAGGAGCACCAGGAGCAGGCCAAGCTGGATCGCAGCGCCGATCGCATCTTCGACAGGGCGACGAGCCTGGCCAGGATCCGTGCCCGCTTCGCCCCGTTCTTCGAGATGATCCCGAGCCTCGCCACCGTGGGCGTGCTGTGGGTGGGGGGCATGCGGGTGGTGAGCGGTGACATCACGCTCGGCGAGTTCGTGGCCTTCACCCAGTACCTCGCCATCCTCAACTTCCCGCTCCGCATCACCGGCTGGTTCTTCGCCCAGCTGCCGCGGGCGGCGGCGGCCTCGACCCGCATCCAGTCGCTGCTGTCGGAGGCGCCCGAGATCGCCTCACCAGACCGGCCCACCCAGCTCCCGCCGGGCCGCGGCGAGGTCCGCTTCCACGACGTGCGGTTCACCTACTCGGAGGGGCCCGAGGTCCTCAGGGGCATCGACCTCACCATCCCGGGCGGCACCTCGGTGGCCCTGGTCGGGGCAACCGGCACCGGCAAGACCACGCTCGCCCACCTCGTGCCCCGCTTCCACGACGTGGATTCGGGGTCGGTGACCCTCGACGGCATCGACGTCCGCAGCCTCCAGCTCGACGAGCTGCGGCGCGAGGTGGCCGTGGTGTTCCAGGAGACCTTCCTGTTCTCGGCGAGCATCCACGAGAACATCGCCTTCGGGGACGTCGATGCCAGCCAGGAGCAGGTGCGACTCGCCGCCCGGCTGGCGCAGGCCCACGAGTTCATCGGCGACCTGCCCGAGGGCTACGACACGGTGGTGGGGGAGCGGGGGCTGTCGCTCTCGGGCGGCCAGCGGCAGCGGATCGCCCTCGCCCGCGCCGTGGTGCGCGACCCCCGGGTGCTGATCCTCGACGACGCCACGTCGTCGGTGGACGCCATCGTGGAGGCCGAGATGCTCGCCGCCCTCGAGCAGGTGATGAAGGGGCGCACCACGATCATCATCGCCCACCGCACCTCGACGCTGTCCCTCGTCGACCAGGTGATTCTCATCGACGCGGGGCGCATCTCTGCCGTCGGCACCCACGCCGAGCTCCTCGCCAACTCGCCGCGCTACGCCGAGGTGCTGGCCCAGTCGGAGGCATTGGCGTGAGCCCGGGGTGGGCCGGAGCCCCCGAGAAGCGGGAGGGCCCGGTGATGGGGCGTGCCGTGCGGATGGCGGCGGGGCTGCGGGGGGCGGCGCTCGCAGCGGTCGGCGCCACGGTGATCGCCACCGTCGCCCGGCTCGCCGGGCCGCTCGTCGTGCGGGCCGGGATCGACGACGGCATCGTGACGGGCGATCGCAGCGTCATCACGACGACCGCCGTGATCTTCCTCGCCCTGCTCGCCCTGCAGTACGTCGCCCAGGCGCTCGCCCAGTACGGCGTGGCGTGGCTGGGGGAGCGCTTCCTCAAGCTGCTGCGCTCACGGGTGTTCGCCCACCTCATGCGCCTCGACATGGCGTTCTACGGGCGGTCCAAGACCGGCGTGCTGGTGAGCCGGATGACCAACGACATCGAGTCGATCCAGGAGTTCGCCGAGGAGGGGGCCGTCACCCTCGTCACCAACGTGCTCACGATCGCGGGTGTGGCGGCGGCCATGCTGTTCGTCGACGCCGCCGTGGCGCTGCAGGTGTTCGCCCTCATCACCCTGCTCATCGTCATCAGCCGGGTGTTCCAGCGCTACGCCGGTCGGGCATACCGCGAGGTGCGCGAGCAGATCGGGCGGGTGCTCGCCTCGCTGCAGGAGGGGATCACGGGGGTCCGGGTGGTGCAGGCCTTCACCCGCGAGGACGAGGAGGCGGTGCGGTTCGGCCGGGTCAACGAGCGGTACTTCGAGGCCAACATGCGGGCGGCGCGGGCCGTCGCCTGGTACTTCCCCGGAGTCGCCTTCCTGCGGGTGGCGGGATACGCCGTGACGCTGTTCTTCGGCGGCCGGCGCGTGATCGCCGGCGACCTGTCGTTCGGGTCACTGGTGTCGCTGCTCATGTACCTCGACTGGTTCTTCTCGCCCATCATCAACCTCTCCAACACGTACAACCAGATGCAGTCGGCGGCGGCGGCGCTCGGAAAGCTGTTCAAGCTGCTCGACACGAAGCCGGGGGTGGACGACACCGACGACGCCCCGCCGCTCCCCGAGCGGGTGGAGGGCCGGGTCGGGTACGACTCGGTCGTCTTCGGGTACGAGGAGGGCGTGCCCGTCGTCGCGGACGTCGACCTCATGGTGGCGCCGGGGGAGCGGGTGGCGATCGTGGGCGAGACCGGGGCGGGCAAGTCCACCCTGGCGCGGCTGGCGTTGCGCTTCTACGACCCGTGGGAGGGCTCGGTGACCCTCGACGGCATCGACCTGCGCGACGTGTCCACCGAATCACGGCCCGAGCACGTGGTGCTCATCCCCCAGGACGGCTTCCTCTTCAACGGCTCGCTGCGGGACAACCTGCGGTACGCCCGGCCCGACGCCACCGACGACGAGTTGTGGGCGGTGTGCGCCGAAATCGGCATCGACCGCTGGGTTCGGGACCTTCCCGAGCGCCTCGACACCGCCGTGCGGGAGCGGGGTGGGCGGTTCTCGGCCGGGGAGCGGCAGCTGGTGGCGCTGGCCCGTGCGCTGCTCGCCGCCCCCGACGTCATCGTCCTCGACGAGGCCACCGCCAACCTCGACCCCGAGACCGAGGCGAGAGTGGAGCGGGCGCTGTCGACGCTGCTCGAGGGCCGCACAGCGATCGTCATCGCCCACCGCCTGCGCAGCGCCGAGCGGGCCGACCGGGTGGTGATGATGGATCGGGGGCGGGTCATCGCCGTCGGGCCGCACGACGAGCTGGCGCGGGAGAGCGAGGAGTACGCCCGCCTCGTGAGCGTGTGGGAGCGGGGGGTGCTGCGGTAGGGGTCGGGGTGGGACGGCGCCGTGACCGTCACCGCGACCGCGACCGTCACCGCGACCGCGACCGCGACCGCGGCCGTCACCGTCACCGTCACCGCGACCGCGACCGCGACCCGCGATGTCAGAGAGGACAGCCCAGCGACAGCTACAGCCACAGCCACAGCCACGGCAGAGCGGTCTGGTTCCGGAGTTCCTGAGTTCCGGAGTCCCCGAGTCCCTGATTCCTCGTGATCCCCTCCAACCCGAGCCGCTCTGGAGACCTCAGGCGGTCTCGCCCCGCCGGATCATCCACTTCCCCTCGGGGTCGCCCATCGGCTCGAAGCCGAAGCGCTCGTAGAGCGAGTGGGCGTCGGCGGTGGCGAGGATCATGCGCTTGAGGTGGCGCAGGTCGGGGTGGGTCACCACCGCCTCGACCAGGGCGATCCCGAGGCCCCTCCCGCGGTGCTCGTCGAGCACGAACACGTCGCACAGCCAGCCGAACGTGGCGAAGTCGGTGACCACCCGGGCCGCCCCGACCATCTCGCCGTCGGCGGTGTAGGCGCCGAAGTTGACGCTCGGCGGCACGGACCGCTCCACCGTCTCCCGGGTCCTGCCCCGAGCCCAGTAGGAGTCCTCCGAGAGCCAGCGGTGGATGAGGTCGAGGTCGAGGCGGGCCGGGTCGCTCGAGATGAGGTAGCCGTCGTGCGCTCGCTCGACGTGCTCCATCGTCAGGTGGTGACCACGAGGCGGCCCGGTGGGCGCCGCTCCCCCCGGGCCCGCGCCAGGATCTCGGGCACGGCGTCGCCGATGTCGATGGTCGTCACGGGAGGCGGCCGCAGCGTGCCGTCGGCGAGGCGCGCCACCACATCCTGGGCGTCGCCGGGGCGGCCGCCGTAGGCCCCGGTCAAGGTGTACTCGTTGTTGGACCACAGCACCGGGGGCAGCGTGGCGAGCGGCTCGATGCCCACTCCGACGGCGACGGCGCGCCCCCCGGGCCGGATCGACTTCACCGCGGCGTCGACGGTGGCGGCGCGCCCGACGAACTCGATGGCGATGTCGACGCCGCCGTCGGTGAGCATCTTGACGGAGCGTCCCACCGAGGTGCCCTCCTCGACGAGGACCGTCTCGTCTGCGCCTAGCTCCCGCGCCAGATCCAGGGCGGCGGGGTCGCTGTCTGCGGCGATGACTGCGGCAGCGCCGGCGATGCGGGCGAACTGCACACCGAATGATCCGAGGCCGCCGACCCCGATGATCAACACCGAGTCGCCCTCGGACACCCCGCCGCGTCGCAGGACGGCGTGGCGGGCGGTGATGCCGGCATCCATGGCGGGGGCGGCGATCGCCGCATCCAAGCCGTCGGGCCGGGGGTGGATGCTCCCGGCCGGGGCGGCCACGAGGTCGGCCAGGCCGCCGTCGACGTCGATGCCGAGCACCGAGTTGCGACTGCACAGGTTCGTGGCGCCCTCGAGGCACCGGGCGCACTCCCCGCACGGAGAGCCCAGCTCGACCACCACGGGCGCACCGGGCTCGAGGCCGGTGTCGCCCGGCTCTGCGACTGTCCCGGCCACCTCGTGGCCGAGGGTGAGGGGGAGGTGGGCGGTGCGGGCGGTGCCGTCGATGAAGTGCAGGTCGGAGCCGCACACCCCGCATGCCTCGACCGCCACGACCGCCATCCCGGGCGCCGTCTCCGGCGGAGAGACCTCGTCGAGCCGCAGGTCGCCGGCGGCGTGGAGGCGGAGGGCGCGCATGGCCGGGAGGCTATCGCACATGGCGGAGGGCAGACGGGAGGCGTCGAGTCGGGTGGGGGATGGCCCGATGACTAGTCCGTTCCCCACAAAGGGAATGACGCGCCCATGAACGCGAAGAGTGTTGATTCAACCACTCTCCGTGGCATAACCTGACGGGGATCGTCAAGCCGCTCCCAGGAGGCATCCGTGTCCCGTCCCAGTCTGATCGCGCTGCTCGCCCTCGCAGCGCTCGCCGCACTTCTCGTGCCCGCTCTTGCGGCGGGTGCGGCGGCGGGGGATCTCGAGCTGCGTGTCTTCGTGGACGGTCAGGACGCCTCCTCGTCGCCCGGGCCCGAGGTGACGGCCGGCGAGCAGATCATCGTCACGTACGAGGTCCGCAACATGGGATCCGAGACGCTGTACGCCCTCTACCTCCGCCAGGACGGCATCGGACGCGTCACCTGCCCCGACCGCACCCTCTCGCCGGGCGAGCTCGTGGTCTGTGAGGTCTCGGTGATCGCCGAGGACGGCGCCCGGGCCGACCTGGCCCGGGCGACGGCGTGGCCCGACGGGATCGACGGCGTCAGCGACAGCGCCACCGTCCACTACGTGGGCCGCGACACCGGCTCGTCGTGGCAGAACCTCGCCGTGACCGGCACCGCCACCCAGTCCGACACCCAGCAGTGGAACAGCGCCAACGGACCGCACAAGGCGATCGACGGCAACCGCGACGGCGACATCGACGCCGGCAGCGTCACGGTCACCTACCGCGTCTCGAACGCGTGGTGGGAGCTGGACCTGGGCTCGGTGCGGTCCATCGACCACATCGTGCTCTGGAACCGCACCGACTGCTGCTCCCAGCGCCTGCACGACTTCCACGTATTCGTCTCCGACTCCCCTTTCGAGGTGAAGGACATCAAGAACACGCAGACCCAGCGGGGCGTGTCCGACTACTTCCACTCCGGCGTGGCCGGCCGCCGCACCGAGATCGCCGTCGGCCGCACCGGGCGGTACGTCCGGGTGCAGCTCGACTACACGGACGCCGTGCTGCAGCTCGCCGAAGTGGAGGTCATGGGAGGGGCGCCCCCGGCACCGCCGGCGCCGCCGACCATCGCGTTCGAGGCCAGGGTCAACGGCAAGCGCGCCGACCGCGACCCCGGCCCGGCCATCGCCCCGGGGAGCCCGGTCACGTTCACCTACGAGGTCACCAACACCGGCACCACGATGCTATGGGCGACCTATGTCCGCCACGACGGCGTCGGCACGGCCACCTGCCGCGACCGCAGCATGGAACCGGGTGAGACGGTGACCTGCACCATCGAGACCACCGCCCGCGCCGGGGCCCACGCCACCGACGTGGTGGCCAAGGCGTGGGACGACGACGGCGTGGAAGCCCGCACCACGGATCCGGTGTACTACGTCGGCAGCGACGGAAACACCACGAACGGCCCCGCTCTCGACCTCGAGGTGAGCGTCAACGGCACCGACGCCGATCAGGCGCCCGGGCCGTCGCTGACCTTCGGTGAGCCGATCACGTTCACCTACGAGGTCACCAATGTCGGGACCGAGAACCTGTGGTCCCTGTACCTCACCCACGACGGGCGCGGCACCGTGACCACCTGCCCGACCCGCACGCTGCGGGTCGGCGACAGCGTGACCTGTGAGGTCGGCGCAAGCGCCGGCGCCGGGCAGCAGTCCTCCAAGGCCACCGCCTCGGCCTGGGCTGGCGACGGGACCCGTGCCAGCGACATCGACAGCGTCAACTACGCGACCAAGGTCTCGGCGGACTCCCGCTCGCTGTCGGTCGCGGCGCGCATCGACGGCGACGACGCCGACACCTCGCCGGGGCCGATCATCGCCCCCGGGTCGAGGGCCGAGCTGGCGGTCGACGTCACCAACACCGGCGCCACCGAGCTGTGGGGGGTGTGGGTGGACGTCCCCGGCTTCGGGATCGTCACCTGCAACGAGCGCCATCTGCGCCCCGGCGACTCGACGACCTGCTCCAAGAAGTTCACGGCACAGTCCGGTCTCTTCTCGGCGAACGCCCGCGTCGTCGGTTACGACGACGGGGGCGACACGGTCGAGGGGAGCGACCCCGTCCGCTGGTTCGTGCCGGAGGGCTCCGGCCCGTCGGTGTACCTCGACTTCCTGGTCGACGGGCTCAACGGCGACACCCCGTGGGGCCCGCGCATCGAGGAGGGGGAGACGCTCAACTTCTTCTACCTGGTGGAGAACACCGGAGCCACCACCCTCACCGACATCGCCGTCTCCGATGACACCAACGGTGCGATCGCCTGCCCGAAGACTTCCTTGAGCCCGGGCGGGTCGATGGTTTGCACCCTCAAGAAGACCGCCAGGCTCATCCGAACCACGATCCTGGCGACGGTCGACGCCCGCGGGGCGGGTCAGAGCGTGAGCGACTCCGAGCGGCTCTACTATCACGTCAAGCCCTACGGCCGGCGTGACGAGTTGACGCTCGAGGTGTCGATCGACGGCCGAGACGCCGACAGCCCGAGCGGCCCGCAGCTCGAGGTGGGACGCACCGCCACCATCCGTTACATCCTCACGAACAACTCCTACGAGGCCAGCCTCTACAGCGCCGAGATCATCGACCCCTGGGTGTCGCGCGACCAGATGAGCTGCTCGGGCGGTCCGTACCTCGGCCATTACATGTCGATGGTGTGCAAGGCGACGATCGTCGTCGAGAGCGGCCAGCGGTCGAACGTGGTCACGGCGCATGCCTGGAGTCAGAACGGGCCCCGCATCGACACCAGCGATCGCATCCACTACTACGGCGTGCAGTGACCGCTGCACGCCCGGCGGTCGAGGGGCAGGCAAGGGGATGAGGCGCACCGACCGGCGCACCGAGTATCGAACCGCTATACAGTGACCGCCGAACCCGATTCAGGAGCTTCCGTGTCCACCATCGTGCACGTCGTCGGCACCGGGACGATCGGCGAGCCGCTCATCGGCCTCCTGGCCGACCACGCCGCAGCCTTCGGCATCGACGAGGTCACCTTCCACAAGCGCACACCGATGATCGAGGAGCGCGCCAAGGTCAACGACCTGGTGCGGCGCGGCGCCGTGCTCGCCGTCGACGCCGACCGGCGGGCGTCGTTCGAGGAGTTGGGGCACAACCCCAAGCTCGAGACCCGCGAGGCGATCGAGCGGGCGGCGGTGGTCATCGACTGCACGCCGGCCGGCAACCAGAACAAGGACGAGTACTACGCGACGGCTCGCGGCCCGGTGGGCTTCCTCGCCCAGGGCTCCGAGTTCGGCTTCGGGAAGATGTACGCCCGGGGCATCAACGACGAGGCACTCGTCGCCGGCGACGACCGCTTCATCCATGTCGTGTCCTGCAACACCCACAACATCTCGGTGCTCATCCGCACCCTCGCCATGGACGCCGACGGCATCGAATCGCACCTCGAGAGCGGGCGGTTCCTGTGCCTGCGCCGCGCCAACGACATCAGCCAGGATGGCTCGTTCATTCCCGCCCCGAGCGTGGGGCGCCACGACGACTCCCGCTTCGGCACGCACCACGCCCGTGATGCCCACGGGCTGTTCGCCACGCTGGGGTACGACCTCCCGGTGTTCTCCTCGGCGGTGAAGCTCAACACCCAGTACATGCACGCCCTGCACTTCAGCCTGCAACTCGAGCGCGAGATCACGACCGCCGAGGCGGTGGAGCGGCTGGCGGCCAACCCGCGGGTGGCGCTCACCCACAAGCGGTCGGCCAACCAGATCTTCTCGTTCGGCCGCGACCACGGGTACTACGGGCGGATCCTCAGCCAGACCGTCCTGCCGATCGAGACGCTCGCCGTCCGCAACGGCAACGAGCTGGTGGGATTCTGCTTCACGCCCCAGGACGGCAACGCCCTGCTCTCGTCGATCGCCGCCACCCTCTGGTACATCCACGGGGACGTGGGGGAGCGGCTCGAGGTGCTGCGGCCGTACCTGTTCCAGGAGGTGTGAGGGGGGCTCGGGCCTTCGGCCCTCGCCGTAATCGGCAATAGGCAATCGGCTGAGGGAGGCTCCTGCGGAGCCTCCGTCGATCCCCGCTGTCGTCAGATGTGGGCGGCCTCGTCCAGCCTGGCCACCTCGTCGGCGATGTCGGTGGGGGAGCGGTCGTCGGTCGGCACCGCGGCGACCTCCGCCCCGGCGACGTCGGGCCCGATGTCGCCGACCCAGATGACCCTCGACACCTCGGCGTCCCTCACCGCACCGGCCCACTGCGTCCACACGTCGTCGGGTTTCGAGGCGAACGAGCGCTTCCGCGAGTCGGTGGCCGCCTCCGTGACGAGGACCGCCGAGAAGCACCCGGTGGCTGCCCCGCCGAGGTGCGAGCCGTCGCTCACGTCACCGAGCGCCACCTTGACGCCGCCGTCGCTCCGCAGCCGCTCGGCGACCGCCGGGTCGGACACGAAGGCGCGCACCTCGCCCTGCCGGGAGCGCAGTCGGTCGAGGATTGCGCCTCCGAGTCGGGTGTCGGCTCCGACGACGATGACGGGCATGAGCTCAGGGTATCCATGGGCTCTCATCGAACCGTTCCGACATGATGTCGAAACCTCCCGAAATTGGAACGAATAGTGAGCAGAAGGTGTTGTAATGGGTGCAGCGGGGCGTCGGACACGGGTCGGTCTTCCCCCACTCCCCCACTCCGTTCCGACGCTCCGCTCCTTTTCCCCCACACCGGGCCGGGCCCACCGGGGCCGAGTCTTGATTCACGACGGTTCGCTGCGACAATGACCACACACGGAACACGAGTGCGAGGAACCACGCGATGACCGCACAGGTCGACATCGATCTCGGCAAGTACCGCCTGGGCTGGGCGGACACCGAGGAGGACTACGTCTTCAAGCCCCGCAAGGGGTTGAACGAGGACATCATCCGCGAGATGTCGAAGATGAAGGGGGAGCCCGAGTGGATGCTCGCGTTCCGCCTCAAGGCGTACCGCCGGTTCCTGCGCAAGCCGATCCCGAAGTGGGGTGGCGGCGGGCTGCTCGACACCATCGACTTCGACGACATCTACTACTACATCAAGCCGACCGAGGGTCAGACGGACACCTGGGACATGGTCCCGGACTCCATCAAGCAGACCTACGAGAAGCTCGGCATCCCCCAGGCCGAGCGCAAGTACCTGGCCGGCGTGACGGCCCAGTACGAGTGCCTCCGTGGAGATGTGCGTGTATTCACCACGCAGGGGCTCAAGCCGATCAAGGAGGTGAGCGCTGGCGATGTCGTGTTCTCGCTCGACGAGAGCACCGGCGAACTCATCACATCACCCGTCAAGAGCGCGGCCCAGACGGATGTTCGTCAGACCTATCGCGTCGAGGTCGGCTCGCGTTATCGCCGCGCCATTCATGCGACCGACAACCATCCCATCCTGACGCTTGTGGACGCACGCAAGCCTGGTCGGCAGCGCGCCCGCTACGAGCGCCGGTGGAAGACGGTCGAGGAGCTCGAAGTGGGCGATCTGGTCGCTGTGTCCCGGGATCTCCCGGATTTCGGCGATCCACATCATTTCGAGGCTCTCGACGACACTCCTGACAGCTTCCCGAAGACGACCAACCCCGATCTCATGTGGCTGCTCGGTGTCTGGCTCGGTGACGGGTACCTGCGGGACGACCCTGCCTACGGCACGTACCGCCTCGAGCTCGCCGTGCCGGCTCGCGACCCAAGCATGCAGGCGGAGGTCGAGCGCATCGCGGGCGAGCAGTTCGGCCTGGACGTCAGCCGCCCGGACGAGTGGCGGGTGGTCGTCACGTCCAAGTCGCTGGTTCGCTGGCTGCAGGCCAACGGCATCGTCGGTGACTCCCACACGAAGCGTGTCCCTGTGTGGGTGTTCGGACTCCCGGCCCGGCAGCGACTCGCCTTCCTGGGTGGATACGTCGATGCGGACGGCTACGTCAGCCCCGACTCGCACGGCAACGTGATGTCGGTGACGAGTGTCAGCACGGCGCTGCTTGGGGACATCGAGGAGCTCGCGATGCTGAGCGGGCTTCGACCGTCAGGCCCGTACCGGTTCGAGTCGAAGCATCCCCACGACGATTCGCGAACGCTCGTGGGCCACCGTCTGGCGATCTCGGGGGACGTCGAACGAATCGACTGCCGCAACCCACGTCGTACCGAGCGGCTCGGCACCCGGGCGTATCGGCATTCCAACACTTCGGTCGCCGGCACGACGATCCGAGCCCACGTGACCGACACCCTCGGGTTCGCTCGGGTCACCGCCATTGAAGAGGCCGACATCGCTCCGGTCTACGACATCGAGGTCGATGGCCCGCACAACTTTGTGGCAGAAGGCGTCATCGTCCACAACTCAGAGGTGGTGTACCACCGCAACCGCGAGGACCTCGAGGAGCTCGGCGTCCTGTTCTGCGACATGGACACGGCGGTGCGCGAGTACCCCGAGATCGTCCAGGAGTACTTCGGAACGATCATCCCGCCCAACGACAACAAGTTCGCCGCCCTCAACTCGGCGGTGTGGTCGGGCGGGTCGTTCATCTACGTCCCGCCGGGCGTGCACGTCGACCAGCCGCTCCAGGCCTACTTCCGCATCAACGCCGAGAACATGGGGCAGTTCGAGCGGACGCTGATCATCGTGGACGAGGGCGCCTACGTGCACTACGTCGAGGGCTGCTCGGCGCCGACCTACAGCACCGACTCCCTGCACTCGGCGGTCGTCGAGATCGTCGTGAAGGAAGGCGGCCGCTGCCGGTACACCACCATCCAGAACTGGTCGGACAACGTGTACAACCTGGTCACCAAGCGCGCCGCCGCCTACCGCAACGCCACCATGGAGTGGATCGACGGGAACATCGGATCCCGCCTCACAATGAAGTACCCGGCGGTGTGGCTCATGGAGGAGGGCGCCCACGGCGAGGTGCTCTCCATCGCCTACGCCGGCAAGGGCCAGCACCAGGATGCCGGCGCAAAGATGGTGCACGCCGCCCCCAACACCACCTCGCTCATCACCTCGAAGAGCATCTCCAAGGACGGGGGCCGGGCCGGCTACCGCGGCCTGGTGCGGGTGGAGGACGGCGCCGGCCACGTCAAGTCGTTCGTGCGCTGCGACGCCCTGATCCTCGACGAGGACAGCCGCTCCGACACCTATCCCTACATGGAGATCGAGGAGGCCGACGCCCAGATCGGGCACGAGGCCACCATCTCCAAGGTGGGTGACGACCAGCTCTTCTACCTCATGAGCCGCGGGCTCAGCGAGGCGGAGGCCACCGCCATGATCGTGGCCGGCTTCATCGAGCCGATCGTCAAGGAGCTCCCCATGGAGTACGCCGTCGAGCTCAACCGCCTCATCGAGCTGCAGATGGAGGGGTC
>Ga0214472_10002384_pt1 | contig 20328 bp, 14 predicted proteins | sample RVTome_6_FD_207662 | JGI IMG/M metagenome (GOLD analysis project Ga0214472, IMG submission 207662) | Soil microbial communities from uranium-contaminated site in the Upper Colorado River Basin, Wyoming, United States - RVT140D175 | ecosystem: Environmental > Terrestrial > Soil > Contaminated >...
CACCTTCCAGCGGACGTTCTTCGTCTCGCTCCACTCGAGCGGTGGCGTCGCACGCGGGGCGACGCCGGTCATCAGCGGCCCGCGCCACTGGGGCCAGAACCGCTCCGCCTCTCCGCCGCCCGCGCCTTCGGGCGCGCCCGGCAGGGACAGCGGCGTGAGGAGAGCGAACGAGAATGCGAGTGCCCAGCGATTGCGCAAGATCGGACTCCTGACTCGTGGAAGCGGCTTTCGGGAGACTAGCCAAGCGCGACCTCCGGGAGAAGTCAAGAATTGTGAACTCCGGGAGGACGCGTCAGCGGCCTTTCTGGCGCGCCTCAGGCGGCCCCTTGGCCGCGTCGAGGCTCTTCCAGAGGTAGAAGCACGCAATCGAACGGTACGGGCGCCACGGCTCGGCAATCCGGCGCATGCGGTCCTTCTTCGGCAGGCCGCGCATGCCGTAGGCGCGCCGCATCGCCGAACGGATCCCGAGGTCGTCGACCGGCAGCACGTCGCCGCGGCCGAGCCGGAACATCAGGTACATCTCCGCGGTCCAGCGCCCGATGCCCTTGACCACCGTGAGCGCCTCGATCACACGCTCGTCGGAGAGGCGGCTCAGACGGTCGAGCGGCAGGCCGTCGCGCGTGTGCGCGGCCAGGTCGCGCAGATAGCCGGCCTTCTGGCGCGACAGGCCGAGCGCGCGCAGCTCGGGGTCGCTCGAGTGCAGCATCTGCTCCGGACGCCACGGCCAGCCGAATCGTCCCGTGATCCGCTTCGCGATCGAGCGCGCCGCGGCCACGCTGATCTGCTGCGCGAGGATCGCCCGGGAGAGATAGGCGAAGGCGCTGCCGCCACGGTGGGCGCGCATCGGCACGGGCCCGATCTCGCGCAGCAGGCGGGCCATCACGGGGTCGGCCGCGGCCAGGTGGCGGCGGGCGCGGCGGAGCGCCTTGTCGTCGAGCCTCACGGCTTCTTCGCCCACTGGTCCGCCCACTCGATCATCTCGGCGAGCGTGTGAAGCACCGATTCCCGCGCACGGTAGCCGTGCGACTCGTGCGGCAGCACCACGTAGCGGGAGGTGCCGCCATTGCCGCGCAGTGCCTGGAACAGGCGCTCCGACTGGATCGGGTACGTGCCGCTGTTGTTGTCGGCCTCGCCGTGGATCAGCAGGATCGGCTCGTTGACCTTGTTCGCGTAGGTGAACGGCGAGACCCGCAAGTACAGCTGGGGCGCGTCCCAGAACGAGCGGCGCTCGCTCTGGAAGCCGAACGGCGTGAGCGTGCGGTTGTAGGCGCCGCTGCGCGCGATACCGGCGACGAAGAGGTCGGTATGAGCCAGCAGGTTCGCGGTCATGAAGGCCCCGTAGCTGTGCCCCCCGACCACCACGCGGCGGCGGTCCACGACCCCCTTCGCGTCGAGCACGTCGATCGCGGCCTCGGCGGCCGAGGCGACCTGCTCGACGTAGCTGTCGTTCATGCTGTCGGGGTCGCCCACCACCGGCATCGTCGCGTCCATCAGCACGGCGTAGCCCTGGGTCAGGAAGGCGAGCGGAGAAGGCCCGCTGACGCGCGCGAACGTGTCGGTCGAGCCGCGCACCTGGCCTGCGGTCGACGCGTCCGAGTACTCGAGCGGGTAGGCCCACACCAGGGCGGGCAGGCGCGTCCCCGGCGTGTAGCCCGGCGGCAGGTAGAGCGTGCCCGACAGCGGCACGCCGTCCTTGCGGGCGTACTTCAGGAGCTGCTTCGTGACGCGGGTGAGCTGCGGGGTCGGGTCGCGGTAGTCGCCGAGCTTGCGCCGCGCGCCGGAGGCGAGCTCCACGACGTAGAGGTTGGGCGGGTCGCTCTTCGACTCGGAGCGGACGAGGGCCCGCGCGCGCGAGCCTTTCGCGAAGGCGAGGAAGCGCTCGTAGCGCCCCTCGCCGGAGCGGAAGAGTCGCTGCTTCTCGAGCGTCGCGAGCGAGAACCGGTCGACGAATGGGCGGTCGCCGCTCTCCGACGCGCCGTCGCCCGCGAGGTAGATCGCGTCACCGTCCTGCAGCGCCACGCGCTCGCCGGTCGGCCGGGTCTCCATCACCGGGTCGCCCGGGTCGCCGTAGGCGTCGTTCGCCGAGCCGTCGAACACGACCTTCGCCGCGGCCTTTGTCTTGATGTCGACGAGCGACGTGGTGCGCCAGCGCCGGTCGCGATCGTACTCGGTGACGAGCGCTATCCCCGCGCGGCCGGTCCAGTCGAGGCCGGTGAACCGCTGCTTGAGCCGCGTGAGCTCGGAGGGCTGTGCCGTGAAAGGCGCGGACAGGCTCATCAGCTTCTCGCGCTCGGGCACCTTCTTCGTCGGGTCGCCGCCGTCCGTGGCCTCGACCCACACGAGCGACGCGGGGACGAGCGGCTGCCAGGACACCTGGCGCGGGCCGGTCGGGACGCCCTGGCGGGGCACCTCGTCCGACACCGGCAGCTCGGCGATCGTAGCCAGCTTGCGACCCGCGGCGTCCCACACCTCGCTCGAGCGGGCGAAGTAGAAGAAGGGCACGCGCGTCGAGAAGGGCGCCTTCACGCGATCCACCAGCAGGTAGCGCCCGTCCGGCGAGGCGTCGACGTCCGTGTACAGGCCCGGCTCGCCGAGAGGAGTGGCCGATCCCGCAATGGCATCCACGACGACGAGCTGCGCCCGCGCGTAGTGCTCGAAGAGCGCGGCGTCGTGGGGGTTGCGGAGCAGGTCCTGGAAGGTCGCCATCTGCGAGGTCTTTCCCGCCGTCTCCTCGACGACGGGGCCGATCGGCACCGCAGGCGCCCGCGGCGCTTCTCCGCGAGCCCTGGGAACCGTTCGAACGATCAGCGAGCGGGCCGCATTCCACGAGATGGGCGCGCCGAGGACGTCGTTCAGCCGGATGCCTTCGACCGGCCGCGCGGCGCCGGTCGCGGCCTCCGCGACCCAGAGCTCGACGCCGTCCGCGACGTCGCGAGCGAAGGCGAAGCGGCTCCCGTCGTGCGACCACAGCGGCAGGCTGACGCGCGCTCCCGCCGGCAGCGACACGCGAGCCGTGGCACCGCCGTCGACCGGCTGCAGCTGGATGCCGGTGAAACGGAAGCTGCGCTGGCGACAGCTCGTCGCCGGGCTGATGCGCACTCCACCGATGCGCAGGATGGGCTCGGCTAGAAGGGCGATCGGGGGATAGGCTTCCGGTTCCGCGAGGAGTACGGCGTCGCCGGTCGGGCTCACCACGGCCTGGGGTGGCGGTGGAGCGTCGACGATGTCCACGACCTCCTTCGGCGGCAGCTTGTAGGGGGCCTGCGCGGCAACGGGCAGCGCGGCCAGCACGAAACCGATCGTCAGCACGCGGCTGGTCATGGATCTCCTCGGGGTTCGTGGGATTCGCCGGTGCGATCCTACATCGCCCGGGCGCTCTCCCCCGCTCCGTTGTCGCACCTCAGCCCGCCGTGCTACCGTCGCCGCCTCGAGTGGATCCTGCGGGGCTGTCGGCAATCGACCTCGCGCTCGCCGCGCTCGCGGCGGTCGCCGCCGGTGCCATGAACGCCCTGGCGGGTGGCGGCACGCTCATCACCTTCCCCACGCTCGTCGCCCTCGGGCTTCCTCCGGTGGCCGCCAACGTGACGAACACGCTCGCGGTCGCGCCTGGCGCGCTCGGCGGCATGCTCGCCCAGCGCCGGCAGCTTGCGGGTCAAGGAAAGAGGCTGGCGCGGCTCACGCCCATAGCACTTCTCGGGGGCCTCACGGGCGGCTTTCTGCTCCTGCACACGGACGAGGCACTGTTTCGGCGGCTGGTGCCATGGCTGATCCTGGCGGCGTCGGCGATCCTCGCCGTCCAGGAGCCGCTGCGCGCGTTGCTGCTGCGGCGGCTCGCCGTTCCTCCGGCCGCCGCCGGCGAACGCCATGGTCACGACCACAGCGAGGGCCTGGCCACGGCCGCCGTGTTCGCCGCGTCGATCTACGGAGGCTACTTCGGCGCGGGCCTGGGTGTGATCCTGCTCGCGTCCCTCGGCCTGGTGCTGCACGACTCGCTGAGCCGCCTCAACGCCACCAAGCAGGCGATCGGCTTCCTGGCCAACCTCGCCGCGGCCGTCCTCTTCGGCCTGGACGGCCCCGTCCACTGGCCCGCGGCGCTGGTGATGGCGATAGGCGCCATCGCCGGCGGCACGATCGGCGGGCACCTGGCCGGGCGCGTCCGGGCCAGCACGCTGCGCCGCGTGGTCGTTTCGATCGGCCTCGTGGTCGGGCTCGTCTACCTGATTCGCGGCTGACTCCGGTCGAGTGCGTGGCGTCGCCGGATCGATCGCCTCGTGGCCTTTGACGCTCGCGTCCGAATCGGGCGTGTAGTGCGACTGGCTCACGGGCTCCGAGCGGTATCTGAATCACGCGCATCTGGTGCCCACGCGCCAGCAGGCCTACATTCACGACGATCCATCGAATCCCTCCCGGTGGGTCGACCCAACCGACCGCAGCGAGCTCACCAAATCGGGATCTGGGTTCTTGCCTGCGGGCGGCGACGGTTGCCCCCCCGGGCTGCTGCCGTTTCGCGGAGGCCGGAGACACGCGGCTCGGTGCCGGCGGCCTGACGCTGAAGGAGGATCAGGACCATGGTCGACAGAAGGCGATTCATCCAGCTCGGCAGCTTCGCGGGTGCCGGCTTCTACCTCTATTACCGCAACGGCTTGCCGCGCGTGTTCGCTCAGGCCATCCCGGGCGGCACGCTCGATCCGTACGGCGTTTCCAAGTTCGTGACGCGGATGCTGATCCCGCCGGTCATGCCACGTGCCGCCACGATCCCGCTGCCGGGTGGCAAGCCCGCCGACTATTACGAGATCTCGATGCGGCAGATCTCGCAACAGATCCTTCCGGCGGGAAAGCCCAAGACGACGGTGTGGGGCTATGGGGCCGTGACGTCGGCCAGCAAGCGAGGCCTGCTGATCCACAACGCGCCGTCGCTCACGATCGAGGCGCAGTGGAATCGACCCGTGCGTGTCAAGTGGATCAACGACCTGAAAGACGCGAACGGCAACTTCCTGCCCCACCTGCTGCCCGTGGACCCGACGCTCCATTGGGCCAACCCGCCGGGGGGCGCCGATGGTCGTGACACACGTCCCACCTTCACCGAGACGCCCGGCCCCTACACCGGCCCCGTGCCCATCGTGACGCACGTCCACGGTGCCGTCGGGGTCGGCGATGAGAGCGACGGCTATGCCGAGGCCTGGTACCTGCCCGCGACGGACAGCATCCCCGAGGGCTACGCGACCGAGGGCACCTGGTACGACTTCTTCAAGGGCAAGGCCATGGCGAAGTTCGGCGCCGTCTGGGGGCCAGGCTTCGCCACCTTCCAGTACCCGAACAAGAATCGGGCTTCGACGATCTGGTACCACGACCACGCGCTGGGCATGACGCGCCTCAACGTCTACGCCGGCCCCGCGGGCTTCTACATCGTCCGCGGCGGCCCCGCGGGCGACGATGCCGTCCTCGACACCCGCTTCGGCACAGCCGCCGTGCTTCCCGGCCCCGCGCCGAAGGAGCACGACAAGTTCCCCCCGAACAAGACGTATTTCGAGATCCCGATCGCCATCCAGGACCGCTCGTTCAACACGGACGGGTCGCTCTTCTATCCGAATTCGCGGAACTTCTTCGACGAAGCGACGGCTGAGAATCCGGGCTTCATCCCGGAGGCAGACCTCTCGCCGATCTGGAACCCCGAGTTCTTCGGCAACATGATCATGGTCAACGGCAACACCTGGCCGTTCCAGACCGTGCAGCAGCGTCGCTACCGCATTCGCTTCCTGAACGGTTGTCAGTCGCGCTTTCTGATCCTCGACTGGAGCCACGTCCCCGGTGTCGAGGTCTGGCAGATCGGGAACGAAGGCGGCTTCCTGGCGGCACCGGTCAACATCACGGCGGACCACGGCAATCAGCTGCTGATGGGCCTGGCCGAGCGTGCCGACGTGATCGTGGACTTCACGGAGGTCCCGCTCGGCAACTACGTCCTCGGGAACATCGGGCCGGATGAGCCCTTCGGCGGCGGTGTCCCGGACGAGGACTTCGACGTGGCCGACCCGGCGAGCACCGGCCAGATCCTGCAGTTCCGTGTGGTTCCCGCGGTCGGAGCCGATCCGACGACACCTCCGGCGTACCTGCAGCTGCCGGCAATCGCGCCGCTGCCGGCGCCGGTGAAGACGCGGCCACTGGCGCTCCTCGAAATGATGTCCGAGCACTGGGACGGCCCGGCGGAGGCCATGCTGGGCAAGCTCGGCAAGGACGGCATCGCCATTCACAAGATGTGGGTCGATCCGGTCACCGAGAACCCCAAAGTCGGCGACACGGAGGTCTGGGAGCTCTACAACTTCACGGCCGACGCCCACCCGATGCACGTCCACGAGGTCGTGTTCGAGGTCGTGAACCGAGAAGCGCTCGTCCTCGACCCCGAGGGTGAGCCGGTGCAGCCCGTCGAGCGGAGCGGCGCCGTTCGGCCGCCGGAGGCCTGGGAGTCAGGCTTCAAGGACACGGTCATCGCCTATCCGGGCGAGGTCACCCGCATCAAGGCGAAGTTCGACGGCGCGGGCCAGTTCGTCTGGCACTGCCACATCGTCGAGCACGAGGACAACGAGATGATGCGGCCGTACCGGATCGGGCCGGTGCAGCCGGGCCAGCCGAGGTAGAAGCGGCTCGCTCATCGAGGCGGCGACACGCGACTCAGGAGCCTGGTTCAACCTCTGGTTAGAAGCTGCCAGGAAGCCAGCTCCTCGAGGCCGGGCGCGAGCAGTGCCGCAGCGACGAGCACCAGCAGCACCAAACACGCCGCCCGCCGGCCCCGCAGGGGCCGCAGCGCCTCCGCGCGCTCCGCGAGCAGGGCGGCTGCCACCAGGAACACCACTGGCAAGACCGGTAGCCGGAAACGGGGGGTCGCGTAGGCGACGACGTGAGCCGCGTTGTAGGCGGCGAGGAGCAGCAGGAGGAACGCGGCGCCGGCCCCGAAACGCAGGCGTGCCAGCCCGACGACCAGCAGGCCGAGGAGCGCGAGGTACGGGAGGACCAGCACCAGCTCGATCGGCACGAGCGCCCGCGTGGTGAGCGGCCCGCAGGCCTCGCGGCCGACCAGGTGGTCGAGTACTTCGCTGCCCGCCTTCCAGAACTCGGGCATCTGCTCGGCGAGCTTCTCGAGGATCCAGCGGGGCTGCCGCGCCGAGATCGTCTGCCACGCGAGCTCGCGGCAGTAGCGGTCCTGCGCGACCGGCCCCTCGATCCGGGCGAGCACCTCGTAGATCTGCAGGTGGGTGAGCGTGGTGTTTCCCTGCCACAGGTTGAGGCCGCCCATCGTGGAGACGGGAATGAACGCGCGGAACACGATCGCGTTGCGGATCGTCCAGGGCGCGATGCCGATCAGGCTGACCAGAACGAGCGTGCCGGCCAGCGCCGACCGTGCGGGCGCGGGCCGGAGGCGGCTCCACCACTTCCCCGCCGGCGTCCCGGCGCGCGGGCGCAGCATCCAGAGCGCGGCGAGCGGCACCAGGTAGAGGCCCAGCTCGCGCGTGAGGGTGGCGAGCGCCCACAAGACACCCGCGACGGCTGCCGTGCGCAATGATCCTGCCCGGTCGGCCGCGAGCGTGCGCTCGATCGCCCACCACAGCAGCACGATGAAAAGCGTCTCGGACCAGAAACGCGTGGCGAACCAGACGAGGTCCGGATAGAAGGCCGCGAAGGCCGCGGCCAGAAGGCCGGCACGCCGCCCGAAGGCGAGCGAGCCGACGCGAGCCACCGCGGGCACCAGCAGCGCGCCGATGGCAGCCTGCAGCCACAGCACCGCTTGCAGCGAGCCCGTGGCGCGCCATACGAGCGCGATGAAGTACGGGTAGAGCGGCGGGTAGAACACGAGGTCGTTCCGAAGCGGCGACAGCTGCACGAGCTCCTGCGTCCCGAGCGCGATCCAGCTCGGCTCGTCCCCCGCGTAGTGGCACGCCGGCGCGAGCCGCAGGAACGCCGCGCGCACGAGGATCGCCGCCGTGGTGAGCAGGAGCAGCACGTGGCGACTCAAAGGCCCGGGCGCGGGCTGCGACGGGCCGACTCCGGCTTCCAGCACGCCCTTATGATGCGCGACTTCCTGGTCCTGTCAGGGTCCGGCTGCCGCTCAGGAGCCGGCGAGGTGATCGACCCGGAGCGTCGCCCGATAGTCGTAGGGCGAGGTCTGACGGCCCGTGTAGGGATAGGGATCGAGATGGATCAGTGTGAGCGTGAAGTCAAAGGCGGTCGCCCGCCGGCTCTCGCCTGGCTCTGTATGCAAGGTGAGCTGCACGCTCGAACGGCGGCCCTGCGTGACGGTGAAGATGGCCTCGGCGTCGCCCAGCGTGACGCAGATGGCGTCCGCGGGACAGCGCGAGTCTTTCGCAACCACGTCGAAGCGCACGCCCAGGTCGGTCCCCTCGACCGTCACGGACTCGCCAGCGTGGAGCAGGAACTCGTTGCCCGAGGGGACGGATGAGCCCGTAGGCGTGTCGGCGCAGGCGACCAGCGCCAGCAGCGCGGGCAGAACGGCCGGGAATCGACGCATGCCTGCTCTCTTGCCCCTATCTTACGACCCTACGAAGCCCGCCCGCGCGGAGTTGCATGCGAAGAGTGATCGGACGCACTCTCTCTCCGATGGCGGCCAAGCCCGAGCGGATGCTGCTGGACGTGGGTGGGCGGGAGGTCGCGGTCTCGAACCCGGGCAAGCTGTACTTCCCCGAGGCCGGCATCACCAAGCTCGAGGTGGTCCGCTACTACCTGGCCGTGGCCGAGGGGGCGCTCCGCGGGGCGGGGGGACGGCCGAACGTGCTCGTCCGCTACGCCAACGGGATCCACGGCGAGTTCTTCTACCAGAAGCGCGCGCCGGTCTCACGCCCGCCGTGGATCGAGGTAGTTGCGCTCCAGTTCCCCTCCGGCCGCGAGGCCGAGGAGATCGTGCCGCGGGACGCCGCGGATCTCGCCTGGATCGCCAACCTGGGATGCCTCGAGCTCCACCCGCACCCGGTCCGCGCCGAGGACCTCGACCACCCGGACGAGCTGCGCGTGGACCTCGACCCGCAGCCGGGCGTCGCGTGGACGCAGATCCAGGCCGTGGCCCGGGTGGTTCAAGAGGTGTTGGCCGACCTCGGGCTCGTGGGCTGGCCGAAGACCTCGGGCTCGCGCGGCATCCACGTCAACGTCCGGATCCACCCGCGCTGGTCTTTCACGAAGCTGCGGCGCGCCGCGCTCGCGCTCGCGCGCGAGGTCGAGCGGCGAGCGCCCCAGCTCGCCACCAGCAAGTGGTGGAAGGAGGAGCGCCACGGGGTGTTCCTCGACTACAACCAGAACGCCAAGGACCGCACCGTGGCGAGCGCCTACTCGGTGCGCCCGAAGCCCGACGCGCGCGTCTCGGCGCCTTTGACCTGGGACGAGCTCTTCGAGTGCCGGCCGGAGGACTTCACGCTGCGCACGATGCCCGCCCGCTTCGCCGCCGTGGGCGACCGGCACGCGGGCATCGACGCGAGCCCCGGCTCGCTGGAGTCGCTGCTCGAGCTCTCGGCCCGGCAGGAGGCCGAAGGCCAGGGCGACGCGCCGTGGCCGCCCCACTACGCCAAGCAGGCCGGCGAGCCGCCGCGCGTCCAGCCGTCCCGGAGCAAGGGCCAGGCGGCCGGCCGACGCGTACCCAAGAAGCCGCTCGTCGAGATCGGCCGGGCCGCGAAGAAAGAGGATGCGATCCTGGGCCTCGAGCGCTGGAAGGCGCGCCATCCCGAGGCGGCCGCGCACCTCGAGACGGCCGACGTGCTGGTGGACTCGATGCGCGGGCGCTCCACGACCTGGACCCGGATCCGCGTCAACCTCGAGCACGTTCCGGAAGCGCTTCGGCCGGAACAGGAACCGCTCGACCCCGACTACGACCCGTGGCGCGGTCTCACGCCTCCTCCCGGCGGAAGATCAGCGCGAGCTCGGCGGGAGGAGTGACCTCGAGCTGGTCGTAGCGGCAGTCCGCGGGCGGCTTGTCGGGGCGGAAGCGCAGGAAGACGGCCGCGTGCCGGAAGCGGTCCCCCTGCAGGTGGTCGTACTTGACTTCGCAGACGCGCTCGACGCGAAGGGGCTCCCAAGACAGGTCCTTGCCCGCGCTCCACCGGCTCTGGCCCCCGGGCATGCGCTGGTGGCCGTCGGCCAGCTCCGCCCAGTGTCGCCAGGGGTGCGAGGCGAGCGCTTCCTTTCGCAGCGGCTCGAGCTCCTCCGCCAGTCGGCGCCTCACGGCCATGGTGAAGGAAGACGTCACGCCCACGTGGTGGAGCGCGCCCGCAGCGTCCCAGAGCCCGAGCAGCAGGGAGCCCACGAGCGTCCCCGGCCCCTGCTTGTGCCAGCGGAACCCCGCCACCACGCAGTCGGCGGTGCGTGCGTGCTTCACCTTCACCATCACGCGCTTGCCGGGCTGGTAGGGAGTGCTCTCGTGCTTGGCGACGACGCCGTCGAGCCCGGCTCCCTCGAAGCGGTGGAACCACTCCTGGGCCAGCGAGCGATCGCGACTGCAGGGCGTGAGGTGCACGCCCTCGGCCTCGCCCGCGAGCCCCGCCTCGAGGCGCGCGCGTCGCTCCGATTGCGGCCGGGAGCGCAGGTCGAGGTCGTCCTCGGCGAGCAGGTCGAAAGCCACGAAGGACGTGGGGATCTCGGCCGCCAGCTTGCGGACCCGCGACTCGGCCGGGTGCAGCCGCATCTGCAGCGCGTCGAAGTCGAGCCCGCGCTCGCCCACGATCACGATCTCGCCGTCCACCACGCAGCGCTCGGGCAGGCGTGCGCGCAGCCGGCTCTCGAGCTCCGGGAAGTAGCGTCCGAGCGGCTTCAGGTCGCGGCTCTGGAGGTACAGGCGCTCGCCGCTCCTGAAGACGATGGCGCGGAAGCCGTCCCACTTCGGCTCGAACAGCCAGCCGTCGCCCGGCGGCAGCTCGCTCGCGAGCTTGGCGAGCATCGGCTCGACCGGCGGCTCGATCGGGAAGCCCGCTGCGGCCCCGGCCATCAGCCGCTTCCCGCGAGCCGAGAGGCGATCCGGCCCTCCGCTGCGGTCCAACCGGCGTCGAGCGGATGGCCGAGCTCGTCGACGTCGATCAGGAGCGGCGCGTGGTCGGAGGGAATCGGCTTGCCCTTGCGGGCCTCGCGGTCGATCTCCGCCCACAGCGTGCGCTCGGCCAGCGGGTGCGTGGCCAGCAGGTGGTCGATGCGCATGCCGAAGTTCTTGTGGAAGTGGCCGGCGCGGTAGTCCCACCAGGTGAAGCGGCCCGGCTCCGGGCGCCGCGCGCGGTAGGCGTCGCCGAGGCCCCAGCGCTTGAGCTTCGCGAATGCCTCGCGCTCCCTGGCGGAGACGTGGGTTCCGCCGTGGCAGGCGCGCGGGTCCCAGACGTCCTCGTCCGCGGGCGCGACGTTGAAGTCACCCCCGACCACGAGTGGCTGCGCGGGATCCGCGGCCTCCGCGAGCCAGCGGGCGAGGCGCTCGAACCAGGCGAGCTTGGCCTCGTAGAAGCGGGAGCCCAGCTCGCGCCCGTTGGGCGCGTAGACGCAGACGGCGCGCACGCCGCCGCAGTCGGCCGCGATCATGCGCGCCTCGGCGAGCGGCTCGTCGTCACCCGCGTCGCGCGTCTGCGCGGGGCGCAGCGGCTCTCCGAAGTTCGTCACGACTCCCCCCAGGCCGCTGCGGCTCGCGATCGCGACACCGTTCCAGCGGCCCTCCCCGTGGTGCGCCAGCTCGTACCCCATGTCGCGGAACGCCTCGATCGGCGCGTCCGCGTCCGCGAGCTTGGTCTCCTGCATCAGCAGCACGTCCGGGCGGGCCCGTTCGAGCCACCAGCGCACCTTGTCCAGGCGCGCCCGGAGCGAGTTGACGTTCCAGGTGGAGATTCGCAAGGCACCCCTAGCCTACCTCCACTGGCGCGAGCGGTCAGGCTATCTCGCGAGCGGAGTGAGACGCGCCGGCCGCGGCCCCCGGCGCTCCGCGCCGACGAGCGGGACGTACGCAAGCTCGCGTCCCTGCTGCACGCAGCGCAGCATCAGGCCCCCGCGGCTCATGTCGCCGCGGCCCACGAAGTCGGAGGGAAAGACAAGCCGCGGCCCGAGCACCGGCGCCAGCAGGTCTACGTACTTGGCGGACGCGACGCTCCCGAGGAGTACGACCTCGGCCTCCGTCCAGGCCGGCGACAGGGCGCGCAGGTCGCGGAGGAGCGGCCGGCTGTAGCGCCCCTCGTCGGGATCCACGTCGACGCGCCCAAAGCGTTCGATGTCCCGCACGCGGATCACCGCCTCCGGCGCCATCAGGCCGTCGCACGGCGTGATCACGTGGATCGCGGCGAGGCCACGCGGAGCCTGCGCGAAGGCGCGCGCGTAAGCGAGCTTGCCGCGGAAGTATAGGCTGCTCACGAAGCTGAACACCTCGCCGAGCTCAGCACCCTCGCTGCCTCGGAGCCTACGGGCGAGATCGTGGTCCGCACCCTCGCCCTGGAGCAGTCGGGCCCGCTTGCCGGAGCAGTCGGCCGGCGAGAGCAGGAAGATACGGAAGGGTGGGGGCGTCACGGCTGCGGCCGACTCCTGCGCCGGTGCAGCCATTCGAGGAACCTCTCGCGCGGCCAGAGGTTGGCGATGCGCGACGGCTCGACCCAGCCCCGCGTCGCCTGCAGCACTCCCCACTGCATGCGCTCGAGCTCGCGCGCGTGGTGCGTGTCCGTGCTGATGACGAACGTGACGTCCATGCCGCGGGCCTGGAGCAGCACCTCGCTCGAGGCGTCGAGTCGCCCGAGCGCGGCGTTGATCTCGATCGCGGTGTCGGTCTCGATCGCCTTGCGCAGGACGGCGCCTATGTCGAGCTCGATGCCGGAGCGGTGGCCGATCCGGCGACCCGTGAGGTGAGCGATCGCGTCGACCGTCGGATCCTCCATCGCCGCGAGGATGCGCCGCGTCTGCTGGGCCCGGTCCAACTCGAAGTGGGAGTGGACGCCGGCCACGCACCAGTCGAGCGTGCGGCGAAAGCCCGCGTCGTAGTCGACGCTCCCGTCGCGTCCGATGTTGAGCTCGGCCCCGTGCAGCACGCTCAACGCGGAGAAGCTCGCGCGGAGCCCTTCGATCTGCGTCCGCTGGTGGGCGAGCTGGCCGCGGCTCGCGCCGCTCATCGCGAGGTCCTCTGCGTGGTCGGTGATCGCCAGGTACTCGTATCCCCTCGCGGCGGCGCTCGCGACCACCTCCTCGAGCGGGCTCCGCCCGTCCCCGGACAGGGTCGTGTGCACGTGCAGGTCGCCGCGAACGTCCGCGAGGCCGACCTCGCCGGGCAGATCACCCGTCTCGGCCAGCTCGAGCTCGCCCCGGTCTTCGCGCATCGGCGGCGGGACGAAGGGCAGGCCCAGCGCCCGGTAGATCGCCTCCTCGGTCTCGGAGGCGATCAGCTCGCCCGTGCCCGCGTCGCTGAGGCCGTACTCGTTCAGTAGCCATCCCCGCGCGAGGGCGCGCTGCCGGAGCTTGATGTTGTGCGCCTTGGACCCCGTGAAGTACTGGCAGGCGGCTCCGAACTGGCGCGGCTCGACGATCCGCAGGTCGACCTGCAGCCCGGTCGCGGTCAGCACCGAGGTCTTGGTGTCGCCGCTGCCGATCACCTCGCGGACCATGGGTAGCTTCACGAAAGCCTCCGCCACGCTCGAGGGCTCGCGCGAGGCCACCACGATGTCCACGTCGGCGACCGTCTCCCGCAGGCGGCGGAGGCTGCCGCAGTACTCGGCGCGCTCCACGCCGGGGAGCGCCTCGAGCGCCTGCACCAGCTCCCGCGCGATCGGCATCGCCTCGGCGATCGGCCGACGCTTGTCCTTGCCGGTCGCTCCCATGCGCGAGATCGCGGCCAGGAGCTTCTGCTCGAGCCGCTCCCCCAGGCCGTGCACGCCCCGCACCTTCTGGCCCTCGAGGGCCGCCCGCAGCTCTTCCAGGTTGCCCACGCCGAGCTCGCTCTTGAGCCGGAGCAGGGTCTTCGGCCCGAGGCCGGGGATCTTGCCGAGCGCCACGAAGTCCGGCGGGTACTTCTGCCGGAGTTCCTCGAGCTTGGCGATCGTCCCGCACCCGTAGAACTCGCGGATCTTCTTCGCGGTGCTTTGGCCAATGCCGTCGATCCCCATGAGCTCTCGCTCCGAAAGGGCCCCCAGGTCGCCCCGGTACGAAGCGACCGTCTCCGCGGCCTTCTCGTAGGCCCGAGCACGGAAGGCGTTGGGCGAGCCCTCGTCCAGCACCGTGAGCTCCTGGAGCTCGCGAAGCAGCGCGGCCAGCGAGTCGCGTCCTCCGGACATTCCCTGAAGTCTACCGGCTCGGCCGGCCCTGTCGGGTCCGAGGGGCCGCGTGGCGGCCGCCTGGCGCCGGCTCCGGACGGGGGAACGAAAGCCACAAGACGTGGCCCTGCACGCCGCCTTCCTCGCTGTCCGATCGCCGGTAGCGGACGACCAGCGGGCGGTCCTGCAGTCCGCAGACGAGCTCTGACTCGCCGCTCGCCTCCCCGTCCCCGTACACGAGGAAGCTCCGCGACGAAGCGGCCTCGAGCAGGAACGGCGCGGGCGGCGCGTCGACCGTGAAGCGCAGGCTCCCGTCGGCGCGGCACTCGAGGTGGAGCAGCCGCCCGCGCACCTCGACCGTCGCGGCCTGGTAGTCCGCGATCTGCTCGAGCTGGTACTCGCACAGGAAGCGGTAGGCCGGCTCGCTGGCCGCCTCGCGCGCGCGGCGAAGGATGCGCTGCGCGGCGGCCAGGTCCCGCTCCTTCACGTACAGGGCCGCCACGGCCAGCGCCACCTCCGTGCGCCCTGGATCCTGCGCAAGCACCGGCTCGAGCGCGGCCCGCCGAGCCGAGTAGGGCTGGGGGCGTAGCTCGACCAGCAGCAGCGCGGCCTCGTACAGCCCGTTCGCCCGCTCGAGCGCGTGCTCCAGCTGCGAGACGAGCCGGTCCTCGAGCGCGGGGTCGAGCGGCTCCCCCGCCGCCCTCGATTCGGCGACCCGCAGGCGGGCGTCGTAGAGCAGCGCGGCCGGATCGCCGGGCGACAGACCGAGAGCCCTCTCGACCTCGCGGCGCGCCAGCGCCGGCCTGCCCGTGCGGAGGTGGAGCTCGGCCAGGGCGATCCGGGTGGGGACGTGATCGGGTACGTCGGCGAGAGCACGCTCGAGGTGGACGCGAGCGCGGGCCGGCTCCCCGGCGTGGAGCAGGAGCTCGCCCAGCCGCTGCTCGAGCTCGGCCCGGGTCGGCGTGTCCACCTGCGGCGGCACGATGGCGCCGGAGGCTGCGCCATCGATCGCGACGCGCAGGAGCGGCGCCTGGGGTACGTCCAGGAGGCTCGCCTGGGCCTGCTCGAGCGGTGCGAGGAGCGCATCGAAAGCATCCCGCGCGTCTCGGCCCTCGGCGACGGCCTCGAGAAGCGCGCGCAGGCCCGAAAGTCCGTGGCGCGCGACCACCCAGCGGGCGAGAGCCCAGGATCGGGCGTAGAGAGAGGCGTCGTCACTCGCGCCCAAGTACTCGGGCGAATCGTGGCGCAGGCCGATCAGGCTCGAGAGCGGCAGGGCGCTCGCTCGCGCGTGTGCCGTGAGGTCGTCCTGCATCGCCCCGAGCCGGACCTCGGGGCCGTCGATGCTCGCGTCGCTCAGCAGCTCTGCGAGCCCCTCGGCCACCCACAGCGGCTGCGCGGGGAGCGAGCGGTTGAGGACGATGTGCGCGTACTCGTGGTCGAGCACGGCGAAGGGTCCACGCCGCTCCAGCGAGAGCTGCGCCACGATGGTGTCCCACTCCCCGCCACCCTGGAAGAAGCCCGCGACTTTGCGGGCCTGCGCGTGCCGCCGCGGCACGAGCGGCTCGAAGGACGAGCGCCGCGCCAGGAGCATCGCGACGATCCGGCGCTCGCCCGTCGTACGTGGCGGGAACAGGGTCTCGAGCGCGGCGCGCAGGCGCTCGAGGCGTTCGGCCGCATGGCGTGCCAGCGGCTCGCCGGCGTCCGTCAGTACCTCGAAGTGAGCGGAGCGTGCCCGGTGCCATCCCGGATCGGGATCCGCAGCGCCGCCGGACGCGACCGCGACCGCCAGCATCGGACCGGCCAAGGCGTGCACGTGAGCTCCCGCCCCATCCTAGCGCGGAGCCGCTCTGGGAGGTGCGGCGCTGCACCCCTCGGAGGCAACGGGCTGCGAGCGAAGCCCGATTCACTCGGGCGGAGCGATCAGGGTATCGAAAACGCCCGCGGCAAGCCGCTGGTGTCGAGCGCGGTTTCGATGCCCTGAAGGGGAGTCTCAGGGGGGCGGCGCAGCACCCCTTGGAAGTAACGGGCTCGGAGCGAAGCGGGATTCACTCCCGCGGAGCGGAGGGGGGGTCTGGGGGGTGCGACGCAGCACCCCCCAGAACAGAGTCAGCTACAGCCGCTCGTGGAGCCGCAGTTGGCGCAGCGGTAGCACGAGCCGTTGCGGATCATGATGCTGCCGCAGTAGTGGCACGGCGGTGCGTCCGTCTGCGCACGCATCGCCGCAGCCGGCCCCGACGACGGCTCCGGGGCGCGATCGGTCTGCGGCACGACGGACGCCACGGGGCCCGAGTGGGGCTTGAGCGACGTCTCGCTCGACTGCACCCCGACCGCCTCCTGGTGCTCGGCCGAGAGGAACTTCGAGGCCAGCCAGCGGAAGATGTAGTCGGTGATGCTCTTGGCGTAGGGGATCTCGGAGTTCTTGGTGAAGCCCGAGGGCTCGAAGCGCACGTGCGAGAACTTCTCGACGAGCGCCTCGAGCGGCACGCCGTACTGGAGCGCCATCGAGATCGAGGTGGCGAAGGCGTCCATCAGGCCCGAGATGGTCGAGCCCTCCTTCGCCATCACCAGGAAGATCTCGCCCGGCTTGCCGTCCTCGTACATCCCGACCGTGATGTAGCCCTCGTGTCCCGCGATCGAGAACTTGTGCGTGATCGCATGGCGCTCGTCCGGCAGCTTGCGGCGGGCGGGCCGGGCGGCGGCGGGCACGGCGGTCGTGGCGAAAGCCGCCGCCTCGGGCGGCTTCGCTTCCGCTGCGCCTTTCGCCTCGTCCTTCGAGGTCGAGAGCGGCTGGCTGCGCTTGCAGCCGTCGCGGTAGACGGCGATCGCCTTCAGCCCCAGCCGCCAGCCCTCGACGTAGGCCTGCTGGATGTCCTCGACCGTGGCGTCGGTCGGCATGTTGACGGTCTTGGAGATGGCACCGGACAGGAACGGCTGCACCGCCGCCATCATCTTGATGTGGCCCATCCACTGGATCGAGCGCTTGCCGTCGCGCGCCGGGAAGGCGCAGTCGAAGATCTCGATGTGCTCGTCCTTGAGCTGCGGGGCGCCCTCGATCATCTCCCGCTCGTCGATGTAGCGCACGATCTCCTCGACCTGGAGCGGGCTGTAGCCGAGCTTCTTGAGCGCCTGCGGCACCGACTGGTTGACGATCTTGATCACCCCGCCGCCGACCAGCTTCTTGTACTTGACGAGCGCGATGTCCGGCTCGATGCCGGTGGTGTCGCAGTCCATCATGAAGCCGATCGTCCCAGTGGGAGCCAGCACCGTCACCTGGCTGTTGCGGTAGCCGTGCTGGGCTCCGAGCGCGTAGGCCTCGTCCCACACGTCGAGCGAGGCCTGCATCAGCTGCTTCGGCACCAGGTCCGAGTCGATCATGTGCGCGTGCTTCCTGTGCTTGTCGATCACCCGCAGCATCGGCTCGGCGTTCTTCGCGTAGCCGGCGAACGGGCCCATCGCGGAGGCGACGCGCGCCGACTGCGCGTAGGCCTCGCCGTGCATCAGCGCCGTCACCGCCGCGGCGTAGGAGCGGCCGGCGTCCGAGTCGTACGGCAGCCCGCGATCCATCAGCAGCACGCCCAGGTTGGCGTAGCCGAGGCCGAGCGGCCGGAAGTCGTGGCTGTTGCGGTCGATCGCCTGCGTCGGGTAGCTCGAGTTGTCGACCAGGATCTCCTGCGCCGTGATCGTGGTGCGGCACGCCGCGCGGAAGTCCTCGACGTCGAACTCGCCGTCAGGGCCCACGAACTTCATCAGGTTGAGGCTCGCGAGGTTGCAGGCGGTGTCGTCGAGGAACATGTATTCGCTGCAGGGATTACTGCCGTTGATGCGCGCCGTGTTCGGGCAGGTGTGCCAGTCGTTCACGGTGGTGTCGTACTGGATCCCCGGGTCGCCGCACTGCCAGGCCGCGTCGGCCATCATCCGCATCAGGTCGCGGGCGTGGAAGGTCTCGCACGGCTCGCCGGACAGCACGTAGCGGGTGTGCCACTCGCGGTCCTCGACCACCGCGCGCATGAACTCGTCGGTCACGCGCACCGAGTGGTTGGCGTTCTGGAAGAACACCGAGTCGTAGGCGCCGCCGCGCACGTTGAAGGCGCCGTCGTAGCCGGCGTCGATCAGCGCCCAGGCCTTCTTCTCCTCGTCGGCCTTGCTGTGGACGAACTCGACGACGTCCGGGTGGTCGGCGTTCAGGATCACCATCTTCGCCGCGCGCCGCGTCTTGCCGCCGCTCTTGATCACGCCCGCGAAGGCGTCGTAGCCGCGCATGAAGGAGACGGGGCCCGAGGCGGTGCCGCCGCCGGCGAGGCGCTCCTTCGACGAGCGAATCGACGACAGGTTCGAGCCGGTTCCGGAGCCGAACTTGAACAGCATGCCCTCGGTGCGCGCCAGGCCGAGGATCGATTCCATCGTGTCCTGGACCGCGTTGATGAAGCAGGCCGAGGACTGCGGGTGCTTCTCGATCCCGACATTGAACCACACCGGGCTGTTGAAGGCCGCCTTCTGCTGCACCAGCAGGTGCGTGAGCTCGTCGCTGAAGGCCTGGAGGTCGTCGGCCGTCGCGAAGTAGCCCTGCGCGTCGGCCCAGCCGCGGATCGTGTCGACGACGCGCGCGATCAGGACGCGCACGCTCGCCTCTCGCTCCGGCGAGCCGAGCTGGCCGCGGAAGTACTTGGACGCGACGATGTTCGTCGCCGTCTGGCTCCAGGTGGCGGGCACCTCGATGCCGTGCTGCTCGAAGACCGGCTGCCCCTTTTCGTCGTTGATCACCGCGGAGCGCAGCTCCCAGGTGATCTCGTCGAAGGGGTGTCGTCCCGACTGCGTGAAGAGGCGCCTGAAAGTCAGGCCCGCACGTTTTTCCGCCGTTACCGGCGTGCGGGTCTCGGCTCTCGGGTTCTCCACGGGATGGGTCGACATCAGTGCTACCTCACTTCCAGACAAGGAGGGACGGTTCCAAGGATGACACTCTCCGGTGGCTGAGCGCTCCCATTGCCAGTCCACCCGGCGCGTTGATTGTCAGAGTCGTAGTCGGCGACGGGGATTTTGCGGGAAGCGTTCCGGCTGAGTCAAGGAAAAAGCACAACCTGTTGGGCCCCTCGGTCCCTGGGCACCATTATATTGCTGTTCAGCGAGTTACGGGAGTGCGTGCGATTCGAACAGACTCCGGCGCCTCCTGTATCCGAAGCGACACAGATCGCTGATTATCTTTTTCCATTGGACACTTACGCGTGCTTTTCTGAAATGACTATTATCGTCATTAGATCAACTAATGACCGATTTTACAGAAAACAGCTCCGCGCTGAGGCGGTTAGACGGCGGGTTTTGAGCTCCGGGATGGGGGGCGCGAGCGACGTTTTGAGTATAACGGTTTGACAACGGCACCGCACTCGTTTTTTTTCGAGAGCCCAAACTCAGACCCGGGACCTCTAGAATGCGGGGACCCATGCCAGGAGACGACGGGCCCGGGCCCCAGACGGACGAGGAACGCCGCGCCTTTCGCCACGCGCGCCCGCCGCACGCCGCGAGCAGCTGGCGAACGCGGGCCGGGCGGTCGCTCTCGCGCTCTTCGGCCTGGTTGCCGCGGCTGCGGCGCCCTGATCGACGAGTGAGCGAGGAGGCGAAATGACGAGACGATGGATGGCGTCAGGCTTGTTGGTGGCGCTGTGCGCGAGCGCGAGTGCCCTGGCCGGCGAAGTCGAGCAGGCCGTGCTCGCGGCGCAGGACCGGCGTATCGCGCTCACGGTGGCGGGCGACCTCGCGGGGCTCGGCGCGGCGATGAGCGACGACCTGACGTGGACGCATTCGAACGCGAACGTCGAGACGAAGGCGGAGTTCCTGGAGGCGATCCGCTCCGGCAAGTATCGCTACAAGTCGATGACGTTCGACGACCGGCGCGTCCGGCTTCACGGCGACTCGACCGCGATCGTGTCCGGGACCTGCCGAGTGCAAGTGACGAGCGGCGGCCGGGAGATCGACATCAAGCTCCGCTTCACGGAGCTCTACGTGAAGTCGGGCGGCGCGTGGAAGATGGCCCTGTGGCACTCGACGCGCGTGCCCGACCCCGCCCCCTGACAGCGACGTCCGTGAGATC